>Ga0066682_10001243_pt1 | contig 9869 bp, 6 predicted proteins | sample GraSoiAngelo_131_FD_65628 | JGI IMG/M metagenome (GOLD analysis project Ga0066682, IMG submission 65628) | Grasslands soil microbial communities from the Angelo Coastal Reserve, California, USA - 14_0929_02_30cm | ecosystem: Environmental > Terrestrial > Soil > Grasslands | place: USA... | reverse complement strand
GTCGCGTTCGTATTTTGCGGATTGACCGAGAGGGATTTTTCGTAGTTCTTGGAAAAAGCTTTCAAAGCTCTCGCGTAGACCTGAGCGCCTTGTGCGGGTTCATCGCTGTAGACTCGCGCAGGACGAAGTCGGTTTTCAGGATGTATTCCGTCCCGTGCGGATTGGGAGTCTCTCGTTTTACGTCATTCAGAAGAGCTTGAAAGGCTAGGCGCGCAAGCTCCGCTTGTGACATCTGAATCGTGCTGAGGGGTGGGAGGATATACTCACTGAAGCGAATGTTGTCAAACCCAACGACTGAGAGGTCGCGTGGCACGGCAATTTTTTCGACATAACTTTTGCGCATTACGCCGATTGCTGTCATATCGTTAGAACAAAGAACTGCCGTCGGCCGCGACGGCAGGGCCAACAATTTCGCGAATGCTTCTACTCCCCCTTCCAGGGTGTGGTCACCCTCCACGATCAAGCGCCGATCCAAAGCCATCCCAATTTCTCCCATCGATTCGATAAACGCGTCTTTTCGTGCAACCGCAGACTTGAGCGTCAGAGGGCCCGTAATGAACGCAGTTCTTTCGTGACGCAGGGCCGCAAGGTGTTGCACCGCTTGCCGAATTCCGTGGAGATAGTCGATTCGAATGTTACTCACGCCCGGACGGGGGAGACCTACGTCCACGAAAACCAGCGGCACATTGCGAAGCTTCAAGTCACCGAGCAGGGCTTCCTCCATGCCGAACGTCATTACCGCAACCCCTTCGACTCGATGCTCGAGTAAGCGCCTCACCGCAGTTTTCATTCGTTCGCGATCGTGAACCGTCGAGGTCATCAAGATTTCGTAGCCGTGCTGGACGGCTGTATCCTCAAACACGTGCACGATCTCGGGGAAAAACGGATTAGTGATTTCCGAAACGATCAATCCAAAAATCCGGCTTCGGCCCGAGCCCAGCATGCGCGCCTGCGTGTTTGGAAAATAGCCAAGCTCCTCGACAACTTTCCATACTCGCTTGGCCAGTTGCGGATGTACCGTGGGAATCCGGTTAATGGTGCGAGAAACGGTCGCCGTCGACACTTTCGCGCGCTTGGCGATCTCTCGGATATTCATCGTGCTCGCGCTTACCGACCTTCCGTTTCTCTCAGGACTGCGAAGTTCAAGCCGAATCTCTCGAGCGATGCTGGGTAAACGATTACCCGAAGCTCTATACAAATAACACTGGCCCGTTCAGCGCGTCAAGCCTACTTTATGGATCGTGAACCCACCTCAACCACAAAAAAATGCCCTCGAACCCGCACGATACCGATGATGTTTGCAGAATGCAACTCTGTGGCGCAAACACAGGCCATGCGATCTGTACAATGGTGCTCAAGGCTAGCTCCAGGGATGGTATAAAAAGTTCTTGACAACCATCTGCGAATCGGCTAAATAGGCGTCATGCGAGTAATCGATTACTCGCATTTGATCTGTGTCCTTCTTGAGCTTGCTGCCCCACTCGGGGCAACGCGATTTCGGGGTTTACTCGCGATCGAGTCAGATCAGATATCTGAAACTGGTGCAGCTCTACACTCTTTTCTGGAGGGCGCCTTGCTACGAACGAAACATGCGTCAGCTTTGGTACTTTTGCTTTTCTCCACGCTCCTGTTTCTCCAGCCTCAAGCGAGCGCACAAGGATTGTTTGGAAGCATCAGCGGGATTGTCACCGATTCGAGCGGCGCGGTCGTTCCGGACGCAACCGTCAAAGTCACCAATCTCGACACCAATGTCGTGATCACTGTCAAAACGAATAGCGCCGGCCTTTACGGCGCCACCAGCTTGAATCCAGGCAGGTACAAAGTAGAAGGGGAAGCCAAGGGCTTCAAGACCGCCGTCCTGAGCCAGTTGACTCTCGACGTCAATGTCAATCTGAAGGTCGATTTGAGCCTAACTGTTGGCCAGGTCACAGAATCCGTTGAAGTAACTGCCGCCAACGCGCCCATTCTACAAACCCAGCAGTCTGATCTCGGTCAAACCGTAAGTCAAAAACAGCTTGAGGAGTTGCCCACCTTCAGTTCATCGGGACGTAACGTTTACAGTTTGCTTCCTCTTGCCGCAGGCGTGTCCCAACAGACTGGCTGCGATGGCTGCGGCAACTACGGCAATTTGCGCATCAGCGGCAGCCGCCCGCGCAACGACGACAGCGTGCTGGACGGCAGCACCATTACCGCACCGGTATTCGGTGGCGCAGCGGTTACGCCATCGCTGGACTCCATCCAGGAGTTTCGCATCGAGCAGAACAGCATGTCCGCCGAATACGGTAAGGCTGGCGGCGCCATCCTCATCGCTGTAAGCAAAAGCGGCACCAACGAATTCCACGGATCTGCATACGAATACAACCGCAACCAGCACCTCGACGCCCGCAATTTCTTCGAGAATCCCACTCAGCGCAAAAATCCCTTCGACTACAACGAGTTCGGAGGCAGTGTTGGCGGGCCAGTGTTGAAGAACAGACTATTCTTCTTCACCGATTACCAAGGAATTCGTTCCCATGGCAGTACCATCAGCGCGGGCAACTTAGTTCCCAATGCGGCATTCCGCACCGGCGATCTCGGCGCTCTGTGCACAGGCTTCAATTCATCCGGAACGTGCACAAACGCGAGTGAACAAATCCATTTCCCGGGTACCTCCAATCCAGTTCCCTTTAACAACATCGCGAATACCGGCCAGATGAGTGCTATCTCCCAGAAGCTGCTAGCCATATGGCCCACTGGCTCCGTGGTCCAAGGTATTGGGACAGACGAATTGGACTTTAGTTCGCCATTTAACAGTACGGTCAACAGAGTCAACCCTCGCATCGACTTCAATCCTTCGCAATCTGACCATATTTTCGGAATGTTCCACAGCCAGACCGGCCGCTCTCTGGATTACAACCTTATCGTCGGGCCGGCCGGTCAGCGGACGCAGCGCTCCAGTGATTATGCGACCACTGTCGGATGGACCCACATGTTCACCGCCGCTTTGCTGAACGACTTTCGCTTCGGATACATGCACCGCATCGGTGACCGAACGCCGTACGGCGCGGGAGGGACCTCGCCTAATGACTTTGGAATCAGCGGCATTCCCAATTGCTTATCGAGCGTCCCCGATACATCCGGTGGAAGTGAGTGCGGCACGCCCGGAGTGAACATTACAGGATTCGCCGGCATTTCCAACAGCGGGATGCTCTACGAACCCGCGTCTACTCTTCAGTTCAGCGACGTGGTGACCAAACTTGTCAGTCGTCACAGTGTTAAGACCGGCGGTGAGTTGCGTCACTATTCGATTGACAATTACCAGCCCAATGGCGTGGTGGGGAGCTTCTTCTTCAGCGGCTCGCAAAGCGGCAATGCCTTCGCAGACTTCCTCTTTGGCGCGATGAACAATGGCAGCGTTCAGGTGCAAAATGCCTTCGTTTCCTCACGCGCCTTCTCGTACGCATTGTTTGTACAGGACGATTTCAAACTCACCCCTAAACTGACCCTGAACCTCGGGCTCCGATGGCAATACGATCAGTCCTTCCACGAGACACACCACGGTGATGCTTTCTTCGATCCGTTCACCGCGCAGTGGCAGCAGTTCGGCGTGAATGCGCCCGATACCACATTCGATCCCTCCGTCAAGGAGTTCGGGCCTCGCATCGGCCTTGCTTGGAATCCTCGGGGCGGTTTCGTCGTTCGCGGCGGTTACGCCATCATGTATCCGAGCACCACAGGTCACGGCCGTGCCGGCGATGGCCAGCCCGGACCGAATCTCCTCGCCACCACGCCGTTCAAGGCCGGTACAAACTGGGGCGGACTGCCAGCCGTCACCAGCCCAAGCGTTTCCGCGATTACTGCCCCCATACCGGTCAACGGTGATGTCTCATTTTCTTTCTGGGCGCCACGTAAGCAAACGCCGACCTACGTCCAGTTGTGGAACCTCAACCTGGAGCAGCAACTCGGCAAGGAGACCGTCGCCCAGCTTGGCTACGTGGGCAGCCACGGCACACATTTGCCTATCAATTACGCCTACAACATCTGTCAGCAGACGCCCGCGAGCACCGCGCAAGAACCCAATCCGTTCAACTTCATTGGTCCTTCAACCAGTCCGTATTGCCCACTAGCCGCTGCGGCCGTGGAAGCTTCGGGAGCCTCGGTGTATTGCTGCCTGACGGTGAATCCCGGCTATTGGGGACTCTCCAGCTCCGTGTATCATTCCTTGCAAGCGAGACTCGACCACCGTTTCTCGTACAATTTCTCACTCCTCGCGAATTTAACCTGGAGCAAGCTGATAGACGATTCCTCTTCGGACTGGGGCGGCTTCTGGTCGCTCGACGTGCTCGGGCAAGATTTCTACAATCGCAGAGCCGAGCGCTCCGTCAGTGCTGGCGACGTGCCTGCGCGTTTGACCGTTGCGCCCATTGTCGAACTTCCTTTTGGGCCAGGTAAGAGATGGCTAAATAGCGGGATCGCTGGTTACGCGCTGGGCGGCTGGCGCCTAAGCGCCATCTACACCATTGGCGCAGGAACTCCATTCGGCATCACCGATAATTCCTATGGATTCTGCAACGGCGCTGGTGTCTTGTCCGACCGCCCCACGATGATCGGCAACCCCCTTCCGTCCGGCTTCCATCAGACCGTGCAGAAGTGGTTCGACACGACTGCGTTCGATTTTTCCGGAACGTGTCCCGCCGCTGGCCTGCTCACGGTCACTCATCCATTCGATGTCACCAAAGCCTTCGGGAATGCACCCCGTTATTTCTCGAACATTCGCAATCCCGGCGTCAACAACTTCGATTTCTCTCTGCAGAAAGATTTCAAGATCCCCGTCCGAGAAGGAACGCGGCTGGCTTTCTCCGCAGACTTTTTCAATCTGCCGAATCATCCCGAATTTGCCGAGCCCAATGCCGATCCCACCGTTGGGAACTTCGCCAGTATCACCCGCACGGCGCTGGACAACCGCACCGTGCAGCTCGGCTTGCACATATATTTCTGAGCCATTCGCATCAGGGCTTCGGAGGCAAACGCGAATGCTTTCTCTTTGCGTAGGTGTTTGCCCGCGTTCAGACGCGTCGGCATCTTACCGTCCGTGCCATCCAAAGAACCACCGAATTTGCTGTCCGCCATGGCATTTCTGTATGCTGCCAGTCCATTGCTCCCAAACGTCACCGATCGCGACGCCAAAGCAATCGACGCCCGAGTCCGCGAGAAGGGGCGAATGCTCCCGGAGGCCTCCGCTATATGGAGGGCTGGGTAGAAACAAATTTTGATCGTTGCTTCCAATTGATGGAATGCGAAGATGCCAACCTTCTCCGAACCGTGGACCATCCGCTGGCGCGACCTCGTCGAATTCGAATCTGCGCCGGTTCGCCGCTCAAAAGACGCGGCGGAGATCATGAGCTCAATTCTGATCTAGCGTTTCTCGCGCTCTATCAGGAAGGCAGGAAAACATGAACCAATGGTGGCCGAAATCATTCTCATCCCTGATTTTTTTGCTCATTGCGCTAGCAACGAACGCCTTAGCACAGCAGCCGCAACCCTTCGCTCCCGACAAGATGGAGACCGTACTCTACGGCGTTGCCTATTATCCCGAGTACATGCCCCATGATCGCCTCGACCAGGATATCGAGCTGATGCGCAAGGCGGGAATCACCGTCGTTCGTGTCGGCGAATCCACTTGGAGCAGTTGGGAGCCTCGCGAGGGCGATTTTCAGTTCGCCTGGATGCAGCGCGTCCTCGATCGCTTGCAGCAAGCCGGCATCAAAGCGATCTTGGGCACTCCCACGTATTCAATTCCAACTTGGCTGTACAAGCAGCATCCCGAAATTGTCGTCACGCACAATGGTGTCGCTCCTCCGCTCAGCGATCCCTACTCTCCCAGCTATCCGCCCGCTCTCACTCCCGGCTTTTACGGTCCGCGGCAAAACTACGACTTCCTGAATCCGTATTTTCGCCAAGCCGCCGAGGGCGTCATCCGCCAAATCATCAGCCACTTCAAAGACCATCCGGCAGTTATCGGCTATCAGATCGACAACGAAACGTTCCCCACCGGCATTCCCACGCGCTACATGAACGCCGCTTTTCTAGATCGGCTCAAACAGAAATACAAAACTCCCGCCGCCATTAACTCCACCTGGGGACTGGTCTACTGGGGCCAACTTGTCGACACGTGGGAATCCCTTCCGCCCCGCGACGGCATTCTCAATCCCGGGTACAAACTCGAGTGGGAAAACTTTCAGCACGATGTCATCACGGACTATCTCGCCTGGCAGGCCAAGATCGTCAACGAGTACAAGCGCCCAAACCAGTTCATCACGCAGGATTTTAGCGGCGGAGTTCACACCAACCTGGATCAGTGGGCCATTGCCCACAACCTTGACATCGTGGCGGAGAATCCCTACTTCCAAACGCAGCAGCGCCTCGATGGTCGTGGCATCTGGCTCTCCGGCGATGTCGGCCGCTCCCTGAAGCACACCAACTATCTCGTGACTGAAACGAATGCGCAAACCATCGGCTGGGATTCCCGCACCCAATACCCTCAGTATCCGGGGCAACTCCGTCTTGTCGTTTACACGCACTTAGCTGCCGGCGCCAACATGGTCGAATATTGGCACTGGCATTCGCTGCACTACGGTCAGGAGACCTACTGGAAAGGCGTCCTCTCTCACGACCTCGAACCAAATCGCACCTACGACGAAGTCTCCCGCGTTGCTGCCGAACTGAAAAAAATCGGACCGCAGTTGGTCGATCTCAAAAAAGAAAACAAGGTCGCTATTCTCTTCAGCGCCGACTCCGCGAACGCCATCAGCTACATGCCCTTCAGCGATCATGTCGGCTATATGACTGTGCTCCGCCAGATGTACGATGCCCTCTACGATCTCAATGTGGAGCCCGACTTTGTTTCGCCCGATTCGACCGATCTCTCCACTTACAGAGTCTTACTCGTGCCGCCTTTGTATAGCGCCTCCGATGCCGTGCTCCAGCGGGTTTCCGACTACGTCAAAAACGGCGGCCACGTGGTGATGTCCTTCAAAAGCGGCTTCACCAATGAATACTCGACCGCTCGCGACGTCATGGCTCCTGGGCCACTTCGCACCGCCGCTGGTTTCCACTATCAGGAGTTCACCAACTTGGCTGAGCCCCAGCGACTCAAGCCCGACCCCTTCGGAGTCGGCGAGCAAAACAAAGGCGCCGTCTGGGAGGAGTTCCTTATCCCGGATACTGCCCAGGTGCTCGCTTCCTTCGACGATCCCTATTGGCACTTCCCAGCCGTCACGCGCAACCGTCACGGCGCGGGTACGCTCACTTATGAAGGCAGTTACCTCACCGAGCCCCTGCAGCGCGAAATCATCAGGGATGTTCTCAGACGCGCCGACCTGACAGGCCCGGACCAAAACCTCCCGGCACCAGTGAAAGTTCGACATGGACGGAATGGACAGGGAAAACTGTTGTACTACTACCTCAACTTCTCGGGAGAAGAGCAGTCATTTTCCTATCCTTACGGTAAAGGGGCAGAGCTTCTGACTAACAGCTCCGTGCAGCAAGGGGAAATACTCAAGCTGCGACCATGGGATTTGGCCATTGTCATCAACGAGTAAGGAGCGTTGCTAGGAGCAGTGGGGATGCCATTGCCAAAAGAACTTTTAATTCCTGCATTTTCACGATGCTACGCTGTCTTCGTATAATGATTGACTACTGGGCCTCAGGTGCCTGTCTCCGCAAGGAATTATCGATCCCCGCCCCAGGGCTGCTTTCGACAGGCGCAATTTCAGATCCCTATGTCCGCGCAGAAGATCGGCGGCCCCTGCCGCGGGCGTGGGTTGGAAAGCAATGCTTCGAAACATCGGCCTGTTTTCTCGGCAGCCCGTATTCCTTACATTTCGCGCAGTTTCTTGAGCATGGCGATCGCGTTCGTATTTTGCGGATTGAGCGAGAGGGATTTCTCGTAGTTCTTGACGGCTTGGGTCTTGTCTCCCGCGGCCATATAGGCTTCGCCGAGGCTATCGTAGGTGTTGGCCGAATCCGGATACAACTCCACGTTGAGCTGAAAAATGCGAATCGCGTCGGCAGTTTTCTTGCGCGACAGCAAGCGGTAGCCCAGAGAATTGATGGAGCTCTCGCGGACTGCCTCGGCCTTCAGCAGAGCGGCGAAATCAGCGATGGCTTGTGAAGCGCCGTTCACCCGGACCGCCTTGGCGAAGCGCGTCGCGACCGAGTCGTAGCTATCGTATTTGATCCAGGTGAATGCCAGTTGCTGGCCGCCGATGGCGTCATGCACGATTGGCTTGGCGATGGCCAAGCCATTCTCGCTGTTCGTGAACATCACGATTGCTGTTTTGTTTTTGAGCTGCGCGGCTACAAAGCACTTGAATGCGCCGTTGTCGCCCCAGTGCCACAGCGAAACACTTTTCTCCGTGCGTTCGATGCCCCAGCCGAGTCCCCAGAACAGATTTCTCGAGAGTTCCCGCGGGACGCGGTCGGTGCAATTGGTGCACGCCGGATCAAGGGCGACCTGTGGCGTTTCCATTTCGCGCAGCGTTGTGGGCTTCAAGCCTGTGCCGGTCAGCACTGCGGAGAGAAAGAGGGCGTAGTCATGGGCGGTGGTATGCAGGCTGGCAGCGGCGTTTGCTTCCTTTGGCTTGCGCTTCTCCGCAGGTTGTCCGTCGGCGTCGTGGCCGGTCGCAGGCGTGCGTCGAAGTCAGGGCGCCAGATGTAACTGCTGCTGGCCATTCCCAGCGGTCGAAAGACTGCGTCGGTCATGAAGTCATTCAAGGGCTTGCCGGTGATCTGCTCGACGGCGCGTTGCAGGTAGACGAAACCCTCCCCGGAATAACTGAAGCGTTCCCCCGGCGTGAAGCGGATCGTGAGCGGGTTGCCGTCGCCGCGCCAGTTGGGAAAGCCGGTGCGGTGACTCAGGACGAAGCGAGCGGTAATTTTCGCGAGTCGGTCATCGCCTTCGATGTACGGTTTAGAAAGGTACGCCGTAAGCGGGGTATCGAGCGACAGTTTGCCTTGATCAACAAGCTTGAGCACCGCGTAGGCAAAGACCGGCTTGCTCAGTGAGGCGGCTTCAAAGACCGTGTCCGGCGTAACCGGCTCACTCGATGTTGCGTTCGTGACGCCGAATCCGTGCAGCCAGTAGGTTTGGCCGTTGCCGACCATTGCGGCCGAAAGCCCCGGCACGGTGGCTTGTTCCATTAGGCCGGGAATGTCTCTTTCGAGCGATGCAATCGCAGAATCCTTGAAAGGGTTTAATGGCACCTTTCTTGATAGAGAGGAGACCTGGAGCGACGGAATCACCAGGGTCGCGCAGACCAGGAGACTGGCTACGAGCAACGAAGATGCAATGGTGTTGGCGACGGTCATAAACGCTCCCGGAGCATGCGTTGTTGGATACCGTATAGACGCGCGAATCCGGCTGCCGTTAGGTTCGAACCTCCGGAAAAGCATGTGCTCCGGCTGCGAGTTTACTTGGCGACCCACACCACGCAATCATCCCTTCGCCCCGGTGATTCTCCAACAACCGAGTGTCGGTAGACGTCTATGACTTGTTTAGTGTTGCGGCGTCTTAAGCATGTTGTCGAATCTGACCTCGGCAGGAGCGGCCATCGCTGCGAGGTGATCCACGTCGAACTCTTTGTACAGGTCAAGACAGAACAGCTCCGGAGCATTTTGAAACGTGACCGGAACCTGCAGCACATAATCCAGACTGGCCATGCCTTCGTGGACAACCACATCGGAAAAAACATCTGGCTGAAGCGCTGCGGCAACCAGGGCGATTGCTTCGGTGCGGATACCCCTGGATTCCAGGCGTACCTTTTTTGCGCCGCTACGTTTTCTAAGCCACTCAGCAATCTCGATGAGTTGAGCCGCCTGAATTCCAACTG
>Ga0066682_10001236_pt1 | contig 9885 bp, 4 predicted proteins | sample GraSoiAngelo_131_FD_65628 | JGI IMG/M metagenome (GOLD analysis project Ga0066682, IMG submission 65628) | Grasslands soil microbial communities from the Angelo Coastal Reserve, California, USA - 14_0929_02_30cm | ecosystem: Environmental > Terrestrial > Soil > Grasslands | place: USA... | reverse complement strand
TGCTGTTCACGCTCGTCGGCGCCGCGCTCCAGCGGGCCGTCATCGTCGAGACCAGGGCGGCAGGATGGCTGGCGCTGGCCAACACCGCCGGCGGCATGTGCGGTCCGCTCGTCTCGGCCTTCGTCCTGCTGCCGGCACTCGGTATGGAACGCGCGTCGTTCGCGCTCGCGGCGGCCTACGTCGCGATTGGCGGCCTGGCGCTCGGTGGCCTCTCGTCGTGGCGCGCGCATGTGCGATCTCCGGCCTTCGTCGTGAGCGGCGCCGCGCTCGCGGTCGCGCTCGCGTCGTTTCCCTTCGGGCTGATGCGCGATGTGTACTTCGCGCGGATCACCCGACCCTATGCTGCCGACGGATCGGAAATCGTCGCGACCCGAGAGGGGCCATCCGAGTCGATCATCCTGATGCAACAGAAATGGATGGATGAGCCCGTCTACAGTCGCCTGGTGACCAACGGCTTCTCGATGTCCGGAACCGCGGTGCCCGCGCTGCGCTACATGCGGTACTTCGTGTACTGGCCCATGATGCTGCACCAGGGCCCGGTCAAGCGTGTGCTGGTTGTCTGTTACGGCGTGGGCGTAACGGCCGGCGCCGCGCTCGATCTGCCCTCGGTCGAGTCGATCGACATCGCCGAGATCTCAGGCGACATCGTCAGGATGAGCGATGTCGTCTACCCGATGAAGCACCCTCTCCGTGATCCTCGCGTTCGGCTTCACATCGAGGACGGGCGGCAGTTTCTGCACAGGACCTCCGAGCGGTTCGACCTCATCACGGGCGAGCCGCCGCCGCCGCGGACGCCCGGCGCCGTGAACATCTACACGCGCGAGTATTTTCAGCTCATTCACGATCGGCTTGCGGACGGTGGCATCACCACTTACTGGCTTCCGATCGGACGTCCCGATCCGGGGACAGACGTGAGCACGATCATTCGCGCCTTTTGTGACACCTTCGGCGATTGCTCGCTATGGAACGCCACGCCGTTCGATCTGATGCTGGTCGGCAGCCGGCGCGCCGCCGGGCCGGTGTCCGAAGACGAGTTCGTCAGGCCGTGGCAAGTGCCAGCCCTGCGCGCCCGCCTGTCCGAAGTCGGTCTGGAGTTGCCGCAGCAGATTGGAGCCACGTTTCTGGGGGATTCAGCGTACCTGCGCCAGCTGGCCGGAGACGCGCCGCCGCTCGTCGACAACCACCCGCAGCGGCTGCGGCCTGTTCCAGGCAGGCCTTCGCTGTCCGATCCGCGATACGGCGTCGATCCTGCCGTCACCCAGATGTATGAGGCAGTCATCGATCCCGCCAGAGCGCGTCAGGCCTTTGCGGCCTCGCCCTTTGTTCGGCGCCTCTGGCCCGAACGCGTGATTGATGCGACGCTGCCGTACTTCGATCACCAGCGCATGCTGAACCGCGTCTTCTGGGAGGGCGGTCGGCCGCTGCGGCAAATCGAGGACCTGCACTGGCTGCTGACCGAGACGCCGCTGCGCACGCTGCCGCTGTGGATGCTGGGCAGCGACGACGTCAAGGCGCGAATTGCGGCGGGCCGCGATGACGGCACAGGCGCGCCCCTTTTTGTGCGGGGCCTGACGGCGCTCGTCACCCGCGACTACCTGGGAGCCGCATCGGCATTTGCGCATGCCGAGCATCGAGGCCTGCGGGGCGAGCCGATTCGGCCTCTTCGCGTGTACGCGCTCTGCCTGGCCGGTCAGGTGGATGCCGCCAGACAGCTGGCGCCTGTGGTGCAGCCGCAGGCAGACGACGAACGGCATTTCTGGGAATGGCTTGGGCGGACGTGCCTGAAAAGTGAAGAGGCCCGTTCACTAGGAGCCCGTCTGAGTAATGCCTCACGGGCTCCTAGTAGCCGCGCTTCGCGCGGAACGAGTTGCGAATTCCGGGCGTTTTTCGTCGGCGGAGCCGGCCTACTAGGAGCGTGTTCACATTTCTCGGACACGCTCCTAGAGTGAGCGGGCCTCCTGTCATGCCACGAGCGGCCGCGCGGTGGTCGGTCGTCGATCAGAAGTCGAACCGGGCGCCGAACTTCACGAGTCGCCCCTGCAGGATGAGGCTGGGTGTCAGCCAGCTCGACCCGTAGGTGGTGTTCCACACCAGGGTGGAATTGGCGTTGAACAGGTTGAACACGCTCATCGTGGCCTGCACTCGACCCGTTGTCGCGAATTTCAGCGACTTCGCGATGCGAACGTCCACCTGGTTCATACGATCCGCGTACTCCGTACCGGGCGCGATGAGGGGGGCCGTGGCGGTGCCCAGCGACAATGCCCGGCCGAGCGTTGTCTGAGGTCCGGACACGACGTAGCTCGCCAGCTTCTGTGGGCCGGCGCGATTCTGCCACGTCGCACTCACGCTCAACCCGAGTGGCAGCGGATAGGTGACGAGCGCCTTCCAGTCTGGCTGGTAGGGCGGAGTCACGCTGCAATACAACGAGCTGGGGTACCCGGCGGCCGTGGGTCCGGTCAGGTTGATGTTGTTTCCGACGACGTTGTCGAGGAAGACCTTGCCAGCGGTCGTGTCGGTGTTCGACCCGATCTGCGCCTGGCCGATGACGGCGCAGAAGTCGGTGCGCTCGCGGCCGGCACTGATGCCGCCCGACGCCACGCCGCCCTGAGCGAACCGCGTCGTCGCGCTCAGATCGATCCCCGAGTAGACATCTTTCACGTCGCCGAACTTGCTGGCCGACGTCACGAAATTGTCGGGAGTGAGGCCAAAGTACGTCGGCTTGACGTCGACGAACCCGCAGAGCTGGTTGCCGCCGCCGTTCGGCAGCCGCGCATCCGTCGGTGCCGTGACGCAGTAGCTGTCGTATCCCTGGGGGGGCGTCGCGCGGTACTGGGTTGCGAAGAAGTTCCCGAACCGGTGGTAGGTCCACTGCGCATCCAGCATCAGACGCTCCGTCACCTGCTGCTGAAGGCCCAGCAAGAACTCGTCGTCGTTCGGCCGAACATTCCATCCATTCAAGACGTCCGGGTCCCACCTGGTCACGATATTCAGCTGGCCGAGCGGCGCACTGAGCGCGCCGCACTCGCCGTTCAAGGCCGAGTTGCCCAGATCGCAGTCCGGGAGGAGGTTGCCGTTCGTATCGGTCCACCGCCGGCTCGCGTTGTTGATGCGCGTGTTCACCGGGTTGTTCGCCGTCGCGGTCGCGACCGACTCGCTGGCGACGTAGTGCCCGTAGTTGAACCGCGCGACCGTCCTGCCGTTGCCCCGTGTATCCCACGCCGCCCCGAGGCGCGGCGAAAGATCCTTCCACGAGGGTGAGTCAGTGAGCGCATCGTAGCTCTTGGGTCCGACGAACGGGATCGCTTCGATGTCCTGGGCCGGCACGTAGGCGTTGTGATAGTCGAACCGCAGCCCGAGATTCAGCGTCACGTTACGAATCGTCCATCTGTCCTGCGCGTAGAGACCGAGCGCCGCCTTGAGCTTCTGGCGGTCAATCAGCGGTCGCGCGTACTGCGTGATGCTGACGGGCGACCCGTTCAAGAAGATCCAGCGCTGCGCCTGGTTGGTGTCGTAGGAGAAGTTGCGCGTGCCCCACATGTCCTGCATGCCGACCTTGATGGCGTGGCTGCCCGTGACGTAGTTGGCGGCAAGCCGCATGTTGAACTGGTGGTTGAACGCCCGGATGTTCGTGAGATTCGCCCCATACGCGATCGGGATCGACTGTTCCAGCTTCGGGATCGTGCTGTCCGGTCCATAACCGAGCACGACCCCGGCGGGCCGATCGCGCTGTCCCTGCCACCACAGCTCGTTGAAGAAGGTGAAGCCGCCTTCGAGCAGGACCCGGCTGGTGAGTGGATTCGTCCACTGCGCCTGCGTGAGGTAGTCCGGCTTCGAGAAGAGGAAGTTGGCTGCCTCGGGCGACGCGTTGATGCTGGAGTCGCCATCCAGATGCCGGTCACCCAGGTGGTAGAACAGGTTGACCTTGTTCTTCTGCGAAATCTGCCACGTCAGATTCGTGGTGTACGAATGGTGGAAGCTGTCGCCGCTGAAGTCCTGCTGCGCCAGATCGCGCGAGTCCGGCACCAGCACGCCGAGATACGTGCAGCCGGCCGTTCGGGCGCAATACTGGGGAGACTTCGGGAACTTGTTCAGAAAGGACCCGGCCAGGTATTTCTGGGATGTCAGGTAGCGGTACCCGCCGTAGAACCACAACCGATCCTTGAGGATCGGGCCACCCATCGTCGGGTTCACTTCGGCAATGCGCTTGACCCGCGTGCCCGCGTTGAGCCCCTGCGCGATGAGCTCGTCCGACAGGTTGTCGCTCTGCAGACTGCTGTTGGTGAAATCGGCGTAGAAGTAGTACGTGAACCGGTTGCCGCCGTCCTTGGCCACCGTGTTGGACACGACGCCGCTCGTGCGGGACTCGGCCGTCGAACCGCTCGTCATGACGGTCATTTCCTGGACGGTGCCGGTGTTGATGGCGAGCGTGTGGTTGTAGCCGCCGCCCGAGTTGTTCATGTTGTTGAACGGCATGCCGTTCAACAAGAGCGGCATCTGGTCGTCGCGGCTGCCGTGCACTTTCAGCGTCTGCCAGCGGTTGCCGTCCGAGCCACCGACATCCTGATAGAGGAGCGGCATCTGCACGCCCGGCACGAGGATCGCCAGATTCTGGAACGACCGTCCCGTAGGCAGTTCGTTGAGGATCTCGCTGGTGAGTGCGCGGCGCTGCGTGGTCGCCTGGATGTCGACGAGCGACGTTTGGCCCGACACGGTGACGGTCTCTTCGACCGATCCGACCGAGAGCGAGCCGTCAACAGTCGCCGTGAACGCGGCGTTCAAGACGATCCGCTCGCGGACGGCCGTGTTGAAGCCCGGCAGCGTGAACGTGACCTTGTATTCGCCGGGACTGAGCGCAATCACACGGTACTGTCCCTGGCTGTCGGTGTAGACCACGCGTGTGCGCTCGATGAGCGCAGGGCTGGACGCCTCGACCGTGACCCCGGGAAGCACGGCGCCGCTCGAGTCGCGGACCACGCCCGCGATCTCGGCCGTCTGCGCGGAGCTCGTGGCGGGAAGGAGCAGGAGCATCACCCATGCCGGCAGCAGCACAATGCCCGACGACCGTCGCATCCTCATAACCTCTTCTCCAGACGGAACCGAAGATGGGTGCAGGCTGCTCGCTCCTCGCGCCTTGCCATCAGGGCGCCACGCTCCGGATCGTTGTCAAAAAAATACGAGGGACAGGACACTAGCATCAGGTTCAGGCAGTGTCAACGCTACAGCGTGCCGCGGGCGCTGTGGGCCTCGCCTCGCGTCCAAGAAATTGGTTCCAATCCGATGATCCGCGTGCCGCTCAGCGTTCGACCTTCCGCAGCCCCTCACGCGCGAGCGCGTGATCGGGACTCAGCTGCAGTGCCGCCCGAAACTCGCGCGCCGCCAGGTCGCGAGCCCCTTCTGTCAGGAACACCACGCCGAGGTTCGTATGGGCATCGGCGTTGTCCGGCTCGATGGCGGCCAGGTGCTCGAACTGGCGTGCTGCCTCCTTCAAGCGGCCCTGACGCGCAAATGCCACCCCGAGGTTGTTGAGGGCGTCGCGGTGGTTCGGATTGCGGTCGAGGGCCCGCTGATATTCTGCGACCGACTCCGCGAACCGGCCCACGCGGTCCAGCACCAACCCGAGGTCGAATCTCGTGTTGGCATCGTCGGATCCCTCGAGCGCGCGGCGCAAAACACCTTCCGCCTCGGCGAAGCGCTGGAGGCCTGAAAGACATCGGCCCGTGTCGGCGAGCGCCTGGAAATCGCCGGGCACCAGACGATGGTAGCGATCGAGCAACGGCAGGGCTTCGTCGTACCTCCGGAGAATTCTCAGCAGCGACGCCAGCTCGTACAACGCATCTGTATTGTCCGGATCGAATTCGAGGGCACGCCGAATCAGGTACTCGCGCCAGGCGCCATTGGTCGAGACATCGGCAGACGCGGCTTGCTGCAGCAGAAACGTGGAGCTCCGCGATTCTCGAACCAGATCGTCGATCATCGGATCGACATAGGGGTCGTAGGCGGGGGAACGGTCCGCCGTCCGAACTGCCCGCGCTGCCTCGTCCGCGCGACCCAATGCGGCATACGCACTACCGAGCAGCCTGAATGCCGGACCAAACCTCGGAGCCGTCGCCGTGGTCTTCTCCAGCATCTCCCGCGCGCGATCCGCATGACCCTGCGCCATCGCGAGGCGAGCCAGGCCGAGGGTCGCGTAGGCGGAGATCGGCGCCACGGCCAGGCGCGCCGGCGAACCGGCGCTCGGCGCCGGCCGCGCGGGCTCCGGGAGTGCAAGGACGCGGCGCCATGCCTCATCCGCACGATTGTCGCGCCCGGCCTTGAATTCCATCTCACCCAGCTGCCACCAGGCGGCGCTGAACCGGGGCGCTCGGGCCACCACACGGCGCAGGCCGGCCGCGAGGCCGTCGGCATCTCCGCGCGCGCCTTGCGCCAAAGCGCGGTAGTAGGTCCAGCGCCAGGCGAAGCCGCTCAATTGCTCGGCCACCGCGTAGCAACGCTCCGCCTGGTCGTACAACAGGTCCGCGTGGTACGCCAGACAAAGAGCTCCGACCGCTTCAGCAGACGTCGGGTGCGCTCGGGCGGCCCGATCGGCCTCGGTCACGTGCGCACGAAGCGCGGGCGGTTGGCGCGAGAGATCCGGAAGAGCCGGCAGACGAGCCGCGGACGCGGCCTGCCTCGCTTCGGAGACGCCCACGTACACCGCCGCGGCCCCGGCCAGCGTGACCGCCGCCCAGAAGCGCCACGAGCGCCTGTCTGTCAGGCGACCTCTGACGCGTGACAAGAGGCCGGAAGGAGCGATGACCGATCCACGCTCCGCGTCAGCGCACGAACGGCGAGCCACGGTCGCTCCACCCCATCACGCGCGACATCCGATCGCAAGAGGAACTGATAGACACGGCTTCGCGAGAGTACTTCCGGAACGTCGAGATACTAACGGGTTTTGACGTACCGCACCATCGGCCGCGCACGCGAGCCGCGTCAGAATCGACGCGCCGGCCTGCGCAGATCAACCGATGTGATACGACTTTGACCGGTGCCGTTCTGGCTCATATGATGAGCGCGCCCTAACCACACTCGCCTTCGAGGGAGATTGCCGATCAATAGAGCCGCCGTCCGGGCAGTCGGCGCGTGCCTTCTCAGCGCAGTCATGCCGGCATGCGGCCAGATGCCCGGTCGCGAGGCGTCTGACCAGGCGCTCGACAGTCGGCGCGCCATCCTGCCGGCGGGACCGCCGTCGGATTTCTTCACGGCGCGACCCGTAGGCGATCCGATCGGTGAACATCAGAGGCCACGGATCTCGCACGTGCAGGTCGCCGACCTCGACCGCGACGGCCTCCCGGACATCCTGGTGTGCGACGCCACCGCAAACCGGGTTTCCTGGATCCGCCAGTTCCCGCGCGACATCTATACCGAGCACACGATCACCAGCGAGATCCTGGCGCCGGCGCACGTCGAGGCAGTGGATTTCGACGGCGACGGCGACTTGGACCTGGTGGTCGCAAGTCTCGGCGCGCTGTTTCCGGACAACCGCCGAATCGGGTCGGTCATCATCCTTGAAAACGACGGTACCCAGCAGTTTACGAGCCACGTGGTCGCACGAGGTGTCGCGCGGGTTGCCGACGTGCGAGCGGGCGATCTGGACGGCGATGGCGACCTCGATCTCGCGGTCGCCGGCTTCGGGTATGACCAGGGGGAGACGCTCTGGCTCGAAAACGTGGGCGGATGGGCGTTCACGCCGCACGTCCTGCAGCGGCTGTCCGGCGCGATCAACGCCATCGTGGTCGACATCAATGACGATGGGCGTCTCGATATCGTGACGCTCGTCAGTCAGGAGTGGGAAGAAATCTGGGCGTTCGTCAACAACGGCGGCGGTGAGTTTGCTGCCAAGCTCCTCTGGGGGTCCACCAACCCTGATTTTGGCTCGAGCTGGATCACCGTCGTCGACTTGGATCGTGATGGAGATCGCGACATCCTGTACAGCAACGGCGACGCGTTCGATTACGCGCCAGCCAACAGCCGCCCCTGGCACGGCGTGCAGTGGCTCGAAAACCGCGGCCGCTTGCAGTTCGACTTTCACCGCATCGCGGACCTCTCCGGCGCGTCAAGCCCGCAAGCGGCCGACATCGACGGCGACGGAGACCTGGATGTCGTGGTCGTCAGCGCGTACAACCACTGGAACGACCCGACAGCCCGGAGTCTCGTGTGGCTGGAGAACAACGGCCGCCAGCAGTTCACGGTGCATGGGATCGCGTCGTCGCCGACGCATCTCATCACGCTGGCCATCGGCGACCTCGACGGCAACGGCACACCAGACCTGGTCACCGGCGGCATGCATATCAGCGGTCCTTACGATCGGATGTCGCGCGTCATGGTCTGGAGCAATCGAGGTGCGGCGTCCCGCCGCTGACGTGCGTCCTGGAGCGGCCTCCGCTCGGCACGCGACGCCCGCGCGCGTACACGACGCGCGGCGCTCGACACTCGGTCTGCCGGATGGGCGTCGACTACGCCTTCCTCTTGATTTTCGGCACGAACGCGAGGAACCTGCGCGGATTGTCCACCATGATCTGGCGCAGCACCTCGTCGCTCGCGCCCGCGGCCTTCAGCTTCGGCACGAAGACGGTCAGCGTCTTGGCGTACCCCATCTCTTTGTTGTTGCGCTTGAGCTGATTCGCGGCCGAGAAGTCTGACGAGAACATCAGATTGTCCGCGAAGCCGGCCTCGAGCAGTGCCATCACCATCGGGACTTGCTGCGCGTCTCCCTGTCCACCCTGACGATCGAAGCCGACGAACGCACCGCGGCGGCAAATCGCCCTGTGCACTTGCACGTTCGGATCGACCAGGTTGCCAAGGTGGCCGATGACGACCCGCTTGGGATCCACGCCGACGTCTTCCAGGATGTCCAGCTGTTCGAGCGCCGACTTCCCGGGGATTCCGGTGTGCGTGAAGATTGGAAGGTTCGTCGCGACGTGCGCCTTCCCGACGGCGCGGAACACCTTGCGCTCGTCCTTGGTGATGTCGTCCCACGATCCGATCTCGCCGAAGGCGCCCACCGGATCGCTCTCGACCTGCCTGATGAGCGCCTCGAGGACCTGCCCCTCGCTCATCGCGCCGATCTCTTTCGGGTAGAACGGTTGCGTGTAGAAGCCGGCGCCGGCCACGATCGGCATCCCGGACTTCATCGACAGCCGCCGCAGGAAGGTGAGGTCGCGGCCCATGTCCGGATGGCCGCCGTCGACGATGCAGCTGATGCCTTCGCCCTTGGCGATTGCCAACTCCTCGGACATGACATCCAGGTCCTGCATGAAGTACGGACCCGAGGGTGCGGGGGCAAGCGTTGGTGGGGTCGCACCGCGGCCAGCGGGCGGCGCATTCGACGGCCGGTTGGCGGCTTGCGTCTCGGCCGCGTATTTCATCCACCGGGGCAGGAAATCCGGAGGAAACGACATGTGCTCGTGGAAGAGGGTGGCGCCTCCCGCGAGCGCTTCGGGGGCATGGTCTTTCAGGATGGTTCGAATGACTGCGCCCTTCGGAAACGTTGGCGCCGCCGAGGCCCATTCGGGCAGTGCGGCCGCGGCCACCCCGATCCCCAACATGCCGAGCACGTCGCGGCGCGTCCACGCTGTGAATCGAGAATCCTGAGACATGTCGGTGCTCCCTGACCGCAGCGCGCACCCGGAGCGCGCAGGTCGGTTCAAATGCCGGCTGACCGCTCAACTCCGGTCAACCGGGTCCCTAATGTAATCGAGAACGGTCCGCGTCACCAGACCACGAGCGATCTCGTCCGAGTTGAAGCGGCGACTACCCGCGGCTGATGAACGGCATCTTCGTCGCCATCACAGTAGCGGACGGGTACCTCCTGCATGGGTGCGCCGTCGCGCCCATCGAGCAGCG
>Ga0066682_10001196_pt1 | contig 9984 bp, 6 predicted proteins | sample GraSoiAngelo_131_FD_65628 | JGI IMG/M metagenome (GOLD analysis project Ga0066682, IMG submission 65628) | Grasslands soil microbial communities from the Angelo Coastal Reserve, California, USA - 14_0929_02_30cm | ecosystem: Environmental > Terrestrial > Soil > Grasslands | place: USA... | reverse complement strand
CCGGGGTATGATGCCGGACCCGGTCGACGGGAGAGCGCCTGCTGACACCACCGGAGCGTTGGATGAGACGACGCGTGTTCATGACAGGCATCGCGCTGCTGGCGGCGGCGTGGTGCGGGACAGGCTTCGCCGGCGCCGGCCAGGTCGAAGACGTCGCGGCGCTGATGCGCGCATTGTCCTCGGTCGGCGGAGTGGCGGGCCACGAAGGACAGGTGCGCGCCGCCATCCGCAAGGCCGCCCCCTCCTGGGCGTCGTTCGAGGAAGACAACCTCGGCAACCTGACCGTCACCGTCGGTTCCGCAGGGACCGGTCTCCTCCTCGTGGCCCACATGGACGAGCCGGGTTACGTGGTCACCGGCATCACCGACAGGGGGTATCTCAAGCTGCAGCGGCTTTGCCGCCAGCCGCTGCCGCCGTTGTTCGATCAGTTCCACATCGGCCAGCCATTGCTTGTGCAGACGCGACGCGGTGCGGTCGCGGCTGTCGCGGTCGTCCCTTCGACCCACCTGTGGCGCGGCAACGCGGCGCCGCTCAACCGCCAGGTCCTGGACGAGGACCTGTTCGTCGACATCGGCGCGCGCTCGCCGGAGGAGGTCGGGGCCGCCGGAGTGGCGCTCCTGGACCCGGTGGTCATCGCCCGGCGGGTGGTGGACCTGGCGGCCGGAAAGATCGCCGGTCCCGCGATGGACGACCGGACCGGCTGCGCGGCTCTGCTGTGGCTGCTGCAAACGCTCGAGCCATCCAAGCTGCGCGGCACCCTGACCGTCGCCTTTTCCTCCCAGGAGGTCATGGGGGGCCGCGGGGCCGCGCGTCTCGGCAACCGCCTCCATGCCGGCGACGTGCTGGTGATCGATGCGCCCTCCACGGGGACCACGGGGAGGACGGCGGCGGTCCCGGGCGGCGGCCCGGCGGTCTCCGCCCCGGGCGGCAAGGACGACTACTCGCAACGCCTGTACAACCTGGCGGCGGAGCGGGCCGCCGGCCTGCAGATGCCGCTGCAGAACGTCGTCTTCGCTCCCGGCGGCGATCAGAGCGGTTTCCAGGGGAAGGCGCAGGTCCTGGCGATGGGCGTGCCGGTTCTCTACCCGGGGACTCCGGGCGAGGTGGCCGACGCGCATGACGTCCTGGCGCTCGCGCAACTGCTCAAGGCGATCGCGGAGGCCGAGCGATGAAAGGGCGCCGGCGCTGCGCGGTGGTCGTCTGCGCCGGTCTCGCCCTGGGCGGCGAGACGATGGCGGCGCGACCGGCGCGCGAGGGCGGGAGCTTCTCGATCCTGGAGACCCTCATCAACACACCCGGTGTCTCCACCCGCGAGCAGGCGGTGCGCGATCGGATCCGGGCGCTTCTGCCATCCTGGGCGAAGGCCGACGTCGACGCCAAAGGCAACCTGCTGGTCGCGACCGGCCCGGAACACGGCGCCAGGACCCTGCTGTTCATCGCGCACATGGACGAGACCGGTTATCTCGTGAAGGCGATCCGCGACGACGGCTCGCTCGAAGTCAGGCCGGCCGGCGGATTCTTCGAGACGCTCTACGAGGGGCAGGTGGTCCTGGTCCACGCGGCGAAGGGGGACGTCGGCGGCGTCGTGCCGCCGCGGCCGAACTATTTCGAGGCGGCCGCCGCGGAGGCTCCGTCCGCGTTCGCCGGGGACGCCGTCCGGGTGGAGCTTGGCGTCGCCTCGCGGCAGGCGGCCGAGGCGCTCGGCGTCGCCGCGGGCGATCCCATCACGATCCCGAAGGCGTTCCGGCGCCTGTACGGATCGTTCGGCTCGGGGCGGGCGGTGGACGACCGCGCCGGCTGCACCGCGCTCCTCCTGGCGCTGCGCGGGCTGGAGCCGAAGACTCTGCGCAACCGGGTGATGTTCGCGTTTTCGGTGGAGGAGGAGATCGGACTCAACGGGGCGCAGGCGCTGGCGCAGTCGGTGCATCCGGACCTGGCGATCGCGGTCGACACCTTCGTGTCGTCGGACAGCCCGCTCGAGCGCGACGCCTTCGCGCACGCCGTCCTGGGCAAGGGGCCGGTCGTGCGCGCCATCGACAGCAGCAACATCACCGATCCGGCGATCATCGACCGCGTGCTCTCCCTGGCGCGGCAGGGCGGCCTGCCGATCCAGTACGGCCTGACGCGCGGCGGCAACGACGGCTCGGTCTTCCCGGAGTTCGGGGCTCCCGACCTCGCGCTGTCATGGCCGACCGTGCACTCCCACTCGCCGGTGGAGGTGATCCATGAGCGTGATCTCGACAACCTGGGAGCGCTCGTGAGGCTGATCGCCGAGCGCTGGTGAGGGCCGGCCTCAGCGCGTCTCGTCCTTGCCGCCCTGTCCGAGGTTGTCCTCGTAGGAGGCCTTGAAGATCGCCGACAGGTCTCCGTCCAGGACGTCGGGAGGCATGGAGGCGCGATCGACAATCACCCGGTTGCGCGACACCTGCTTGGCGCGGTAGAGCGCTTGGTCGGCGGCCCGCAGCAGGTCGTTCTCCTCGCGCACCTGGGCGTTGGCGGGATACGACGCGACGCCGGCGCTGACCGTGATGCGCACCAGCAGCTCCTTGAACTTGTAGATGTGTTCTTCGGCCGCTTTGCGGATGCGCTCGGCCACGATGGCGGCCCGGATCCCGTCCGTGTTCGGCAGGACGACGAGGAACTCTTCACCGCCGTACCGCCCCACGATATCGGTGGTGCGGGCGCTCTCGGACAGAAGGCGCCCGAATTCCCGCAGCACCAGGTCGCCGCAGTCGTGCCCGTACTTGTCGTTCACCTGCTTGAAGTGATCGAGATCGAGCATGGTGACGGACAGCGGCGTTCCGTAACGCTGCGCCCTCTTGAACTCCTCCGCCAGGCGGCGCTTCAGGTAACGGTCGTTCAGGAGATTGGTCCGCTCGTCGGTGACCGTGAGCTTCAGGAGCCGGTCGTTGGCGTCGCGCAGTTGCTGGTTGGCGCGCTCCAGGGACGTGTAGAGGTAGCGCTTCTTGAGAGACGAGCGCAGGACGGCGTCGAGCTCGTCGAAGTGGAACGGCTTGACGATGAAATCGTCGGCGCCGTTCTTCAGGCACTCCACCTTGCTCTTCACGTCCCGCTTCACCGTCATCACCACGACCGGGATGGTGGACAGGACGCGGTCCCGCTTGATGGCGCGCATGACCTGCAGCCCGTCGGGCGGCGGGATCAGCAGGTCGAGAAGAACGAGGTCGGGACGGTCGGCGGGGACCCGGCGCAGCGCCTCCTGGCCGGTGGCGGCGGTCGTCACCTCGTACCCGCCCATGGTCAGCCACTGGGAGAGCAGATCAACGCTGTCCCGATCGTCATCCACGATCAGGATGCGGAATTTTCGCGTCGCCACCGTGGGGGATTTCGGTGGGGTGGTGGTGAGCTCTCCCTGCATCGACACCCCCGGACTCGGGGGGTCTCTCCTTTCCCCGGTCGCCTGCGTATTCTATACCACCGGCCGAATGCGTCCGCAACGTGAAAATCCAGGTTTGACGCGGGTTTGCAGCGATCCCGACGTCAGGTGAACGTCACACCGTCAAGGGCGTGGCGAGGGGGCGGCAGCTCCGGTCGCACCCCACGAGTCGAGGAAGGCGGCTTCGCCGCGGTAAGCCTTCCAGGCCTCCAGGGGATCGACCCGGGCGACGTTGAGGGCGCCGAGGGCCGGGACCCAATCGGGCTTCGGCACGTCGGGCAAGAAAGTGATGAGGGCGCAATCGTTCTGCGCGAGCAGCCACGCTCCTTCGGAGGCGAACAGGTAGCCGTACAGACCCTTCGCCTGCGCGGGGTGCGGGGCGCCGCGCAGCAGGACCGCGACCTGGGGAGGCACCACGGCGCCCTGCCCCATCCGGTCGGGGAACAGGATGTTGATCGGCTCCGCCTCGCGTTTGGCGCAGATCGCCTCGTCGAGACCGATGAGACCCCACAGCGCCTCGCCCGACGACACCAGCCGGCGCGCCGCGCCATCATCGTCGACGATGCGCGTGCCGTCGGAGCGCAAGGCGTCGAAGAACGAGCGGGCCCGCTCGGAGCCCCAGAGGGTGAACAGCGCGGCGGCATGGAACGCCGCGGGTCCCGTGGAGAGGCGCGGCACCGCGCCGTGTCCCGCCCAGGGTGCCCGCACCAGATCGGCGGTCGCGGTGGGTGCCTCGTCGGGCTTCAGCCGCGTGCTGTTGTAGACGATCACCCGCGGGTTGGCGGCGAACCCGATCCAGCGGTACTGGCGGTCGCGGTACTGCTCGGGCACGGGGCGGGCTCCCGCCGTGCGGAACGGGACGGCCAGGTCCGCATCGACGAGATCGCAGGCCGACAACGGCGTTTCGCCCCAGAACAGGTCGACTTTCCCCTTCACCGCGTCCTCCCTCAGAACCGTCGCGAAACGCTCCCCAAGGATCTCCCGGTACGTCGCGCTGACGCTGATGCCGGTCTGGTCCTGGAAGGTCTTGAGGAGCGGCCCGGCGGTGCGCTTCGCGGCCTCGACGTAAACGACCACCGATCCCTGGCCCGGCACCTTGACCACCTCCTCGGCTGGCTGGCCGGGGCCGCCCGGTCCGCAGCCTGGACAGCCGGCGAGAAGCGCCCAGAGGACGCACGATCCAACCGAACGCGCCGGGGTGGCCATCGGGGCCGCGACTGTACCAGCGCGGCGCCCCGTGCCGCAAGTTCCCCGGGGATGAATGTCGAGAGGCGCTTTCTGATGGACGGCGGATGCATTAGAATGCCCGCCATGAGCTCAGCGAGGGGACAGCTCCGGACCATCGATCCAGCGGACCCGGCGGGGCAGGAGGAGTCCCGCCGGCCGCGGCGCCGGAGCCTCCTCAAGTGCGAGTACCGTCCGCCGGACGCCGACTTTTTCTGCTGGAAGTACGGCGTCTGGTACAACGTCATGGACTGCTGCTACCGACATGCACGCCAGACCTACTCCGGATGCACGAGCTGCGGGCAGGGGGCGAATAATCTGAAGGTCAACAAGGAGCGCTTCCAGTCGATCAGGCACCTGGGTGATCGACCTCGCCACGGCCGCTGACGCGGAGCCCACCCTGGATCTGATCATCGCCAACGGCCAGGTGGTGGACGGGACGGGACGGGCCGCGTTCCGCGCCGACGTCGGGATCGCGGGGGATCGCATCGTCGCGGTGGGGCAGGGCCTGTCGGGAGCGCCGGCAACCCTCGACGCGCGGGACCGCGTGGTCGCTCCCGGCTTCATCGACCTGCATTCTCATTCCGACCTGTGCGCGACCCTGCCCCTGCACCGCCAGGCCCCCTTGTTCGAAGGGCGCGTGCGCCAGGGGATCACCACGGAGCTCCTCGGCAACTGCGGCATCGGCTGCGTCCCCCTCTTCGACCGGACCCGACGCGACATCGAGCGGGTGTGCGGCTTCATCGCGCCGGACGGAGTTCCCTGGTGCTGGGGCTCGTTCTCCTCCTACCTGGATCATCTCGAGGCGCAGGGATGCGTGCCGAACCTGGCCTCGCTCGTGGCGCACGGGCCCCTGCGGCTGGCGGCGATGGGGGCCCGGTCGGGCCGGCCCACCGAGGACGAGCAGGAGCTCATGGACCGACTGGCGCGTCAGGCGGTGGACGAAGGGGCCTTCGGGGTGTCTTTCGGGCTGATCTATCCCCCCGGTCAGTTCGCCGACACCGACGAGCTCGTGTCGGTGGCCAGAGCGGCGGCGGCGTCGGGGGGGTTCTGCGCGTTCCACCAGCGGGGCAGCAGTCTCGAGACCCTCACGCAGGCCGTGATGGAGCTGGTGGAGGTCGGCAGGCGGGGAGACGTCCCGGTGCATCATTCTCACGTCGAGACAGTCGGCCGCCGTGCCTGGCCCGGCGCGTCCGGCGTCCTCCGCGTCGAGGAAGGCGCGGCCCGCGACGGGATCGAAATCACCGCCGACGTCATCCCGTACACGGCCGTGTGCACCACGATGCTCGCCCTCTATCCTCCCTGGTCGCTCGCCGGCGGCACGCAGGCCTTCCTGGATCGGCTGAAGGATCCGATCCAGCGGGCCCGCATGAAACAGGAAATCGAGGAGACCTCGCCCGTCTGGCCGCCCTGGGAGGGGGCCGGTCGCTGGACGATGAACATCGCCCGCGAGTGCGGCTGGGACCACATCCGGCTGGCGCACGTCGACGGCGCGGCGAACAAAGAGTACGAGCATCTCAGCATCGCCGAGATCGGCCGCAGGCGCCGCGCCGACCCGTTCGACGCCCTCTCCGAGCTGCTGCTGGAGGAATCGGGGGTCGCGACGCAGCTCATCTTCGGTATCTCGGGGGACGACACCACGGACGAACCGCTCCTGCCGCTGCTCGCCGACCCGCGGCTGGCGCTGGTGACCGACGCCTGGGAGATCGGCAAGGGCTTCCCCCATCCGGGGGCCTACGGAGCCTTCCCGAGGGTTCTCGGACGCTACGTCCGTGATCGGCGGCTCCTCGGGCTGGAGGAGGCGGTGCGCAAGATGACCAGCCTGCCGGCTCAGCGGCTGGGCCTGCGCGATCGCGGGCGCGTGCAGACGGGCTGTGCCGCCGATCTGGTGGTGTTCGATCCGCGCACTATCGCCGATCGCTCGACGTTCACGGAGCCGCGCCGATTCGCCGAGGGGGTCGACGCGGTCCTGATCAACGGCCGCCCCGTCGTCAGAAACGGCGAGTTCCAACCCCGTCCGGGGGGCCGCGTCCTGCGGAGGGGAGCATGACCCGGCGCGGCCTCTCGGCCCTCATTGCGGGTCTCGCCGCCTCCGGAGCGCTGTGGCTCGGCGCGCCGGCGTCCGCGCCCGCGGACAAAGCGGCCGGCCTGGACGAGGTGATCCACGCCAACAACCGCGGCGCGGCGCTGATGGAGCAGTACAAACACGCGCAGGCGATCGAAGAGTTCAAGAAGGTCACGACGGGGGCCCCCGGCTGGGCGCCGGGGTTCGTCAACCTCGGTCTGGCGGAGTTCTATGCGCGTGACCCGGCGGGCGCCGGCAGCGCGTTCAGCGAGGCCGCGCGCCTCGACCCGGGCGTGCCGCAGGCGAGCTACGGCCTGGCGCTCGTCCTGAAAAACGAGGGCAAGACGGCGGAGGCGATTGCCGCGCTGGAGAAGGTGCGGGCCCTGGATCCGGAGGACGCGGACATCCTCTACAACCTCGGCCTGCTGCACGCCCGGCAGCGCGAGTTCGATCCGGCGATCGCGTCCCTGACGAGGGCGCGCCAGCTCGATCCCAACAGCGTCTCCATCCGCTATCAGCTTGCCCGCGCCCTCCTGCAGTCGGGCCGCCGCGCCGAAGGCGACCGCGAGATGGCCGCCTACCAGAGACTCTCGGCCAACCCGAAGTTCGCCGTCCCCACGGGAAACCAGTACGGTGAGGCGGGCCGCTACGCGCTGGTGATCACCGATTATCGGGCGCTCGGTGGTCCGGCCCCGCCGCCGCGGCCGATCGCGTTCCGCTTCAGCGACGTCACCGCCGCCTCCGGGGTCGGCTTCCGGCACGGCGGGCCGGGCGGCGAGCCGGGGGGCGCGCCCGCACCGTCGGGCGGCGCGGGGAGCTCCCGGACGGCGCGTTACGGCTCCGGAATCGCCGTCGGCGACCTGGACGGCGACGGGCGTCCCGACCTGGTGCTGGCGAACGCCTCGGCGGACGGCACCGCGCGACCGGCGCTGTACAGGAACAAGGGCGATTTCACCTTCGAGGACGTCACGTCCTCCTCCGGGGTCTCCTTCGAAGGGGTGGGGATGGCCGCGGCGCTGGGGGACTACGACAAAGATGGGGACGCCGACCTCTACCTGACACGCCTCGGCGGCGGAGCGCTGTTCGAGAACGACGGCCACGGACACTTCCGGGACGTGACGGCCAAGGCGCACGCGGCGGTGAGCGGGTTCGCCCTGGGCGCCTCCTGGGCCGACGTCGACCACGATGGTGATCTCGACCTGCTGGTCAACCGCATGCGCGAGGCGGGATCCCGGGCCGCGGCGACGCCGCTCCTGCTCCTGAACCGGGGCGACGGCACCTTCCGCGAGGCCGCCGCGGAACTGAAAATCAGCGGCCCCCCGGAGGGGACCGTCGCCGCGGTGTTCGCGGATTTCGATGCCGACCGCGACACCGACGTGGTGCTCTCCTCCGCGGGTGGACAGGACACCCTCCTGGACAACCGGAGAGAGAGCGGGTTCGCGGCGCGCGGCCGGGAAGCGGGTCTGGCGGCGCGCGGGGCGGGGCGCGGGCTGTCGGCGGGCGATGTCGACGGCGACGGTCTGGCCGATCTCGTGTTCGGCGCCGGTCCTGTCGATCCGCTTCGCCTCTACCTGAACGGGCCCCGGCGGCAATTCACCGCCCGGGAGATCCCGAAGAGGCGCGGGGTCTCCGCGTTCGGGACGGCCTTGTTCGACGCCGACAACGACGGTGATCTCGACCTGTTCGCGGCCGGCTCGGCGCTCCAGCTCTACCTCAACGACGGGGCCGGCCACTTCAAGGACGCCTCGGCCGAAACGGGTCTCGACCAGATCACGGTGAAGGACGGGCGAGGCGCGGCCGCGGCCGACCTGGACGGCGACGGGGATCTCGATCTGGTCGTGACGCAGAACGGCGGACCGCCTCTCCTGCTGCGCAACGAAGGCGGGAACCGGAATCGCTGGCTCGAGGTCGAGCCGCGCGGCCTCAACAGCAACAAGGACGGGATCGGGACCAAGGTCGAGGTGCTGGCCGGGCCGGCGTGGCAGCGGCGCGAGACGCAGGCGGGTGGCGGCTACCTGTCCCAGTCGCTCCCCGTGGCGCATTTCGGGCTGGGCGAGCGGGCGCTGGCCGATGTCGTCCGTCTGCTCTGGCCGGGCGGCGTGCTGCAGTCCGAGATGGACGTGCCGGCCGGACAGCGTGTCGAAGAGGCCGAGCTCGACCGCAAGGGTTCCTCCTGCCCCTTGCTGTTCGCCTGGAACGGCAAGAAATACGGCTTCGTGACCGATTTCCTCGGCGTCGGCGGCCTGGGAATGTGGATGGCGCCCGGCGTGTACGGCTCCCCGCAGCCGGAGGAATACGTGAAGATCGAGCCGGACCAGCTGGCGCCGAAGGACGGCGCCTACCAGCTCCAGGCGATCGAGAACCTCGAGGAGGTGACCTACCTCGACGAGGTCAAGTTGATCGCCCTGGACCACCCGAAGGAGATCGACGTCTATCCGCTGGGAGCCTTCGGCGCCAAGGAGCGCCAGCCGTACCGGACCCTGGCGGTCCCCAGAGAGGCGCGCATCTTCCCGGCGCGCGCCACGGACCACAACAACCGAGACGCGACCGACGCGCTCCTGAAGATCGATCGTGTGTATCCGGACGAATTCCGCATGGACCGGCTGGCCGGCTACGCTGCGATGCATGCGCTCACGCTGGAGTTCCCGGAGAGCGTCACGCGGCTGGAGCGGCCGGTCCTCTTCCTCTACGGCTGGGTCGATTTCGAGTACTCCTCGGCCAACTTCGCGGCGTATCAGTCCGGGGTGACGCTGACGGCGCCGGTGCTCGAGATGGAGGACAGGACGGACATCCTGTTCCGTCCCGTCCTGGATCCGATGGGCTTCCCCGCCGGCCTGCCGCGCATGATCAGCGTCGATCTGTCGTCGCTCGCCCCTCTGAAGTCGAGGCGGCTGCGGCTGCGCACCAACATGCGCGTGTTCTGGGACCAGGTCTTCCTGGCGGAGCCGTTGTCCGAATCCGAGGCGGCGGAGAAGGTCAAGGTGAACGAGATCAGACTGAGCGGCGCCCACCTGCACCGCCGGGGCTTCCCGAGGGAGCACAGCCCGGACGGGCGCGAGCCGAAGATCTACGATTACTCGATCCTGGACAACACGCAGCCATTCCGGGTCATGACCGGCGATTACACGCGCTTCGGACGCGTCACCGATCTGCTGACACGGACCGACGATCGCTTCGCGATCTTCGGGAAGGGCGAGGAGATCAGCCTGGAGTTCCCGACCAAGGGGCTGCCGGACGTGCCGCGCGGCTGGACACGCAGCTTCATGCTGTACGCCAACGGCTACTGCAAGGACATGGA
>Ga0066682_10001189_pt1 | contig 9995 bp, 9 predicted proteins | sample GraSoiAngelo_131_FD_65628 | JGI IMG/M metagenome (GOLD analysis project Ga0066682, IMG submission 65628) | Grasslands soil microbial communities from the Angelo Coastal Reserve, California, USA - 14_0929_02_30cm | ecosystem: Environmental > Terrestrial > Soil > Grasslands | place: USA... | reverse complement strand
CCTTCCAATACGCCATCACGCGAAATGTCCGTGTAGATCACCACACGTGCCCCGAGACCCTGGAGCTTCTGAGCCAACTCGATGGCCCCGATGTGCGAATCCTCGGTCCAGCCGGAAACCTGCACGCTGCCGTCACGAGCGTCGATACCGACAGCAATATGGTGTTCCCGCTCCTTTAGCGCCCGCCTCACAAATTCCGGATCCCGTACTGCAGCAGTTCCCAGAACAACTCGCCAAATGCCCGAATCGAGAAGTCTCTCGACAACGGTCATGCTCCGAATCCCACCCCCAACTTGAACCCTGGCCGAAGGCACGGCGGCCGCCATCTGGGAGAGCAGAGCGATATTTTTCGGTTCACCCTCAAATGCGCCGTCCAGGTCCACAACGTGCAACCATTCGGCACCCTTTCCAACCCATTTTGCGGCCATTTCGAGAGGATCTCCGTAAACGGTAGCCTGGTCCAACCGGCCTCGTTTCAGGCGAACCGCTTTTCCGGCGAGAATATCAATTGCCGGGTAGATCTTCATAGCCGCGCAAAATTTTCGAGGAGCCGCTCTCCCACACGCTGGCTCTTCTCGGGATGGAACTGTGTAGCCCAAACGTTGCTGGAATGAACGATAGCGGGAAATTCGATTTCATAGTCCGTCGTGGCGAGGACGATATCCGGCGATTCCGGCTCCACATAATAAGAATGGACGAAATAGACGAAGCTCGAGGAACGCACGCCCTCGGTCAGCGCGTCTGCTCGCTTCGGGTGCAATTGATTCCAACCCATGTGCGGCACACGCAGATTCGTTGGGAGTTTGATTACCCTACCTTTCAGCAAGTCCAGCCCGCGGTGCAAACCAAATTCTTCACTCTCCGTGAACAGCAAGTGCATCCCCAGGCAGATTCCCAACGCCGGAGTTCCGGCCTTCACTTTTTCGACGAAAGGCTCGAGAAGTCCGTACTCCCGAAGGTTCGCCATGGCGTCGCGAAATGCGCCAACGCCGGGGAGGATGAGCTTCGTCGCCGCTTGCACGTCTGCGGGATCGGACGTCACCTTTACCTCGTGCCCGAGCCGCCGCAGCGTATTCTCGATGCTGCGGAGATTGTTTAGCTTGTAGTCAACGACAGTGATCATGATTCACTGCGACCCGAGACATTCACAAAACCCCCTTGGTCGACGGAATTTCCGCGTGCTCCACTCGCGTCGCCATGCGCAGGGCGCGAGCAGTAGCTTTGAACACGGTTTCCGCGATGTGGTGCTGGTTCCGTCCGTACCAGTTTTCGACGTGCAGGTTAAAACGTCCCTCCTGCACGAATGCCTTCAGAAACTCTTCAATCAGCTCCGTCTGAAGTTCACCGATCCGCACGGCCCGGAATTCCACCTTGTAAACGAGGTAAGGCCGGCCTGAGAGATCGATCACCACACGCGTGAGCGCCTCATCCAGCGGCACGTAGGCGTGCCCGAATCGAACGATTCCGCGGCGGTCGCCGAGAGCTTCCTGTAGCGCCTGTCCAAGAACCCAACCCACATCTTCGACCGTGTGGTGTCCATCGATCTCAAGATCACCCTTTGCATCGATCTCCAAATCGAAGTGCCCGTGCCGTGCCAGTTGGGCCAGCATGTGATCGAAAAACGGTATACCGGTTGCAATGCGATATTCGCCCTTACCGTCCAGGTTGAAGTTGATGCGAATATCCGTTTCGTTGGTCTTCCGGGATTTTGCCGCGATTCTTGGATTCATGACTTGTTCTCCAGAGCCCCGTCGAGCGCTTGAAGAAACCGGTCATTTTCTTCCGGTAAGCCGATCGACACTCTCAAACACCGCTCCAACAGTAGATATGAGCTCACATCCCGAACCAGCACACCCTGCTTATATAGCGCATCAAACAACTCGCGGGCGGGCTTCGCCGTCCTGATCAAGACGAAATTTGCTTTCGACGGGAACACGTGGACGGACGGCCGCTTTTGAAGCTCGGCGGTTACCCGCTCGCGTTCCTGAATGAGTCTCGAAATAGCTTCAGCAAGAGCCGCTCGCCTTTCGATGACAAGATCCGCCGCAGTCAGGGTGAAGATGTTCACGTTATACGGAAGCTTGGCCTTGTAAATCTCCCGCGCGATCTCCGGATGTGCCATCAGGTAGCCGAAACGCAAGCCGGCCATTGCCAACGCTTTCGAAAAGGTCCTCAGAACCACGAGATTGGCGTGGTTGGCAAGCAACGGCAACGCCGTCTGGCCGCTGAACTCGTGGTACGCTTCGTCGACCAGGACCAGCCCTCTGGCGTTCTTCAGCACGCCGACAAGCGCGTCATGCTCGAGAGGGGTTCCAGTCGGATTGTTAGGGCTGCAAACAACAACCACATCCGAAGAGCGGGCCGCGAGAATCAGCGCGTCAACATCGAATGTCAGGTCCTCGGGTTTCAGAAGCACATCGATCGCCCGCGCCTGCAGCGCGGTGGCCATCAATTTATAGAGCATGAATGTTGGCTGTGGCGCCACCAGGCTTCTGCCCGGTCCGAGGGTGACCGTGAGCGTAGCCTGAATCAATTCGTTGGATCCGTTCCCAACCAGAATGCCGTCCTCATGCCAACCTGAAAATTTCGCCAGAGTCTTGATGACGGCCGCCGGCACAAACTCTGGATAACGTCCCCATGGGCGGCGCAGAACCCGGTCCACGATCTCTCGCTTCAGATCTAGCGGAAGCTCGTAAGGGTTCTCGTTCTGGTCGAGCTTGACGTCGGCCTCGAAGTGCTTCAGCGTATACGCGGTGAGTCCGCGAACTTCAGGCTTGACGGCGTCTGATGGTGATCGATTTCGCATGTCCAGTCAGTCCCTCAGCGATCGCAAACTTTTCTATCATTTCTCCAAACCGCTCGATCGCGCGCCCGGAGTACCGGATGATGCTGGTACGTTTCAAGAAATCGGGAACTCCCAGCGGCGAAAAGAAGCGCGCCGTCCGATTTGTCGGCAGCACGTGGCTCGGGCCTGCAAAGTAGTCGCCCACCACAGTAGGCGCATACCGGCCAATAAAAACGGCGCCGGCGTTTTTGATATTGTCGGTGACGTGCTCGGGTTCGGCCATCAGCACCTCGACGTGCTCCGGCGCAATGTGATTCACGAGGTTGATCGCGTCCTCTGCGTCCTTCACAACAAAAGTGATCCCGTTGTTGACGACCGCCATTCGAGCAATGGCGCTTCGATCCAACGTTTCCAGTTGCGCCTGAATCTGATCGAAAACATTGGCAGCGACTTCTTTCGACCAGCAGATCAGCCACACGCCCGCCATTTCATCATGCTCAGCCTGAGCAAGCAAATCTGCCGCAATCCACGAGGGATCACAGGTTTCGTCGGCTACGACTGCCACTTCACTTGGCCCGGCGATCATATCGATGTCCACAATCCCGTAGACTTGCCGCTTCGCGGACTGCACGTACTGATTTCCTGGCCCGACGATCTTCTCCACCTTCGGAACCGTTTCGGTCCCGTAAGCAAGAGCGCCAATCGCTTGCGCCCCTCCAATGCGGTACACCTCATGGAGATCCAGGAGTGTCAGCGCGGCAGCGACAAGAGGATTTTCTTCGAGCGACCGTGGGGGCGTCACAATGACAATTCTCTCGACTCCCGCGACCTGCGCCGGAATAACATTCATCAACACCGACGACGGATATGCGGCTTTACCACCTGGAATGTAAATGCCGGCGCAAGCGATCGGAGTCTGGCGCAGCCCCAGTCTCACGCCGTCGCCCGCATAGTATTCCCAGGATTCTTCAATCTGGTGCTCGTGGAAATCGCGGATGTTATGAATGGCCTTACGGAGGATTTCCACCAGTTCATCATCGGCGCCCTCTGCACATTCGCGAATGTCTTCCTGGCGGACTCGCATCCGTTCCGCGCTGAGGTCGAACTCATCAAATCGCTTCGTATATTCACACACAGCCTGATCTTTGCGCCGCCGCACATCCTGCAAGATGCCCTGAACTGCCTTTTCGACACTTTGCTCTACCTCGTCGGTGGTGAGCAATGCATCCACGTCGCTTAAACGCAGTTCAGCCGTTAAATCGACGATTCGCATTGAACGACCTTCTCTAAGGCGTGTATCATGCCCAGCACTTCTTCACGCTTGGTTTGATACCCGGCGCGATTCACCAGAAGACGGGCGGAACTTTCAGCAATAATCTCCACGATCTCGAGTCCGTTTTCCTTCAAAGTTCGTCCGGTCTCCACAAGATCTACAATTCGATCGGCCAAGCCAATCAATGGGGCGAGCTCGATGGATCCCGAAAGCGCAATGATCTCCACGGGAATGCCTCGCGTGTTGTAGTAATCCAGCGTAATACGTGGATATTTCGTAGCAACGCGGACTGTGGGGTGATCCGATCCGTTGATGGAGTGTGCACCCTCAGGTCCGGCAACCGCAATCCGACAGTGACCGAAGTTCAAATCTAGTGGTTGCAGAAGATCGGCCCGCGACTCCATGATCACGTCGCGCCCGGCGACACCAACGTCGGCTGCGCCATACTCCACATAGGTCGGCACATCCGCCGGCTTCACGAGCACTGCGCGGAAACGTTTGTCTTCCGAATCGAAGATCAGCTTTCTTGATGATGCGACGTCTTCCGGAAAGCGAATGTTTGCTCGAGACAGCATGGACAGCGACGGCTCCAAATATCTTCCCTTGCATAACGCGATCACAAGCATAGCTTCACCGCCTTGCCCAATCGTCGATGCTGAAGGGCTTGCTCGAAACCGTTATCAGCGTCGATCGAAATCGCGTCTGGATCCGGCATACTCAATGCCGGCGTGACCATTTGTTCGAGGCGATCCAAGCTGAACGAGAAGCCGACGGCTGGAAGATCTTCTCCGAACGCAGAAGGCAGGCCATCATAGCGGCCGCCGCTGGCGACCTCGAATCCGAGATCACGCACATAGGCTCGGAACAGGATGCCGGTGTAATAATCGAATCCGCGGATCTCGCCCAGGTCAATCGTCAAGTGTTGTGCAAGATCAAAACGTTCAAAGATAGAATAGATATGCTCGAGATGATCCAGAGCCTCAACCGATCGGGGATTCCGCACAAGCTGTCGCGCTTCCTCGATAATGGCTCTTCCTCCGGTTAAATGCGGAATGGCTCGCAGTATTTCCTTGCGCCGATCTCCCAAAGGCAGTGTCTCAAGCAGTGCTTCAAGTCCGGACTGGTCCTTTACGTTGAGTATATCTTTGAGTTCCCCTATTTGTCCTGCGGGCAATTCCATCCGATCGACAATTCCACCAAAGAAATCCACACTTCCCAAATTGATCTGAAACGCCGGAACACCGAGCCGCTGGAACGCCTCGACCGCGATCAGCAGGACTTCGACGTCTGAAGTTTTCCCGATTCCACCGTAATGCTCGATTCCAATTTGAGCGAATTCCCGCTGCCGGCCGCCTTTGGGCTTCTCAAAGCGTAGGACCTCTCCAGAATAGAAAAGCCGAATCGGCCGGGGAGCAGAAGCGAGGCGCGTCGCAACTGTTTTTGCAACGAGTGAGGTGAATTCCGGCCGAAGTGCGAGGATGTTGCCTTCCCGGTCGATGAAGCGATAGATCTGCTCTTCAGGACCAGTGCCCATGCCTTTGATGAAGACATCGTAGTAGTCAAAGATCGGCGGAATGATTTCTTCATACGACCAGCCCTCGAACACAGAACAGATCACTCGTTCCAGAACGCGGCGCCGTCGAGCGGCGCGTCCGATGAGAATCTGCGTCCCCGGAGGGATCTGGGTGAATGCCTTCATCCGATAAGACCTTTACGGTACATGAGCTCCGCATTGAGAATCGCGGCGCCGGCAGCTCCGCGAATGGTGTTGTGGCTCAGCACGCGGAACTTGTAGTCGAGGACTGCGCACGGGCTGACGGGACCAACGACAACTGCCATCCCCTGGCTGCGGTCACGATCGAGGCGCGGTTGCGGACGCTGGATGTGAGACTCCAGAAGCATCACGGGCCGTGGTGCTGAAGGCAGACCCAACTCGTCGATGGGCGAAGTGAAGTCGCGGATAGCCCCTTCGACATCTTCACGTGTGGCCTTAGTGGCGAGTTGGACCGAAATCGCTTCAAGATGACCGTCGCGAACGTTCACCCGGTGCGTCATTGCGCTGATCCGGATCGGAGCGTTAGCAAACTGGTTGTTGCGCCACCGGCCCAGAATCTTCAAGGGTTCGGTCTCAATTTTATGGTCCTCACCTCCGAGATCGATCGCGGGAAGAACGTTATCAATGATGTCCAGCGATGCAACACCCGGATAACCCGCGCCGGATAGGGCCTGCATCGTCACAACGTGAACGGCTTCAAGCTTGAACTTTCGATCGAGCGCGGCCATCGGAAAGACAAGACCGATCGTAGAACAGTTGGGATTGGTCACGATGAAGCCACGGCTGCCTATCCGTTTCTTCTGAAGCTCGACCGCGTCAAGATGATCCGGATTGATTTCCGGGATGAGCAGAGGTACGTCCGGCTTCATCCGGTGACTGGATGCATTGCTGACCACTGGCATACCGGCCTTCGCCAGTTGCAGTTCCGTGTCCTCCGCAACCGACGACGGCAGCCCGGACAGCACGAAATCACAGTCCAAACCGGGCTGGCAGGGTTGCACGGTCATGCTTGCAACGGGTTCTGGAATCGGCATTTCCAACATCCATCGCGAAGCCTGCGCATAATTTTTGCCGGCCGAATTGTCGGAGGCCGCAACAGCAGACACTTCAAACCAGGGATGCCGCTCCAGCAATTGAATCATGCGCTGGCCAACCGTTCCCGTAGCACCGAGAATCCCAACTCTGAGTTTCTTCATGTGATGATTCCTATTTTGATCTTAAACGCGGGCTAAAGCCCGCGACTACATGCACCTTCAAAAATCACACCTCAAGTGTAGTCGCGGGCTTTAGCCCGCGTTTACGGTTCAATAATCCTTCCTTCCGTATCAATATCCACGGTAACCGGAGTCGCTTGCACTCCATGTTTCTCAAACACACCTGCAATCGCGCGGCCGGCGGTCTCCGCATCTTCAGGCCGGGCGAATCCGAGAACCGTTGGGCCGGCGCCGCTCAAAGCAACGGCGATTAAGCCCGGCGTGGTCAACCCGAGTATCTCTTCCAAACCTGGGATGAGCCGAGCGCGATATGGCTGATGGATACGATCGCGCATCGCTTCGCCGAGCATGGGCCAGTTTCCCGAGGTCAACGCCGCGATGGTGAGCGCGGAACGCTGAATGTTGTACACCGCATCCGGCCGCGAATACATCTGTGGCAAGACTGCGCGCGCCTTCTCGGTTGACAGTTCAAACGCCGGAATCACAAGCACCGGCAGGATCCCGCCAGCCACCGCAAGCTTGGCGATCAGGACTTCGCCGCCCGCTGTTACGGCTGTAGCGACCAAACCACCCTGAAGCGCAGCTGCGAGATTGTCGGGATGCGGTTCGAATTCGAAGGCGTATCGGAAGATCTGTTGATCAGAAAGCTTGTCCTCCGCCGCCAGCTCATAGCAGGTGATCCCCGCAATAATCGCCGCCGCGCTGCTGCCCATACCGCGTGCGAGCGGGATCTCGTTGTCGATTGCCATTCGAAAGCCCGGCAACTCCTTCTTCCGCTCCCTGGCAACGTTGGAGGCCACTCGCAGGATTAAGTTTTCAGACGACGCCGGTATTAAATGGGCATCCACTCCGCGAACGTCGATCCGCAGAACCTCGCTCGGCTTTCGGCCGGGTGAGGGCTCAATCGTGAGACTGATCCTCAAGTACCTCTGCAACGCCAGGCTGAGGGCATCAAAGCCCGCACCCAAATTCGACGTGCTTGCCGGAACTCTAAATGAATAGCTGCGGTTCATATCGAATACGACTTCTCATCGAAGATTTCAGCGGGGGCGCGGTGACCGGTCCAGATCTCGAATTGCCGGGCCGCCTGCGCTAGAAACATCGTCGTGCCTTGGATGACCGTTTTTCCTTGGTCCGCAGCGGATCTCAGCAGGCGCGTTATTGGCGGATTATAGACCATATCCAGCACGACATTCGCCTGAATCGGGCCATGCACGGGTGTCCTGTCGACGGCTGGAAACATGCCAACGGGCGTCGCGTTAATCAGCAGATCGCATCTATAGTTATGCGCCTCCGGAACTTCGTGCCTGGAAAGCATTGTTATGCTCTTGGCGCCCTTCATGGCCACTACCGCCGCTTTTGCGGCCCCGCCACGCCCAAGGATCACAACGGCCTTGTTCGCCGGATCGAATGAGGCGGATGCCAATGCCGCACGCACTCCATGAACATCGGTGTTATCGCCGATCCATTTGCCATGGCGCCAGAATACGGTGTTGACTGCTCCGGCTTCCGCAGCTTCCGGCGTCTGCTCATCCAGAAACGGAACGACTGCCGTCTTGTGCGGAATGGTGACGGAGAATCCCTCGATTCCGATTGCACGGGCATTCTCGAAGAAATCCTTCACATCGGGCGCCAGAAACTTCAGGTAAACAAAGTCCAGATTCAACGCCTCGAATGCCCGATTGTGGATCGCCGGCGAGAGCGAGTGGCCCACAGGATTTCCGACGATGCCGATCAGCTTTGTCGTTCGACTCACGCGACGGAATCGATAAACGTCGTGCATCTCACGAACCGTCAATTGCCCTGGAGCGGACGCGTTCGTCGACGCGGCATACGTCAAAAAGCTGCCACGTGCGGGGCCAACTATTCGTGTGACTTGGCCGATCTCTCCCATTCCTACCACGATCACGGGCTTAGGCCATGAGTGGGAACTCAAAGCGAGCAGACGCCGATTGTCGGACCACGAATTCGCCATGCTTGCGACCTTCGCGATTTGCGCGGGGCTGGCGCACGCACGGCTTAGAATGGAATCGATATCTGAAGGAGTCGCGACAAAATCGTGGAAGGAGCCGATGACAGCAGCCCCAGCCATGGGCTTCGCGAATCGGTAATCAATGTCTACCAATTGGGCGCCGCTGCGGGCGGCATGAGCCAGAATCCGAATTTCCTCCTCGATCGACCCGTCAAACTCCCCGCCGCGATCTTTCCCACGGCACGTCGCGATGACAGGGACGGCCAAGCGGTCCCACCGCGCGTGAATCGATTCCTGGGGCTCACTCAGGTAATCGAGCCGAATTTCAACACAATCTGCGCCGGAAAGGTCGGCGGTAAAGATGTCGTCCAATTTCTTTGGAGTGAGGGGAACGCACAGAGCGCCTGCAGGAAACATCGTTTATTCGTTGCGACAACGTATCTCCCTCCTCGTCCAGGAGAGGAATACGGTCCCCCCACGCCTCATGAAAATAGCTCCGTACTGAGATAGCGCTCACCCGTATCCGGCAGGATGGCCAGCAGACGTTTTCCGCGGCCCAGTTCCTGGGCAACTTCACAACTGGCGTGTAGAATCGCTCCCGAGGAAATTCCGCAAAGAATCCCCTCTTGTTCTGCCAAACGGCGCGCCGCAGCACGTGCATCATCGTAGGAAACCGCAATGAAGCGATCGACGACCCTCCGATTAAAGACCTCGGGAATAAAACCTGCGCCGATCCCCTGAATCTGGTGAGGCCCCGGTTTTCCGCCGGAGAATACGGGCGATTCGGCTGGTTCCACACCAAAAAGCCGGAGTGATTTGATCCTCTCCTTCAGAATTTCGCCGGTGCCGGTGGCCGTGCCGCCAGTACCCAGACCGACGACGAGCGCGTCCAGCTTCTCGCCGACGACGTCGAGAATTTCCCTCGCCGTCGTCTTGCGATGCACTTCCGGATTCGCCGGATTCCGAAACTGCTGGGGCATGAAATAGTCCGGATGCCGGCGCACAATTTCTTCCGCCTTGTCGATCGCGCCTTGCATCGCATCCGCCCGTGGCGTGAGAATGACCTCCGCACCGTAAGCGCGGAGGAGCGTCACGCGTTCCACGCTGTATTCTTCCGGCATCGTCAGGATCACCTTGTAGCCCTTGGACGCCCCGACCATTGCCAGACCGATCCCGGTATTGCCGCTTGTTGGCTC
>Ga0066682_10001182_pt1 | contig 10011 bp, 10 predicted proteins | sample GraSoiAngelo_131_FD_65628 | JGI IMG/M metagenome (GOLD analysis project Ga0066682, IMG submission 65628) | Grasslands soil microbial communities from the Angelo Coastal Reserve, California, USA - 14_0929_02_30cm | ecosystem: Environmental > Terrestrial > Soil > Grasslands | place: USA... | reverse complement strand
TCTTGCGGCTCGCTCGCTTTAGTCCAAGGCAAAATGCGCGCAAGCGGTGAGGTCGTAAAACCTCTGCAGCGCCAAAAAAAAGCCCGGTCTGGGCAAACCCCAGCCGGGCTTTAAAGCGAAGAGAAGCGATTTACGATCTAGACGATGTTTCCGTCAATTGCGCTGGAAGCCTGGGCCCATCGCCCACTTTTCTATCCTCATCGCGAACCAGAAATTGGTTTCGCTAAAGCATTCATCATTCAACGGAAGGTTGAGCGCACTGGCTTTGCCGAGCTGAGCTTTGCCATATGCCCCGCGACAAAATGCCGGCGAGGCTCAGCAAACGCGGCTGAGCCAGAATAATGCGGCAAAGGATCCTGGCCGCGTGGTCGCGGTTGTGAACACCCAGGAGGTTGATCATTTTTTCGTTTAACAAGTCCAGTAGTCGGTCGTAATCGGCGCTTTGAAAACGGTTCAAGGCGGACCTAATGAGCAAGTGCAGGCTGAGTTCCCGCTGGAGTGACCTGAGTTCTTTCAAATAACCGCCTTGGCCCAGGATTGCGTTGGCCGCGGCTTTCGCGCCACGAAGCCCGGTGACCAGTCCGCCGACAGTGGTGACTTTGACCTGCGCGGCGGCGTCGCCGACCAGATAAACATCACATCCGGCAATCCGTCGCCACGGCCGCGTGAAATGTGTGTAGGACGGTATGCGAGCAGACTGCATCTCCACGGGTTTCAGGCCTATGCGAGCAAGAAATCGTTGCAGTTTGGTTCTGGCAGTTTTGCCGTCCTCAGCGATGAAGCCCACTGCCGCATGCGTCTGCGATTGTGGAATCAACCAGTAAAAGTACGGCGTATCTCCCGGTTCGAACCATACCCCAGTGGTACTCGCCCGCGCTCCGCTGGGAAGCTCGACGATCGCTTGGAGAAGCGGCGTCGTCTCGTGACCATTCCCGGTCGCAATCTTTGCCACGCGGCTTGACATACCATCCGCACCGATCAAGGTTTTGGTTTTGAATTCTTCCACCCGGCCTCGATGGGTATCTCGGATGGTAACCGCGACGCCTCCATCGCCCGGCTCGAGGTTAACTAATTTGCATCCAGCTCTAATCTCAACTCCCGCATCGAGAGCTTTCCTGGCGAGCAAACGGACTACGGCGGCTCGCTCAACGACCAGATCAGGTTCTTTCATCGGAATGGTCACAGACCGCCCCGGCGAATAGAGATCGATTTGGTCGATTTGATTGACAACCGCTTCTTGAGGGAAAAAACCGAGTACATCCGTCAGCCGAGAGGTCGTGATTAGGGTTCGACAGTCGACATTCAGCACATCGTTGGCATCAAAGAGCCGCACCCTCTTACCTTCCCGCGCCAGCAAGTAACCCGCAAACAGACCCGCTGCTGAACCACCGACAATATCGACTTCCGACACGTCTTTGTTTTCCTCCGTAATATTCATTGAGTGAGTTGACTCGTCACGAGGATTGATCGGCTTGAACTCTAGGACTGCCGGTATCGCTTTCTGCAAAGTAGACACCGTCACGGCGAAGAAGTAGCACAAATGCTCTCTTTAAGATAGAAAAATCTAACGACAACGACCAGTGATCCACGTACCAAAGATCCATGCGGACCCGTTCGTCCCACGCCAGTCGATTCCGCCCATGAATCCAGGCCCATCCCGCCATCCCAGGCTTGAAATTAAAACGACGGCTATCAGCCGGCGAGCAGTATGCGGCCTGGGCGGGGACCCAGGGCCTGGGGCCGACGATGCTCATATCCCCTATGAGAATATTGATCAGTTGGGGGATTTCGTCTAGAGTCCAAAGTCTTAGCAGGCGTCCCACGCGCGTTATACGTGAATCGTTCGCGGTCACGGTGAGCCCGTTCCCGATCGACTCGGCCCCGAAAACCATGGTGCGAAATTTGTAACAGCGAAAATTCCTGCGGCTTCTGCCAACACGTTCCTGGATAAATAAAATGGGTCCGTTGTCATCCAACTTGATCGCCAGCGAGATAAGCGCAATCACCGGCGATAGCGAAACCAGAGCGCTTGCCGCCACGGCGATATCAAAAAGCCGCTTACAGCCCAGTGCTATATATTGCATCAAATTAGTCGTGTCAGAATTGTGATTTTGTTCCATGGCCGTCCTCTTAGTTAGTTGTTGTTGCAGTTTTTGACAGGCTGGTAAAAAGACTCATCCTTCGACTTTGCTACGGTCCGCGCTAGCTGCTCCTGCCCCAGCGGTGACAGGATTATCGAGCGGCAACCTTTTGGAGGAGTTCGTTATAACGAATGACCGCCGCGTTCTTCGAATGGTTTTCCTCGGCATACTGCCGTCCACGCCGGCCCATCGATTCACGCATAGATGAATCATGGGAAAGTGTAAGAATGGCCTCGGCCAACTCTCCGGGATTAGCAGGCTTGACACAGAGACCACATTGAGCAGTTTTCACCGCATGCTCCACCCCGCTCTCCGCTTCCGAACTGGCCAGCAAGGGACGACCGCTGGCCATGATTTCGTAGATCTTGGATGGAAAAGAATCGTTAGCCGCCCCGTTTTTGTACAAAGAAACTTGGATATCCGAGGAGGCCCGTAGCCAGGGGAGGCTTTCGCGAGGCTGAAAGGGCATGAAACGGACGTTCTCAAGTTTTAAGTCATGCGCTCTATTTTCCAATCCAGCTTTCGCCACGCCGTTGCCAACGATCAAGAACAAAATGTCCTTTCGTGACGAGAGGAGCGCCGCCGCATCGAGCATCGTCTCCAAGTCGTAAACGTAACCGAGATTCCCCGCATAAGTGACGACGAATTTATCCGACAACTCGTGCTCCCGGCTGAAGTGATTCTCCCTCGGCAGCGGGCGGATAAAGTCGGTGTCAACGAAGTTGGGTATGACGGAGATTTTTTCCGCAGGCACCCGCTTGGCGAGCAAATTCTTCCGCATTGCGGGAGTGATAACGGTAATATGGGCTGCCTTTCGGTACATGAAATTTTCCATCGATGTTAATGCCGCGATGGCGTACGGATTACGCAGCTGGCCGGCGCGAATCGGGACGTCCGGATACAGGTCCTGGACATTATAGATGAACGGGGCGGATTTAATTTTTTCTAAGAACCAAGCCGATAAGCCGGTGAAGAATGATCCATTGGGACAAAGAACGACATCCCAGCGGTCACGAGAGATTGCCCCGACGACGGTGGCCAAGGCGTTATACGACACGTAGCTGAGCAGCCGGTTGACCATGCTTTTTTTTCCCGGAGCGTAGACGTAGAGTCGAACGACATCCATGTCCCCGTAACGCCCGCGCTGAACCAGCTTCCCCCTGTACTCGTCCCACACGCGAAAATTTTCATAATGCGGAAATCCGGTGATGACCGAAACTTCATGACCACAGGCTGTCAATCCCTCGCACAGCTGCGCCATCAACAGGCCCGTCGGATTGACGTCCGGAGGAAACTGGATAATCGGCAGGAGGATGCGCATGGGCGGGCAAAGAACCGAAGTCAGAGGTCAGATATCAGAAATCAGAAAAGGCCAAGAACAGGCAAGGACATTTCTTTGCGAGGTGGAAGATTGTCATCACAAGATCATAAGCTTTTTTGTAGACTTCTAAGTTTTGCGCTGAATTGAGTCTCATGTCGACTCCGACCTCTGACCTCTGGTTTCTGGCCTCTGGCGCCTAGCGGCCTTTTACAGACAAATACCAGTCGATAGTTTTTTTGAGACCTTCGCGGAAGGCCGTTTTAGCCGTAAAACCAAAAAGTTGTCGTGCCCGGCCGACGTCGAGGCAGCGCCTTGGCTGGCCATTGGGCTTGGCGGTTTCCCACACGATGCCACCTTTAAATCCGACCAACTCGGCGATCAGCCGGACGAGATCCGCGATAGAAATCTCCTTGCCGGTCCCAAGGTTCACCGGATCGGCCCCGTCGTAGCGCTCTGCAGCGAGCAGGATCGCTTCGGCGCAATCCTCGACATAGAGGAATTCGCGCGTGGGCGTGCCATCACCCCAACAAAAAATTTTCCTCCCCCCCTTTGTCTTTGCGTCTAAGCATTTGTTGATGAGCGCCGGTATCACGTGGGAAGTCTCCAGGTCGAAGTTGTCGCGCGGCCGGTAGAGGTTTACCGGCACAAGAAAAATGGAATTGAACCCGTATTGTTCGCGATACGATTGCGCTTGGACGAGGAGCATCTTTTTGGCCAAGCCATAAGGAGCATTGGTCTCTTCCGGATAACCGTTCCACAAATCCTCTTCTTTGAACGGCACTGGCGTGTATTTGGGATAAGAACAAACCGTCCCCGATGGCAACAAACTTCCCGATGCCGCGGAGCCTTCCCTCTTCCATGAGCTGAATTCCCATCATGGCGTTGTCGTAAAAAAATCTGCCGGGATTTGCTCGATTGGCGCCGATTCCGCCGACTCGGGCCGCCAGGTGGATCACGATGTCGGGACGAGCGTCTCGGTAGAGCCGTTTGGCGGCTTCCATCTCGACGAGATTGTACTCCCGGCTCCGCGGTACGAAGATATCTCGACAGCCTCGTTCCTGAAGTTTCTCGACGACGAAGGAACCGAGGAATCCAGCGCCACCGGTTACGGTAACCCGCTTGCCAGTCCAAAATGTCATCTGTTTAACAAACCAGAGGTCAGAAGTCAGACGTCAGAGATCAGAGGTCAGAGAGCAGCATATGGCAGACAGCAGATCGTATGGCCTCCAGGAGTCTTACCGTCCCCATGCCGGTGATTTCGCCGGTATACTCAGTAACGTCGAAGCTCACCATCACGTGGCTTTGGGCCCCTAGATTGTAGATCTCATCCGGCTGCATCCCGCGCAATATTCGATTTAAGGAACTCCCATCGTTCAGGTCTCCATAAACCAGCTTGAGACGGGGATGAGGCTCATGAGGGTCTTGGTAGATATGATCGATCCGGCCCGTGTTGAATGAGCTGGACCGGTGAATGATACCGTGCACCTGGTATCCTTTATTCAACAGGAGCTCGGCAAGGTACGAACCGTCCTGCCCGGTAACGCCGGTTATAAGGGCTGTTTTCGACATTATTTCTCTCCCACCCGTTGCGCCGTCGTTGCCGCAATCCCCACCCCTCCTGTTCCCACCGGAAATCCTGCGTAGTAATTAATGAGGCCGAGATATTCCCGCACTACCGAGAGCACAAACCGACGCTCACGCCACCAGCGCGTCGGATCGAAAGGATCGCGCCTTGCCGCACGAACGATTCCTTGCGAACGGCCCGCAGTGACGTAATGCCAGGTGAGTCCGGTGCGACGCGTGTGATATTTGGAAGTCACAAGGATCACTGGGGCCTCTTTGGATCGGAGGGCGGCATAGACCGCTTGCAGTTCCTCGAGTGTTCCTCCGGCTTTGCCCTGCGGGACAATTATTGCGGTAGGCGGGACTCCTTGCTGAATGAGTATATCGCGCCGAAGCTCCCACTCTTCCGCTCTCTTGATTCCTAACTCTTGGAGCGCTTCTGATTCTTTGCTAGGCACTCCCGGCACGATAACAACCGCAGGCGCCCATCCCGCGCGATAAAGCTTTGCTGCTTCCATCTCCCGAAATGGCGTCTGCCCTCCCAACGGAACGATGGCCGCTGACGGCCGCAACGAATCTTCAACGATCAAGAAAGAAGCAATCTCGCGCAGAATCGGGATGTGCGCGGCACCGGCCAGCACGATACCTGCCAGCAACACCGCCGCGCATTGTAACCGCCGGCTGTTTTTGAACTTAGTCAACACTGTTTACCAGAGATCAGAAATCAGATGTCAGAGGTCAGCCATTCCGAAACCCGCAATCCGCTCCCTGCTCTTCACTTTTCACGCTCTGTCCTCCTCGCTAATGACCCGCCGGCGCACGAGTACCGCAGGATTGCCTTGGTAAATGCCGAAGGGTTCGAGGTCCTTGGCGGTCACAGAATTAGCCGTTAGCACCGCGTGGCTGCCGACTCGCACCCCGGGACCTACGAACGCGCCTGCGCCCAACCATGCGCCCCGCTCAATAATGATTGGCTTCACGATGAGGTCGAATCTTGGCGACTTGTAGTCGTGACTTCCGGCGCAAAGAAACGCTCGTTGCGAAATGCAGACGTGGCTTTCTATGGTGACGGAGGCGAGGTTCAGAAGCCAAGAATCTTCGCCAAGCCAAATGTAGTCTCCCAAGGTAAGCTTCCACGGAAACGTAATGCGCGCACCCGGCTTGATAACCACGCCCTTTCCCACCTTTGCGCCAAAACACTCGAGCATCAGCCTTTTAAGTGCGAAGAGCTTGAGCGGGCAAAGCCGGAATAGCAACAGGCTCACCAACAACCACAGCCCTTCTTTGAAAACGGAAGCGCCACGATCAAATCCAATCGCTTTGTACGCGGAAAGGTCAACTTGTTTAGAACCCATAGGCGGGTGGAGCAAACCTAAATTCATTCTGAGGACTTCTTATTCTTCTCCAGGCGAGAGGACATAAGTCTTATAGAAAGCAGGCATTCATACGCGGCTCGCTCATACGCATACCGGACAGCGGCAGCCCCCCGCCAAGGCCCGCCGGCACGGATGAAAGCCAGGGCTCCGGCAATAACCGGCATCAAGCCAAGCTGACGCAACCGATCGCGGAATCTAAAGGAGTTGCCCGCGGCGATTCGTTTCGCTTCTAAAGCTGAATAGGAAGCTTGAGATGATACCCAACGTTCGAGCGGCTTTCTGTCGTCGTGTATCAGAGGAGTGTCAAATCGATAAACCGAGCCTTTGGTTGAGAACTCTTGGGTATGTCCTTGTTGACTTATTTCAACGCAGTCACCTCTGAATAGTCTTAATTGCGCCGGATAAATAGAGCCAGCCAGTGGGTAACCGAGGATACGAAACTCGAACGGTGTGACTCCACCTGCATATTCATGCGTGAAATTTTTCCCCATCTCCTCAACAAATGTCGCCGGCACGCTCATGTCTGCGTCGAGCGCAAGAACGAAATCAGTCGCAATGTCCGTGTTATGAATTCCGTGTTTCCACTGGGCACAATGATAATCGAATGGACGAACGTACCAACTCACGTTAGGAAACAAGCGAGCAATGGACTTGGTTCCATCCGTTGAACCTGAATCGAGCACGACAACCCGTTCGGCCCAGAGTAACGATTCCAGAGTCCGCTTAATGTTAGGCTCCTCGTTGTAAGTTAGAATCAACGGGGTGACCAACGAGACTACAGAATCTGCCATTTCTGTTTGACCTTACTGCGTGATTCGCCCGCACGCGAGCAGCGATTAGAACCTATCAACTAAGACAATAGGTCTGATTTGGTTGAACACTCTGTTCGCTCGGGCTTGACGCGCTCCGAGTTTGTTAATCTATGCGATTCCCGAGTTGGTGTCGAAAGAAGCTCTTCAAAATCTTCCAGGTAAAGGCTTCCGATACGATCATAGCTAAAATTACTGGCTTTTCGTACCGCCTCTTTACTCATCTGAGACGTCTGCTCCCAGTTGAGAACGCCCGCACGCAGAATCTGGAAAAGCTTGGCCACGGCATCAACACCGCGGTGGTCAAAGTAATAACCCGTTTGTCCTTCATCGATTAAATCTCTAAAGCATTTTAAATCTGAAACCACGGGAACAAGACCCGTTGCCATGGCTTCGAGCGGAGCAACCGGAAAGGCTTCACCCTTTTCGGCCAGCGACGGATAACAAAAGAGATCTCCCTTACGATAAACTTCTGCCAATCGACTTTGCTCAAATACTGGATCCAGAAACTGGACGTTGATCCCATCGGCCTTCGACTGTAGTTCTTTAAAGTAGCCCGCCCCTCCGCCGCCCTGATCTTGCCTCACCGGTCCCACGATCTGTAGCCTCACTCTTGACGATTTTTTAGCTATCAACGCGAATGCATCGATGAGTAGATGTATTCCCTTCTCCGGATGAATACGTCCAACGTAGAGTATCGTTTTGTCATCCCGGTTTGCCCGAGGTGGCACAGGTGGAGAAAAAATGTCCGTATCGGTCGGATTCGGAAACACTCGAACCCGTGTAGCCAGAGACTGACACTGCTCAACGATAGCTTCTCGAATAACATTTGATACGGCCACCAAACGAGCTGCACGTGAATAAAGAAAAAACTGACCTTTCGGGAAACGACCCACAGCGATCACAATTTTCCCCGCATTTGGACGCAACCATTGCGCTAGCACTGGAATCCAAAAATCATTAACCACGACTATGTCGGCAGGGGGCAACAACGAAGTGGTTCTGAGTGCGTAAGCGAAATCCTTGAGTAGATCAACAACAATATGGCGGCTCTGAGAAAACCCACCGCGACGAATGTATTTCACGCCGTTCAGGACTTCATATCGGGGCTGTTCCTTGTAGGCCCGAGCCAGAATCGTTACATCGTGGCCTTTTGCCGCAAAGTTTTCCGCCAGACCTTGCCACAGGCGGGGAACCGCTCCTCCTTGCAATGGTGGAACGGGAAGCCATGGCCCTGATACGATAGAGATATTCATGCGTCGGATGTTGTGAACACTCACAGTTGGATACAATTGGGCAGGGGACCGCCTCCCACAACCCATTTGTATACAGTTACCATTTCTTCGGCGACCTGATTCCAAGAATACTTCTGCTCAACGAGAGAGCGACCTTTGAAGCCCATTTTTTTGCGATCTTGTGAAGACAACGCCATCGCTTCTGTCAGAGCGATGGTCAATGCGCGACGATTATCCCCGACCCACCATCCACAACCATCGGAGCTTAGATCCTTCCAAGGAGTCTCCCGTGTCGTGACAACCGGAACCGAATAGGCAAGTGACTCCGCGACGACGATCCCAAAATTTTCCGAGTGGCTCGGCAGCACAAAAAGTTCAGCATTGCCCAATGCTGCCCGCTTGGACGGACCGCTGAGGGGACCTGTAAAGGTCACATGCTCGCCTAATTTTAAATCCAGAACCAAACGCTCTAGTTCGGCCTGGTGTCCGACTAAGTCAGGCCCGGCAATGACGAGGTGCCAGTCAGGAAATTGAACGGTGAGCTCTTTCCAAATATACAATAAATTGTCGAGACCTTTCTTGGGATGGATTCTCGAAAGCATCAACAACCACTTCTTTCCGGCAAGGGCTGGAAATTTCGCTGAAAGCAATTCCGCGGACGGGATATCGTCCAGCACCGGAATGTCAACCCCATTATGGATCAGAGCGATCGGTTGTTTGAAACCAAGACGCCGGATTGAGTTTGCTTCTTCAGAAGAGGTGGCATGGAAGACGGCCGCGCTCGTCAGATTTTTCCGTTCGTAGGCGTGCCAGGCGATCTTCTTTTTAAACCAGCTATAGCTCAGAGACCAGGCTTCCAGCATCCCACGTGGAGAAATGACCAACGGCAGTTTGTGTTTATTCGCTGATTGACGAGCATGGACATTGGGTCTCATCCAAAGGCCGTGATTGTGGACGATATCAAGATTGGCGGACGCCAATTCATTAAGGCCATGCTTTGCTTTCGATTGAACACCGCGAAAGTATTTTGTCAGAAACGACGCGGGATAACTGTGCAAAGTCACTCCCTTCGGTCGAATCTGGGGACCGAGGTGCCGATAATCCAATGTGTGCAAATGAGTGAAAATTCCCTGTTTCGAGAGAGCTTCCGACAAGCCTGTAACCGACCAGGCAGGCCCTCCGGTAAGTTCATTGACACTCGCTACAACGTGACAAACACGAATAGACATGGCTAATGTGAAATAGCTAGTGGCTGATGGCGTATGGCTAATGGCGAATTGCGGATTTCGTATTGCGAATAGCGAATTTCGGAATGTCTGACCTCCGACCTCTGATCCCTGATGTCTGGTTTTTTTTGCTTTCAGCATTTGCTATGCGCCAACAGCTATCTGCCATATGCTACCTTCTCCCTCACTTACAGATGTACGTCATTTAGATCACACCATCTCTTGAGGACGAAAAGTGCCCAGGGCCGTGACCAGGCCTCGTGCCGAGGATTGTCTCTAAACGCTCTCCACACACCACGACCAAAATCGTTATTCACACCCACGTTGGCCAGCCCGTTGC
>Ga0066682_10001177_pt1 | contig 10035 bp, 8 predicted proteins | sample GraSoiAngelo_131_FD_65628 | JGI IMG/M metagenome (GOLD analysis project Ga0066682, IMG submission 65628) | Grasslands soil microbial communities from the Angelo Coastal Reserve, California, USA - 14_0929_02_30cm | ecosystem: Environmental > Terrestrial > Soil > Grasslands | place: USA... | reverse complement strand
GCAGCTGGCCGGCAGCATGAGCGGCGGCGAACAGCAGATGCTGGCCGTCGCGCGCGCCCTCATGTCGTCGCCGCGGATCTTACTGGTCGACGAGCCGTCGGTGGGCCTGGCGCCCATCCTCGTGAGCCGCGTGATCGCCAAGATCCGCGAGCTGAAGGAGCGGCGGCACCTCACCGTCCTCATGGCCGAGCAGAACTTCAACCAGGCGACGAAGATCGCCGACCGCGGCTACATCATCGTGCACGGCAAGATCGAGTTCGAGGGCCGCAGCACCGCCGAGCTGCGCGAAAACGAGCTGGTGAAAAAATACTACCTCGGCGTCTAGTGATGCACGACGAACAGCGGCCCGTACGAGTACACGAAGTACGCCCGCGCGACGATGCCGAGTCCATAGAGCGACGTCGGCAGCCACAGCTGACTGCTCGCGTACAGCGCAGCGACCAGCGACGTCCCGACGAGCGGTAGCGAGAACCATCCGGGCCCGCGGAGCGAGACCACGACGGCCTCGACGCCTCTCACCATGCAGAGCACGATGATGAACGCGGCGAGGACGGCCATCGGCGCCAGGAGCGCAAAGCAGATCAGCGTCATGAGCGCATCGCTCTGGCCGGTGATGGGATCCTGAAACGCCGTGTTCACGTGCGGCTGAGTCGCGAGCCCGGTCAGCTTCACCTCGAGCTCGGCGACGCCGCCGAAGTACCAGCACGCTGCCGAACCGAGGAGGACGGCTAGGAACAATAGGCGCGACCGTCGGATCTGCATGCTCGGCTGAAAAGCAAAGCGAGTACCAGCCGGCCGGCGCGACGAAAATAGCGAATCCGACGAAAGTCCCAGAGGCGTGGCGCGAAACTGACCACGCCGACGTGACCAGAACGGCACGGGAGATGGACGGAAAACGTCAGCGCCCGCACCGCCCACCCACGAAGGCCGCGACACCGCGCCGCGTCTAGCCCTACGCCTGCCGTAGGGTGATGCCGCCGTCCACGGCGATCCATTGCCCCGTGATGTTCCGCGCCGCGTCGCTGGCGAGGAATGCCGTCAGCTGGCCGATGTCGTCCGGCGTCTGCTCGCGTCCGAGCGGCACGCCGCGCTTGACGACTTCGAGGAAGACCCCGCGCGCGTCCAGGGCCGCGAAATCGGGCGTGTCGAGCTTGATCGCCTCGGCCAGGCCTTCCCACGCCCGCGTCCACAGGAAGCCGGGACAGATCGCATTGACCCGGATATCGTGCGGCGCGTACTCGAGGGCGAGGCTCTTGGTGAGCGAAATGACTCCGGCCTTGGCCGCCGCGTATGCCGGCAGCCTCGGCGAGGCAACCAGCCCCGCGATCGAGGCGATGTTGACGATGGCGCCACCGCCGCGTGCCTTCAGCGCGGCCAGTCCCGCCGCCGTCGTCACGAATGTCGTCCTCAGATTCTGCGAGAGGTACTCATCCCACTGCGCCCCCGACATGGCCCCGCTGCCGAGGCTCCCGCGCGCGGCGCGCGGGACGTTGGGATCGCTCGCGCCACGCCCGACGCCGGCGTTGTTCACCAGGATGTCGAGCCCGCCGAACCGCTCGACCACGGACCGCACGGCCTTCGCCGTCGCCGCTTCGATGGCGACGTCACATGCCACCGCGAGTCCCGGCACGGCCAGCGCGGCCGCCGTTTTTTCGGCCTCGGCGCCGTCGAGATCGAGGACGGCCACCTGCGCGCCTTGCGAGGCCAGCACGCGAGCGATCCCCGCGCCGATGCCGCGCGCGCCGCCGGTCACGATGGCGGTCTTTCCCGTGAGCATCAACCTCTCCTTTGGTCTAGCGATCCGGATTCGCCGGCATGCCCGGCTGTTCGACGACGCCGATGCTGGCGCCGCGCCCGTGAAGAGCTTGCGCCCGCGTCACCGCCTCTTCCACGCTGCCCGCCACCTCCCAGCCGAGATGCCGCGGCACATGCGCGTCGCGCGGGCTGGCGACGATGACGCGACCGACGCGGCGCAGCCGTTTGAGTGGATGCGTGGCCAGGATCGCGTGGATCGGATGGAAGGCGAAGCGATGGCGGTAGGCATCGATGTACGTGGCGTGGCGTGCGAACTCGTCCTCGAAGCGGGCGTTGATCTCGTACGGATCGCGCGTGTGGGTGAGCACGCGGTCCCAGACGTCGGGATACGACGGATGATGGACGCGGTCCCACGTGTCGGTGGCGGCGGCGGCCATGATGACCGTGCAACCCGGCTTGCCGGCGGCGTCGATCATGCCGCCGAGATAACCGAGTCCCATCGAAATCAGCGTGAGGATCGGGTTCACCGACGCCCAGATCGCATAGGGGCTCGAGTCGGGCACCCCATAGACGAGGATGTCGACCGGCTCGGATGCCGCGGCCCGGCGCGATGGGAAGCGCTGCGTCTGGACGTCGAGGGCCGCGCGTCGCGTCTCGTCCACGCCCCCGGCGAAGACGCGCGCGGCGTGAAAGGCATCGGCGAGCAGCGTGTCGATCTTGAAGATGCGGCGTCCGAGACGCGCCTCGAGATGGCGACCCATCTCGTCCAGCACGGCGTGCATGCGATTGCGCTGCAGCGACATCGACATCCCGTCGGGATCGTGGGTCACGCGGATCGAGCGCCACGTCGAGAGGCCGACGCAGACTGACTTCCAGCCGCCCGTGAATCCGCGGATGTAATTCGTGTTCACGTACACGGTGAGGTCGGCGTCGGTGACGAGCCGGCTCACCTCGACGGGATAGCCGCGCTCGGACGTCACACCGAGGTCGGCGATCTGCTCACGATCTTCTGCGTCGTGGCATGACAGGCGCGTTTGGAATTCTGCGACGAGCGCGTCGTCGAGCAGACGCGCGAGCTCGGCCGGCCGGCACATCCGGTGCAGCGCGTTCGCGCACACCAGGCGCACCTGCGAGCGCGACACGCCCGCCGCGCCCAGCTCGTCGAGGACGGCGCGGATCGCCACCGGCCGAATCGGCCCGAACGATCCGGTCGTGTGATCGTCGAACGCGATGGTGATGCGATCGCTCGGCTTGACCAGATCGCGGATACGCGGCAGCCCCAGCGGCTTGGCGAGCGCCTGCCGGACGGCATGGTCGAGATCGGCGAGCGGCGGCAGCGCACCCGCGGCCTCGACCGAGACGCGCCGCGCTCCGTCTGGCAGCGTCGCCGTCAGCGTGCCGTCGCCGTAGGGCAGCGCGAACTTCACGGGCGTCTCAGGCGGTCCACTGGCGCGGGCCGTCGTCGGTGAAGCCGCACTGCTCGCACGGGCTGAAGTAGTGCATGGCCGGCGGCATGGCGACGGCCAGCCGCAGCGAGAGCTCGGCGCCGACGTTGCTGATGTGGTGCACGGTCCCGCGCGGCACCCACACGATATCGTCCTTGTTGGCGCGCACGATCGTCCCGCCCGTCAGCTCCCATTGCAGTGTGCCCCCGAGCACGACCCACCACTCGTCGAAGTCGCTGTGCCAGTGGGGTCGGTTGCCGCCGCCGGGGGGGCTCGCGATCAGTGTCACCAGCTGGCGCTCGTCGGCGATGATGCGCTTGGACCACGGCGGCGCTTTCATCTGCGCGAGCACATCCGCGATGCGCGTGTGCAGCACGTTGGGCCACGTGGTGTTGGCGGCCGTCGGCGGAAGCGGACCCTGCACGGTGAGTGGCGTCATGGCCCATAGCTGAGCACAGGTTGCGCGTCTGTACTAGACTCTGCTCCCCACTCTCCGACGAGGAGGACCGACGATGCGTCCACGTCTCGTCCTGACGATCGCACTGATCCTGGCGCTCGGTACACCGGCGTACGCGCAGGCGCCGCGGTCGGGTGGTGAGCTCGTCTTTGTCGTCGGCTCGGAGAGCCCGACGTACGATGCGCATCGTGAGGAGACGTTCGGCCTCATCCACCCGGCGGCGCCGCACTACAGCACGCTGTTGCGGGTCGATCCCACGGACACTGCCGGGACCAAGGTGGTCGGCGACCTCGCCGAGAGCTGGGTAGTTTCGAAGGACGGCCTGACCTATGCGTTCAAGATCCGCCGCGGTGTGAAGTTCCACGACGGCTCGCCGCTCACCTCGCGCGACGTCAAGGCGTCGTATGACAAGATTCTCAATCCGCCGCCGGGCCTGACGAGCCCGCGCAAGGGGCAGTACGCGGTGGTGGAGGCGCTCGAGGCATCGGACGCCGAGACGGTGATCTTTCGGCTGAAGCACCCATCGGCGGGTTTCCTCTCCGGCCTGGCCTCGCCGTGGAACTGGATCTACAAGGCCGACATCCTGGCGAAGGACCCGCACTGGTACGAGAAGAACATCCTCGGGACGGGCCCGTTCACGTTCGTCGAGCATGTGAAGGGCTCGCACTGGGTCGGCAAGAAGTTCGCTGACTACTGGGACCGCGGCCGGCCCTATCTCGCCGGCTATCGCGCGATCTTCGTTCCGAACACCGCCGCGCGCATCGCGGCCGTACGCGGCGAGCGCGCGCTGATCGAGTTCCGCGCATTCAATCCGAGCGCGCGCGACGCGCTGGTGGGCGCGCTCGGCTCGCGCATCACCGTCAAAGAGAGTCCCTGGGACTGCGCGTTGTGGGTGGTGCCGCACCATGAGAAGAAGCCGTGGGACGATCCGCGGGCGCGGCGTGCGCTGACGCTCGCCGTCGACCGCTGGAGCGGATCGAAGGCGCTGTCACGCATCACCATCGTGAAGGAGGTCGGCGGCGTGCAGGTGCCCGGCACCACCTACGCGGCCAGCGAGGCGGAGCTCGGGCGGCTCGCCGGGTTCGGGCGCGACCTGGAGGCCTCGCGCGCGGAAGCGCGCCGGCTGCTGCGCGAGGCCAACGTGCCCGACGGCTTCGCCTTCGTGCTCAACAACCGCAACCTGCCCGAGCCATACGAGCCGCTCGCCATCTGGCTCGTGGACCAGTGGAAGAAGATCGGACTCAACGCCACTGTGCGGGTGCTGGAGAGCGCCGCCTGGTTCCACGCGCTGCGCAGCGGCGACTTCGAGGTCAGCATGGACGGGCAATGCGGCTACATCGTCGAGCCCGATCTCGATCTCTACAAGTTCCTCTCGGCCGACCGCACGGACGCCAGTTACGGGCGCTTCACCGACCGCGCGCTGGACGCGCTGTACGACCGGCAGGCCCGTGCGCGCGACGTCGACGAACGGCGCCGCATCATCCGCGACTTCGAGAAGCGCCTGCTCGACGAGCAGGCGCACGTCATCCCCACGCTTTGGTGGCACCGCATCGTCCCGCACCATGCCCGCGTGCGCGGATTTACCATCACACCGAGCCATTTCCTCAACGGCCAGCTCGACACGATCTGGCTGGCGGAGTAACGCCATGCGCATCCCGATCGCCATCGCGCTCGTCGTCTTCGCCCTGGCGTCACCGGCGTCGGCCCAGGAGAGGCCGCGCTCGGGCGGCGAGCTGATCTTCCTCGTGCCGTCCGAGCCGCCCTCCTACGATGGCCATCGCGAAGGCACTTTCGGCGTCGTGCACCCACTGGCCCCGCACTACAACACGCTGTTGCGCATCGATCCTACGGACCGCACCGGCACGCGAGTGGTGCCGGACCTCGCCGAGTCGTGGACGATCTCACCCGACGGGCTCGTGTATATGCTGCGGCTGCGGCAGGGCGTGCGCTTCCACGACGGCAGCCCGATGACGTCGCGCGACGTCAAGGCCTCGTACGACAAGATCGCCTTCCCGTCGGCGAACGTGGTTTCGATGCGGAAGGGCGCCTACACGGCCATCGAGGTCGTCGAGACGCCCGACCCGCAGACGGTCGTGTTTCGGCTGAAATGGCCCCAGGCCTCGTTCCTGACCAACCTGGCCTCGCCGTACAACTGGATCTTCAAGGCGGATATCCTCGCCCGCGATGTGCGTTGGTACGAAACCAACGTGATGGGCACCGGTCCGTTCAAGTTCGTCGAGCACGTCAAGGGCTCGCACTGGGTCGGCCGGAAGAACCCGGACTACTGGGACAAGAGCCGGCCCTATCTGGACGGTTACCGCGCCTTGTTCATCTCTTCCTCATCCGCGCAGGTCGCCGCCATTCGGGGCGAGCGCGCCCACGTCCAGTTCCGCAGCTTCAGTCCGGCCGACCGCGACGCGCTCTTGGCCGCGCTGGGGCCGAAGATCGCGGTGCAGGAGAGCCCGTGGGGCTGTGGCCAGCTCGTGACGATGAACCATGAGCGCAAGCCCTTCGACGACAAGCGCGTGCGCCGAGCCCTGACGCTCGCCCTCGACCGCTGGGAGGCGTCGAAGAGCCTCTCGCGCATCGCCGTCGTCAAGGAGGTGGGCGGAATCCAGGTACCCGGGACCCCGTGGGCCACGCCGCCCGCGGAGCTGGAGAAGCTCGCGGGCTACGGGCGCGACATCAAGGCGGCCCGCACCGAGGCCCGCCGGCTGCTGCGAGAGGCCGGTGTGCCGGAGGGCTTCGCGTTCACCTTCAAGAATCGGGGTATCCCGCAACCGTACGAGCCGATCGCGATCTGGCTCATCGACCAGTGGAAGCAGATCGGCCTGAACGTGCGGATGGAGACCATCGAGGCATCGGCCCACGTCTCGCATCTCCGGCGCGGCGATTTCGAAGTCGCCAGCGACGCCCAGTGCGGCTTCGTGGTGGAGCCCGACTTCGACATCCAGAAGTTCCAGTCCGTCGGCATCTCCGACAACAACTACAGCCGCTACAAGGACCCGGTGCTCGACGACCTCTACGTGAAACAGTCGCGCGCCGTGGATCCCGAGGAACGCAAGCGGTACCTCCGCGCGTTCGAGAAGCGGTTGCTCGATGACGAGGTCCACTACCTTTTCACACTCCAGTGGCATCGCATCGTCGCGCATAGCGCCAAGATGCGCGGCTGGACGATCACGCCGTCGCACTTCCTCAACCAACAGCTCGACAGCGTCTGGCTCGCGGAGTAACGTCCGCGCGCAGGCCAAACGAGAGAATCATGAAGGCAAGAGTCCCCGCGGCCCTGATGGCCGCCTCGATCGCCGTGCTCGCGCTGCTCTCGCCCGCGCTTCTCTCATCTGCGCTCGCTCAGGACAAGCCGCGTTCCGGTGGCGAGCTGATCTTCCTCGTGCCGTCCGAGCCGCCTTCCTATGACGGCCACAAAGAGGGCACCTTCGGCGTCGTGCACCCGCTGGCGCCGCACTACAACACGCTGCTGCGCGTCGATCCGTTCGATCGAACCGGCACGAAGGTCGTGCCCGACCTCGCGGAGTCGTGGACGGTTTCGCCCGACGGGCTCGTCTACACACTGAAGCTGCGATCCGGCGTACGCTTCCACGACGGCACCGTCATGACGTCGCGCGATGCGAAGGCGAGCTACGACAAGATCGTGTTCCCGCCTGCGGAGACGTCGTCGTATCGCAAGGGCCAGTACCGCGCCGTCGAAGCGATCGAGGCGCCGGATGCGTCGACGATCCGCTTCCGGCTCAAGTGGCCGGAGGCATCGTTCCTCATGACGCTGGCCTCCCCCTACGGCTGGATCTACAAAGCCGACATCCTCGCGAAAGACATCCGCTGGTACGAAAAGAACGTGATGGGCACCGGGCCCTTCACCTTCGTCGAGCACGTCAAGGGCTCGCACTGGATCGGCAAGAAGAACCCGAATTACTGGGATCGCGGCAAGCCGTACCTCGACGGCTACCGCGCGCTGTTCGTGAGCTCGTCGTCGGCGCAGGTGGCGGCGATTCGCGGCGAGCGCGCCCACATCCAGTTCCGCAGCTTCAGCCCCGCGGAGCGCGACAGCCTCATCGGCGCGCTCGGGCCGAAGATCACCGTGCAGGAGAGCCCGTGGGACTGCTCGATGCTGGTCGCCATGAACCACGAGCGCAAGCCGTGGGACGACAAGCGCGTGCGCCGCGCACTCACGCTCGCGCTCGATCGCTACGAGGGCGCCAAGAACCTCTCACGCATCGCGGTGGTGAAGGACGTGGCCGGCATCCAGGTGCCGGGCACCCCGTGGGCGACGCCGCCGCAGGAGCTCGAAAAGCTCGCCGGCTATTGGCGCGACATCAAGGCCAGCCGGGCGGAGGCTCGCCGCCTGCTGCGTGAGGCCGGCATCCCCGAGGGGTTTTCGTTCGTCTTCAAGAACCGCGGGATCCCGCAGCCCTATGAGCCGCTCGGCATCTGGCTCATCGATCAGTGGCGCCAGATCGGCCTCAGCGTGCGTCAGGAGACGATCGAGGCGTCCGCCTATCACCCGATGCTGCAGCGGGGCGACTTCGACGTCGCCATGGACTTCCAGTGCAGCTTCGTCGTCGAGCCCGACATGGACATCGACAAGTTCCAGTCGGTCGGGATCTCCGACCGCAACTTCGGCCGCTACAAGGACCCGGTCCTCGACGATCTGTTCATGAAGCAGGCGCGCGCGCTGGATCCCGAGGAGCGCAAGCGCTATCTGCGCGCGTTCGAGAAGCGGCTGCTCGACGAGGAAGCGCACTACCTGTGGACGCTGCAAAACCACCGCATCGTTCCGCACAGCGCGAAGGTGCGCGGCTGGACGATCACGCCGAGCCACTTTCTGAATCAGCAGCTCGACACGGTGTGGCTGGCGGAGTAGTGTGCCGAGTCAGTTAGAAAGCGAAAGCGCAGTGGTCGTCCCCGGCGGAAGACTGGAGATCCAGCCATGTCGACTCTGGTGAAGCTCTTCCCAATCGTTCTGGCCGCTCTGTTCCTGACTCTTGTGCTCGGTCCGGATGCCCCGGCAAACGCCGAGGTCTTCGACGTGACCAACCTGGTCACCGACGATCAATCGGTCAATGCCGCGCAGCTCACCGATCCACACCTGAAGAACGCGTGGGGAATCTCTCATTCCTCCGGGAGTCCGTTCTGGGTTTCGTCCAACGGAGGGGGAGTGGCGGTTCTCTACAGCGTGAATCCGACCACGAACCTCACGACCAAGGTGTTGGTGGGGTCGCCGCCGTCGGACGTGATGATTCCCGGCGCGGGGACGGTGACTGGTCAGGCGTTCAATTCGGCCGGGAGTCCCGCGTTCAACGGTGACGCTTTCCTCTTCGTCAGCGAGGACGGGACGGTCTCCGGCTGGCGGGGAGCGCTCGGGAACGCCGCGGAGACTCTCCAGCTCGCCTCCGACGCCAACGTATACAAGGGGACCACGCAGGTGATGGTCGGCGGTCATGCGTACCTCCTCTCGGCCAACTTCAGGGCCGGCACGATCGACGTGCTCAAGGGAGACGCGGCGGCGCCCGAGCTGGCGGGGAAGTTCACCGACCCGAACCTCCCGTCGGGCTTTGCGCCGTTCAACGTTCAGGTGCTGGGCGGCAAGATCTATGTCGCCTATGCCCAGCAGGACGCGGCCAAGCACGATGACGTGGCGGGGGCGGGCCATGGCTTCGTGACCGAATTCGACACCAACGGAAACTTCCTGAGGCGGATTGCGACCCAGGGTACGCTCGACTCGCCGTGGGGGCTGGCGATCGCGCCCATATCGTTCGGCGCGCTCGCCGGCGACCTGCTGGTCGGCAATTTCGGCGATGGGCGCATCAACGTTTTCAATCTTACGACGCTGACTTCAGACGGCCAACTCCCGGGAGCGAACGGCACTCCGCTGGACATCGATGGGTTGTGGGCCCTCATCCCCGGGAACGACGGCAATGGTGGCAATTCGAGCTCGATCTACTTCTCGGCTGGCCCGGGAGACGAGATGCACGGCCTCTTCGGCGTGATCGCCGCGGTGCCGGAACCGTCTACGGCGCTCCTGCTCCTCTCTGGCATCGGGACGGGATGGCTCGTGCTGAGGCGGCGACGGAGCGGCGCCTAGTCGCGAAAGTGCGGCATCACCTCGCGCGCGAACAATTCCATCGAGCGGCGGATCTTGTCCTGCGCCAAGCCGCCGAAGTTCATCCAGCAGAGCACGTGACCGACGCCGAGCGCGCGCATCGCCTCGATCTTGCGCGCGACGGTTTCGGGTGAGCCGAAGGCGACCGTCTCGCGTACGAGATCGTCCCAGTTGATCTTGGCCAGGCGCTCGGCGAGCTGGCGGAAGTGCGGCTGTAGGCTCGGGTGGGCTTCCTCGATGCGCTCGGGGATCACGAAGCG
>Ga0066682_10001169_pt1 | contig 10048 bp, 6 predicted proteins | sample GraSoiAngelo_131_FD_65628 | JGI IMG/M metagenome (GOLD analysis project Ga0066682, IMG submission 65628) | Grasslands soil microbial communities from the Angelo Coastal Reserve, California, USA - 14_0929_02_30cm | ecosystem: Environmental > Terrestrial > Soil > Grasslands | place: USA... | reverse complement strand
GGAATCGCTGAATGCCCTGGAGTGCCGCAGGTGCTGGCGGAATTGACTCTGAACGTGCCGTTCAACGATCTTCAAGCCGTCGAAAAAGCGTTTTCCGCGCACAAGGGCAAGATTGCCGCGGTGATTGTGGAGCCCATCGCGGCAAACATGGGAGTCGTGCTGCCGGAACCTGGATTCTTGAAAGGTCTAAGAGAAATCGCCCATCGAAACGGTGCGCTGCTGATCGTCGATGAAGTTATCACCGGATTCCGCTTGCGCAACGGCTCCGCGCAGGAACTTCTTGGCATCGAGGGGGACCTTACAACTCTTGGAAAAGTTATTGGCGGTGGAGTCCCTGTGGCCGCTTACGGTGGCTACGCGGAGTTGATGAATCACGTGGCCCCGCTTGGACCGGTGTATCAGGCAGGGACGCTGGCCGGGAATCCGCTGGCGATGCGCGCAGGGATTGCGGCGCTGAAACAGCTCACAAAGCCAGGCCTGTACGAGAGAATGACGCAGTTGGCAGAACGCTTGGTCTCGGGGCTGCGCGTGGAATTGTCCGCGGTCGGAATTCCCGCGCAGATCAACGCCATTGGCTCGGTCGCGACGGTTTTTTTCACGCCGGGGCCAGTGAGAAACTATGCCGACGCCAAGCGTTCCGACACCAAGCGGTACGCGCGGTTTTTCCGCGAGATGCTGCCCCGGGGAATCTTTCTGGCGCCGTCGCAATTCGAAGCCGCGTTTCTCTCTGCGGCGCACACGCCTGGGGACATTGAGCAAACCTTAGCCGCCGCTCGCGAAGCATTGCAATCCATCGCCGCCGAGCCCGCCTGATTCCATCCAAGGGAGCGAAAGCAATGCCTGAAGGCATCGAACTTCCCGAAGCGCATCACATGCACGAAGACCATCCGTTGGTCCTTCCCGTTTCCATCACTGTGTCGATTATGGCCGTGCTCGTCGCGGCCGCATCCTTGCTCGGGCACCGCACGCACACCGAGGAACTGCTGAAACAAAGTCAGGCCGCCAGCCGTTGGACGCAGTACGACGCGAAGAGCGTCAACCTCCGCGGCGCCGAGCAAACCTTCGACATGATGACACTCTCCGAACCGTCGAATAAGCAGGTTGGCAACGAATTACGAGAGAAATACGCGAAGCTCTTGGAGCATTACAAGGAAGACAAGACGGATGCCCGCAAAGAAGCGATGGAATTGGAATCCGAGCGCGACCTTGCGGGGCGCAAAGCGGATAGGTTTGATGGAGGAGAGGTGCTCCTCGAGATCGGATTAGTCATTTGTTCGATCTCGCTCCTGACCAAGCGCAAGAGTTTCTGGTTTGTCGGAATGTTGTTCGGGGTTGCTGGCATAGTATTTGCATCGACAGGGTTCTTGGTTCACTGATCAAGCGCGGGCTGGCGGTTGCGAACCACGCAGCAGCGCGATTTCCTGCGCCAGCCGTTCCATTTTGCCGAGCAATTCCTGGTGGCGAACATCCTCGGTGGCGGGCTTCTTTCCGAGAAAAGTCAGCGTCCCTCCCGGCTCGAGAACGCACTGATTGACTTCAGCGAGAGAATCAAAGCCCTGCTTGCGGGCCGCCGCTTCCAATTGCGCCAGGGTGATGAGTTCCTTCTTGAGATGCTGTGGCCTGACCTTTCCGTCTTCGATCAACACGTCCGCCCTGCCCTCGACCAACTGATCGAGCTTCCGATGATCATAGAGAAAACGCACTACGAGATAGTTGGTGAAGAGCAGGGAAGTAGCGGCGATGATCCCGCCCAGAACCGTATTGTCTTCGCCAATGATTGCGTTTTGGACCGTGTTGGATAGCGTCAGCAGAACGACCAAGTCGAAGGGATTGAGCTGGACGAGTTCGCGTTTGCCGGACAGTCGCAGGCTGATAACCAGGAATGCATAGACCACAATCGGGCGCAGGATTTTTTCCAACAAGGGAACGCCAAGCACGAACATATCCTTCCAAATGTCATGCATAGTGTAGTCGCCTCCTCAGGGTGTCACGAACCAATATCGCACAATCCAAAAGCCGGGCGGGAAAGAAGCACGGGAGCACATCAAGCCGGCTCTTCTTGAAGAGCTGGACGCCTCCGCGCCGCGTTGTTGACTGCTTGTCCGTTCATTCTTTGGTGACAGCAACTCCATCATTAACGCACGCGCTCGCTCGAGTCCCGTATCATAAAAGCAGCTAGTCCCCTGCATCGGCAACGGCGGAGCGGTAAACGCATAACATCCGGAGGACGAAGCGCGCATTCTTGCCCGCGGTGTGACCGGTACAGAGCGGCGTCAAGCGCGGCAATCCCATGGCACTGCCCACGATTCCTGAGCAAGGCACGACCATCAGCCCGGAACAGCTCTCCTGTTTGGTCTATCGAATGGAGGCGGAGCGCCGAGTTATCTCCGAGATTGTTCATGGGCTCAACCAGACTGCGAACCTGGACGAATTACTCGCCGGCATTCATCGGGCATTGAAAAAGGTTCTTCCTGCGGAGAATTGCTTTGTCGCGCTGTACGACGCCGTCACAGATACATTTGGCTTTCCATTTTTTGTTGACCAGGTGGATCCTGCACCGCCTCCGCCGCAAAAAGTCGGGCATAGCTGCACGGGGTACGTTTTCCGCAAGGGCACGCCCATGCTCATTCCGCAAAGTGAATTCGACAGGCTTGCCGCCGCCGGGGAAGTGGAGCTGGTTGGCGCGCCTTCGCCCGCTCGGCTGGGTGTTCCGCTCAAGACCCCGACGGAAACGATTGGAGTTCTCGTCGTCCAGCAGTACGAAAACGAGAAAGCCTACGACCAGCGCGACCTGGAGTTTCTGAGTTCTGTGGGCGGACACATCGCCTTGGCCATCGAGCGGCGCCGCGCCGAGGATGCCCTTCGAAAAAAGGAAGAGATGTTCCGGCTGCTCTTCAGTCACAATCCGCTTCCCACTTGGGTCGTCGACCACGATACTCTGCGATTTCTGGAAGTGAATGAAGCGGCCGTTCGCGTGTACGGCTACTCGCAGGAAGAGTTCAAAAGCATGACCATTCTTGATTTTCCGCCCGAGGAAGAGAAAATCAAAATGCTCAGTTACCTCAAGGAAGAAAGCGGCGACGGGCTGTACCGCGAGCATTGGAAACACCGGAAGAAGGACGGAAAGATTATCGAAGTCGAAACCACGGTTCATAAGCTGGAGTATTCGGGCAAGAGAGTCCGCCTTATCGTCGCGCAGGACGTCAGCGAGCGGCACATTCTTGAGCAGCAGCTCCGCCAATCTCAGAAAATGGAAGCGGTGGGCCGCTTGGCCGGCGGAGTGGCGCACGATTTCAACAATCTTTTGATGGTTATCAAAGGCCACACGGAGCTTCTCCGCAATGAGCTGCCGCCCGCCAGCGAGTATTCCAGAAAGGTTGAGCAGATCGAACGGGCCGCGGATCGCGCTTCCGGTCTGACGCGCCAGCTTCTGGCCTTCAGCCGGCTGCAAATTTTGCAGCCCAACGTTATGAATCTGAATGATGTCGTCAGTGAGATGGGACGGCTGCTCCCGCGGCTGATTGGTGAAGACATCGAGTTGGTCATGCGAACTTCGCAATCTCTGGGCGCCATTCGCGCCGACGCCAGCCAGATGGAACAAATCATCATGAACCTCGTGGTCAACGCGCGCGACGCCATGCCGGATGGGGGAAAGTTGATCATCGAAACCTCCAACCCCGAATTGGACAGCGTTTACAACGACAAGCATCCGATTGTCCGCCAAGGCCACTATGTGCTTCTGTGCGTCTCCGACACAGGCACGGGCATGAGCCTGGAGACGCAAGCGCACATTTTTGAGCCGTTCTTCACCACGAAGGCGCAAGGCAAAGGCACGGGCCTGGGCCTGGCCACGGTCTACGGCGTAGTCAAGCAGAGCGGCGGCTTCATCTGGGTCTACAGCGAATTGGGCCGGGGAACGACCTTCAAGATTTATTTTCCGCGAGTCGACCAGCCCGTGGACCGGGCGATTCCGGCGCCGACTTCTTCCGAGGCGCCACGCGGAACAGAAACCATTTTGCTCACGGAAGACGAGCACGACGTGCGTGAAGTCGCGCGCGAATTCCTCGAATCCGGTGGCTACACCGTCATCGAGGCGCGCGACGGCACGGAGGCCCTGGGACTTGTCGAGAAGCACCAGGCCGCGATCGATCTGCTGATTACTGATATGGTGATGCCGCGGATGACTGGCCAGGAGCTTGCCGCGCGTTTGAAGGAGCAACGGCCGAAGCTACGCATGCTGTACATGTCTGGGTACAGCGAAAGAGCCGCAGCGGAGTCTCTGCGCTCGGATCCGACGGTGCGCCTGCTGGCAAAACCATTCACCCGTAGCGCACTCCTGCGCACCGTTCATGAACTTCTGAGGAACTATTGAGCCCTGGTCCGGGTTTTTCAAGAGGAGCACTGGCGATCCCAAATTTTGCCTAATGAATTCTCGGATGCCGCTGGTGCCACTCGGTGTGTTGCTGGAACGTCCGCGCGGCTTGAATCGCCGCGATGTCGTCGCCCGCTCCGGCCATGAATTGAAACCCAATCGGAAGATTCTTTTCTGTGAAACCACAGGGAACGGACAGCGCGGGCAGCCCGCAGAGGTTGCCGATCGCGCCCAGCGGATCGGGGAAAGATAGACCAGTTTCAAGATTGAGGGTGAGCGGCGTCGCGGGGACCGGCTGCGACGGAGCTACCAGCACGTCGAAGCTTTCAAAAATCGCGTCCATTTTCCTCTGAAGGATTTCGCGCACCTTGAGGGCTTGTTGGTAGTCGGCGGCGGAATACTGTTCGTTCAAATAGCCGGAAATCTGCCCGAGCGGATCCGTGAGTTCACTGATCTTTCCGGAGCGAATCAGTGAGCGGAAAGAAGCGGCCGCCTCCACGGACACGATGAGAGAGCCCGCGTCTTCCCACGGACCGGTAGGTAGCGCGACCTCTTTCATGCCGGCGAATACTTTTTTCAAGACCGCCTTTGCCGCCGCGACCGGTTTTGCTACCGGGGGTTCCAACGATTTCCAGGCGTTGCTGAGCCATGCAACGCGGAGCGAGCGCTGTGCCACGGAAGGCGAATAAGTGAAGGCGGCCTTATCGATGGCAATGGTGCCGCGGTCTTTCGGGTCGTGGCCGGCAATGGCGGCAAAAATCCGCGCGCAGTCTTCAGCGCTGCGGGCCATGGGCCCGATTTTGTCCATGGAAGGAGCCAGAGCCATGGCGCCGTACCGGCTGACCCGGCCGTAGGTGGGGCGCAGCCCGCTAACGCCGCAAAACGCCGATGGGCAAATGATGGAGCCCCAGGTTTCCGTGCCGATGGCAAAGGCAGCAAGCCCCGCGGCAACAATAGCTCCAGAGCCAGAAGAGGAGCCGCACGTCCAGCAGGTAGGATCCCAGGGATTCTTGGCTTCGCCTTGCAAGGACGCGGAAGCGAAGCGGTAGCCCGAGCCACCGGCAAGCTCAATCATCGAGGCTTTGCCGATCATCACCGCACCGACATTTTTTAAGTGGTCAATCACGGTGGCGTTGTATTCGAAAACTTGATTGGCGTAGGGTTTTGCGCCCCAGCTTGTGGGGATGCCTTTCACCGCGAGGAGATCCTTCGCCGCGTAGGGAATGCCGTGCAGCGGGCCGCGGTAGTGACCGCGCTGAATATCTTTCTCCGCCGCTTTGGCTTGCTCGAGTGCAATTTCTGGGGTCAACGTCGCATATGCATTGAAGCGCGGCCCGAATTTCTGGCTGCGGCCGAGATACATCTGCGTCAATTCGACGGGAGAAAGCTTCTTGGACTCGATGCGTTTCGCGAGTTCCGTAACCGGGAGATAGAAAATCTCTTCGCCAGGCATCGAGAGGCTCCTCAGGAGTTCTTTGGCGCGCCGGCAGATTTCGCTTTGGCGGGCATCGGCGAAGGTTTTTTCTCGCGTTCCATCAAAGGTTTCAGATAAAGGGCCGGACCGTCGCTATTATCGATCGGATAGGCGCGCAAGCGATCCAGCCCTGCCTGGCCCTCAGCGGCGATCCTACGCAGATCCGCCTTCTGGGCATCGTTGAGCCGAGAACCATATTGAGCGAAAACCGCCTGAAGGCGCGACTCCATTTCGGTTTGGCTTTCTGGCGAAAGCTTCGGCCCACTGGGCGTTTGCAAAGGGGACGCAGCGGCGAAAGCCGGAGTTTCTCGGGTGAGGAGGTCGGCAGGCGAAAGGGAAGCGGCGGCCGAAACAAAGGCGGCTCGTCGGGCAAATTCACGGCGCGAAATCGCGGAGCCATTCTTCAAGCCCATCGAGGATCCCCCAGACCCAAGCTACTTGCAGAGAAAAGCCGCAAGGTGAGGCTACAGAATCCGTGTGTGAGCGTCAACCTGGCCGCGCGAACAGATTTCTCAGTGACAAACAGGCTTCCGATTCGAGTGGACCGTGAGACGCCAGCAGGCAGGCTGAGACTACTCGTACGAAAATAGCCGCCTATCTCCTTGAAAACAAAGCTTTGTTCCCCAGGCTCACTTTCATCCTTCGTGGCTCTGAAAGAGCCATGAGCTACGAAAATACCTTCACGCAGTCTGCGCGAGTGGCTCCAAGGTCACTCGTAACGCAAGGCAATCATCGGGTCGACCCTCGTTGCCTGCCGCGCGGGAATCAAGGCCGCCGCCAACGCGACAACCATCAGCAAAGCGAGGGCCAAGCCGAGAAGCGTAGGGTCGTGTGCTCGCACATCGAATAACAGGGATTGCATCAGACGCCCGCACACCCAGGCACCGAGGAGACCGAGCGCGGCTCCGGCAATCGTCCATCGGGCGATGTTCGCGAGCACCATTTTCAAGATACCTTGCGGAGTGGCGCCCAAAGCCATGCGCACGCCAATTTCGCGCGTCCTTTGCTCGACCAGAAAATTCACAACGCCGTAGATGCCAATCGCGGCGAGAAGCACGCCCATACCAGCAAAGAGCGACAGCAGCAGGGCATTGAAGCGAGGCCGTGCTGTCAGTTTGCTAACTCGGTGGCTCATGGCTTCGATTGTGACCGGAACAGCCGAATCCACGCCGTGCGTTTCCTCGCGCATCCATGTGGCTACAGATTTTGAATTCATTTGTGTGCGCACTGTCACGTAGGCGGTATTGAATGACTCGACGGGATCATTTTTCCAAGGAAGGTAGAACTCAGGTCCAGTATGAGCTGTGAGCCCATCGTTCTTCACGTCTGCGGCAATACCAATAACCGTGCGCCACGGACCTGGGATGCGAAACAACCGTAGCTGCTGGCCGATGGCATTGCCATTTGGAAAGAGCTCCCGAGCGAGTGTTTCGTTGAGGATGATAGAGTTCTCACTCGGAGCGAGATCACTTTTTTGGAACGCCCTTCCTTGAAGAATAGAAATGGACAACGCCGAGAAATACTCTCCAGTGACGGCTCGCCATCCTACCGGTCCGCCAGTGCCTTGGCTGAAAAGGGGGCGACCAGCAACTTCGATGCCTGCGAAAATAGTGGAGCGCATTTGTCCATACGGTGGCAAGGAGTCACTCAAGGCGATTGAAATCGCTCCGGGCAGGCGTTTTACCCGCTTTTCGAGTTCGGCGAAAAACGCGAGTTGCTTCTCCGGAGTGGGGTAGCGGGACTGGCCCAGCGATATGTATTCCGTTACGACGTTCTCGGTTTGCATTCCCAGGCGAATGTTGTCCAGGTTCCAGAGGCTGCGGAGCAAGAGGCTTGCGCCCGCGAGAAGAACTAGCGAGATCGCAATCTGCGTCGCTACCAGTATTTGCCGCAGAACGTTGCGCGTGGTTCCAGGAACATCCTTCCCAATGAGAGATTCCGGCGTGGGATATTGAAGCGCTGGAGCAAGACCGAAGATTACGGCGGAAATCAACGTGATTCCGACCGCGAACGCGGCTACTCGCAAATCCATCCGAGCTTGTTCCAACCGCGGAATGCCCTGAGGCGCGATGGACACGAACAAACGTAACAGGAAATAAGCAAACCAGGAGCCCGCAGTTCCGCCCAAAACTCCAAGGAGCAAGCTCTCCGTCAGGGTCTGGCGAACTAACCGGCTGCGGCCTGCGCCAAGTGCCGCGCGAACGGCGAGTTCGCGTTGGCGACCGGTGGCCCGAGCGAGAAGGAGGTTGGCAACATTGGTGCATGCGACGGTAAGAAAAGCAAGCACCGCGCCAAACAGGAGCCATGAAGCCAGGCGGGCGCCGCCGACTTGCCGTTCGCGCAATGTTCGCACGGAGAAGCGGATTTCCTTTCGGAACACAGGCGGAGCGCCTCGCAGCGCTTGTTGAAACCAGGGCTGCAGAGCGGCGGTTGCTTCGCGTACATCGATTCCAGGCTTCAAGCGGGCAAAAGTTCGAAGGACCATTCCCGGATTCGCTCGGCGCTGGCGGTCTTCGTCCAGGGCCAGCGGGAGCAGGATATCAGCTGAGCTCAGCGTGGGCATTTCGAAGTTCGAAGGAAGAACACCAACGACCCGCGTGGCCTTGCCATCTAGCGAGATTGTTTTGCCAAGAATTTCTGGATCGCCCCCAAACCGACTTTTCCAAAGCGAATAACCAAGGAGAGCGACCCGGGGCACATTCGGACGATCCTCGTCCGGGAGGAAATTGCGGCCGAGCACCGGTTGAATGCCAAAGGTAACCAGAAAAGTCTGTTCGACGGAGGCGCAGTCCAGCCGAATGCCGTTCTGCTCGGTTAAATCACAGCGGGTAGCCCCGGGTGCCATCGCCGTAAGTAACTCAAAGGGCCCGAATTGCTTTCCTAAATCGACGTAGCTCGATCCGAGCATGAATTCATCACGTTCTATAGGGGCGAGCAGGCCGAAAGAGACTAAACGGTTGTCCTGGGGGTACGGCAGGCTCCGGAACAGAATTCGGTCGACCACGCTGAAAACGGATGAGCTTGTGCCGATGCCGAGGGCCAGCGTGAGGACGGCGACGGCGGTGAAGCTGGGAGACTTGCGGAGCATGCGGATGGCGAAGCGCAGATCCTGCCAGCAAGTTTCCACAAAGGATTCCCAACCGGCGGAGTGAACGACTTCCTTTGCAACTTCGAGACTCCCCCGTTCCAAGCGCACGGCTCGAAGCGCATCCTTGCGGCTCATCCGCTGCTTCATCTTTTCTTCGGCCGCCATCTCCAGGAACCCGTTTAGTTCTTCGTCGAGTTCCTGGCCGATGCGTTTCTTTCGAAACAGCGATCGCAATCCGTCTGATAGACTTCGCAGCAGTGACATGTGCCCTCATTCGTAACGAAGTGCGACCATCGGATCAACCCCAGTGGCCCGACGCGCGGGAATGTAGCTGGCGACGAGCGCGACGAAGCCGAGAAGGAGGGCAACGCCGATGTAGGTTGCCGGGTCTGCAGGGCTGACCCCATAAAACTGGCTGCGCAGCAGATAGCTCAAGCCGAGTGCGCCGGCGAGACCGAGCAGCATGCCAAAGGTAGCGAGCTTCCCGCCGCGCAGGAGCACCATGGCGAGGACGTCCTGCCGGCTGGCGCCGAGGGCGAGGCGAATACCGATCTCGCGCGTGCGCTGGGCGACGCTGTAGGCCATCACTCCGTAGATGCCCACGGCGGAGAGCACGAGCGCCAGTCCCGCAAAGATGCTCAGCAGCGTCATGCTGAAGCGCGTACGGGAAAGCGAGCGCGCCAGCAGTTGTTCCATGCTGACGACTTCGAAGACGGGTTGGTTTGGCAACAAGGAATGGATTTGGTCGCGGACCATTTGAGAGGCAGCAAGCGGGTCGCCGGCGGTCCGCACGGTGAGTATAGTTAGCCCCCAACCTTCATTCTTATACTGTGCGTACGGCGCGTACACCGTGGGAAACGCCGGTAGGTTGATGGCTTGATTCTTGATGTCTGCGATCACGCCGACGATGGTTCTCGTCGCTGGCTGGTCTTCCGGTTTGCGGAACTCCAGCGGCAGAAGAGCAAGGGGAGGACGCATACGAATGGATTTGCCAATAGGGTTCTCGTTCGGAAAAAACTGCTGGGCGAGGCGCTCATTAATGATCGCCACTCCCGGAGCGGCTTGGTTGTCGGCCCAAGTGAAGAGACGACCATCTCTAAGGCGCGCCTTAATC
>Ga0066682_10001168_pt1 | contig 10049 bp, 10 predicted proteins | sample GraSoiAngelo_131_FD_65628 | JGI IMG/M metagenome (GOLD analysis project Ga0066682, IMG submission 65628) | Grasslands soil microbial communities from the Angelo Coastal Reserve, California, USA - 14_0929_02_30cm | ecosystem: Environmental > Terrestrial > Soil > Grasslands | place: USA... | reverse complement strand
GTCGCCGTCCTCGCCGGAGGGCGCATCGAGCAGCTGGGGTCTCCGGTCGACCTGTACGAGCACCCGGCGAACGAATTCGTGGCCGGCTTCATCGGTGTGTCGAACGTCATCGACCGGGGTGGACGGCGCCTGGTGGTCCGCCCGGAGCGTATCCGCCTCCTCGATCCCGGCGAAACGCCGGGGCCAGGAACCCACGTGGAAGACGGGATGGTCCAGGACGTCACCTACGCCGGCATGGTGACGCGATACGCCGTGCAGCTGGATCGCGGCGGCCGGCTGCTGGTCGTCGAGCAGAATCGCGAGAGTGCGGTAGGAGCAAGCGACCTGCGCGGCCGGCGGATCCGGCTTGCCTGGCGGCCGGACCAGGCCTTCGACATCTCGACGCCACAAGCGGAACGATCGGAACAGTAGGAACGCATGATGGAGGTGGGAACGACATGGGCGATCGTTTGAGGAGACTTCGCGAAGCACGAGGCGCGGTGCTGGGACTATCGCTGGTCCTTCTGTTAGCGGCGTGCGGTGGCACGTCGACGTCCAGTGGCGGCCCTGCGCAATCGCAGCCACCAACCGCGAGCATGAAACCGCCGACATCGATCGGTGCGGGCGAGGGACAGTTGAACCTGATCGCCTGGGAGGGGTATACCGAGAAGGATTGGGTTCAGCCCTTCCAACAGCAGACGGGCTGCCAGGTGAACGCCAAGTACGCCGGCTCGTCCGACGAGATGGTGACGCTGATGGGGAACGGCGGCGGTGGACAGTACGACATGGTGTCGGCCTCGGGTGATGCCGACCTTCGGCTGATCTACGGTGGCGATGTCAAACCGGTCAATGTCGACCTCGTCCCCGACTGGAAGAATTTCGGATCGCAGTTTAAAGGGCCGTCCTTCAACACCATCAACGGCATCCACTACGGCATCTCCTTGCAATGGGGACCGAATGTTCTGCTCTACAGCAAGGCCCAGTTTCCCACGGCTCCCACCAGCTGGAAGGCGCTCTACGACAGCAAGTACAAAGGGCAGGTGACGGTGCCGAACAACCCGATCCAGATCGCCGACGCCGCGCTCTACCTGATGAAGACGCAGTCCAGCCTTGGCATTACCGATCCCTATGAGTTGAACCAATCGCAGTTCGACGCGGCAGTCAACCTGCTCAAGCAGCAGCGTCCACTGATCAAGAAATACTGGGACCTCGCCTCGCAGGAAATCTCGCTGTTCACGAACCATGACGTGGTGATCGGGGCCGCCTGGCCCTACCAGACGAACACCCTGCAAGGCGCCAACGTGCCGGTCGCCGACACCATCCCATCGGAAGGGGCCACCGGCTGGGCGGACACTTGGATGCTGGGAACGAAGGCTCCTCACCCCAACTGCGCGTACCTCTGGTACAAGTGGATCAGCACGCCCCACGTACAGGCTCAGCAGGCGATCTTCTTCGGCGAGACCCCCGTCAACACCAAGGCCTGCTCCGAGATGGACACGTTGCAGGCCGGATCGTGCGCGCAATACCACGCGGATGCCCCCGCGTCGTACTTCAACACGATCAAGTTCTGGAAGACTCCGCTCGGCGACTGCGGCAACGGCAAGTCCGACTGCATGCCCTACTCGAAGTGGCAAATGGCCTGGACGTCGATCACTGGTTAATGGCGGCGATCTGAGAAACGGATGACGGTCGGCGCGCTCGCCCGCGGACGCAAGGGAGGGCGCGTCGGCCGCATCCAGGCGCTGCTCTGGCGGCGTCCCTGGATGCGAGCCGCGCTCCTCCTCGGACCGGGGTTGGCCTGGTTCGTCGTGATCTACCTGGCGTCGCTCGTGCTGCTTCTGATCACGGCCTTCTGGCAGATCAACCCCTTTACGACCGCCATCGAACGGGTCTGGAATCTCGACAACTTCCGCACCCTGGTGACCGACGGCACCTACCGGTTGATCATCCTGCGGACCATCGGCCTGGCGGCGGCGGTGACCGTCACCGATGCCGTGCTCGCCTTTCCCTTTGCCTACTACATGGCACGGGTCGCATCGCGGCGCGTCCAGACGGCGCTGTTTGCCGCCGTGCTGCTGCCACTGTGGGCCAGCTACCTCGCCCGGGTCTACGCCTGGATCCTGATCCTCAACCACGACGGTGTTCTCAATTGGAGCCTGCTGCTCGTGCATCTCCCGTCGGCGAACTTGGGCTACACCAACTGGGCCATGTGGATCGTCTTTTCCTACATCTGGCTGCCGTTCATGATCATCCCGACGTACGCGGCTCTCGAGCGGATCCCACCGTCGTACCTGGAGGCGGCCGCTGACCTTGGGGCCCGCCAGGGCCGGGCCACCTGGGATGTCATCCTGCCGCTTGCCCTTCCCGGGATCGTGGCCGGCAGCATCTTCACCTTTTCGCTGACGCTCGGCGACTACGTGACGCCCTTGCTGGTCGGTGGGGCCGGATCAAGCTTCATCGGCAATGTCGTGTACAGCAATGTCGGCATCGCGCACAACATTCCGTTCGCGGCCGCGCTTGCGATTGTCCCGGTCGCCGTGATGGCCCTTTACCTGCTGGGCGCTCGTCGCCTGGGCGCCTTCGAGGCGATGTAGCGATGGAAGGTCGCTGGACGCGGGTCGCGCTCAGGGTGTGGGCGGTGGGGATCCTGCTCTTCCTCTTCATCCCGATCGGGCTGGTGATCGTCTATGCCTTCAATGTCTCAACGATTCAGAGCTGGCCGATTCCTGGTGTCACGCTGCGATGGTTCGGCCAGACCTGGCAGGATCCCGAGGTCCGCCGAGCCTTGCTGCTCTCGGTCGAGGCGGGTCTGATGGCGACGGCCCTCGCCCTCGTGCTGGGGTCGATGGCCGCCTTCGCCATCCATCGCTTTCAGTTTTTCGGACGCGAAGTCATCTCTTTCGCACTCGTACTGCCCCTTGCCCTGCCGGGCATCATCACGGGGATGTCGCTCAACTCATTCTTTGCCTTCAACCAGGTCACCTTCTCGCTGTGGACGATCGTCATCGGACACGCCACCTTTTGCATCGTCATCGTCTACAACAACGTCCTCGCCCGGCTGCGGCGAACCTCGTCCTCGTTGATGGAGGCGGCCATGGATCTCGGCGCTAGCGGTTGGCAGACGTTTCGTGACGTGACGTTTCCCTTGATCTCGACCGCCCTGGTGGCCGGCGCCTTGCTCGCCTTCGCCCTCTCTTTCGACGAGGTCATCGTCACCACCTTCACCGCGGGGGCGCAGAATACCTTGCCGCTGTGGATCTTCGGGGCCATCCGGCTTGGCCAACGGCTCCCTGAGGTCAACGTCGTGGTCTTCGTCGTGATCCTGATCACGATCGTTCCGGTGGTGATCGCGTCACGACTGACCGGCGGCGGCGCCGCCGGACGGGTCGAGGCGGTAGCCGCCGCGGAGGAGGTCTAAACTTTACCGACACAGGCCGTCGGCTTTACCGATTGGCGGCAAGGAGGGAGAGGGATGGCTCGCACGCCGCTGCTGACGGAGGTCCAGCGACTCGCGGCCTACTTCGATCGGCGGGTGAGCCGGCGCGAGTTCATCAAGGTCGGCGGAGCGGCAGTGGGTGCCGCCGCCGTCACCGGCCCCATCGCGGCGTTCGCCGCCACACCACCGCGGATCGCCATCATCGGCGGCGGCATCGCCGGCTTGAACGCGGCGCTCACCTTGCAGGATGCCGGCATCGCATCGATGGTGTATGAGGCATCCAGCCGTGTCGGCGGCCGGATGCACTCCGACATCACCACCTGGGAGAACCATCAGACGAGCGAGCACTGTGGCGAGCTGATCGACAGCGGGCACAAGACGATCCTCAAGCTGGCCAATCGCTTCAATCTCCCGACCGTCGACTTGCTCGCCGCCGAGCCGAACCAGTCTTCGGAAACCTACTACTTTCTTGGCCAGTACTACCCTCGTTCCCAGGCCATCACGGACTTCAAGCCGGTGTACAGCGCGGTTCACAAGGACATGAGCGCGGCCGGCTATCCCACGACCTACAAGATCCACACCGACGCCGGAGTCGCGCTCGACCAGATGAGCGTGTATGAATGGATCGAATCGCGCGTGCCCGGCGGGCACACGAGCCCGATGGGTCAGCTGCTCGATGTCGCGTACAACATCGAGTACGGCAACGTCTCGAGCGTACAGAGCTCGCTCAACCTGATCTACCTACTTGCCTTTCAGCCCGTGCCGGGGAATTTCCGGATTTTCGGCGGCTCCGACGAGCGGTACCACATCCTCGGCGGCAACGAGCGCCTGCCGAAGGCGATGGCCGCGAGCCTGCCGCCGAGCAGCATCAAGCTCAACACCGCGCTGACCGCGATCGCCATGAACGCCGACGGAAGCTACAACCTGTCCTTCAGTAGCCCCACCGGACCGTTGAGCGTGACGTTCGATCGTGTGATCCTCGCCCTTCCCTTCTCGGTGTTGCGCACATTGAACTACGGGAAAGCCAACTTTGACAGTCGCAAGGTGACCGCCATCACCGAACTCGGCTACGGCGCCAACGCCAAGCTCCAGCTCCAGTTCGACACGCGGTACTGGAATGACTCGGCAGGGCCATGGGTTCCAAACGCTGGAATCAGCACCGGCTTGACCTACGCGGATACCGGCTATCAGAACACCTGGGATGTGACGCGCGGACAAGACGGTGCGACCGGGATTCTCGTCGACTACACCGGCGGTGGCGTCCCCCTGGCGTCGTTCAACGGCCAGCCGACTGCGACGGACGCGGTGCGCTATGGTCGAACGTTCCTCAAGCACATCGAACCGGTTTTCCCCGGCATCACCGCGCACTGGAACGGTCGGGCGACGCTCGACACGCCGCTGACGAATCCCTTCCTGCTCGGTTCGTACTCGTATTGGAAAGTCGGCCAGTACGTCAAGTTCAGCGGCTACGAGAAAGCGCGCCAGCCGTTCCCCAACGGCAAGTGTCATTTCGCCGGCGAGCACTGCTCGCAGGATTTCCAGGGATACATGGAGGGCGGAGCATCGGAGGGCGCTCGAGCGGCGGGTGAGATCCTGGCGGATTACAAGGTCGGGGTTTTCCCTTAGGCACCGTCGTAGTCCGGGAAGTAGCGACGGATCAGCGCGAGGTCGAACTCTTTCAAGATCGACTGCTTCGGCTCGCGCTCGATGAGGAATGCAAAGCTGTCGCGAACAAGTGCCTCAGCCGAACGTCCCCGGGACCACCGCTGGAAGTCCTTGCCGGACACGCGAACCCGATGGTGGCTCTTCCCGGATGCGTCTGATACCTCCACCGTGCACCGGTAGCCGTCGCTATCAGTCGTGCAGCGCACCTCGACCAGCATCGCCTCTAAACTCCAGTCATGGCAGTGAAATTTGGCATCTTCGTCCCCCAGGGCTGGCGCATGGATCTGGCGCGGATCAAGGACCCGATTGAGAAGTATGAAGCGATGACCCGTGTTGCGCAGGCCGCGGACCAAGGCCAGTGGGACTCGATCTGGATCTATGACCACTTCCACACCGTGCCGGAACCGACGCTCGAGGCGACCTTCGAGTGCTGGACGACCACGTCGACGTTGGTCCGGGACACGAAGCGCGTGCGCGTCGGCCAGATGGTCGGCTGCAACGGGTATCGCAACCCCGCGCTCTACGCCAAGATCGCCTCGACCGTTGACGTCGCCAGCCACGGTCGACTGAACGCCGGCATCGGCGCAGGCTGGTACGAGCACGAATGGCGCGCCTACGGCTACGGCTTCCCGGAACTGAAGGAACGGATGGGCAGATTCGAGGAAGCCTGCGAGATCATCCATAAGATGTGGACCGAGGACTATCCCACCTTCAAAGGGAAGTACTACACGATCGACCGGCCCATCAACGAGCCGAAGGGCGTCCAGAAGCCGCACCCACCGCTCTGGATCGGCGGGTCCGGGGAGCGTGTCACGCTCAAACTGGTCGCTCAATTCGGTGATGCCTGCAACGTCAGTGGGGATCCCAACACGATCCGGCACAAGCTCGGCGTGCTGCGGGAACACTGCGACGCCGCCGGCCGCAACTACAACGACATCATCAAATCCGCCGAGGTGGAAGTCCTGGTCATCGGCAAGGGCGAGGACCCGGAGCGGGCGAGAGCCAAAGCGCGCGGCTACGAATCCTTCCGCGAGGGGACGCTGATCGCCGACCCGGAGGGGGTGGTGGCGCACCTCGAGACGTTGATCGACGCCGGGATCGACTACTTCATCATCTATATCCCCGGCGTCGCCTACGACCATGGACCGCTGCACCGCTTTGAATCCGAAGTCATACCGCAGCTCGCCGCGGCGACCCCGGTACACTCGACCACAGGATGACCGTCAGCGAGCCGACCATCTACATCGACTTCCTCTGCCCCTGGGCCTACCGGGGTGCCATGTGGCTGGCCGAGGTGGAGAAAGCCGGCCGGATCCGGCCGCAGTTTCGGTTCTTCTCGCTGAGCCAGAACCACGCGGCGCACGAGGGGCATGCAAAGCCGCCGGTCTGGGAGCACGATTCGAAGGCCAAAGGGTTACCGGCGTTTCTAGCCGCAACCGCGGCCCGCGCCCAGAGCCCCGAGTTGGGAGACCGCTTTCGTCTCGCGCTGCAGCGTGCCCGCCACGAAGATCACCTAGCCGTCGATCAACCCGCGACCCACCGAACGGCGGCCGAGCGGGCGGGCCTGGATGTCGCGCGCTGGGAGCGAGACCTCAAAGCGACCGATTTCTCGACCCTGGCGGGCGAGCACGCGGAGGCGGTGCGGCGCGGCGTGTTTGGCGTACCGACCCTCGTTTGGCCCGAAGGCCGCAGCTACTACCTCAAGATTACCGAGCTGATTCCAGCGGAGCGGGCGGTCCCCCTCTACGACGCGATTGAAACCGTCCATCGCTTCGGCGAGGTGATCGAGATCAAGACGCCGGAGTCCGAGGGGACGCTGGCCGCCTGAGCGGTGGCCCACAACTGGCAGGATCCGGCGTTCGCTGAGGCGTGGGACGCCCGGCACCTGAGCGGAAACCCGGCTCGGGCCGAGCACCTGTCGCTGTTACTGGCCATCCTCGAGCAGGTCGAGAGCGGCTGGATCCTCGACCTCGGCACGGGATCGGGCCTCGTCGCAAGGATGCTGCTGGACCAGAAGCCGCAGGCACGAGTCTTCGGCCTCGACTCGTCGACGGCGATGCTCGGCATCGCAAAAGATCGGCTTGAGCAGTACGGCGACCGAGTCAGGCTGGCCGAAGGCGACCTGACGGCGCTGGATCGTGTCGACGCGCCCGCCGGGTGCTCCGCGGCGATCGCTGTGCAGTCGTTACATCATCTGGAAGAGGCGCCGTACCGCGCCGCGGTTCGGTGGACCTTCGATCACCTGGCACCGGGCGGATGGTTCTTCATCATCGATCGCTTGGCCGTCCCGTCGGAAACGCTCTATTCGGCCTTTCACGAACTACGCGAACGGCAGGGACAGAGCCCGAACCCTCCGGATTGGTCGGGTTACCTGGGATGGCTCGAGGTGAATGGCGATCGGCCCCTGCCGGTGCAGACCATCCTGCAAGTGCTCGAGGAGGCCGGATTTCAGTCGGCCGCGCTCGACGTGCGCGGCGACCGGGGAATGCTGATCGGCCGGCGCCCGGCTTAGTCGACCTCGAACATGACGTCGTCGATGTAGCAGTACATCCAGTTCTCGCCCGGCTCGAGCGACTTGACGATCGGATGGCTGGTGGCCCTGTAGTGTTTGGTGGCGTGCTTGTTCTTCGACGAATCGCAACACCCGACGTGACCGCAGACCTCGCATAACCGCAGGTGCACCCAGGTATCGCCCATCTTCAGACACTCCTCGCACCCCTTCGTGTGGGGCCGGGGATTCCGAATCAGCTCGAGGTGCGTACAGACTTGCGTCGTGGCCATGGTTGCTATCTCCTTCCCTTGTCAGGCGGTCGTTGCCAACTCGTCGGCAGGCTCGAACTGCCGCTGATACAGTCGCGCATAGAGTCCTCCCCGCTCGAGCAGGTCGGCGTGACGCCCCTGCTCCACCAGCTCGCCGTGGTCCATCACCAGGATGACGTCCGCCGCCAGGATGGTCGAGAGCCGGTGCGCGATCACCAGCGAGGTCCGACCCCTGAAGAGGGGCCGAAGCGCCACCTGGATCAGGTGCTCGGACTCGGAGTCGAGGTTGGAGGTCGCCTCGTCGAGAATCAGCACCCGCGGATCTTTGAGAATGACCCGGGCAATCGCGACCCGCTGCTTCTCCCCGCCACTGAGCCGATGGCCTCGCTCTCCGACCACCGTGTCGTACCCGTCCGGCAGCGACACGATGAAATCGTGGATGTAGGCAGCCGTCGCCGCGGCGATCATCTCCGCCTCGGTGGCGTCAGGCCTGGCATAGAGCAGGTTCTCGCGGATCGAGGCATGGAAGAGGAACGTGTCCTGAAAGACCATGCCGATCTGCCGGCCCAGCGATTCGAGCGTCAGGTCGCGGACGTCGTGGCCGTCCAGCCGGACGGAGCCGAGCTGAGGATCGTAGAACCGGGGCAAGAGGTTGGTGACGGTGGTCTTGCCGGCGCCGGTCGGGCCGACCAGCGCGGCTAGCTGGCCTGGCTCGATCCTGAAGGACACATCCGTCAGGGCCGGGCGGTCGCTCGAGCCGTAGCGAAACGTGACTTGATCGAACTCGACCTGCCCGCGCGCCTGATCGAGATGGACCGCCTCCGCCTTCTGATCGATCACCACGGGAAGGTCCATGTACTCGAAGATCCGCTGGAAGAGGGCCAGCGAGCCGACGACGTTGACCTGCAGGTTCGCCAGCGAGCCCACCGGACCATAGAGGCGTCCCAGCAGGACGGTCGCAAAGGTGACGACCGTGCCCAATGATTCCTGGCCGGTCACCACCAGGTAGCCACCGAAGAGCCAGAGCACGGCCGGGCCGGCGGTACCGAGCACACCCATCAGCATGAAGAACCAGCGGCCAATCATCGACTGGCGAATGTTGAGGAGGCGGAGCTCGTCGTTCAGCCCGCGGAAGCGCAGGGTCTCCGCACTTTGCCTGACGAAGGCCTTGACCAGCTGCATCCCCGAGATGCCGAGCGTCTCCTGCATGTAGGCGGTCATCTCCGAGAGCTTGCCCTGGGTCGCCTTGCGCGCTTGAAAGGTGGCCTTGCCGACCTGGCGCGTCGGCAGGAGAAACGCCGGCAGCACGAGGAGGGCGGCGATCGTGAGCTTCCAGTCGAGCGCGAACATCAGGACGACGGTGCTGGCGAGAATGACCACGTTATTGACGAGGCTGAAGATCGTGTCGGATACCACGCTCTGCACCCCGTTTACGTCGTTGCTCAGCCGGGACATCACGTCGCCCGTTCGGGTCGCGGTGAAGAAGGCGATCGACTGCTTGAGCACCCGGTCGAACAGCTGGTTGCGCAGGTCGAACATGATGCTCTGGCTGATCCGGTTGCTGACGTAGGACTGGAGGACACCGATGAGGCCACCGAGCAGCGATGATCCGACCAGGAGGGCGATCAGCAGCGCGACGAAGCCGAAGCCGCCATGCCGTCCGGTCAGGTAGTTGATCAGGTCTCGGGTGACGAGGGCAGGGACCAGTCCCAGCCCTGCCGCCGCGCCGATGCAGGCGAGTACGACCAGTGCCAGCCGCCAGTAGGGGATGAAGTAGCTGAAGACGCGCTTGAGGAGCGGCCACTCCAGCTTGACCCCCGGCTCCGGCTCGTGAAAGCCGCCGTGCCACCAATACATGCTGGTTAGCCTACCCAGCCGGGCTCAGGTTCGAACGAGGGAGGTTCAGCGCTGGCGTTCGCCGACCGTGACGGCGACGTCTTTGCGCTCGCCGGCGCGGACCACGCCGAGTCGGTGCGCCGAGCCGACCTCGAGGGCGCCCAGCTTGCCGAAGAGCTCATCCAGGTTCCGCACCGAGTCGCCGTCAACGGTCACGATCGTGTCCCCCTGCAACAGGCCGGCCGTCTGGGCCGGACCACCCGGTTCGACCGTCACGACCAGCAGCCCACTCTCCTGTCCCAGCTGCTTTGCCAGGGTCTGGCTAAGCCGGACGGGCTGGGCGCCGAGTCCGAGGTACGCGCGCCGGATCCGG
>Ga0066682_10001167_pt1 | contig 10053 bp, 13 predicted proteins | sample GraSoiAngelo_131_FD_65628 | JGI IMG/M metagenome (GOLD analysis project Ga0066682, IMG submission 65628) | Grasslands soil microbial communities from the Angelo Coastal Reserve, California, USA - 14_0929_02_30cm | ecosystem: Environmental > Terrestrial > Soil > Grasslands | place: USA... | reverse complement strand
ATCCGCCCCGGCGTCGAGGAGCGCCGTCGCCGCCCCGAGGAAACCGTCCGAGCGTGTCGGGTCGAGGCGGAGATACTTCGAAAGGCAGAGATAATTCAGCGCATCCCCGCCGTAGGGAGCGCTCTTTCCTGTGGCGTTGCCGGGATGCTGGGCGAGGAAGCGGCGCACGGCGGCCTCGTCGCCGAGCACCGCGGCGGTGTGGATGTCGCTGCCGGCAATGTCAGGGTGCGCGGCGAGGATCGCCGCGGCCGCGTCCAGGGAGCCGTGCCAGAGGGCGGCTTCGAGGAACGCCGCCCTCTGATCCATCACCGCCTCAATGGTCCGCGTTGGCCAGGTCGGTGACCGCGGCCGCGAGCGTGCGCACCTTCGCCTGATCGGTCGCGCCCTGGGCATCGCCGGTCAGCTGGGTCGCCAGCTGGGTGAGGGCGTCCTTGCGCGGCTGCCCCACCAGCTTCTCGGCGGCGGCGAGCGCCGTGCGCGCGGCGGCGACTCTGTCGGCGGACAGGCCGTTCGAGCGCGCCAGCTGGTCCAGATAGGCGCGCACCACTACAGGGCTCGCGGGCCACACCAGTTTCGGCTGGCCCTGGACGTTCAGGTAATCGAGATGCACCAGCTTGGCGGCGTCGATCTCGTTCTGCGAGATGAGGCCGCTGGGCCGGAGCTCGAAGACGTCGAGCCCGCGGGCGATCTCGGAGCTGTAGATGTAGCCGTTGTACCAGTACGCGGACCACGATCCGGCGCCGACCATCTTGGTGGCGTCCATGGGACCGCGGTCGAAATAGGCGATCTCCTTGGGATGCGCCGGATCGGTCCAGTCGAAGACCGAGATGCCGCCCTGATACCAGGCCTGGACCATGATGTCGCGGCCGGGGATCGGGATGAGCGAGCCGTTGTGGGCCACGCAGTTCTCGAACGGCGTCTGCGGCGCGGGCATCTTGTAGTAGCTCTGGAACCGCATCGTGTCGTTGACGACCGTGAAGATCGCGTCGGCGCCCCACTCGGGCCTATCGGTGGCGCGGCACTTGGGCTGCCCGCCCCCGCCCCACTCATCCGAGAACAGCAGCTTGGTACCGTCGTTGTTGAACGTCGCCGAGTGCCAGTAGGAGAAGTTCGAGTCCGCCGCCGCGCCGAGGCGCTTGGGGTTAGCGACGTCGTGAATGTCGAGCAGCAGGCCGTACCCGCCGCAGGCGCCGCCGGCCAGCCCGATGGCCGGATACACCGTGATGTCGTGGCACTGATTGGGCCCGGGGCGGATGCCGTTCTTCGTGCCGGGGGGCACGGCGTTGACCAGCAGATCGACGATGCCCTGGATCGCCCCGCGCAGCGCCGCGCTGTCCGCGCCCGTCGGCGCGCCGGTCCCCTGGCGTGCCTTGACCACGCTGTCGAGCATCGGCCGGACGAAGCCCGGTCCCAGCACGAAATCGGTACCGCGTACTTTCGCGGTGAACCCGCCGACGGCGCGCGCCGAGTCGGCGGCTCTCGCGGCGGCGGCGATGTCCTCCGGCGTCTCGGCGTGCGTCGGGGCTTCCGTCAGATCCTGGAAGATCCGCGGCGAGCTCACGATGCTCGCCAGCTCGGGGTGGACCAGCGGCACCTTGATGACCTCGATCCGGAACAGGGCCGAGTTCGGGTTCGAGTCCGGCGCCAGCCGCGAGCAGCCCGCCAGCTCGTTGGGCGAGCGCACACCCGCCGACCCGGACACGTAGATGTACACGTTGTCCTTGTCGTTGGGATCCTCGACCACGGTGTGCGTGTGCGATCCCCGGCAGGTCTGGACGTTGCCGATGTACTTGGGGTTGGTGATGTCAGTGATGTCGAAGATACGGATGCCCCGCAGCCGCACCGTGCTGACCGAGTCGTGCACGCCCTCGGTGCCGCAGTCGAGGCGGCCGGACATGCCCTCGCCCGACACGAACAGCAGGTTCTTGTAGACCGAGACGTCGCTCTGCGAGGCCGGACACAGGAACCCGATCGTCAGCGTGGGACTCTTGGGGTTCGTGATGTCCCAGACCTGATAGCCGTTGTAGTTGCCCTGAATCGCGTAGTGCCCGGAGAACGAGAGGTCGGAGTTGGTGACGCCGACGAACTTCTCCGACGGCCGCCGGTTCACGATCAGGCGCAGATTCCAGGACGCTTGCGCGGCGTTCCACTGGCCCGCGCGCAGGCCGACCCGCCGGTCGGGCACGGGGGCGGTGGTGGACATATCGAGCTTCGGGGCGCAACCCGCGAGGGACAGCACGGCGACGGCCGGCAGAACGAATGATACGAGTTTCACAGAGGACTCCCTTTCAGGGCGTTGAGCATGCGGTTCATGCGGTCAATCTCGGTCGTCTGGTCGGCGAACACGTCGGAGGCGAAGCGGTAGACGATCTCCTCTTCTCCCCCACCCTGCGTGCCGAAGAGCTGGTTCACCATCACGATGGCGCCCATGTGGTGCTGAATCATGTACGTGAGGAACAACCGGTCGAAGTCGGGGCCCCGCGCGCTGTCGAGCTGCGCCAGCTGCGGGGGGGTCAGCATCCCGGGCATCAGCGTCGCGTGGGACATCCCCGGCATCGCATCGCGCGCGGTGTCGATGTCGGGCACCGTCTCGTGCCGGTCCCGCAGCCAGCGCTGCATCATCACGATCTCGTCGCGCTGCCCGACGACGATGCGCTCGCACAGGGCGCGCAACGCCTGGCTCGCCCCGTGCGAGGGGGCCCAACCGGCCATCAGGACGGCCTGGGCGTGGTGACCGATCATGCCGGCCATGAAGCGCACGTCCGCGTCGGTGTACGGGGCTGTGTGCGTCGCGGGCGAGGTGGGCGCCGCATCGGGGACGGTGCCGGACGACGCCTGCCGCGTGGCGGTGGCGCACGCGGCGATGGCGAGCAGCATGAGCGCCCCCGGAACGGACGCTGTCGGAGCTGGTCGTGTCATATCGGGATCCCCGTCAATGGCTGATGGCGAAGAACCAGGCCGCGATCACGGGGCCGCGCGGGGGCCGGGTCCCCGGCGGCGGCGGCGGCGTGCCCGGGGGCAGCGGCCCGTACTCCGGCTGGAACAGGTACGCGACGTGCTTCACCGGGTCCACCGTGATGGTCTTGGCGCCCCGCATCGTGGCGACGGTCGCCACCACCGTGTACTTGTCCGGCGCGTCCTCGCGCACGACCGTCACGTTGCTGTCGCGCCCGGCGGGGATGTAGATCAGGTGCTGCGCGGCGTCCCATCCCAGCGCGTCGACGCCGTCGCCGTTCGCGATCGTCGCGACGACCTTGCCGGTGGCGGCATCGACGACGACCGACGTCTTGCCGCAGCCCGAGAAAATGCGATTGGTGGCGCGGTCGTAGGCGATGCCGGTCGGGCCTTCGCACGGCGCCAGCGGCCACGACGCCAGGACGTGCATCGTTTTGACGTCGACCACCTGGATGGTGTTCTTGCCTTCGTTGTTGACGAAGATCTTGCCCTTCCCGTCGCTCGCCGCGCCCTCCGGTCCGTTGTCCTCGAGCTCGGCCGTGCCCACGATGTCGCCGGTCTTGGCGTCGAGGGCGACGGCGGTGCCGATGGGGCGGCTGTGATTGGTGAGGATGATGCGGTCGGAGAAGTCGTCGTACATGATGCCGTCGAGGCCGCCGGTGGGAATCTTGATCTTCTTGATCACCGCCAGGGTGCGCAGGTCGAACATCGTCACGGTCGAATCGCCGGCGCTGGTGATGAAGCCGTGGTTCGACGTCGGGGCGAGCGCGATACCGTGGTTGCGCGGCGTGTCGGGGATGTCGCCGAGCACTTTGCCGGTCGCGCCGTCGACCACCATCACGTGCGTGCCGCGCGAGACGAAGACGCGCCCCGTCCCGGGCTCCGCGGTCAGGTAGTCCGTGCCGCCGTCGCCGCCGATGTTGAACTTCGCGACCGTGAACGTCTGCGCGTGGCCGGCGCGCGGCGCGGCGAGCGCGAGGCAGAGGAGGAACGCCGCTGCCCTAGGTGAACGACAGGTCATACGGTCCTCTCCGGGTAAGCGTATTCGTAGGCGCTAAATCTACCGCTCCGGGGATGGTCGTACAGCGTCCCAGATTGGAATTGTCAGGGAATCGTCAAGGCGCGCGCACCGCGGCCAGCAGCGCGCGGATCTGCGCCACCGCGTCGCGCACGCGGATGTCGCCGAATTCGCGGCCGAGCGCTTGGGTGGCCGACCGCGGGTCGCCGGAGATGCCGCGGGCATCGAGCGCACCGGAGGCGGACGTGTCGCCGGCCGCGAACAGCGCCGGGCGCACGGCCGAGGGCGCCACGGCCCACAGCTCGGCGGTATCCCAGAGGCCGCCGTGCCCTGCCCCGCGCAGGTGGCGGCTGGCGGCGAGCGCTTCGATCTCGGCCGTCGCCTTCGCGTACCCGTCGCCGATGAAGTACACATGGACGCCGCGCGGGGCCAGCTCGGCGTCCAGGCGCGGCGCGAGGGTCTGGAGCGGCGCCTGATCGCCGTCGTGGTCACCCAGGAGCAGGATGGTTTTGAAGCCGGCCGCGGCGAGGGAGCGCGCGATGTCGGCGTTGTATTCGGCGAAGATCTCCGGCCGGACGTTCAGCGTGCCGGGAAACCGCCTGAGCTCGGGCCCCGTGGGCGCCGCCGGCACGATGGGGGCCACGAGGGTCTGGCCCAGCGCCCGCGCGATACGCTCGGCGTAGGCGCGCGCCCGCAGATTGTGCTTCCCGAGCGCGAGGTGCGGGCCGGATTCCTCGACGCTGCCGGAGAAAAGGATGGCGGTCGTGGCGCCGGCCGCTATCGCGTCGCGGAGCTCGGACCAGGTGTAGTCCTCGAGGAAGACGCTCGCGGGCTGCTGGGCGGGGAGCGCGGGAGCGCTCGCCGCGAGCACCAACCCGGCGCGCCAGAGCCAGACAAGTGGCGAGCGATGCATGGATTGTCCTCGTCGATGGGGGTCGTCGCGTCAGGCGCGAATCGTCGCGTAGAGAAACTGGTCGCGGACCTGCCCTGCCTTGATGGCGCTCGAGCGCAGCAGTCCTTCCCGAGCGTAACCGGCTTTCTCGAGCACCCGCACCGACGCGGCGTTGTCGCTGAACGGCAGCGCGAAGACGCGCAGCAGGTCGAGCGACGCGAAGGCATACGCGGTGACGGCGCGGACCGTCGCGGTCATGATGCCGCGCCCCCAGTAGGCGCGGCCGAGCCAGTAGCCGATCTCCGCCCCGCAGCGCTCGATGTCCTCGCCGAGGCGCAGGGCGATCCCGCCGGCGGGCTCCCCGGCCACTGCAATGACGAAGCTCGTGGGCGGGGTGCGCGCGGCCACCGATCGGATGTACGCCGCGGCGTCGGCGACCCCGTAGGGGTGCGGAAAGCGATCCCGGAGGTTCAGCCACACCTCACGGTCGTTGGCGTGGCGCGTGATGGGCTCGGCGTCGGCCTGTCGCCAGGGGCGCACGAGACACACGCCGCACTCGAATTCCACGGCCGGTTACGCGCCGTCGTCCGCCGCGTGGCGGGCGAGCCGCAGCTCGAGGTGGCGCCGCACCTCCGGCCATTCCGCGGCGAGGATACTGTACATCACCACGTCACGGGCGGATCCGTCGCGCCGCGCGCCGTAGTGCCGGATGACACCGTCCTTTTTCGCCCCCAGCCCCTCGATGGCCCGCTGCGAGCGAAAGTTGAAAGTGTCGGTGCGGAGCCCTACGACCTTGCACCCGAGCGTGTCGAACGCGTGGCCGAGCAGCAGCAGCTTGCAGGTGGTGTTGACGTGCGTCCGGTGGCGGCTCTGCGCGTACCACGTATGCCCGATCTCCACGCGATCGATGCCGGGAACGATATCGTGATAGCGGGTCGAGCCGATGATGGTGCCGCTGGCCAGATCGCGCACCGCCCAGGGGAGCATGTGCCCGTCCCGTTGCCCTTTGAGCGCCTCGGCCACGTAGGCGCGCATGCCGTCGGGTGGGGGCACGGCGATGAACCACAGCTCCCACAGGCGGCCATCGCCCGCGGCGGCGGCGAGCGCCTCCTGGTGGTCCTCGGTCAGCGGCTCGAGCCGGATGCCGCGCCCTTCGAGGATCGTGGGTCGCAGCGCGATCACGGCATGGACGTCTGCTGCATTGCCACCGCCTGCCAGCGGCCGTCGCGACGGACGAAGACGCGCGTGTAGCGGATCTTGCCGCTGAACGGGAAGCCGCGGAACGTCCCGGTGTTGTCGGCGATGCCCCGGAGCACGGCGACGTCGCCGTAGATCCGCACGGTGAGGCTGTCGTAGTGCACGGCCGTCAGCCGCAGCTCCCCGCTCGCGATATCGCGGAGATTGTCCGCCCTGGTGCGGAGTTGGCCGAGCCGCGAGACCTCGAAGAACTCGTCGGCCACCAGACGCCCCAGCGCGGTCGTATCGGCTCGCAGCAGCGCCTGCCCCCGTGCCAACTCGACCGCGCGCACGGAGTCTTCCGCACTCGATCCGCCCGGCCGACTCTGGGCGACGAGGTGCGAGCCCCGGAGGGCGAAGAGCAGCAGCACCAGCGTCGCAGCCCGCCCGCTGGCCTTCAGCAAGCGAAACGCCCAGACACAAAGGGCGCCACTGACCAGGATGATCAGGGCCATGCCGGCCATGAACCAGGGATCCGACGCGGGCGGGCGCCATTCGACGAGCAGCTCGGCGAGATGCCCGAGGGCGAAGAGGCCGAAAATCGTGCCGGTCGTCAGGAGATACTTTTTCACACCATTCCTCCTGTCATCGCAGCGTGGCCGCGATCGCGGGCACGCCATCGAAAAAGTCGACCACCCCGGTCTCCAAACAATACTCCGCCCCGACGATGAGCAACCCGTCGCGCTCCACGAGGCGCTCCAGGACCTCGGAGCCGTGGCGCAAGTGGTCGGCGGCCGAGCGGATGTTGGCCCGCACGGCGTGCGCGGCCAGCGCGTCGGGCTCCTGCCCCAGCGGCGAGTCCAGCAGGGGCTCGATCGCAGGGCGGATGCGGTCTACGATAGAGCGAAGATTGGGAGACTGATGGGACGCGTCCTGGCGGAGCTCCTCCAGCGTCGCCGCGATCGCCCCGCATTGCGTGTGCCCCAGCACTACGGCGAGCCGCGTGCCGAAGCGCGCCGCCGCGAACTCCACGCTGCCCACCTGGGAAGGCGCCACGATGTTCCCGGCGACCCGGATGACGAAGAGATCGCCGAATCCGAGCCCGAACACCAGCTCCGCGGGAACCCGGGCGTCGGAGCACCCCAGGACGATGGCGAGCGGCTCCTGTGCTTGGGGGAGCGGGAGGCGCGGCGGCTGGCGGGCGGGGGGGGCGGCCGCGGGGCCCTGGAGGCTCGCGACAAAGGCGCGGTTGCCCGCCCGCAACCGCGCCAGCGCTTCCTCAGCGGAAATCATGACGTCAGCCGGCGATGCGCCGGGCGACCTTCGTGAAGATGATATCCAATACCACAAACAGGCCGAGGTAGCAGGCCAGCACGACGATCGTCGCGGTGGTGGTGGCCTCGATTCTCTTGGCCGCCAGCTGGGCCAGAACGAACCGCACCGGCAGCACGACGTATTCCCACGCCTGGCTGAAGAGTCGCGCGACGCCCTGCGCGTCGGGGTGGAACGGGGCCTCCCAGAACACCCCGGCGGTGAGCACCGCCAGAATGAGGACGGCGACGATCAGGAAGAAATGGGAACGAGCAAGCAGCTTCATAGTGGCTCTCCGGTTGCGTCACGGGGCGCGCTTAAGCCTGCGGGGCGAGTCCAGTGGGCGCAAGACGCGCGCGGCGCAAGGCGTCTAGTGCAGGAGCAGAATCCGCCCCTCGGATGGCACCCCGGCTCCGTTCACCAGGAACAGCAGGTACGGACCGGGTGGAGCGGCCGCGCGACTCGACGGCAGGGCGATTGAGACCGCCGCGGTCGCCGGCGAGAAGCTCAGGGGAACGAGGCGCTGGCCTTGGTCGAAGGCGTGGGTCACCGAGCTGAAGCGGATCAACGTCACCTTCGTGATGGCGTCGGCATCGGGGGTCCCGAGTACCACGGTTTGTCCGTAGGTGACGGCGCCGGGCACCGCGCCGGTGATCGTCGGACGCGGGCCCTGGAACAGATAGGGCGGCGAGTACAGCTCGTAGCTCAACTCGTCCACCGCCCCGGTTGCATCGCCGCTGCCCGTGTGCAAGATCCGACCATCCGGCAGCAGCAGCGTGGTTCCGTGGTAGATGCGGGTCACGGCGTTGGCCGCGAGCCGCGTCCACGCGCCGGTCGCGGGGCTCCACAGCTCGGCGGAGTGCACGGCGCCCTCGGGGTTGTTGAAGCCGCCGCTGGTGGTCCCGCCGGTGACGAGCACGTCGCCCGTCGGCAGCAGCGTGGCGTTCATTTGGCGGCGCGCGAACGCCATCGAGCCGGTGTACTGCCACGCGGGATTCGGCTGATTGAGATCGATGATCTCCGCCGTATTGGTCGGCGGGTCACCGCCGCCGGCGTAGAGAACCTTGCCGGGCTCGTACATCACGGCGGATCCGTAGTCCCGGACTCCGAACCGGCGCAGCGGGCCATCGGTCCACTGGCCCGTGCCGGTGACGTCGAGGTAGCGGGACTGCTGGGCCTCGCCGGCGTAAAAGATGCGGCCGTCCGGGGCCACGAACGTGCGGGGGTACAACGGCAGCGCGAGAGCTGCCGTCGTCAGCTGGCGCCACGCGGTGCCGTTCCACACCTCAGGGATCGTGACGTCGGCCCCGGCCGTGTCGGTGCCCCCGATCGTCACGACCTCGCCGTCCGGCAGGGTGGTGTTGGTGGGATACCACCGCCCCGCCGCCATCGGCGGCAGGGCCTGCCAGGTGTTGGTCGCAGGATCAAACACGTTGGTGTTGGGCAACCCGTGGAGGTCGCTGATGTGCCCGCCCGCCACGAGCAAGCGGCCGTCTGGGAGAAAGTCGTGGCCGGCGCAGAACACCCGCGATGGGGCGGGCACCGCCGTGAACACGCCGGTGGCCGGATCCCACACCTGGGCGTCCCCGAATTTTCCCCAGCTCAGCACCTTGCCGGTGGGCAGCAGGTGGAGGTGCAGCTGCACGATCGGCGTCGGCAAATAGGCGGACCAGCGGCCGACCTGGGCCGCCGGGGGTGGCGGGATGATGGGCCACGTGGGTTCGTGGCAGGCGCACAGCAGCAGGAGGAGGAGTCGCGCGCTGCGGCGCCACCCCGCCCCGCCGGGTATGCTCCAGGCGTCCCTAACGCGGAGCATTCCGATGGACGAGACCCTTGACGCGGGCGTGGTGCTGGTGCGCGGCAGCGCCGCCGGGTTTGCGCAGGAGATCCGAGCCGGTCGCCATCGCCTGGTGGCGGACGAGCCGGTCGCCGACGGCGGCACCGATACCGGACCCGGTCCGTACGATCTCCTCCTGGCCGGCCTCGGGGCGTGAACGTCGATGACCATCGCGCTGTATGCGCGAAGGAACCGCTGGCCGCTGGGTGAAGTGGCCGTGCGTCTCCGGCATTCGCGGGTGCACGCTGAGGATTGCGCGGACTGTGAGACGAAGCAGGGAATGCTGGATGTCATCGAGCGCGAGATCTCCCTGATCGGTACGCTGTCGGAGGACCAACGGAGCCGGTTGCGGGAGATTGCGGATCGGTGTCCCGTCCACCGCACGCTCACCTCGGAGATCAAGATCCGGACGCGACTCGTCTGACAGTGGCGCCTGGCTGCCCGTCGCCGAGGCGCCGTCGCGCGTGTACACCCTAGCGCTGCGGGCCCAGGTGGCGCGGGTCCCGTCCCTGCGCCAGCAGCCGTTCGGCGAAGTCCAGGCGCTCCTGCGCCTCGCTCACCTCCTGCCGCAGCCTGCTCACTTCGAGCTCGAGCGTCTCGAGGCGAGCCTGGATTTCGCTCCCGCCGCCGGGGCCGGGGCGCAGACGCTGGGCCCAGAACCCGAACCCCAGTCCGAGCGCCGCGTGAATCCCGGCATGCAACGGCTGGCCCGGCCCGGCCGTGAACCCGATGGCGATGAAGTTGAACACGCTCAGCGCGACGGCGATCGGATACCAAACGGCGGGCTTAAAGGTCATGGCGCGATCCTATCAGTTTGATCGTTGACGACTTGGAGGCGGTGTCTGACGAGCTTCCCCGCGGGCA
>Ga0066682_10001165_pt1 | contig 10063 bp, 8 predicted proteins | sample GraSoiAngelo_131_FD_65628 | JGI IMG/M metagenome (GOLD analysis project Ga0066682, IMG submission 65628) | Grasslands soil microbial communities from the Angelo Coastal Reserve, California, USA - 14_0929_02_30cm | ecosystem: Environmental > Terrestrial > Soil > Grasslands | place: USA... | reverse complement strand
GCGACTCAGAAGTTTGCCAGGAGACCAGGCATTTCTGGTCCCAGTCGCTTGATGGCCACCAGGCCATTTGCTGCGTCTTGGGTGGCGGCTCGGAGTTGACCAGCCCCAGTTGCCGCCCGCCGAGCGCCAGTGCGGCAAAGCAATGGCTCACGAGATCAGATCTCTATCATTCTTCAAAAGTAGATGAGCTTTGCTATTCAATGTGATGTTGAATAGCGCGGTTTTGAGCGCCGTATCCATTGACCTGACGAAAAGGCTCTTTCGCACTCTATTTTTCTTCTTGGGAGGCCGTACGCATTATCGGTAGTGGGTCAGTTTGAATTTTCTTAGTCGTGACAATAGGTCAAAATTCAAACTGACCTACCACCACCCGAGTTGAACGATTGACGAGCGCCCTTGCGCAGTAGCATTATTTTTCAAGGACGAGCTTCTTCTAACCTTCGAGTGAGCGCGCCCGAACCAGACTGTCCCTCGTCGTTGCGTCAAGAGCGAATCGAGCTTCCAAGGGAGCCGCCACCGTGGCCACACCGCGTCAGAAACTGAACAACAAAGAACACAAGAGCAAGCACAAAGTCAGTGAAGCGCAGATTGCAGTCCACTGGAAAGAAGAAGCCTATTGCCGCCCGCCGGCAAAATTCATCGGGCAGGCGAATCTGCACGATCCGGATTTTGTGGCGAAGTTCGACGAGAAGAATTTCCCGGAATGCTTCCGTCTGTATGCGGCGCTGCTTGACTGGGACCAGTATTGGCATACGACTTTAGATACCGAGCGTCCGCCCTTCTGGAAATGGTTTGTGGGCGGAAAACTCAACGCCTGCTACAACTGCGTGGACCGTCATCTCGCCAAGTACAAAAACAAGGCGGCGATCATTGCTGTACCGGAGCCCGAAGGCGAAGCCGCCACGGTGATCACCTATCAGGAGCTTTATAAACGCGTGAACGAAACGGCCGCGCTGCTCCGGGACTTTGCCGGGCTGAAGACCGGCGACCGCGTGACCATTCACATGCCCATGATTCCCGAGCTACCCATCACCATGCTCGCGTGCGCGCGCCTCGGCGTGGTGCATTCCGTGGTGTTTGGCGGGTTCAGCGGCGAGGCCTGCGGTCTGCGTGCCGCCGATTCCGGCAGCCGCGTGCTGATTTACGCCGACGGCTACTGGCGCAACGGAAAGTGGGTGGATCACAAAGCCAGCGCCGATATCGCGGTGCGGACGGCGCAAAAGGAAGGGCAGAAGATCGACAAAGTTCTGGTTTGGAAGCGCTACGCAGGCAAGTACAGCTCCGAAACGCCCATGGTCATGGAGCGCGATTATTTTATCGATGATGTTTTGAAGGACTATCGCGGCCAAATCGTGGAGCCCGTTTCCCAGGATGCAGAAGCTCCGCTCTTCCTGATGTACACCAGCGGCACGACCGGGAAACCGAAAGGCTGCCAGCACCGCACCGGCGGTTACCTGGCGTACGTAACGGGCACGGCCAAGTATTACCAGGATATTCATCCGGAAGACGTCTACTGGTGCATGGCCGATATCGGCTGGATCACCGGCCACTCCTACATCGTTTACGGACCGCTGGCGCTGGCGGCGACCAGCGTTTTGTATGAAGGCGTGCCGCAATTCCCGGACGTCGGCCGCCCCTGGCGCATCGCGGAACGGCTGGACGTCAATATTTTCCACACTTCTCCGACCGCCATTCGAATGCTGCGGAAAGCCGGCGCGGATGAGCCGAAAAAATACAATTACCACTTCAAGCATATGACCACCGTCGGCGAACCCATCGAGCCGGAAGTCTGGCAGTGGTATCACGAAGTCGTCGGCAAGGGCGAAGCGGTGATTGTCGATACCTGGTGGCAAACCGAAACCGGCGGTTTCCTCTGCACCACGAAGCCCGCTCTCGATCCGATGAAGCCAGGAAGTGCCGGGCCGCCCGCGCTCGGGATTTATCCAGTGATTTGGGACGAAGACGGAAACGAAGTGAAGGCCGGTTCGAACGCCGCCGGAAACATCTGCATTCGAAACCCCTGGCCCGGAATCATGCAAACAATCTGGGGCGATCCCCAGCGCTTCGTCACTCAATATTATTCGAAGTATTGCAAGAACGCGAAAAGCAAGGATTGGCGCGATTGGCCTTATTACGCTGCGGATGGCGCGGTGCTTCCTGCCGATGGCTACTACCGCATCCTCGGGCGCGTGGACGACGTCATCAACGTCGCTGGCCACCGCCTCGGCACCAAGGAAGTCGAATCAGCCTGTCTCACCATCCCCGAAGTCGCCGAAGCCGCCGTTGTTCCCGCCGTCGACGAGGTCAAGGGTCGCGTTCCCGTCGTCTATATTTCTCTGAAGCCCGGAGTGTTGCCGAAAAAGGCCATCCAGGAGAAAGTGACTTCCACGATCGAAACCATGATCGGCAAAATCGCGCGGCCCAAGAATATTCACATGGTTCCGGACATGCCCAAAACACGCTCCGGCAAAATCATGCGCCGCGTGCTAGCCGCCATTTCGAATCACATGGATACGGGAGACATTACGACGCTGGCAAATCCCGACATCGTCGAGCAAATCCGCGAGCTGGTACAGGGCCGCGCCGCGGTGAAGCTGCAAGAAGGTCCGGAAGACATCAAGCGTTTTGGGCAGGAATCTTAGAAGATAAAGTTGCCGAACAGGCGCTCTGCACCGTGGCGTCCATCATATGCAAGTCATTTATTTACAACTACTTAGAAGCAAGCCGCTGATGCTGTCGGATACCCCTTTCCTCGGTAATGGCATGTTCTTCGCGGCCTATCTTTTTGAATTGTCCTAGTACCTCAGTACTTCTCAGCATTGAATCGATTTTGTATCGGGAGTTCTATTGTTCGCTAGGCCATACCCAGATACACTTTGGCTTCACTCAGGAGGACTGTCTTGACGGGTTCCGAACGCCGCACCACTCAACGTTTTACCATGCGGCTGCCGCTCACGGTTCGCTGGACGACAGGCGCGGCTGTGGGCGAAACCAGCACTGAATCGCGCGACGTCAGCTCTCGCGGCGTCTACTTCTACCTTTCCAAGGACGTCAAAGAAGGCTCGCCGGTCGAGATTCTGCTGACGCTGCCCAACGAAATTACCATGGCTGGTCCCGTGCGCGTCCGCTGCCTTGGCCGCGTCCAGCGCACCGAGCCACGCGACGAAGGCGCCGTCGGCGTAGTTGCCGCGATCGAGCGGTACGAGTTTCTCCGCGGCGACGAAAACAAATAGATTTTTGCTGCGCGCGAGTCCGCAACTCCCCCGGCTCGCCGCGCGTAACCAGTTAGGTCTAAAACCCGCAGGATTCCGACCCTGAATTTTGCGCCACCCTGCGGCAAACAGATTTCCCGGGTTTCTTGCTCGCACACTGCGGAGGCGGGCAGGATCAGCCGGGGTGCCTTGGCCCCTCAGCGAAGCGCCCCGGCTCAGTTTTTTAATCGCGCTTCAAGTCCGAACCAATCTGACCAGCAGCCCAGTAATCGCATCATGCCAGGCGTGAACCATAATGCCTGGTCGCAAACTCTTCCGCATCTCGGCCAGAATTCCAAACAGCACACCATAAACCCCAATGACGATCGCGTGTTTGCCTCCTTGATAGATGTGCCCGGCGCCAAACAGCGCTGCGGAAAGCAATATGCCCCCAGGAATTGACCCAACCCAGGCGCAGAATTGCCGCTGAAGATAGCCGCGAAAAATGATCTCTTCGCAAATACCTGCACTGAGCGAAGTGAGAATCCAAAGGACAATCTCAAGACGAGTTTGCGGGAGTAAAGCGCGCACGGATTGGCTCGCTCGTGGCACATGGATCGCAAGCGCCGTCGAGGCCAGCACAACCAAGGCAGTGATCCAGAAACCCACGGAAATCGCGAGGTCCCTGAAAACGTCTTTCGCTGTTTCCCACTTCCCGCCAATGAGCGTCTTCAGGGGCGTGCCACCTCGTGAGATGCCCCATGCGACGTAAGCAACGACAGACCACTCCCACAGCATAGTGAGGATATACGAGCCGGCTCGGGGAGGACGCGCAGCAAGACGCATGCCGTTGACATGGAAATAGCCCCAGGCAGCCCACATGGCAATGATGACCAGAACTATAATCGTGTGCATCGTGCCAGCGACCGTCGTTTTAGATTCCGACGGAAGTGTACCTGTCGGCGTCAAAGAAGAAGATGCACCCCGGCAATCGAAATCATTTCGGTCAAGATAACACGACTCAACGTTTCGCTCACGCCCAACCCACGCGCACGTTTTTTCCTTACCTCCTTACTTCTTTACTTCTTCAATCTTTGGCCACAGATTGCCGGCGGCGAGGGCTTTCGGCGCGCCGAGACGAGCGGTGAGTTCGGCGGAGTCCAAGCGGCCCTGGCGGAAGAGCCAGCGGAGAAAACTTCGGCGCCGCGGTCGGCCTTGAGCGAGTTACATTCGCCGCAGCACGAAACCATGTTGCGGAAGGAATTGCCGCCGCAGTGAACCCGGGGAATCACGTGGTCGAGGCAGCGCGTTCTTGGGCTGAGCCGGCGGGAACAGTAGAAGCAGAGGCCGCGCTCGCGCGAGTGGATGGCTTCGCGCAGCGGGCGCGTTTGCAGGAAATTCACCTTTTCGAGATCGACCTTGCCGGAAATGTGTGCAGCTGCGGCAATGGCGCGAATCTCGCTGAGCAAGCGCACGTCGACGAGATGGCCGGTGCGGCTGCATTCGGCAGGCGCAGAATGCCTTTGGCGACGAGGCGGCGCACGGCTCGGCGGGCGACCCAGCCGGATATGCGCGCACTACGGGCGAGCCAGTAAATGGAAAAGCGCAGCCGCGGCTTCCCTTCGAGGTGGCTGTGCCGCAATAGATGATAGTAGACAGCGCGCTCAACTAGGTCGAACTCCGCGCTCAGTAAGCGCCGTAAGCGCTGTTTGTGTCCTGCACGGTTTTGCGGGACGCGGCACCTAACTCCCCGCGCAAGCATCTCCGGGAGATAGCGCTCGGCCTTTGTGGGTGGACTGCTATCGAATCTTTGGCCCAATCGTCTACATGTTCAGGCTCCAAGACAAACCGCAAGCAGGGCAAGAGGTGACCACGCACATGAATACGTCACGAGGAACCGTTCGCCTGATCGTTTTGAAGCGCTCGTTGATTTCCGGAGCACTAACCCTGTTGGCGGCCAGTTGCCTCTTTGCAGAGACTCCGCCACGCGTGCACACCTTTCCTCTTCGCGAGACAACCGGCTTGCTTGCGCCCAAGGCAAAGGCGGAAGCCGTGGATTATCTGGGGCGCAAATCTGTGCGGATAACCCTGGAAGGAGAGGACCACGAAGGCCTCGTGCTCCTGCCGGGAACCGACTTCCAGGATGGAGTGATTGAGGCGGATATTGCGCTGAAGACCACAGTGCCTCCGGGTGTCCGCTATCCAGGCTTCGTCGGGATTGCCTTCCGTGCCCGGACCGATGCATCGCATTATGAGGTGTTCTACCTGAGGCCGGGAAACTCGGATGCTCCCGATCAGGCGATGCGCAACCATTCCGTCCAATACGCTTCGTCACCCGGCTTTGGATGGTATCGCCTGCGGCGGGAATGGCCGGGACTTTATGAGTCCCATGCAGAACTGGCGATGGAGACTTGGACAAAAGTGCGGATCGAGGTGACCGGCCGGAGCGCGAAACTTTATCTGAATGGATCCGCCAAGCCCAGTCTGGTAGTGGATGGCATGAAGGGTGAAGATCTGCACGGCGCCGTCGGGCTGTGGAGCTTCACCGACGAGGAGGCCTATTTTTCCAACGTGCGGATTACCGCGGCCGCGCCGCAGAACCTGAAGAACGAATCCGACGTCGTCGGTTCGTGGGAAATGCGGTATTTTAGCGATGCGGGCGGAATGGGCGCGACGATGGAATTGCACCGCGACGGTACCAAAGTAGCCGGAACATGGTCCGGCCCTCTGGGAGAAAACTGCAGAGTTAACGGTACCTGGCGCAACGGTTACGTGGAACTCTCGTTCGCGGGTGAATGGCCGAAAGAAAGCCGCCAAGGAGAGCCGGGGCTCACTAATGCCTTCCTGAGCGGTTGGATCGACGGCAATTCCGGCAAGGGGCGCATGCGCGTCGAGGGACGTGCCGATGGCGCATGGGTAGCCCAGCGCAAAGAGTAAGCGGTAACTCCTCAACTCCGGTTGGTCATCCTCGTCATCAAGAGCCACACGCCACCGGCGCTGGACGCCGCGGCCCAATCCTCGGGGACTATTTAGGCGTGGGGCCGCTCACTTCTTGCGCATCCAGACGCGCCAGGTAATCGGTCCGGCTACTTCGTTGGTCATGGGGCGGCCCGCCAGCTTGAGGGCCAGCTTCATCTGACCGTGATGGTAGCCCTCGTGCCAGAGCATGTGCTGGAGCAGGAGGATCGGGTAGTCGTAATGAAGGTCCATGTCCCGGCCTGCCTCCACCCTGCCCTTCACCGCGTCCCGCACCGCCTGGGCGCTGTCGTTCAGCATCTGCGCGATGCGGCCAGGGTCGCGCTCGACGGCCCACTCTTCCTTGCGCGGGTCTTTGCCCAACTGGGGGGCGAACTGGGGCGCGAACTCCGGGGCGTCCTCGGAGACGAACGCGATTCGTACATAGTAGATGTGTGTGAACATCTGCGCGATAGAGGGGCTGCCCTCCATCGCCCTGGCCTCCAGCCCGCCCCCCGGGAGGGCGCGGAGCAGGTTGACCAGGATGGTGTTGTTGCGGTCCCAGGAGTCCAGCAGAGCTTCCAGCAGGCCTTGGTCTTGTGCGTCGGACATATCCACACCCCGTTTGTTGTTGGGAAAAATCGTCAGGAATTAACTTCAATCTTTTGGCGGCCATTTCTGGGCGCCGTGGATAACATTTGCAATTTCCACACCATCTTCTCGGACCCGGTAAAACCACCACGAAAGGAAGCGGCGGCAAGGGAAGTTCACGAGTCCCTTCCACACGGCCCGTCCTGCCTTTGTTTGGGAAAGACTTCAACGAACCGGCACTTTCGTAGATGGTCTTAGCAATGCGTTGAGCGGCAACCGGATTTTCTTGCTGGATGTACTCGATAACTCGGAAAAGATCTTCAGCGGCGACGGGTGCCCAGCGGAGCTGCATTTACTTGCGAAACATTTGATCGATATGGGCGGCGACTTCTTCGTGAGTCAGGAATTCCCCTCGGCCGAGCTGCTCCAGGCCTCTTGTCACCTGCTGGCGGAACCAAGCGTCATGGTCTACGTAGTGTTCCACGAGCTGCTTCACGTTTCCTCCGCGTCGCTCTTGTTCTCGGCAGCGGCCCGGTCGACTTTCGCTTGCAGCTCTGGAGAAAGATGCACTTCCATAATTTCTTAGGCTAGGTTTACAGAGCGCCACTCTCAAGGGACAGCCCTTCATCCGGCCCCTAAGCTGTCATCTCAACGGCAGCGGCTCGCTGTTTTTCTCGCCACTTCCTCATAACCGGTGCGCCACGCAATTCAAGAAACCTGCCCCACCCGCCCAGGGCATGCGTTTGGTCTGCGGCGGACGAAGTTTCCGATAACCGGATGGCCTCAATTGGTGGAGACGTGGCTGGCGACAATTGGCATGATTCCGAAGTGATTCGTATTTGAATTTCCCAGCGATGGAACGCCACCGCTGACCTAACGGACAGGGTTATCGTCAGGCGACACGGCAGGGAGCGAGGCTTGTCAGAGCACCCGCCCACTAGCAGTATCGTACTAGGACCATATCCAACGGGGATAGTTCTATCAAGGAGGGTAAGAATGCGTAAATTGCTCATTCTGTTTGGGTTCATCTTATTGGCGGCGACTTCCGCCAAGGCCCAGGAAAACCGAGGATTCGAGATTACTGGCAATTATCAGTATGTTCGCTTCAACCCAGGCAATGGCGCTTCCGGCATAAACTGCCAAGGCGGCTCCGGCTCGGGTGCGGCGTATCTCAAGGCCTCGTTTGGTATCGTTGGCGAGTTCGGCGCGTGTAAGTTCACCGGCCTGCCTTCCGGCGCGAACGCTCACGCGATGAGCTTCCTTTTCGGTCCCAGGGTGTACTTCCATGCTCATGGACGTGTCAATCCGTTCGTCCAGGGGCTCTTCGGCAGCGACCGCTTCTCTGCCGGTTTCACCGGTGTCGGCTCGGGGTCGACCAATGCCTTTGCCATGGCTTTGGGCGGCGGAGCAGACATAACCCTGACACGCCACGTCTCCTTGCGTGCCCTGCAGTTCGACTACCTTTACACGCATTTCGGTGGCGCTTCACAGAATAACTTCAGGTTGCAGAGCGGTATCGTGTGGCGCATCGGCAGGTAGTTCGCGTCCGAAGCACCTTAGTTGAGAATCAAGCGATAACGGCGGGCTTTTTGCCCGCCGTTATTTTTTCGCCCGAATTTCCATTTTCGGCGACGGCCTCAGAAACTCGCAACGGCCGCAGTTTCACTCGGACAGGTTTCGAATATTGGCAGCAGCCGGGCCATTTCCAACGCTTGCTTCAAGTTCGGGCGGAGATGACATAGCTTGAGGCCTCCGCCTTTGGCTTTGGTCTTCCGATGCATTTCGATGAGTGCGCCGAGGCCCGCGCTGTCCACGTAATTGACTTGCTCCAGATTCAGGACAATCCGCGTGGCACCGGATGCGAGCAGATTGTCGATCATTGTAAGCAACCCAATGCTCTCTTCTCCGAGCACGAGACGCCCTTTGAGCGCCAGAAGATAGATTCCATTCGTCTCACGCTGCGTTATTTCCAAAGGCATCGTTGGCCTCCCCCAAAAGCTATTCAAGGACCGTTACGCGGATTCGCGAATGCATCCATAATAGCCTGCGGATTCCCCCTAGCGAAAGAAGCAGTCGAGGCTGAAAAACAGAAGTCCGGTTACCCCGAGTAGTCTTGCGAGGGGCTACTTCCTCTCCTTCGTTGCCCCGCCCCATCCCCGCCCCGCGCGGCCTCCTGGCCTTCGCTTAAGAGTCAAAGACCGCACCCTTTGAAACACCAACCCCCAAAGGGTGCGCCACCCACCCGAGCCTGTCGTGGGGCCGGAGGTCGCTACAACGTCGGACGCAGAAAGCAACGCGCTGTTCCTTTTCTAATTCCTATTTTCTGGTTTGAATTTCAGGGTGGACTTCTGAGGAGTTACAAGGCGCTTGTCCAGTAACCGCGGTAGGGAACCCTCTAGAATGTCGAGCACGTGGATACCGCATTTCTTAGGCCTGGAGGTAGGACGTAGGAATCGAACGGCATTTATGCTGCGCTGTGAATATTGCGCTTGGGGCAGTGTCCCGATGATACGCTCTTTAGCAGAATTTCATTTGCTGAGGATGATTTATGTGCCGTCATATCTCCGTTTGATGGACCATGTGACGGGGTGATCCTCGAAGTTCACTCCGATACTGTAGCGGTCGTCCGGCAGTCTCTGACAGTAAACCACCTTCCCGCAGGCCGGATATCCGTTCAGCGGGGTAACCCGTAACGCGTCGCCAGGTTGCCAAGCGTGTCTAGAGAATATGCGAGCGCCGCGTGGACTGATGTTATCCGTGTAGGTCTTCTCTTCTCCATCGCCCCCCGCAGGCGCACAGTGCGAGAGGCGCACAACTACAATGATCAGCAGCCGCCTTTCCATCCTGCCAGTGAGCCAGTGGTCCAAAGGCATTTCGCTCAGACCTCGATTGGGCAAACCTGAGGCGTTGTGGCGCTCCGACTTGGCTAGGAAACGTACAACCTGATCTTCGGCGGGAGGGATTTGAGCTGGTGTAGCGGTAGTTCCTCTGTCTGCTTTCCGACGATCGGCCCCTTAGTCCGTCTCCTGAAACGTCGTGAGCTACTCCACGTATCCGTTTTGGATATCATTCGCCTGGGCCTAGAGCAATCGAGTCAAGACCTTAAAGCTTTATCCGCTGACTGCCTTAGTACTTAGTTTCATGGTTGTCCTGATTACGGCTTCCGTCTGCAGAAGCCCTCGGAATGGACTGATTTTGCTTCCGACGATTGGCAAAAGGCAATGCAGAAGCACTTGGGCGCGGGTTCCAAACGTCGCCTGGAGACACTAGCGTCATGGCAGAAAGCAGCGAATGCGGCGGCCGTCGATGCGAGCTACCAACCGCCC
>Ga0066682_10001164_pt1 | contig 10065 bp, 13 predicted proteins | sample GraSoiAngelo_131_FD_65628 | JGI IMG/M metagenome (GOLD analysis project Ga0066682, IMG submission 65628) | Grasslands soil microbial communities from the Angelo Coastal Reserve, California, USA - 14_0929_02_30cm | ecosystem: Environmental > Terrestrial > Soil > Grasslands | place: USA... | reverse complement strand
GCCAGACGCGAGCGTGAAGGGACAATACCACGCGCGACTGCCGTGCCGCGGCTGGCGAAGCCAGCGCGGCATGCGGGGTACGCGCCCGGCGCGCATCGCTCGATCGGCGGATGCCGCCGCGCGGGTCACCGAGCGTTCCACTCTCGCGTCCGGTCCCGACCCGAGACCTCGACTCTCGAGACGCACTCAGCTTTCCGGAAAGTGTGCGGCGTACGGCACGCGTGCGGGTCCCCGAGCAACATGCTCGGGGTCCGGCCGACCCGAGGCGAAGCCTCGGGTCGATCTCTAGCGCGCGAGTTCCTCGATCACCGCGCGGCGCTTCTCCTGGGCATGCTGGAGCTCGCGGCTGAGACGCTCGGTCGACTCGCCGCGGTGCTGCGCCTCGAAGCGCTCCTGCTGGACCCGCAGCAGATGCTTCTCGACGTGGCGCTCGCGCGCCTCGAGCTCCTCGCGCGACGCTTCGCGGTGGGGGGACGCCGCGACCGTCCGCTTGACGCTGGAGGGCGCCGCAGCGCCTTTATCCGGCTGCAGCCGGCGGATGCGAGTCCGGGGCACGCTCAGCTCGACGCCGTCGCGCATGAGGTGGATGTGATCGCCGTCCTCCCAGTAGCTGTCGACCGTCATGCGGTCTCCGCTTCCGAAGTCCACGAGGTAAGCGGCGGTCGAGGGCACGGCCGACAGCGTGACCAAAGCAGCAGCAACGGTAAGGCGCATGTGTGCAACCGGCTGCAAGCGATATGCCTGGGCGCCGCGGACGTCCGCTTCGCGTCGGACCGCTCCCAACGTCAGTCATGTGACCGGGTGACGCGATTGCGCCGCCCCGCGACGCTTCGACCGGCAGAAATTTCCCGCCCGCGGGTCGGCACGAAGGTTGCGATCACGAGACCGCGATCACGGGAGGATGAGGAGGAGCGGCGGTGTACCGGGCCGGTGATTACGTCTACCCCGCGGACCTGCCGCGGCGCGTTCTCTGCCGCGTCGCGACGGCGGACAGCGCCGTGACTGCCGCCGGAGCATTCCAGATCCTCACCCTCGAGCCGCTCGAAGTCCCCTGGCAGTCGCGGCTCGGCGATCGCCTCGTGCGCTTCGACGAGGCGGTGCGACCCGCTCCCAGCGGCGACGGCGCCGCCTCGCAGCTCGCGCGCTGACGCGCCCGGCGCGCCGGCGCATGCCGTCGCCGCTGGCTCGACGCTTGCTCCGGATGGCGGATGGATGGCGGATGAGACGCCATCGGACGGCTCGAACGACCCGCCGTCTGCGGCGGCGCCAGGCCAGCCGTTCGAGAAAGGAGGGTAGCGTGATGAGGCGCTCCGTCGGGATTCTCAGCATCGCCCTGGCCTCCCTGTTCACGGCGGCGGTCGGCTTCGCGGCCGAACCGTACGGGACCCATTCGGAGGTGCTTGCAAGACATCAGGCCAGCTATCCGACCATGACCGCTAATCCGCGCCAGACGGCCATTTGAGCCGCCTTGGCCTGCTCGGAAATCACAATTGACTCCCCCGGTAGCCCCCGGTACATTCCGCCCCCCCTGACCCCCGGAAGGGGGCAAAAAAGGAGCGACGGCGAAGGCGAACGCCCATGCGAATGATACTTCCCGCCTGCCGGGACCGGCGGACGGTGGACCGCCTGCTCAGCCGTTTCTTCCGGGAATACCGGCTCGGCGACTTCCGTCGGGCCATCGGCAGGGTCGCCCGGTTCTACGGCTTGCGCCCTCCCCGCGTCGCCTGGTTCGAGTACCTCGACTGGGGGCGAACGGCCGGCCGGACCTACGAAAACGGCGCCGTGCACCTGGTCCACCCCGAGAACTGGAAGAACGGCCGGAAGTACAACTCCGAGCGGCAGTGGGTCCACACCGTCTACCACGAGATGGGCCACTACGTGCTCTGGGCCGACGCCGAGCGTAAGGCCGACAACTTCGCCTATCGCTTCGTCCGGGGCGTCTCGGCCAACGGCCGGGGCGCCGACGGCACCTACAGCTCGGTGCTCGCGAGCCGGGCGCGGCGGAAGCGGCCGGGGCTCACCCGGCGACGTCCTCCCCGCCATCCACGCCGATCACGTTCCCGCTGACCCAGCGCCCACCGGGCAGCGCCAGGGCCGCGATCGCGCCGGCGACGTCCTCCGGGACGGTCAGGCGGCCGCCCGGGTTTCGCCGGAGCGCCTCCTGGAACATGAACTCCGCGGCCGGAATCTTCCGGGCCGCCGGCGTATCCGTCACCCCGGCGCGCACCGCGTTGACCGCAATGCCGGCCCGGCCGAGCTCCAGGGCGAGCTGGCGCACGTGCGACTCGAGCGCCGCCTTGGCGGCGGATACCGCACCGTAAAACGGCATCACACGGCTGCCGCCGGCGCTCGTCATGGCGAAGATCCGGCTGCCCTCGCCGAGCAAGCCGCGGCCGAGCAGGTCCTGCACCCAGTAGACGAGGCTGTGCGCCATGACGTCGAGCGTCATCTCGAGCTGAGCCTTCGTCGTCTGCTGGCCCGGCGCGTCGGACACGAGCGGCTTCAGCGTGCCGAACGCGAGCGAATGCATCACGACCCGGAGCGGCTTTCCGGCGCACAGCTCGCGGGCACGATCGCAGACGTGCAGCCGCTTGTCGTCGTCGGCCGCGTTCACGTTGAAGAAATGGGCGGGGGAGCCGGCAGCCCGGACGTCGGCTGCGACGGCGTCGGCGAGCGGCAGGGTGGCCTTACGGTCGAGGTGCACCCCGAGGATACCCATGCCGAGCCGGCCGAGCTCGCGTGCCGTGGCGGCGCCGAAGCCGCTCGAGGCGCCGAGGATGAGCCCCCACTCGCCCTCGAACGGCCGCCATTCGCCCATCGCGCGCCCAATATCGGAAGCTTGTCGAGGCGGCAACGCTCCGCTACGGTCGTCGGATGGGCGGCAAGGGCGATCGGCCGACGGTCGAGAACCGCTGGTGGGTCGATCAGGGCAAGGACGCGGCGGGACGACCGATCGAGCGGCCGCCGCCGCAGTTCGGGGGCCGGTTCTTCCGGACCGGCGACGGCTTTCAGCAGGAGCGGGCCCAGCGTCGCCTCACCGATTCGAACCTCAAGTGGCTCGAGGAGGCCGATCCGGCGGTCGACGGCTGGGCGGTCGTCCGCATGCTGCCGGAGGAGCACTTCCCCGCGAGCCGCTTCGAGAGGATTCGCGCCTCGCTCAAGCTTCCCCCTGGCGGGCGCGGCGTCCTGGTCGACTCCGGCAACTCGGTGCGCGCCATCATGACCGGCCATCCGTCCGGCGAGCGGCTGGTGGAGGTGCGGCTCGGCGACGAGTCGTCCTTCGACGCCTGGGTCCGCGGCGAATGGGTGCGCGAGGCCCTGTTCCCGAGCTTCGGCGAGGCCCTCCGCCGCCTGCCCGCGCTCGTCCGGGAGTACCTCGAGACCGACCGGGCGGCCACCTTCCTCTGAGTCGGACCCGCTCTTTACGGGGTCGCTCGGGGTGAGCTATGGGACCCCCCAATGGCCACAACCGAGGACGAGCTAGCGAAAAAGCAGGTCCAGGAAGCGGTCTGGACGTGGGCCGGCCGCGCCATCGTGGTCGCGGTCGTGTTCGGCTTCGGCTTCTTCGCGGCCTGGCTGATGTGGGGCGTGGGCGAGCGAGGTGCCCCAGCCCTGCGTGTCGCGAAGGAAAACCTCGACGCCCAGCTCCTGGACTTCAAGAACCGCCGGGTCGACATCGAGGGGAAGCTGACCGTGTGCCAGGGGCGGCTGGACGAGTGTAACCGGTCGCTGGCCGCGAAGTCGGCGGCAGCGGCGCAGCAGCCGGGGCAGTAGTTATTGCGGGGCGGGCGGGGGCGCCGCTTCGGGCTCCCGGTCCTCGGCGCACGCACGCCTCGAAATTGAAGCGTCCCCCCGAAGCTGCACGCGCGTGCGGCGCCTGCGGGGTCGCCCAAAGCGGCGCTCCCGCCCACCCCGGGTCGCTTCAGATCACGCCGGCGGTGCGGAGCGCGTCGACTTGCGGCCGCTCTAATCCCAGGAGGCCTTCGTAGATCTCTTGGTTGTGCTCGCCTAGGTCTGGGCCGAGGCGGTGGATGCTGCCCGGAGTAGCGGACAGTTTTGCTACCACGCCGGGGACGGTGAGCTCGCCGAGCTTCGGGTGCGGGAGGCGGACGACCATGTTGCGGGCGAGGAGGTGGGGGTGGGTGAGGAGGTCGCTGACGCCGTAGACGGGGGAGCATGGGACGTTGGCGGCGGCGGGGCCGAGGGTTTCCATCACTTCGGCGACCGAGCGGGCAGCGACCCACTGGCCGACCAGGTCGTTGATCTCGTCGCCGTGCTGGAGGCGGGAGGCGGCGCCGCGGAAGTTCGGGTTGTCGGCCAGCTCGGGGCGGCCGATCGCGGTGACGAGGCGGCGGAAGATGCGGTTCGTGGCGACGGCGATCACCACCCAGCCGTCGCGGGCGCGGTAGGCGTCGTACGGCGCCGTCGCCAGGTGGCGATTGCCCACGCGGGCGGGCTCGCGTCCGGTGGCGGCGTGGATCGCCGGCCAGTTGTCGAGCAGCGAGAACATCGCGTCCTGGCTCGACACGTCGACGGCCTGCCCGGTGCCCGTTCGGCTGCGCGCCGCGAGCGCGGCGAGGATGCCGATCGCGCCGTAGAGGCCGGCCACGAAGTCGCCGAGCGAGCCACCGCCGCGGGTCGGCGGCGCATCCGGGAAGCCCGTGATGGACATGAAGCCGCCCGCCGCTTGCGCGACGATGTCGTAAGACGGCCGCGACGACCACGGCCCGGTCTGCCCGAAGCCCGAGAGGCTCGCGACGATGAGCCGCCGGTGCTCGCGACAGAGGCCCTCGGGCCCGAGACCCCACGACGCGAGCGTCCCGCCCGCGAAGTTCTCGACCAGGACGTCGACGTGCGGGAGCAGCTGGCGGAGGAGCCGTCGCCCTTCGTCCTGCCTGACGTCGAGCGTGATGCCTTTCTTGTTGCGATTGAGCGCGAGGAACGCCACCGGCACGCCGTCCGCCGTCGGATAGCCGTACCGTCCCTCGTCGCCGCCGCGCGGCGCCTCCACCTTGATCACCTCGGCGCCGAGGTCGGCCAGGATCGCGGTGCAGAACGGCCCGGCGAGGAAGCGCGTCAGGTCGAGGACGCGGACGCCGGCGAGCGCGCTCACAGGTACGGAACGAAGTTCTTGAGGGCCGAGAGGAGCGCTTCGAGGTCGGCGTAGTCCTGGAGGTCGGCGTACAGCGCCGCCCACGTCGCCCTCACCCGACCGGTGTCCTGCTCCGCGGGCGGGACGGCGAGCGCCTGCTCGAGCTGCTTCAGCAGCGGCTGGGTCTGGAGCTTCGTCTCGACGGGGATCTCCTCCGAGATCGCGATCAGCAGGCGGCTTCGCTCGATCAGCCGCCCGATGATGTACTCGTCCGTCCGCTCGACCATGCGCTCAGCCGGGTTTCTCCTGCTCCTTCAGCTGCCGCTTCCAGTCGAGCATGCGCGCCTTCGCGCTCTCGGCCTCGGCCTCGGCGATCATGCCCGCCGCCTGGTAGAAACGCGAGAGACTGGTGTGCGCGAGCGTGTCGTCGGGCACGAGCTCGACGAGACGCCGACCCGCCTCGACCGCCTTGTCGTGCTGCTTGAGCTCGCTGTACGCCATGGCGAGGCCGTGCCAGGCATCCGAGTACGCCGGATCGAGCGCGATCGCCGCGCGATAGGTCTCGACCGCCTCATCGAGCTTGCCGTCGGCGAAGAGATCGATGGCGCGGTCGTAGAGCTCTTCCTTGCTGGCCATTCGAAGATGCGTAGCGCATTCTCACGCTCGCCGGCAAGCGCGTTGACACGATCGCGAGGCGCCCATACGCTCGTCGGCGCGTGAGCAGTGTTCGGTCGCTCGAAGCGGAGCTGACGGCCGCGATCACGACGCACGACGCGCTCGACTTCGAGACGTGGGCGCGCCGTATCTTTCGCCATCAGTTCGAGCGGAACGCGCCGTACCGCGCGGTCTGCGAGCGGCGTGGCGTCCGTCCGGAGACGCTGGCGCGGTGGGAAGACGTGCCGGCGGTACCAGCCGCGGCATTCCGCCGTCACGATCTCGCGTGCGGACCGCCCGAAGCGGTATTCCGCACCAGCGGCACGACGGCGCCGGAGACCCGCGGCCATCATCTCGTCCCCCATCTCGCCCTCTATCGTGCGAGCGCCCTCGCCGCATTCGAGCGATTCGTGCTGCCCGACGACGCCCGCCTCGCGTGCCTGTTCCTCGTACCGCCGCCCGAGCTCCTGCCCGATTCCTCGCTCGCGCGGATGTGCACGTGGGTGGGTGAGGCGTTCGGGCACGGCGTCGAGTGGTTCGTCGGGGCCGGCGGGCTCGACCTCGAGCGCTTGCTCGACCGGCTCGCCGGCGCGGAACGGCGTGGCGATGCCGTGCTCGTCGGCGGCGTGACGTCCGCCTTCATCCAGCTGTTCGACGCGTGCGCCGCTCGCCGCCACGCGTTCCGCCTCGGCCCCGGCAGCCGCGTCATGGACACCGGGGGAGCCAAGGGGCTGCTCCGTCCCCTCTCGCGCGCGGGCTTCCTCCGTGCCTGCTGGACCACGCTCGGCGTCGCCGGCTACGCGTGCGTGAACGAGTACGGCATGACCGAGCTCTGCTCGCAGCGGTACGAGAGCGTGCTGCGCGACCGCTTCGATGGCCGCGGGCTCGCGCCGCGGCGCTGGCTCGCACCGCCGTGGCTCCGGACGCGCGTGCTCGATCCGGACACGCTGGAGCCCACCCGAGCGGGCGACGTCGGGCTCCTCTGCCATCACGACCTCGCCAATGCCGGGTCCGTGGCGGTCGTGCTCACGGAGGACCTCGGACGCACCATCGGCGACGACGGGATCGAGGTCATGGGGCGGGCCGCGATGGCGCCGCCCCGCGGGTGCGGCCTCCTCCTCGCCGAGCTCGGCGCGGCATGAACGAGCCCGCACGCAAGCCTGGGTGCGCGACGCCGGATCGGCTCGCGACGCTGGTCGATGCCGCGATCGAGGCGCGCGCGGGTCTGCGCGGGCGCGCGCTCGGCGACACCGCTGCATCGCTCGGCGAGGCGGCCGCCCGCTGGGCGGCGGATGCCCGACTGCGCGAGGAGCTGCCCGCCGCGGCGCGGCTATCGGCCCCCGTCGTCGCCGAAGCGATTCGCCTGAGCGCCGCCGCGGTCGACACGGCCGGGATGCTCGCGCTCATCGAGCACGAGTTCGGCGCGGGGGCGGCGGAGCGGCCGGCACCCGACGGGCCCGCGCTCGTCGGTCACGTGCTCGCCGCCAACGTCCCGGCGCTGGCGCTGCCCGCGATCGCGCTCGGCTGCCTCGTCGGCGGGGCGGTCGTCGTCAAGTCCGGCCGGGACGACGCCCTGTCCGCACCCGCGTTCCATCGGGCACTGGAAGCCGTCGACCCGGCGCTCGCCGCGACGGTCGTGACCGCGTACTGGCCGGGCGGCGACCGCGCGTGCGAGGAGGCGGCCTTCCGGCGCGCCGCGGTCGTCGTGGCGAGCGGCACCGACGAGACCGTCACCGCGCTCGCCGGGCGGCTCGGCGCGCGGCTCATCGCGAACGGCGAGCGGACGAGCGTCGCGGCGGTCAGCCGCGAAGGCCTCGGTCGCGACGAGCCGCTCGCCGAGCGCCTCGCCGTCGACATCGCGCTCCACGATCAACGCGGCTGTCTGTCGCCGCGTGCGGTGTACGTGGAAGCCGACGGCGCGCCGTCGCCGATGGCCTTCGCCGAGCGGCTCGCGGCGGCGCTCGAGCGCGTGGCCCGCGAGCTGCCGCCCGGCCCCGCGACGGTCGAGGAGCGGGCGGCGCAGCAGCTACTCGCCAGCGAGGCCGAGTGGGAGGCCGGCAGCCGGGTACTCGCCGGCGCCGGCGGACTCGTGGTGTACGACCCGCGGGCGGCGTTCCGTCCCATCGCCGGCCGGCGGGCGATCCGCGTGCACCCCGTCGCCACGCTTGCCGCGCTGCCCGTGGTGCTGCCGAAGCGTCGCGTCGAGTGCGTCGGGCTCGCCACGTCCGGCCCCGAAGCGGCCGCGCTGGTGCCGGGGCTGCGCTCGCTCGGGGTCGCGCGCCTCTGTCCCATCGGCCGCATGCAGCAGCCGACCCTCGCCTGGCCTCGTGGCCAGCGGCTGCCGCTCGGCTCGTTGCGCGGCCGTCCGGACGGCGGCGCGCTCGAGATCGAGACGTGAGCGACGCGCGTCTGCGCGCGCTCTTCCTGCGTCACGTCTGCCAGACATCACCAAGCCCGCTCGGCATCACCGTCGCGCGCGCCGCCGGTTCGACGGTGTGGGACGTGAGCGGCCGGGCGTATCTCGATCTGCTCGCCGGCATGGGCGTGGCGAACGTCGGCCATACGCATCGCGAGGTGGTGGCTGCGGTGCGCGCGCAGGCGGAGCGTCATCTGCACGTCATGGTCTACGGTGAGATGATCCAGCAGCCGCAGGTGGACCTCGCCGCCCGGCTCGCCGGCCTCCTGCCCCCGCCGCTCGAGGTCGTGTACTTCACGTCGAGCGGCGCCGAGGCGGTCGAAGGGGCGCTCAAGACCGCGCGCAAGCATACCGGCCGCCGCCGGCTCGTCGCCTTCGAGGGCGCCTTCCACGGCGACACCTTCGGCGCGCTCTCGGTCGGCGGAAACCCGCGCTACCGCGCGCCCTTCGAGCCATTGCTCGCCGACGTCGCGTTCCTGCCGTTCGGCGACGAGCAGGCGCTCGCCGCCATCGACGAGCGCACCGCCGCCGCGATCGTCGAGCCGGTGCAGGCCGAGGCGGGCGTGCGTGCGCCCGCTCCCGCGTTCCTGCCCGCGCTCCGGCGTCGGTGCGACGACGTCGGCGCGCTGCTGGTGCTCGACGAGGTGGTGACGGGCTTCGGACGCACCGGAAGTCTCTTCGCGTTCGAGCGCGCGGGCATCGTCCCCGACCTCCTCGTCCTCGCGAAGGCGCTCGGCGGCGGCCTCCCGCTCGGCGCGTTCGTCGGCAGCGCGGGGGTCATGCAGACCCTGGCGCACGACCCCCCGCTTGCGCACGTGACCACGTTCGGCGGCCATCCGGTCTCCTGTGCGGCGGGCCTCGCGGCGCTCGAGGTGCTGCTCCGGGACCGCCTCGTCGCCCGCGCCGCGGCCCTCGGGGCGACGCTCCAGACGCAGCTCCGGGCGCTCGTCGGACGCGGCGGGCTGGTCGTCGTCCGCGGTGTGGGCCTGCTCGTGGGTCTCGAGTTCGCCTCGGCGGAGGCGGCGGCCGGCTTCACCCGACGCGCGCTCGACGGCGGCCTGATCCTCAACTGGACGCTCCACCGCGATACCGTCGTGCGGCTCGCGCCGCCGCTCGTGCTGACGGACGACGAAGCGGAGCGCGCCGTGGCCGGCATCCGCGCGGCGCTCGGATAGCAAGCCGACCCGAGACGAAGTCTCGGGTCGATTAGGGGCAGGGATACGCGACCTGGTTCGCGTTCTCGATCTGCGAGAGGATGCTCGTCCCGAGGGTGTCGCGGTTCGCAGGCGACAGGCAGGCCTGCTGGCAGAGGCCCTTCCCGTCGAGCTTGGTCATCGCGGCGCGATACTTCTCGAGCGCCGACTTGTGCTTGACCGGGTCGGACTCTTCGCACACCTCTTCGACGAACCCCTTCCCGGCAAACATCGCGTCGGCCTGCTTCTGGTGACAGTGCGTGACCGCGGCCGCGAGCTTCCCGAGCTCGCGCCCGACCGTGTCGGCACACTTGAGCTTCAGCTTGCCGGTGAGGCCGTTGGCGTCGATGGTGCCCGCGTCGTCGCCGCCGAAATCGACGGACGAGGTGCCGTCACAGTAGATCTGCCCGTTGAGGGCGTCGAGCGAGCCCGTCGTCGTTTTACCGGCAAAGAGGGTGGTCTCACGCGCCGCCGCCTGCATCAGCTGCTTTGCGCTGCAGAGGTCCTTGCCGCTCGGACCGAGCTTCGCGAGCGCGGCGTCGAGCTTCTCCTTGGCCGACTTCCCGGCGTTCGGACCCTCCTCGCACTGCTCCTCGTCGAACGGGATCGGTCGGCCGTTGAGCGCGCTGAAGACGGCATCCGCCTGCTTCTGATGGCAGCCGATGACCGCACGGATCGCCTTCGCGAGGGCCTTGCCGATCGAGTCGCCG
>Ga0066682_10001151_pt1 | contig 10099 bp, 10 predicted proteins | sample GraSoiAngelo_131_FD_65628 | JGI IMG/M metagenome (GOLD analysis project Ga0066682, IMG submission 65628) | Grasslands soil microbial communities from the Angelo Coastal Reserve, California, USA - 14_0929_02_30cm | ecosystem: Environmental > Terrestrial > Soil > Grasslands | place: USA... | reverse complement strand
GTCGCCGTTCCGAAGAGCGCCGTCGCGGACGCGAGCTTCTCCGATCCGGGCCCGCCGTACTGCCGCACCAGGAGATATGCGACGAAGATCAGCTCCATGAGCAGGGCCGACGTGAGCCGCACATCCCATTGCCACCACACGCCCCACGCCTTCCGGGCCCACAACGGCCCCGTGATGAGCCCCATGAGACCGAAAAGGACGACGAGCTCCGCCGCGGACACCGCGTAACGATCCGCGACCGGGTGACTCTTGAAGAGATAGATCGCGCTCGCAACGCCGCACACCGTGATGGCGCAATACTGCGCGATCCATGATGGCACGTGGTAGTACATGATTTTCTGAATCAACCCCATCGTCGATTCGTATGGCGCCTGCGCGATGAAGTACGGCGCCGCCACGAACAGCGCCGCGCCGACGACGACCAGAGGACCGAACGCTTTTCGCATGGCTGACCTGCCCTTCCCTGCCGCAGCTCTTCCTGTCCCCCGGCCTTCTCGCCCGTCCGCCGCTCACTCCGTCATCAGCGGCTCGAACGTCCACAGCGCCAGCGTCACGAACACCGTGTCGAAGGCCACGAGGATCCCGATCCACATCGTGGCGGTCGCCTCGTCCGGGATCTCGGCGAGCAGCGCTGCCGTCCCTCGAACTCCCGCAATGATTACCGGAATCGTGATGGGATACAACAGGATGGGCAGGAGCACGTCGCGCGACCGCGCGCGCACGAGCATGGCGGCGAACAACGTGCCCACCGCCGCGAACCCTATCGTGCCTCCGGCGAGCAGGCCTGCAAGCAGCAGCGGCCGGCTGAAGAGCGCCGCCTGAAAGAGGAACGCGACCATCGGTACGAGGAGCGCTTCCGCGATTCCGAGCAGGGCCAGCATCCCGAGCAGCTTGCCGACGTACAGCGCCGGACGCGGTGCCGGCGCGAGCAGCAGCGCCCGCAACGTTTCGCCGTAGCGTTCCCGCTCGAAGGTGCGGCCCAGCGCAAGCGTGCCGGAAAACGCGATGGCGATCCACAGAATACCGGCCGCGGCGTCCTCGACGGCCCGTCCTTCCTTCACGAACGCGAACGCGAAGACGAGCACGCACGACGACGCGAAGAACAGCGTCGTCGTGAGGATTTCCCAGCTCCTGACCTCGATCGCGAAGTCCTTTCGGAGCACGAGCCAGGCCGTGCGCAGGAACGTCACGCCTGCTCGCGCGCCGCGCCCGCTCCCGCCCGCGGCAGAGGCGTCATGTGGCGCCGATCAGCGCGCGGTAGCGCGCCCGGAGACCCGTCGACGCCGGTTCATCGGACAGCAGACGGCCGTCGCGAATCAGCGCCACGCGCGTCACGAGCCCGTCGGCCAAATCGAGGTCGTGCGTGGCGAGCACCACAATCGCGCCGTCGGCGGCCAGACGCCGCAGCCGATCCGAGGCCAGACCGACCGCCCGGTCGTCGAGGCCCGTGAACGGCTCGTCGAAAAGGACCAGGCGTGGACGATGGAGCAGCGCGCGCTCGAGCGCCAGCCGCTGGCGCATGCCGCGCGAGAAGCCGCTGACGACCTCGTCCGCACGGTCGCTCAGGCCGGCCGCCTCGAGCGCCCGATCGACCGGCCCGCGCGTGGCGAGCCCATAGAGCTGCGCGAAAAACCTGAGATTCTGTCGCGCGGAGAGCTCCGGGTAGAGATGCAGCTCGTGCGCGAGCAGACCAATGCGATCCCGCAGCCCCGGGCCCAGCCGCCGCGCCGGCCGATTCCCGTAGCGCACTTCGCCGCTGTTCGGCGCCGCGAGGGTGGCCAGGACTGCGATCAGCGTCGACTTGCCGGCGCCGTTCGGCCCGAGGAGCCCGACGATGTCGCCGGCGCGTGCGGTGAGGGAGATATGAGAGAGCGCGCGGCGCCGTCCGAAATGGCGGGAGACATCGGCGACCTCAACGACATCGAAATCGAGGTGGCCGTCGTTCACGGCTCTCGACCGTTCGACGGGTGCACGGTCGTCCCGAGCCGGGTCGAGGGACGACAAGCTCAGGTCGCCCCGAGCCCGCCGAGGGGCGTCGCGATACCTGCGCGACGAGCGGGATCCGCGCCGGTGTCGATGTCGAGGGCCGCGTAGACCTGCTCGAGCGCCGCGAGGAGATCGTCGCGCCGCGCGGCGTACCGGCGATCGTCGGTCCGGCCGTTGCGGTGATCGTGCTCCTGCCGGATCAGGTCGTTGAACAGCTTGTCGCGGCGTGCGAGCAGCCGCTTCCGTTCGGCCGCCCTGATCGAGACATGGTCGGTGGAACGCGCCGCTGCCCAGGTGCCGACCAGTACGATCCCGATCGCCAGCGTGAGCGCGGCGGTACGCGGCGCCGAGCTGTGGTGCGGGACGCCGCTCAGCGAGAGCCGGATGGGCTGGCCGGCCGCCACGGGTCCGCCCGTCGCGGCGATGAACAGTTCGCCGTTTGCGGGAATCTCGCGCTGCTCTTTGAGCTGCGGCGAGCTCAACGTCGTCGCGTCAACTTTTTTCACCACCACGGTGAGCTGCTCGAAGTTCGCCGGCAGCTTCTGCGCGATCTCGACCGAGCCGTCGGCGGCCGGCAGCTCGCACGCCACCTGCACGAACGTGTGGCCCGGCGCGAACGGCCCCTGAACCGTGACGCGCGTGCCGGCGACGCTCGCTTGCGGCGATGACCCTTCCATGATCCCCGTGCCCCTGGCGTCCTTCGGCAGGTCGAACACGAACGGTGCCGTCGTGTTCACCGGCACGCGCGCCTTGTTCGCGATGTCGAGCAGGTAGAACAACTCGATGGCCTCTTCGCGCGGCTCCATGATGATCCGAGACTGGTCGCCGAGGACGACCTGGCCGGCAATGGCCGGCGCGTCCGGCGTTGTCGCGGGGCCTTTCGATCGGTCGGTCGCCACCAGCATCAGCCGGATGCCGCCGCGCGCCGGCGCCGGGAACTCCTGCGACTCGAGATGCTCGCCGTCGACGTCAGCGATCGCCTTCACCGTCGCGTTCGGCGTCAGGTCGTTGAACTGCGCCCGCCCGCTCTCGTCGGTTTTCACGGTGAGCACCTTGGAGCCGACGCGCAGCTCGACCGGGTGGCTGGCGATGTTGTTCGACAGCTCGCCGCGAATCAGGCGCACCGAGACGGCGCCGTTCGGCAGATCGTCGACGGGGCGTGGAATCCCCGCCATCTGCTTTGGATCCGGCTGCGCGCCCACATCCTGGCGCGCAGCACAAAGGACACAAAGGAAACAAAGGACACAGAGGGAAAGACCCGTCCAGCCCTTCCTGGCCACCGCGCAGTTCCTGCCCATTAAAGCCTCGCCCCGCATCCTTTGCAGAACTTCGCGTCGGCGTCGTTCCCCGCGTCGCAGCTCGCGCACACACGCTCGGCCTCGGAGCGCGAAGGCTTCAGCCGAGCGTTCCTGTCCTGGAGACGTTTCGCCAGATCCCGTTCGATTTGTTCGCGATAGCCGGACCCGGCATCGAGCTGACGGATGAGCCCTGCCGCGCGCGTGCGCAGGCGGCCCGACATTTCCCGCCAGTCCTCGTCGGACAGACGTCCCATCGCGCGATCGAACTCGAGCTCCTTGATCGATCTGAGCGAGAGCATCTTTTCGCGCTCGAGCGCGACGCGCGTTCGGTGGCCGATCGTGACGGTCCGATCCTCGTCCGGCGACACGAGCGGCCGAACCATGCGCAGCGCCGCGTAGCCGACCAGCGCCGCCGCCGCCATGAGGAGCCCGATCAGGATCACGGCCGTCGGGCCCTGACCGCGCGTGATGAACGTCATCGCCGTCGCGCAGCCCAGCGCGGCCAGCGCGAAGAATTGCCAGGGTTGAAGTCCGGCGTCGGTGGTGCCCGGCTTCTGCCGGACCTGCTTAGTCGAGGTCTCGGAGCTCATCATCGATACGCTCTTCGAGAGCGGGATCGAGCGGCGCGGCGGTCGCGGGGCCCTCGGGCTTCCGGGTCCACCTCACCGCCGCGAAGCCGACGGCGACCGCACCGGTCGCACCCATCAGGTAGGGGAACAGCCACGCGAGCCGGCTGAAACCCTTGTCGATGGGCGCGCCGAGCATCTCTTCGCCGCCGTACTTGGTGATGAACGCTTGAATGATCTCGTCGTGGGTCTTCCCTTGATCGATGAGGGCGGCCAGCTGTGCGCGCATTTCGTGGGATGTGGCGCACGGATCCTTCCGGCATTCGGCGATGGTCGCGTGCCCGCAGGCGCCGCACGTGCAGACGATTTCGTGCTGCATCTTCCGCTCGAAATCGTTGCGGGCGTAGTACGACGACTGGATGTTCTGACCCGCAGGACCGGGACCCATCCCCGCCTGCGCCGACAGCACCGTGCCGCCGGAGACCAGCACTGCAAACAGCAGCGCGACCGTGGTGGTCGCGGCTTCGGCCGGCAGGCTGGCGAGCGCAAACGAGTACGCGCGCTCCGGCAGGAGCGCGATGCCGGTGCCGAGCGCCATGATGCCGAAGCCCAGCCAGATCCAGTTCACGAGAGGATTCAACACGATCGTCAGCGTCGCCGTCTGCGTCGCGAGGTCGCTCGGCTGAAACGCCAGCACGATGTACAGGTCCTCGGCAAACGTCCGCCGGATGGCCACTTCGGTCGTCGGCTCCTGCTCGTGCTTGCGGAACGCCCACTTGGCCGGATACATCGTGTCGATCTGTTTCCCGTTCTCGAAGATCGAGAGGTAGGCCATGGTCATCTGCTTCTGACCATCGTCGCTCACCTTGAGGCCGTCGTTGCGGATGCTGTAGCGGCCGATCGTCGCCTGCTCACCCGGCTTCAGCAGGACCTGCTCGTCCCTCTTGAAGCCGTTGCCGGCGAACCCGAGGAAGATGGACACGATGCCCAGATGGACGATGTAGCCGCCGTACCGGCGCTTGTTGCGGCCGACGAGCCCGATGATCGCCGTGAAGATGTCGGTTCCGGTGTTCTTCCGGCGGATGTTCCCGCCGCGCCAGAACTCCTGCCCGATCGTGCCCACCACCATCGCCGACATCGCGAAGCAGAGCCCTGACGACCACACCCGCACGCCGAGCGCCGCCAGCCCGGCGGCGGTGACAAGCGCCAGCCCGACCGGAAAGAGGAACGAGTCGCGCAGGTTCGAGAGCGTCGACTTGCGCCACGCGAGCAAGGGGCCCACGCCGGTCAGAAACAGCAGGACGAAGCCGATCGGCACCATCCATTTGTTGAAAAACGGCGCGGCAACGGTCAGGCGATGGCCGGTGATGGCTTCGCTGAGCGTCGGGAACATGGTCGCAAACAGCACGAACAGCGCCGCGAACAACAGCACCCAGTTGTTGACCATGAATGCCGCCTCCCGCGACATCCACGAATCGAGCTCGTTGCGCGCCTTGAGCAGCGGCAGCCGGTAGATGACCAGACCGAAGCTGAACGCGAGGATCGCCACCATGAAGCCGGTGAACAGCTTCGCGAGGATCGGGTCGTCGCCGAATGCGTGGACCGACTGCACGACGCCGGACCGGGTCATGAACGTGCCGAAGATGGTCAGGAAGAACGTCATGATGACGAGCGTGACGTTCCAGACGCGCAACATGCTGCGCCGCTCCTGCACCATGACGGAATGGAGGAACGCCGTCGCCGTGAACCAGGGCAGGAGGCCGGCATTCTCGACCGGATCCCACGCCCAGTAGCCTCCCCAGCCAAGCTCTTCGTACGCCCAGATCATCCCGAGCGTCAGGCCGAAGGACAGGAACAGCCAGCTGAACATCGTCCAGCGGCGCACCGCACGAAGCCACGAGTCGTCCAGGTGACCCGTGATGAGCGCGGCGACGCCGAACGCGAACGGAATCGTCATGCCGACGAAGCCGGTGTACAGCGACGGCGGATGAATCGCCATGTAGAAGTTCTGCAGCAGGGGGTTCAGCCCCTCGCCGTCGGCCGGCGCCGCTGTCAGAAACGTGGTGAACGGGTTCTTGTGCGCCACCATCAGGTACAGGAAGAACATCTGCACCGTGGAGATGGTGGCGATGACATAGGGAATCAGCTCGCGGTGCCGCTCGCGGTTCACGTAGACCGCCAGCGATCCGAAGATCGACAGGAGGAACACCCAGAACATGATCGATCCGTCGAGCCCGCCCCAGTACGACGTGATCTTGTAGAACAGCGGCTGCACGCTGTCCGAATAGTGCGCGACGTACTTGATGGAGTAGTCGCCGGTCAGGAACGCATTGATCAGCACGGCCGTCGCCGCGATCATGAGCGCGCAGATCAGGTAGAACGCGCCGATGCCGCTTTCAATCAGCGGGCGCGACCGGCGTCGTGCGCCGACCACCGAGACGACGGCGGCGTAGCTGCACGTGACGAAGGCGGAAAGAAGGAGAAACGAGCCAAGTGACGGCATAACCCCTACAGGCCGGTGGCCGCGGATTTCGGCTGGTACTTCGACGGACACTTCGCCATCACGCCATCGCGATCGACTTTGAACCCGTCCGGCGTCAGCTGGCCCTTCAGCACGACCTCGGATTCCGTGCCCGGCGTGTCCTTGAACGTGTCCGGCACCACGCCGTTATAGGTCGCATCGACAACAGTTCCTTTGTTCTGCACTTTGAACTTGTAATCGAGCGAGTCGCGCTTGCGCAGAATGGAATTCGTGACGACGAAGCCGTGCAGCTGCAGCCGCTTGCCCTGCCAATCCCGCGGGCTGCTCATCACCTCGTCGACATGCTTGTAGTACTCGGTGCCTTCGGCCAGCGTCGTCCAGAGCAGGCCGACGAAGGCGAGCACGAGTACGGAGGCAGTGGCGCCAATCTTGATATATCGATGTGTCATAGGGACTTCCGGGGAAAAGGAAAACAGCTTGCGCCGAGTTAGCTGGTGTGCGTTCTCCCTCAGAATAGCGTGCTTTACCCCCCGTATGCAAGGAGCAAACGCATCAGCTCCGCGACGCTGGCGACCGGCAGACCGACGACATTTGAATACGATCCTTCAACGCGCGGGATAAAACGCGACGCCAGCCCCTGAATGGCGTAGGCGCCGGCCTTGTCGCGCCCTTCTCCGCGCGCGACATACCAGGCGATATCCTCTTCCTGCAGCGCGTGGAAGTAGACGACGGTCGTTTCGACTCGTCCCACCTCGGCCGTCCCCTGCCGCAGGCTCAGACCCGTCAGCACCTCATGCCGCGTCCCGGACAACCGGCGCAGGAATCTCGCCGCATCTTCATCGTCGCGCGGCTTGCCGAGGATCTCGCCGTCAATCACAACCGCGGTGTCCGCGCCCAGAACGATCGGGTCGGCCCCGCTGAAGCAGGGCCCTACGAACAGTCCGTGGGGCGCCGCTTTAGCGGTGCCGGCCTGTATGTGGGGCGCCGCCTTGGCGGTGCCGGCCTGCGCCGACGCCGACTTGTCCGCCGCGAGCCGCCGCACGTACATCGCCGGCGATTCGCCCGCGCGAATCGATTCGTCGACGGCGGCGGCGACGACCTCGAACTCGTACCCGGCGGCGCGCAGGAGCTCGGATCGACGCGGCGACGCGGACGCGAGGATCAGGCGCATGGTAGAATTTGGAATTGTGAATTCGGAATCTGGAATTCGCGAATTCCAAATTCCCAATTCCGAATTCCGAATTCTACATGCGTCCGCTCGCGCACGGCCTTCCAGGGGCACTCACAGAGCTGCTCAAAGCGGCGCCGCTGTCCGACGGCAAGGTGACGTTTGCCTGGGGCGCCGCGGTCGGTCCGGCGATCGAGCGCGTCACGGCCGTGAAGCTCGAAAGGCGCGTGCTGATCGTCGAAACCGCGAGCGCCCAGTGGTCGCGCGAGATCATGCGCTCGTCGCCAACCATCCTGAGACGGCTGCACCGGTTTCTTGGCGCCGATGTCGTCGACCGGATCGAAACGCGGACGAACACCAATCTCAAAGTCTGAAGTCTGAAGTCTGAAGTCTGAAATGCGCGAGTCCGTCATCGTCTCCGCCGTGCGCACGCCGACGGGGAAGTTCCTCGGCGCGCTCAAGAGCTTCACCGCGACCGAGCTGGGAGCGCTGGTGGTGGCGGAAGCTGTTCGCCGGGCCGGCATCGATCCGCAGATCGTCGACGAGTGCATCATGGGCAACGTCGTCTCCGCCGGTCTCGGCCAGAACCCGGCGCGCCAGGCGGCGCTCCACGGCGGGCTGCCCGACCATGTCGCGGCACTGACGATCAACAAGGTATGCGGCTCCGGTCTCAAGGCCGTGATGATCGCGGACCAGGCCATCCGCGTCGGCGACATCGACGTCGCGGTCGCCGGCGGCATGGAGTCGATGAGCAACTGCCCGTACCTGCTGCGCGGCGTGCGCGACGGCCTGCGCATGGGCAACAGTGACGTCGTCGACTCGATGATCAACGACGGCCTCTGGTGCGCCTTCGAACAGTGCCACATGGGCAACTCGGGCGAGGTCGTCGCCGATCGTTACAAGGTCGGCCGTGCAGCTCAGGACGAGTACGCCGCGCGCAGCCATCAGAAGGCGGCCCGTGCCACTGATGAGGGCGCGTTCAAGGACGAAATCCTGCCGATCTCGATTCCGCAGAAGAAAGGCCACGCCCTTGTCGTCGAGCGCGACGAAGCGATCCGCGCCGACACGTCCGTCGAATCGCTCGCCGCGCTCAAGCCCGCGTTCAAGCAAGATGGCACGGTGACCGCCGGCAACGCGCCCGGCGTCAACGACGGCGCGTCGGCGCTGGTGGTGATGGCGGCCGATCGCGCGAAATCGCTGGGGCTGACGCCGCTCGCGCGCATCGCCGGTCAGGCGACGAGCGGGCTGCCGCCGAAGTTCGTTCTGATGACGCCGGTCGAAGCCGTGCGCCGCGTCGCCGCAAAAGTCGGCTGGGACCTGAAGGACGTGGACCTGTTCGAGCTGAACGAAGCCTTCGCGGTGCAGGCCGTCGCCGTGCTCGGCGAGCTCGGCATCGATCCGCAGAAGGTGAACGTCACCGGCGGCGCCGTCGCGCTCGGCCACGCGATCGGCTCGAGCGGAGCACGCGTGCTGACGACGCTGCTCTACGCACTGAAACGGAGAAAGACGAAGCGCGGCATCGCGACGCTCTGCCTCGGCGGCGGCAACGGCGTCGCGCTCGCTGTCGAGCGCGTCTAAAACAAAATGCAACCACGAAAACACGAAGCACCGCGAAGATCACGAAATCAATAAGCTATTTCTTGTTTCTTCGTATGGTTCGTGCCTTCGTGGTCCCTGCAGCGACATGATCAAAACCGTCGGTGTCGTCGGCGCGGGCACGATGGGGAGCGGGATCGCCCAGGTGTTCGCACAGTCTGGCTTCACGGTGCGCCTGGTGGACGTGGCGCAGCCGATGCTCGATCGCGCGCGCCGGACGATCGAGAAGAGCCTCGACAAGTTCGTCGAGAAGGCCAGGCTCAGCGGCACCGATCGCGACGCCGCACTCGGACGGTTGTCGACGGCGACGACGATCGAGCCGATCGCGCACGCGGATTACGTCGTCGAGGCGATCGTGGAGAGCGCCGACGCGAAGCGATCGCTGTTCGCGAGCCTCGACGCAATTGCCCGGCCGGACGTGATTCTCGCGTCCAACACGTCGTCGATCTCCATCACCGCGCTCGGCGCGGCCACCAGACGCCCCGACAAAGTGCTGGGCATGCACTTCATGAACCCGGTGCCGCTCATGACGCTGGTCGAGATGATCCGCGGTCAGGCGACCTCGCCCGAGTCGATGCGGGTGGCGTCGGACCTGTGCGCGACGCTCGGCAAGACTCCAGTCGAAGCCGCCGACTATCCGGGGTTCATCGCGAACCGCATCCTGATGCCGATGATCAACGAGGCGATCTACGCACTGATGGAAGGCGTGGGCACGGCCGACGCCATCGACACGGTGATGAAGCTGGGGATGAATCATCCGATGGGACCGCTCGCGCTCGCCGACTTCATCGGCCTCGACGTCTGCCTGGCGATCCTCAACGTCCTGCACGACGGGCTTGGCGATCCGAAGTACCGGCCGTGCCCGCTACTGCGGCGCATGGTCGCGGCGGGTCACCTCGGACGAAAGTCCGGACAGGGCTTTTACTCGTACGAGCCACACCGCCACGACCACCGGCCCTAGAATCGCGATCTCCTGCACGATCGCCTCGAGGTTCTTGATCAT
>Ga0066682_10001148_pt1 | contig 10109 bp, 8 predicted proteins | sample GraSoiAngelo_131_FD_65628 | JGI IMG/M metagenome (GOLD analysis project Ga0066682, IMG submission 65628) | Grasslands soil microbial communities from the Angelo Coastal Reserve, California, USA - 14_0929_02_30cm | ecosystem: Environmental > Terrestrial > Soil > Grasslands | place: USA... | reverse complement strand
TTCATGGCCTTTTGCAATTCTTCGAGCGTCTTCGGATGTGGCGGCTCTTCGCTTTTTTGAGCCGCCTGCGGGGAAGCAAAAACAGCAGACCCGGAAGCAAGAAAACATAAAATGATTCCTGGCACCGAAATGCGCCGCATGAACTGCTCCTTTGACTGAGTTTCTTTCCTGCGCGGCATTCTATCCACGAATTCGCACAGTTCCAAAGCATTTGGCAACGGCACAGCCACCGCCGTGTTTTCGACAATTGACGCTGCCCTGACTCTCGCATACGATGCCGCACGTCGCGAATTTCATTTACCATGGGCTGCCGAGGAGCTTTGCCGCCGATGAGACATTCAATTCGATGCCCTGGCTTTTCCGTGCTTCTGCTAACAGCGAATCTTTGCCTGGCCCAACAGTGGCAATCGCAGCCGCAGCCAGACAAAGCCGCGGATAAACCTGCGGAAAAGCCGAAGGACGAAAAGAAGCCTCCCGTGCCCGAAGAAAAGAGTGTGCCGACCAAGCACTCTCTCAAGATCGGCGGCCAGGAAATTAAGTACACCGCGACCGCCGGAACTATGCTGCTTAAGCTCGAAGACGGCACGCCTAAGGCCAGCATTTTCTACGTTGCCTATACCAAGGACGACGTTGCCGACGCCAGCCAGCGCCCAATCACCTTCAGCTTCAATGGCGGCCCGGGCTCTTCTTCAGTTTGGCTGCATCTGGGGTTGCTTGGGCCGCGCCGCGTGCAGATGGGCGACGCCAGCTCGTTGCTTCCGCCACCGTACAAGCTCGTTGATAACGACACTTCGCTTCTCGATGTCAGCGATCTGGTTTTCATCGATCCAGTTTCGACGGGCTATAGCCGTGCCGTTCCCGGCGAAGCGCCCAAGCAATTTCACGGCGTGGAAGAAGACGTGGAGTCCGTGGGCGAGTTCATAAGGCTCTATGCCACGCGCAACAAACGCTGGTCTTCGCCAAAGTTTCTCGCCGGCGAGAGCTACGGCACAACGCGCGCCGCTGGACTTTCCGGCTATCTCCAGCAGCGCTACGGCATGTATCTCAATGGCATCATCCTAATTTCTTCCATCCTGAATTTTGAAACTGCGGAATTCGATGTTGGAAACGACTTGCCCTACATCCTGTACCTCCCGACCTACACCGCCATCGCCTGGTATCACAAGAAGCTGTCGCCCGATTTGCAGCCTGACTTGCAGAAAGCACTCGAAGAGTCACGAAAGTTCGCGATTGGGGAATATACCGATGCACTCACGGCTGGCGACGCGCTGCCTGCCGCCCGACGCGCGGAAATCGCGCAGAAGCTCGCGCGCCTTACTGGCCTTTCGCCCGATTATATTGACCGGACCAATCTGCGGATTGAGATCATGCGCTTCACGAAAGAGCTGTTGCGCGGCCAGCGCCGCACAATTGGGCGCATCGACGCGCGCTTCCTCGGCATTGATCGGGATGCGGCTGGCGAAGAGCCGGAATTCGACCCCAGCATCGCCGCCATCATGGGGCCCTATTCCGGCATGCTCAACGATTACGCGCGCAACGATCTCAAGTTCGATAGTGACTTGCCCTATGAAGTCCTCACGGGGCGGGTCCGGCCCTGGAATTATGCGCCATATGAAAATCGCTACGTCAACGTGGCCGAAACGCTGCGCAGAGCCATGACGCAGAATCCGTTCCTGCACGTCTTTGTCGCCAAGGGCTACTACGATCTCGCCACGCCTTTCTTTGCTGCGGACTATACTTTCGACCATCTCGGCCTTGACCCCACGTTGCGCAACCATTTGAGCGGCTCTTACTATGAGGCCGGGCACATGATGTACGTTCATACACCTTCGCGCGTAAAGCTTAAGGCCGATATCGCGCAGTTCCTCAAATCCGGCACCGCCGCGGGTCCCGCGCAATGAAGCGTATTCTCTCCTCGGTTGCTTGGCTGGCCATCGCCCTTCTGGGCGCGGGGGCGCTCGGCGCGATTGCCATCCACCGCGGCGAACCGCTCAACGCCATGTGGTTTGTCATTGCCGCACTTTGTTGTTATCTCGTGGCCTTCCGACTGTATTCTGCTTTCGTGGCCGCCAAAGTCCTTGCGCTGGATGACACGCGTGCCACTCCCGCTGAGCGCCACGATGATGGCCGCGATTTTGTTCCCACAAACAAATGGGTTCTCTTTGGCCACCACTTCGCTGCCATTGCCGGGCCCGGTCCGCTCGTCGGCCCAACGCTGGCCGCGCAATTCGGGTATCTCCCCGGCACATTATGGCTGATTGCGGGTGCAGCGTTTGGCGGTTGCGTCCAGGATTTTGTGATTCTTTTCTGCTCCATTCGGCGCGACGGAAAGTCGCTCGGCCAAATGGCGCGCGAAGAAGTGAGCGAGCGCGGCGGGTTCATCGCTCAGCTGGCGGTGCTGGCCATCATGGTCATTCTGCTGGCCGTGATCGCTCTGGTCGTGGTGAACGCGCTGAAATCCTCTCCTTGGGCGACTTTTACGCTGGCCATGACCATTCCGATTGCGCTCCTATTGGGTGTGTATCTCCGATTCGTGCGCCCGGGGCGCGTTCTCGAAGCCTCCATCATGGGCGTTGCGCTGATCATTTTCGTCGTGGTTGCCGGGCAGTGGGTGGCGGATTCACCTTATTGGTCGCATGTCTTCACGTTGAGCGGTCTTGGGCTCACCGCGGCGATTATCATTTACGGATTCTCGGCCTCGGCATTGCCGGTTTGGCTTTTGCTGGCGCCGCGCGACTATCTCAGCGCTTTCATAAAGGCAGGCGCAATCTTTTCGCTGGCGGCAGGGATTCTTCTGGTCCGGCCGCAAGTGCTCATGCCGCCGCTCACGCGTTTCATTGACGGCACCGGACCCGTGTTCGCCGGCAAGATTTTTCCATTCTGCTTCATCACCATTGCTTGCGGGGCCGTCAGCGGCTTTCACTCCTTAATCTCTTCCGGCACCACGCCGAAGATGATCCTGCGCGAAGGCCACGCTCGCTTTATCGGCTATGGCGCCATGTTGCTCGAATCTTTCGTGGGCGTCATGGCCATGGTCGCTGCCTGCGCGATGACACCGGGCGTCTATTTCGCGATCAACAGCCCACCGAGCATCGTGGGCGCCACCGCGGACGCAGGCGCGGCTACCATCAGCAGCTGGGGCTATCCGTTGCAGCCCGAGACCATGACGAATCTTGCTCACGCTGTGGGCGAGATTACGCTGTGGAATCGCGCGGGCGGCGCGCCCTCGCTCGCCGTCGGCATGGCGCAAATCTTTTCCAATACCATTGGTGGCCCGCGTCTCCTCAGCATCTGGTATCACTTTGCCATCATGTTCGAAGCGCTCTTCATCCTCACTGTGCTGGACGCCGGCACGCGCGTCGGTCGTTTCATGGTTCAGGAATTGGGGGGACGCATTTGGGCGCCGTTTGGCCGCCGCGGCTGGATGCCCGGAATCCTTTTGTCGAGCGCTATCATCGTCGCGATGTGGGGTTACTTCCTTTACCAGGGAGTTATCGACCCACTTGGCGGCATCAATTCGCTCTGGCCGCTTTTTGGCATCGGCAATCAGTTGCTCGCGGCTGTGGCTCTGGTCGTGGCCACGACGATTCTTCTGAAGATGGGACGTCTGCGCTGGATCTGGGTGACGCTGGTCCCGACGGTGTGGTTGGTCATTGTGACCATGACCGCGAGCTATCAGAAGATTTTCGATCCTAGTCCTCGACTCGGTTTTCTTGCAAACGCGAACGAACTGGCCCAGCAGATCGCTGCAGGCAAAATTGCCGCCGCGAAAATGGTCGACACGCAGCGCCTGATCTTCAATCTGCGCCTCGATGCTGCCGTGACTGCCATCTTTGCCTGCATGGTGCTGGTCTTGGTAGTCGAGGCTATCTTCCAGTGGTATTCCATTCTTAGCCGCAGACGTGAAGCCATACTTCATGAATCGCCATACATCGCGACCCGCTGGGCCAAAGACTTCTCCGGCGCTGCCCACGACGCTGCCGTTGGCGACGCGATGGGAGACGATTGATGCGCAAAGTCGCCAAACGCACGAGGCGCTTCCTCCTCCGCTTCTGGCGCGGCCTGCGCGAATGGTGCGGCGACGCGGCTTACGAAAGCTACTTGCGTTCCAAAGCCGTCCATGGTGCCTCCTGCCGCACTCTGAACGAGGCTGAGTTCTACGTCGAGCAGCTCAATCGCCGTTATTCCCGGCCCAACCGCTGCTGTTGAAAACCGCGCATTCCAGTCTTGCCTCTGGTGCGCCTCAGAGTTAAACTCCCTCCATCTCGGTAAAGGCCCCACACTGGAAAGTCTTCGGAGGAATCATGCGAATAACGTCCCGTCTACTCTTGCTTCCTGTCTTTGTGGTTGCTGCCGGTCTCATCTACCTGAATTCAGCAGCGCAGGACAAAGCCAAACCCGATTTCGATATGACCGCCAGCTATATCGAAGCTTGTAGTTGCGACATGTTTTGTCCCTGCTACTTTAACGATCACTCCACCAATCACATGGCCATGGGTGAGCACCACATGGAAGAACACTTCTGCCGCGCCAATCTCGTTCTAAAAGTCGACAAGGGAATGTACAAAGATGTGAAGTTAGATGGCGCCAAGATCTGGGTCGCCACCGATTTGGGCAGCGATTGGAGCACCGGCAAGGACTCCTGGCTAGTGGTGAACTTCGATCCCAGCGTCACCAAGGAACAGCAGGTCGCGCTAGCCGACATTCTCGGCCAGCTCTATCCGATACCCTGGCAGAAAAAGGCCGCGGGGACCGCCGCGTTTTCATGGAGCGTAAATACCAAGACCGGCGTGGCCCACGCCAAGATGAGCGACGGTAAGGGTGAAGTCATCCTCGAGAAGGTCGCGGGCGGCGACCCCGGCCACGAGGTTGTCATCCGCAACTTGAAGTATTGGGGCGCGCAGTCCAACGATGGCTTCCGCATGTGGAAGAGCAAGCACGAAGCCTTCGAAGGCGACGGCCATAAGTTCTCTTATGACGGCACGAATGGCTTCCTGATCACCATTCACTTTTCCGGAAACGCCAAGACTGCCTCGGCGGACTAGGTTTCGCGGAAACACCAATTCGAGCACCTGCGCGTTGCTCGTTGTCTCCGAAGGCGCGCAGGTGTCTCTCTAAAACTCTTCGTCGTCTTCCCCGGGATGTTTCAGAACGACTGTCCTGTGCGTGATTCGAATGCTGTTGTTGCGAATCCCTGAGAGAATGGCGCGGCGCGTTTCTGCAGGCAGCATTTCCGGGGCAAACACTCCGGCAAGGTCCCGAGGAAAGAACTTAATGAACAGCGCAGCGACGTTGGCCGTGGCATACGCCACGGGCGTCGTAAAGCGTCCCTGTTGCCGGATCTGATAGAGCGTCGGGAACGTGCAATCGCTGCGAATCAGCAAATACTCATCGACTCTCTTGCCGTTCTTCATGCCCTTGACCAACACGGCCGCCGCGAACCGGGCGTTCTGCAAAATGCCCTGGCGAATCAGCTTGGCGATCATGCGGGGAGAAGATGTTTGAGGGAAGCGGTGCCGAACGAGACCTCGTGATTTGGTTAATTTTCCCAGTCTGTACCAGCGGCGAAGCCGGTCAATCTCATTTCCGCCGATTTTCACGTCCAGATCGCGCATACGAATGAAGTATGGCAGCGTGGCAACTTCATCCTGGGCTGCCAGCACCACGCGTACAGTTCCAATCGGTTCGGGGAAGCGGAATTTCTCAACCTCCGAAAATCGCTTGCCTAGCTGAAATCTTCCACCTCGGTAAATGCGTGGATGCGAAACCGCTTCGTCAAAAGACACTTCCGGTGACCATTGCGAGATTGGATCGTCGCTCTCGCTGCTTTCATACAGCCGGATATGCACGGCCTCCACTTCGTCAAGCATGTCAGCGGCGCGCTTTACTAGCAGATTGGTCAGCCCCGGCGCTGCGCCGGCATTAATCACTGCCGCGCGGTTCTTTTCCTCAAATTTCTTCGTGTAACGAAACTGCTCCGCCTTGAAGGGATTTCTCGTCAGATGGGAGCTGAGGTCCATGTAGTGCGCGCGCAGCCGCAGTGCGGCCCGCAACACGATCTCATTGAACACCGAAGCTGAAGCGTTGACGATGAGCTGGCAGCCTTTTGCCGCCTTCACGATGCCGCGCAGGTTTCGCGCATTCACTTCGGTCACGGGGATTGTGCTTCTCTTGCCCAAGAAGCGCCGCGCCCGCTCCGGATCCCGGTCCCCGCACCAGACCGTATGTCCTTGGCGCTCCAGCAATTGTGCGAGAAGAGAGCCGGTCGCACCAGCTCCTAAGACGAAGATCCGCATGGCGTGCGCAAAACTCTACCACAATCCGCAGCACCCCCTTCAGGCCGTAATCGCCAATGTCATAGAATTGCGCCCGCAGCCCCTTGGGCGTACACTGTGGCTGTAACTCCGATCCCTGCCGCCTAAGGGGGAACCAACCGACGGCCGCAGGGGCGATGTCCCGCGCAACTTTTGGGACTCAGGGTCCGGGTGGAAACGCCCGCGCCTCCCGCGATTGGAAAGGAGCGTCATCGCCGGAAATGCGTTGATTCCGGCATGTCCCCGATTCCAATCCGTGAATCGGGGTCTTTCTTTTGCTCTTGTTGACAATGACCCTTCACGACAGTTTCGGCCGCCAGATCACCGACCTTCGCATTTCGGTCACTGACCGGTGCAATTTCCGCTGCGTCTATTGCCGCTCTGCTGATCCAGAAAACTATCGCGATCACGACGAGATTCTCTCCTGGCCCGAACTCGACCGCCTTGCGAGAGTCTTCCTAAGCCTCGGCATCTGCAAGATTCGCGTGACCGGTGGCGAACCACTCGTCCGTGATGGCGTGGAAGCCTATATTTCTCGCCTGCACGCGCTCGGTTTTCCCGACCTTTCCATGACCACCAACGGCCATCTCCTCGCGGATCGCTGCGACCGACTCCTTACGGCCGGCTTGCGGCGCATCAACATCAGCCTCGATTCACTCGACGCCGCCAAGTTCGAGCGCATCACCCACACCCAGTCGTTCTCTAAAGTTATGGACGGCATCGATGCAGTTCAGAATTCGCGCCTCGCTCCCGCCAAAGTGAACGCTGTGCTTGTTCGGGGTCTCAACGACGACGAAGTCGAGGCCTTCGCGGCATTTGCCCGCGAACGCGGCGTCATCATGCGCTTCATCGAATTCATGCCCCTGGACGCCGATCGCCACTGGTCCCGTGAACTCGTCGTTCCCGCCGCCGAAGTCTACGAGCGCATCCATGCCCGCTGGCCGCTGGTCCAGATTCCCCACGAGCGCAGCGAAACCGCGCGCAAGTATCGCTTTGCCGACGGCGCACTCGGGGAAATTGGCCTGATTGCCTCGGTTACTCAGCCCTTTTGCGGCTACTGCTCGCGCATCCGGGTCACCGCCGACGGCAAGCTCCGCACATGCCTATTTAGCAAGGAGGACCACGACCTCCGGTCCCTCCTTCGCGAGGGCGCCTCGGACGACGATTTGGCCGCCTATATCCGCTCTGTGGTCAACGAAAAGGAAGAAGGGCACCGCATCAATGAGCCCGGTTTTGTGCCCCCATCTCGAACCATGGTCTTTATTGGGGGGTAGTGGACAATCGCCCTGTATATGAGAAAATAGAGTTTCGCAGCGGTTCAGGGACCGCAGGAAAACCACCTCTAGGTAGAGACTATACCAGCCATGGGCAACCTCGTTTCCATTTCGGGAAGCAGCACCCTCATCAGCACGGATCCGCCGGCCACCGTTCGCGCGCCGGAAATCGAGCCGGGTGTCGGCTGCAACTTTGACTCCTACCTGCTCGTTCCCGATAACACCCTCGACGACCGCATTGCCGCAGCTAAAGTCCGCTTGGGCGAAGACGTGGTCATCCTCGGCCATCACTACCAACGCGACGAAGTCATCAAATTCGCTGATTTTCGCGGCGACTCCCTGAAACTCTCGTTTCAAGCCTCCGAAGCCTACGCCCGCTACATCGTCTTCTGTGGCGTCCATTTCATGGCGGAAAGCGCGGACATTCTCCGCCGTCAGCACCAAATTGTAGTGCTGCCGGACCTGAACGCTGGCTGCTCTATGGCCGACATGGCTGATATTGGCCAAGTGGAGGCCTGCTGGGATGAACTCGCCTCCGTTGTGGATGCCAGCAAGATCGTTCCCGTCAGCTACATGAACTCCACTGCCGCCATCAAGGCGTTCACCGGCCAGCACCGCGGCTCGATTTGCACCAGTTCCAACGCCGCCGCGGTTCTCAACTGGGCGTTTGAAAACGGCGAAAAGGTCCTGTTCCTGCCGGACGAGCACCTTGGCCGCAACACCGGCTACCGCATGGGTATTCCGCTTGAACAGATGATCGTGTGGGATCCGTATCAGGAGCTTGGCGGGAACACCCCCGAAGCGGTTCGCAATGCGCGCATCATTCTGTGGAAAGGCTACTGTTCCGTGCACCAGCGTTTCACGCCGGAGCAGGTCGCGCGCGTCCGCCGCGAGCATCCCGGCATTCGCGTCATTGTCCACCCGGAATGCCGCTTCGAGGTTGCTCAAGCTGCCGACCACATCGGTTCGACCGAAGGCATTATCAAAGCCATTGAGTCTGCTCCCGCTGGTTCGGAATGGGCAGTGGGCACGGAAATCCACCTGGTGAACCGGCTTGGCAAGGCTCTTCACGATCGCACAGTCATCTCCCTTGACCCCAACGTCTGTGTGTGTACAACGATGTTTCGCATCACCCCGCAGCATCTCCTCTGGGCGCTCGAAAACCTCGGTTTCGGCAATGTAGTCAACCGCATATCTGTCGACGAACGCACACGTTACTACGCTCGCCTGGCCCTCGACCGCATGTTGGCGTTGCGGTAGGCGGCCGATGGCCAGAAGTGGGGTCCCTTTCTGCTTGCAAAGCGTCTAACTCTAGAAGAGACTTTTGTCTGTGTCGTTTTAAATGCGGAAGTGAGTTGAAACGGGTTTATGGCTGACGAAGACCCAGAGCAGGATGAAACTCCGGAGCCGCCCCAGCGGCTCTTTACCCTCACGGAAGCGGAACGTGTGCGCAAAGACCTCGAACCTTTCCTCATCGAAGCCATCGATTGCCGCAAGAAGCTTTCTACTCTTGAAAATGATCTCTCCGCCGTCTCCGCCCGCATCATGATGATGGGCGGCGTGATTGTCCCCTATGAAAAGTTGTCCAAGCTCCGTGCCGAGCACACGCATCTAGCCGAAACCTTGAAGTCCACGCTCGGCCGCATCCTTGAAACCGGATGTATCGTCAAGGATTTGGACGTGGGTCTCCTCGATTTCCCCGCGATCATCGACAACCAGGACGTCTATCTCTGCTGGAAGCTTGGCGAGGACCGTATTCGCTTTTATCATCGCCAGGACGAAGGCTTTGCCGGCCGCAAGCCGCTCGACCCACGCGACCTCGGCCCGGGCGATAAAGTCCAGTAGAATGGCTTCCCACGGTCAGGGCGCTCTCCCGGCGTCATCCTGAGCGAAGCGAAGGATCTCAATTGACCATTCATCGCGGATGCAAACTGTGAGCGATCTTGACTAACCATCCTACGAATCGCCTGAAAGATTCCGCCAGCCCCTACCTCCGCTCCGCCTCGCATCAGCCCATTGACTGGCAGGAATGGGGTGATGCCGTCTTCGCCCGCGCTCAATCCGAGGACAAGCCCATTCTTCTCGATATCGGCGCGGTGTGGTGCCACTGGTGCCACGTCATTGATCGGGAGAGCTACGAGAACATCGAAATTGCGAAAATCATCAACGAGCACTTCGTCCCGGTAAAAGTAGATCGCGACGAGCGCCCCGACGTCGATTCACGTTATCAGTCCGCGATCAGCGCGATTTCCGGGCAGGGCGGCTGGCCGCTCACCGGCTTTCTTCTCCCTGATGGAAAACCTTTCTTCGGCGGCACCTATTTCCCGCCCGAGGACCAGATGGGCCGTCCCGGTTTCCGCCGCGTGCTGCTCGCAGTGGCGGATTCCTACCAAAACAAGCGCGCGGAACTTGAGCGCGCAGCCAATTCACTCTCCGAGGCGGTCGCGCAGGCGGAAGCCTTCACCGGCGCCCGTGCTGAATTCGACCTCGGCGTGGTGGACGCGCAAATCCAATCCATCAC
>Ga0066682_10001146_pt1 | contig 10113 bp, 7 predicted proteins | sample GraSoiAngelo_131_FD_65628 | JGI IMG/M metagenome (GOLD analysis project Ga0066682, IMG submission 65628) | Grasslands soil microbial communities from the Angelo Coastal Reserve, California, USA - 14_0929_02_30cm | ecosystem: Environmental > Terrestrial > Soil > Grasslands | place: USA... | reverse complement strand
CCTACGTCCTTCTCGCCGAGGAAACCAAGATCGAGGTGGATCCGGGCGCGCCGTGGCACCCCAGGCTGAAAGTGTGGGAGCGCCCCGCGCATGCCACCGCGGTGCGCACGTACGATGTGCCGGCGGACGCCCCGGGAATTCCCGAGGAGCTTCGCCGGCTCCTGGGTCCCATCGAGGTCACCGTGGAGCTGAACGGCGATACTCACTTCGCCGAACTCGCTTCCGAGGGAGGCGCTCCTTCCCTGATTCCCGTCAAGGACGCCACCGCGGTCCGGGTGGCCGCGATCGCTCCCGACGCGATTCAGGGCCGCATGGCCACGATGACGCCGCGGCAGGCGAAGTACCGTCTCGCCGCGCTCACGATCTTCGTGGGCGATCCCGCGGCGGAGGCGAACATCCGGAGCGCGGTCAAGCTCCGCGCCTCGCCCAAACCCGCCACCGCGCACACCACCGACCCCTCGGAGCTTCAGCTCATCGCGGTGCGAATTCGCGGGCCTCTCGAGCCCGCCGAGGAGCTGGCGCACCGCATTCCCGCCGGCGCCTTGAGGCTGCTCCTCCGCCACTAGAACTCCCGTCCCGGCATAGGCTTCCGGGCCGCGAATAGATTTCTCTGGCATTGGCGCGGCCCCGGTGTAGCTTCTATGTCCGCGCTCCGGCGCTCTCCCGGCGGAAGGCTCGGGAAAGCGTCGCCACTGTGTCGGGCGGAAACTCACCCATCGTTCCAATTCACGAAAGGGGTAACGAACATGAAGGCGCGTCTCGTCCTTGTTGTTCTCGTCGTCTCCTGCTTCGCGCTCGCGGGCGCCTTGATGGCCATGGAGACGAAGTCCGCCGCCAAGCCCTGGGCCATGAACGCCACGATCATCGAGGCGTGCAGCTGCCCTATGTTCTGCCAGTGCTACTTCAGCACGGCGCCCGCTTCCCACGCGATGGCGGGGATGGAAGGCCACTCGGAGGCGTACTGCAAATTCAATAACGCGTTCCGCGTGAACCGCGGCACCTACAACGGCGTGAGCCTCGCGGGCGCCAAGTTCTGGGTCGCGGGAGACCTGGGCTCGGACTTCGGCGGCGGACAGGCCGATTGGGCGGTGCTCACCTTCGATCCCTCGGTCACGCAGGCGCAGCGCGAGGGGATCGGAATGATCCTGGGCAAGGTGTATCCGGTGAAGTGGGCTTCCTTCCAGATGGGCGCCGACGCGCCGATCTCGTGGCAGCACCAGGCAGGGAGCGACGACGCGCACGCGATGCTCGACGGAGGCAAGGGCGCCGAGGTCATCCTCAAGAATTCCGTGAACAAGAACGCCGCGGGTCCGGTCGTGATCAAGAATCTCAAGTACTTCGGCGCGCCGCGGAACGAGGGGTTCGTGCTCATGCCGAACACGGTCGAAGCGTACCGTCTCGGCGCGAAGCCCTACGAGTTCAAGGGCACGAACGGCTTCATGATCACCCTGGACATCACGTCGAAGGACGTCGTCAACAACTAGGAATCGTCGTTCCAGAGCCACGCGAGGCACCTTCGGCGAATGCCGAAGGTGCCTTTGCTTCCCCGGCCGCTTCCAGGGCCGAGGAGGAAACGGGCGCAAGGAGGACCTCATGAACAAAGCTCAGCTCGGAAAGCTGTGGGAGCACTTCCGCACGGTGAACGGGATCACGCTGCGGGCGATCGAGGAAGTTCCGGCGGACAAGATCGACACCCGGCCGTGCAAGGACATGCGCACTCCCAAGGAGCTGGTGGTGCACATGTACAACGCGATGCGGACGGTCGCGGACGGGACCGCGCGGGGCGAGATCAAGTGGTCCGATGAGGAGGACAAGAACGCCGGACAGGGCATCCGCTCCCATGCCGAGCTCCTCCGCTTCGCCCAGGATTCCTGGAAGGCCACCGACGGGTCGATCCGCTCGCTGACCGACGAAAAGCTCGCGGGCCTGGTGAAGACGCCGTGGGGAGAGAGCTTCCCCGGCTCCGGGTGCGTCCAGATCATCTACGACGAGCACCTGCACCACCGCGGCCAGCTCTACGCCTTCCTCCGCCAGCTGGGAGTCGAGCCCCCGCTCATGTGGGACTTCGAGCACAACGCTCCCGAGTTCCAGCCGCGAACGGCAGCCGCGCAGCAGATCTAGCCGCTGGCATCCAACCCGTCTCATCCGAGGGGGCCGGACGCGCCGAGCGCCGGCTGGTGCTGGGGACCACGGCGATCTCCTCGGGGCTGGCGGGGCTCTGCCTGGACCGCGTGACCGCGCCCGTCCTCTTCGGATGGATCGGGCTCCTGGCCGCCCTGACGGGGATCCTAGGGTTTGCTTCGGGGAGGCTGCGGAGCCTGTAGCGGAGCCTGAGGCGGGGGCTCCGGCGGCGCCTTCAGCTCGGCGACCTTCCGCCGGGCCGTTTCGTCCGTGGGATCGATGGCGAGCGCGCGCTCGTAGAGCGCGAGCGCGGCGGACCCGTCCCCCGCTTTCTCGCGGAGCACGGCGAGGTTGGTCAGCGCGAGCGTGTTCTCGGGATCGGCCAGAAGCGCGCTCTGGAAGGAGCGGTCGGCTTCCCCCGTGGCCCCGCGGGTGGCCTCGATGACTCCAAGGTTCACCCAGGCTTCCGCGTAGCGCGAATTCTTCCCGAGCGCGGAATGGAAGCGCTCGATGGCTTCCTCCACGCGCCCCTCCCTCAGGAGCCTCGTGCCCAGGCTGTACTCGGCATCCGCGTTCATCTCCCGGGGCATGGGCCCCTGGCCCAGATTTCCGAGAAGGAAGAGCGCGCTCGCGCCGGCGAGTGAAGCCGCGCGCGCGAGGAGCTTCGCGTCCCGGAGCCACCACCGGACCCCTTCGGCGCTGAAGATCGCGAGAAAGGGAACGAGAGGGACCCGGTAACGCGCGGTGATGAAGAAGGCGAGAACGGCGGCCGCGTACGCAAGGACGACCGCCGCGAGAAGCGGCGCGCGTCTGCCGGCCACCGCGAGCCCGGCGATTCCGAGGGGCATGAGAAGCCCGAAGGGAAACGCGAGGCCGGGGATCTTCCAGAGCAGGAGCCGGAGGACCGGAGAATAGCTCCGCGCGGGATAGATCTCCTGGTTGCGGGGAATCTCGTTCCCGGCGAGAAGGAGGTAGAGCTTCTTCGCCTGAAGCCGCGCGAATCCGAGCGGATCGGAGGCCGCGTAGCTCAGGGCCCTGGCCGCGAAGTAGCTCGAGGCCGGCCCCGCTCCCCGGATGCCCGCGCGGCGCGGCTCCTGGACGAAGTACTTCCATTGCAGGTCGGGACGGATGGCCACGGTCTCGTCGTAGCGTGGGTTGTTCCCAATGTAGAGATTGATCCCGGCGTTCCAGGAGATGGGTACGAATTCGCCGCCGCGGTTGAGATTCCGCAAGGTCACGGGCAGGATCGCGAGCGCCGTTCCCAGGAGCAGCACCCAGGCCCGGCGTCTCGCGTACACCGCGAGCGCCGCCGCGATCACCAGGGAGGGCGCGGTCACCACGGAGGCGAGGCCGATGCAGAGCCCGGAGCTTCCCCAGAGGAGACCCTCGCGACGGGGATGATCCCGGGCCATCAGGGCCAGGGCGATCGCGGCGAGCTGAAGCGCGATGGTGAGGGTCGGGGTGAGGAGCTCGCCGTCGTAGTAGACCAGCATCCCATAGAGGGCGACCCCATAGCCCGCGAAGAGGCCCACGCCCCGGCCGAAGGATCGCGCTCCGATCCATGCGGTCAGGACCGCGCTCCCGGCACCCAGCAAGGCCTGAGCGATCCGCGGAGCGAGATAGCCCGGCCCGGCCACCGAGTAGATGAACGCCAGAAAGTAGGAATAGCCGGGCGGCTGCCAGAAGATCACGTCGGGGTGGCCGTGCCCGGCGGCGATCGCGCGGGCCGCGTCATCGTAGGTGGCAGCGTCGATGACGGGGTTCGTGAAGAATGGACTCGCGCGCATCGCGAGCACGTGGACGATCCTCACGAGGAAGGCCACCGCGAAGAGCACCCACAGGGACCGCGACGAGGGCGCGGCGGGGGTTTTCGCGCGCCCGGGAAGCGTTCCCGCGCGCTTCAGACGGCCGCGCGGCGTTTTCGAGTCCAGATGTAGGAGAAAGGAAGCCCCAGCGCCGCGACCAGAACGCCCGCGGCGGCGCGCCATCCGCTCGAGCTGAGATCGCTCGCCACGATCGCGACCGTGACCAGGATGAAGACGAGGGGCGTCAGCGGGAAGAGCGGGGTGCGGTAGTCGGGACGCGCGATGATCCCCTCGCGCTCCTTGCGGCGGTAGACGAAGAGGGCCGCCACGGTGACTCCATAGAAGAGCCAGGACGTGGTGACGAACCACCCGGAGACGTCCTCGAATCCGCCCGCGAACCAGAGCCAGATCGTCGCCAGGGCGCCCTGGATCCAGAGCGCCACGTCGGGCGTCCCGCGCTCCACGTTCACGTGGGCCGCCCGCTTCCAGAAGAGACCGTCGGCCGCCATGGCGAGCGTGACGCGCGGGCCGGTGAGGATCGAGGCGTTCACCGTTCCAAACGTACTGACCGCCACCAGCACCGCCAGCGCGCGCCCGCCCCAGTCTCCCAGGATCCGCCGCATCGTCTCCGCCCCCACCGCCTCGTAGCTCGCGATCTCCCCGGGGCTCAGCACCGAGTAGTAGGCGACGTTCGTGATCACGTAGACGAGGACGACGAGGACCGTGCCTCCCAGGATCGCGATCGGGAAATTGCGGACCGGATTCACGATCTCGCCGCCCACGTAGGTGGAATCGGTCCAGCCGTCGCACGCGAAGAAGATCGGGATCATCGCGAACGCGAAGGCGAGGAGGAACGGATGTCCGCGGCTCGGCCCCGCGAGCGACGCTCCGGCGGGAGCGCCGGCGTGCGGCAGGAGGAACGCCGCGGCACAGAGCGCCAGGATCCCCAGCACCTTGGTCGTCGTGAGCACGGTCTGGGTCCCGGTGCCCTGCTTCACGCCGAGCAGGTTGACGAAGGTGAGGAGCGCGATCGCGCCGAAGCCCGCGAAGAACTCGGTGCCCTTGGGCAGGCCGACCGCCTGGCAGAAATAGGTCGCGAACACGCTCGCGATGGAGGCGATCACCGTGGGCTTGATGACCCAGAGGCTGGCCCAGCCGAAGATGAACGCCAGGCGGTTTCCGAAGCTCTCGCGGATGAAGACGTAGAGGCCGCCCGTGCGCGGATGCGTCACGGCCATCTCCGCGAGCGCGAGGGAGCCGCAGAGGGAGAGGACGCCGCCCAGCACCCACGCGAGGAGCGCCCATCCGGGGCGGGTCAGCTCCTGCGCGACGGAATGTGGCGACCGGAAGATGCCCGATCCGATGATGCTTCCGACCGTGATCGCGGTGGCGGCGTAGAGCCCGATCTGACGCTTGAGAGGAGGCTCGCCGCCTGGAGAGACCGCCGGGCCCGCCATGGGGCGTGACCCTACCCGGTCCGGTAGGACGTGTCCACGGCAACCGCATGGGACGCAGCACCCCGGGCGGCGGGCCGCTATACTGTGGAACGGAGCGTCGGCTCACGCGCGGCCGGGGGGGCGATATGGCAAAGGCGGCAAACGGGTCTGCCCGCTTCATGCTGCTGGCGCTTCTCGTCGTGGCGCTCGTCCTCGTCTGGCTCGTCATCCGTCCTTTCGCGGCGGCGCTCTTCATGGCGCTGGTCATGGCGGTGACGTTCTATCCCTGGAGAAATCGTCTCGCGGCCCGGCTCGGCGGCCACCGAACCCTCGCCTCCTTCCTCATCACCTTGGGTCTCCTCATCGCGCTCGTGCTGCCGGTCCTGACGCTCGGCGTCGTCGCGATCCGGGAAGCGGCCGACGGTCTGGATTACATGCATCAGGTGCTGGCGGAAGAGGGTGTCGAGGGCTTGATCCGGGTCGTCCCGGAGCCGTTGCAGGCTTGGATGGCGCGGGCCTGGGAGCAACTTCCACGGAAGGATCAGAACGCGGAGTTCATCTTCGATCTCGAGCGGCGCGGCGCCGGGCTGATTCCTCGCGCGCTCAACTGGGCGGGCCAGATCGTCGGCCAGACGGCGCTCATGATGATCGGGCTCTTCTTCATGCTCCTCGATGGCGGGAGGCTGGCGGGCTGGGTGACCGAAACCTCGCCGCTCCCGCGAAAGCAGATGCGCGAGCTGTACACGGAATTCCGCAAGGTATCCGCTACCGTGCTCCTGGGCTCCGTGGTGACCGCCGGGGTGCAGGCCGCGTTCGCCTTCGTGGGCTATCTCATCGCGCGCGCCCCGAACGCATCGTTCCTCGCCCTCGCGACCTTCTTCCTGGGGTTGATTCCGATCCTCGGCGCCGGGGGGTTCTCCTTCCTGGTGGCGGTCTTTCTCTACATGACGGGACACCTTGGATCGGCGGTCTTCCTCGCGGCCTGGAGCCTGCTCGTCGTGGGGACGGTGGACAACGTCATCAAGCCCATGATCATCAAAGGCGGGATGGAGCTCCACGGGGCGATCGTATTCTTCGCGCTTCTGGGGGGCCTGGCCGCGTTCGGGCCGGTGGGATTGATGCTGGGGCCGCTCAGCGTGAGCCTCCTGCTCGCGGTGCTGCGGATCTACCAGAGGGACTTCGCCGCGGACGATGCCGCGGCCGTGGCTGCGGCGCCGGGCGCGGGTGCTTCCGAATCAGGGGGACCTCCCCCTTCAGCGTAGGAGCGCGAGCCTCGTCTTGACGACGGTTCACGATGGAGAAGCAATCGAACACGGTCCCGTTCGGAAGGACCGCCTGCACGTACATCGAGTCTCCGGCAACGTCCACCGCCACCGTGTGAAAGACGCTGAACGCGGAGCGGATGAGCGGATCGTGCCCGGTGAACGGGTAAAGCACGCGCCCCCCTCCACCCGCCACGAGGTAGATGACACCGCCTGGATTGTGGTAGCTCGACCCCTGGGCGGTATCCACGGCCGTCCCGTTCCGAATCGGATAGGAACGGCAGTAGTTGTGGTTGTGCCCCTGGAGCACGAGATCGACGTGGTGATACACGAAGATGGGCTCGAGGTAGAGACGAAGATTGAGGTCGCTCGTGTGCGTGCTCGGCTCCGTGTACATGGGCTGATGGAAATACACGATTTTCCATCGCTTCGTGGTCGCGGCCAGGTCCGCTTCGACCCAGTCGTACATGTCGGCGTTGAAGTAGTCGTTTCCGTCGAGCGCGACGAAATGAACGTTCGCGTAATCGAAGGAGTAGTACTTCTCCGATCCGTCCTTGCTGTTCGTGGGGAGGTAGAAGGCGTCGAGGAACGGCTGCCCGCCTCCCGTAATGATGTCGTGGTTCCCCACGACCGGGTAGAAAACCGCGTGGTTGATGATCGAGGCGTAAGGGGTGAAGTATCTCGGGGTGAAGTTGGCCGCCTCTCCTGCTTCATAGATCACATCCCCCAGGATGAGCCCGAGGTCGGGATTCAGCGAGTCGACCCTGGCGGCGACGGCGTACTGATTCGCGTCCGCCACGCCACAGTCGCCGAACGCGACGAAGCGGAACGGAGCCACGCCCGACGGAGCCGTACGGAACCTGAGATGGGTGGTGAGGAGTACGTCGTCGATGACGACGCGGTAGTAGTACTGGGTCGCCGGTTGAAGCCCGTGGAGCGTCACCGAATGCTCCGTCCCGGTGGCCGTGTCGGCCGCCGCGGTCCAGGCTCCTGGATGGGTGGAGTAGAGGACCTTGCCTGATGAAGGAGTGTCGGTCTGCCACGCGATCAGGATGGAATTCGTCGTGACCTTCCAGAGCGATGGGCCACGCGTGAACAGGGCGCCGGAGGCGCTGTCGGTAAGGAGCAAGAGGAGTGCGAGTGAAAGCAGAACCGGGAGGGGCGGTCTTCTCATGCGGTGCCTCTGGATGGGGTGGGCGCGGGGGCCGTCGTCTCCGCCGCTTTGCGACGCGCAGAGAATGGGGCACCGCTCTTCGGGAGTCAACTCCCGGCAAGGGACTTGTCCTTCCGCCGGGGAGGGCTATGCTCCCACCCATGACGGCCCCGCTCCGCATCGAAGCGCTCGCGAAATCGTACGGATCGCGACCCGCGCTATCCGGCGTCTCGCTCGCCGTGAAGGAGGGGGAGATTCTCGGCCTGCTCGGCCCGAACGGCGCCGGCAAGACGACCCTGATCCGGTGCGTTGTGGGCCGGGTGATGCCGAACTCGGGATCGATCTCGATTTTCGGCGAGGCGGTCGGGAGCCCGAACGCCCGCGCGCGCACGGGATACATCCCCCAGGAGATCGCGCTCTATCCGCGGCTTTCGGCAGAGGAGAACCTTGCCGTATTCGGACGCTACGCCGGTCTCGGCGGCGAGGCGCTCGCGACGGCGTCCAGGTCGTGCCTCGATTGGGCCGGACTGGCCGAGCGCGCGAAGGAGCCCGTCATGAAATTCTCCGGCGGCATGAAGCGCAGGCTCAACATGGCCGCGGGGCTCCTCCACCGGCCGAGGCTGATCCTTCTCGACGAGCCCACGACCGGCGTGGATCCTCAGTCCAGGCAGCGGATCTATGCGATGGTCGAGCAGCTTCGCCAGGACGGCGCCTCCGTGATCTACACCACGCACTACATGGAGGAGGCCGAGCGGCTGTGCGACCGGGTCGCCATCATCGATCACGGCAAGATCATCGCCTCCGGCACGAATGCCGAGCTGGTGCGTGAGAGCTTCGGCACGCGATGCGAGCTGATGCTCCATTTCGACAGCGACTCGGCCCCGGCCTTCTCGAGCTGGGCGTCCGCGCGGGGCGGCACGGCGAACGGTTCCTCGTTCCGGTTCACGGTCTTGGATCCCGCGCGTGAGATCGCCGAGATCCTAGAGTCGGCCCGCGCTGAATCGGTGCCCATCCGCGACCTCTCCTTCAAGACCCCGAATCTGGAATCGGTCTTCCTCCACCTGACCGGAAGGGCCCTGCGCGAATGATCCTCTCCATCGTGCGCGCCGGATTCATGAACCTCCGAAGGGATCGCGGGGCGCTGACCTTGAGCTTCATCGTGCCGATCGCGTTCTTCTCGATCTTCGCGGGGATCTTCGGGAGCCGGGGCGGCGGCATGAATCCGGTCCAGGTCGCGATCGTGGACGAGGACCAAAGCGCGGTATCGCGGCGGCTGGTGGAGGCGCTTCAGAACGAAGGCGGATTGAGGGCGGAGACCGCGGCGAAGGGTAACGGAACGGCGGTCCCCTACGATTCCCGCTCCGCGGAGGCGGCGGTGCGTGCCGGGGACGTTTCCGTGGCGGTCGTCATCCCGAAAGGATTCGGCGCAGCGCCGACCGGGTTCGGCTCGGGGGGATTCAGCGGCCAGGCCGGCGCGAAGCTTCGGATCCTGAACGACAGCTCGGATCCCGTCGGGGCTCAAGTCGTGTACGGGTTGATCCAGAAGGCCGCGATCCAATCGATGCCGGACGTGATGGCCTCCGAGGAAATGCGGATGCTGGATCACCTGAGCGGCGGGCTGACCTCCGGCCAGCGCGCCCGGATCGACAGCTCGATGTCGGGCTTGCGGGCGTACGTGGAGGCCCGGAGGAACGCGCGGGACGGCGGCGCGGCCAAGGGCGGCGCGAAGACGGAGCCCATTTCCCGCGGCATCATCTCGGCCGACATCCGGGACGTCGTGGGAGAGAGCAAGAAGAACCCGCTGGTGGCTTTCTACGCCGCGGGCATCGGTGTGATGTTCCTGCTGTTCAGCGCCTCGGCGGCCGGGGGGGCGATCCTGGACGAGTCGGACAGCGGCACCCTGGACCGCATTCTCGCCTCGCGCGTCACGATGACGAGCCTGCTCCTCGGCAAGTGGGCCTACGCGGCGCTCCTGGGATTCACGCAGCTTGCGGTGATGTTCCTTTGGGGCGCCTTCGCCTTCCAGGTCGAGCTCTTCAAGCACCTCGACGGATTCCTGATCATGGCGACGGCCACGGTGCTCGCGTCCTCGGGCCTGGGTCTCATGCTTGCCGCCTCGTGCAAGACGCGGGCGCAGCTCGGCGCCCTCACCACGCTCGTGGTGCTGGTCATGTCAGCGCTGGGCGGCAGCATGGTGCCGCGCTTCATCATGCCGGAGTCTTTGCAGAAGATCGGGCTCGTGACCTTCAACGCGTGGGCGATCGACGGGTTCACGAAGGTCTTCTGGCGCGAGGAGCCCGTGAGCCACCTCGGACCGCAAGTATTCGTCCTGCTGG
>Ga0066682_10001145_pt1 | contig 10114 bp, 10 predicted proteins | sample GraSoiAngelo_131_FD_65628 | JGI IMG/M metagenome (GOLD analysis project Ga0066682, IMG submission 65628) | Grasslands soil microbial communities from the Angelo Coastal Reserve, California, USA - 14_0929_02_30cm | ecosystem: Environmental > Terrestrial > Soil > Grasslands | place: USA... | reverse complement strand
ACCCCCAAGTGAAGACGCGCCCTGGAGTGACCTCCACGACAACCGAGTCCGACTCGGAAATCGCGGCGTCGCGCGCGTACTGTGGGTACTTCCGGTAGAGCAGCGCCCGGATCTTGCGGAAGCGCGGTCCCCGAGCGTGGAGCGTTGCGCGTCCCTGCACCATCACACCCTTGATGTTCGACCAGTCGTCGGAGTAGAGGTCGACCGTCACCGCCACCTGCGGGTTCGCCGCGAGGTTCAGCGCCTTGCGGCCGTCGTCGCCGGAGGCGAAGTAGATCTTGCCGTCGGCGACCACCTGGCAGACGGGAACGAGATGCGGCATGCCGGCCGCATTGGTGGTCGCCACGCGGCACACGCGCTCGCGATCGATCAGGCGCGCGACCTTCTTGGTGAGCCGCACGCTCAGGCCGCTCCGACGAAGCGCAGGATCGCCTCGATCACGGCCGCGGGCTGCTCTTCGGGAATGAAGTGGCCGGAGCCGGGCACCGCGTGGCCCACGACGCTCACGCAGCGGTCCTTCCACACGCCGAGCATGTCGGGCGCTTGCGTGCGGCGACCCGTCCCGCCCCACAAGATGAGGGTCGGCGCGGTGACCTTCTTGTCGCGGTCGGCGCCGTCGTGCTCGAGATCGATCGTGGCCCCGGCGCGATAGTCCTCGAACCCCGCGCGCATCGCGCCGGGCTGGCGGAAGCAGCGGACGTATTCCTGGACCGCCTCTTCCTCGATCGCGGCCGGATTGTACGCCGAGGTCCGGTACATGTAACGGAGGTAGATCTCCTCGCGGCCGGCGGTGAGCGCCTCCGGCAGATCTGGGAGCTGGTGGAAGAACCAGTGCCAGCGGGTTCGCGCGCTCACCTGATCGGTGCTCGCGAACACGTCGTACGTCGGAGCGATGTCGAGCAGCGCCAGCCGCGTCAAGAGCGACGGATGATCGAGGGCGAAGCGGTGAGCGACGCGCGCGCCGCGGTCGTGGCCGACCAGGATGACCGGGGCGAGCCCGAGCGCGCCGATCACGTCGGCGATGTCGGCCGCCATGCTCCGCTTGTCGTAGCCGCCGGCGGGGCGGTCGGAGTCACCGTACCCGCGCAGGTCGGGCGCCACGACCGTGAATCGCTCGGCGAGCGCCGGCATCACCTTGCGCCACATGTGGCCGGTCTGCGGATAGCCGTGGAGCAGGACCATCCCGGGCCCCTGCCCCAGGCGACGGTAGTGGATGCGGATCCGGTCGCGCACGGTCACGACGTCGCGAATCATCGGCGATGGTCCTCCGCACGGTCGCGCGGCTCGAAGCCGAGCACGGCGCGCGCGTGCTCCAGGTCGCGATAGCCCCACCGGTTGTCGGAGACGACGAAGAAGACGTCGAACCGGACCGTCGCCGGCGCGGTGATACAGAGCTCGAGCAGCCGCACGACGTCGCGCTGGCTGCACCAGACCGCGAAGTCCCGCACCGAGATGGGACGGTCTTCCACCTTGACCCGGCCGATGCGGACGCAGATCGCGGAGAGCCCGTGCGCGTCCGAATAGTGGCGCGCGATCGCTTCGCCCCAGATCTTGCTGGCACCGTAGAGCCCGTCCGGACGCGTCGGCGTCTGGTGGGTCATCGTCTCCCACGTGCCCGCCTCGGCGTAGCGCCCGGCGACCAGCTCGCGGTAGGGCGGGTCACGCTCCCAGGCGCTCACGGTCGCCCCGCTCGAGGCGTACACGACGCGACGAACGCCCGCCCGACGCGCGGCCTCGAAGACGTTGTAGGTGCCGATGACGTTTCCGCGCAGGATCGGCTCGAAGGATTCGACCGAGCCGGTGACCGCCGCCAGGTGGACGACCGTGTCGACACCCTCGAAGGCCGGCGCGATCGCGTCGAGGTCGGCGATGTCGGCCTGGTGGCACTTCACCCCGGGCACGGCGCGGCGGTTGAGCGCCCGGAGGTCGTACGTGCCTTCCAGCTGGCGGCGCAGCGCCCCGCCGATGAGCCCGCTCATCCCGGTCACCAGCACGGTCCGCGGCGCCATCGCGCGAGCCGGTCAGACGATCGAGACGTGGACGAGGTTGCTGACGCGGTCCAGTCGCGCCGAGTGCCACGGATCGGGCACGCGGCTGTTGGTCAGGTACGCGAACGACACGCCCGAATCGGGATCGGCCCAGCAGTACGAGGTGCCGACCCCGCCGTGGCCGAACGTTCCGGGAAACGCGAGCGAGCCGAGCCCGCGGATCGTTTCCGTCGTGCCGCGCAGGTGCGGGCCGAGCCCGCGATGCATCGCCATCCCCATGGCGCCGTCGACGCGTTCGCCGGTGAAGTTGCGCGTGACGTACGCGAGCGTGCGCGGCGAGAGCACGCGCGCGCCACCGAGCGTGCCGCCGCGGAGGAGCATCTGGTAGAAGGCCGCCATCCCGCGGGCGGTGGCATAGCCTCCGCCGCCGGGCGTGCCGGCGCGCCGCGCCTCCGGCGAGGTCTCTTCCAGCCGCTTCACGTGGGCGGCGCCGTCCGCCGTGGGCTCGTGGATGTCGGCGGCGCGCCCGTGGGCGCGATCCGGCAGCCCGACGAAGACGTCGTCGCCCAGGCCGAGTGGCTCGGTGATCTGCTCGCGGATGAAGGCGCGGTAGTCGGTCTTCGTCAGCGCCTCGATCAACGCCGCCGCCACCCAGTGGGCCGCGCCGGGGTGATAGTGGACGCGCGAGCCGGGCGTCCACTCGAGCGTGAACGCGCAGACCGTGCGTCGCAGCAGCTCGTGATCCTCCCAGACTTCCCCTGGCACCTGCGCGTTGGGAAAGCCGCCTTGATGCGAGAGGAGCTGGACGACGGAGATGTCGCCCTTGCCGTTGGCCTCGAACCCGGGCAAATGATCGGCGATCCGATCGGTGAACGCGAGCGCGCCGCGGTCGACCAGGGTCCACACGGCGCACGCGGTGAGGACCTTGGTGTTCGAGTAGAGCAGCCACAGCGTCTCGTTGCTCGCGGGCACGCGCTGGGGCTCGAGCCGCGCGTCGCCGAGCGTCCACGCGAGTCCGAGCTTGCCGTGACGCGCGACGGCGATCTGCGCGGCGGGATAGCGTCCCTCCGCGATGTGCGCCGTGATCAGCTCGCGCAGGCGGCCGAGCGGCTTGGGATCGAGGCCCAGACCTTCGACGCTGGACGTTTCGAGTGGGAATGTCATGGGCGCAACTCTAGCACGAGGCGGAGGGGGCCGCGGTCAGCGGGTGGCGTCGACGACGGGTTGCGCGTGTTCGCTGAGCCACATCGTCGCGCTCGTCTTGAGCGCGACGCGCGTGGTCGGATCGAGGCCCGCGGGATCGAAGCGGTACCGATAGTGGAGCTCCACGATCGGGCCGAGCTCCGTGGCGTGCACCCGCTGGATCCACGCGGACGCCGGCTCCCACGGGCGCCGGCCGCGTCCTTCGCTCTCGAGGCGCCGCTCGATCAGATAGAACTCGGAGTCCTGGCCGGGCCGAGTGATCGATCCGCCCGCGGGCGCCGGCACCGCGGCGCCGTGGCTCACCCGACGTCGGGAGTAGAGCCGCCAGATCAGGAGCAGCACGAGCGGCACCAGGAGCCAGGCCGCGTAGCGACCGATCATATCGTCGCCACCCCAGCGCCAGCGGGAGAAGAGGAAGACCACCCACGACCACAGATCGCGTAGCGGTTCGAAGAGTGATCCCTGGTCGGCCTCGGTGTCCGCCCACACCGCCGGCGTCGTGTCGACGTCGCGCCAGCCGCCGTTCACGTACGCGAGCGCCCAGGAGTGGCCGTGCCGCGCTCGCACGATGTAACGCTGCTCGAGGCGACTCCACTCCTGCACCGAGTAGCCGACCGCGTAGCGCGCCGGCACGCCGGCGGCCCGCAGGAGCAGCACCGTCGCCGTGGCGAAGTACTCGCAGTGCCCCGCGCGTGAGCGGGTCAGGAATTCCTCGAGCGCCGTCTCGGCGCTCGCGCGCTCGCCTTTCCAGGTCGAGTAGCGAAACCCCCGGCGGAAATACGCCTCGACCGCCGCCACCGTGTCCTCCGGCGACTTCCCCTCGAGCGCCAGCTCCCCGGCGATTCGACGAACGAGCGGCGCTTCGCGCGGCGGCATGCTGAGGTCGGTGTCGGCCGGAGGGCCGTCGAGCGGCCCGCGCGGCCCGAAGAGCGCGGTGTAGGTGACGAGGCCGAGGCCCTCCTCGACCTTCACTGCGCCGAGGCGGTTCCGGTGCACGTCGACGACCGCCAGCCGATCGATCTCGAAGGCACCCGGCGGAAGGGCCAGCACGCCGCGCCCCCGATTGAGGTACGCCGAGACCGTGACCGGCAACCCCGGACGCGCACCGCCGACGAACTTCCACGTCTCGCCGTCCGGTTCCGGCGGCACGGAGGTAAAGCCCGCGCCGGAGGCGAACCACCCGGGCGCGTTGTAGACATCGTAGCTCGCCTCGCGCAGGAGGAGCGGCACGCGCACGCCGGCGCCCGGCTCGACCCGGAGCAACGTGCGCTCGGACAGCTTCAAGTTTCCGAGATGGCCGAGCCACGTCGTGGACCGGAAGGGGTCGGTGTCACCGGTCCCGGTGTTGAACATGTAGTCGAACACCGTCTGCTCGACCGCGCGCTGCAGGTTGTGGAGCGCGATGTGGCCGACGTACCCGGTGGCCGCCGCGAGGACGAGCAGCGGCGCCCACCAGAGCAGCGAGAACCGCCGAGAGCGCCAGCGCCAGAGGGCCCAGGCCGCGAGGGCACAAAGGCCCACGTAGAAGTCGAGTGTGCGTCGGTTCGCCGCGCTGGCCGACAGGACGCACAGCGCGAAATAGACGTAACCGAGGTCCGTGCTGGCCGGTCGCGCCTTCGGGTCGCGGGCCGCCTGGCGTCGGAGCGCCCAGAAGAACGCCGTGAGCGGCGCCCGCCCCGCGGCGCTGTAGCGCTGGCTGGCGATCAGCGGAAAGAGGAGGAGCGGCATCCACTGGACGAGCAGCGTGATCGCGCGTGGGCCTCCGGCGCCCCGCGCACCGCCGGCGGTCGAGAAGAGGTAGATGCCGCTGACCACGATGAGGAGCGCGCACAGGTCGGCGACCCGGTTGAAGTCGGCGCTCGACAGCTCGAGCCGCCACTCGACGGCGCGCGCCATCTCGAGCAGCAGCGCGACCGGCAGTGCCACGAGCAGGAATCCGGTCTGCCAGCCCCAGAACAGCAACGCGGTCCCGATGAGCAGCGGCGGCGGCGTCACAGCCTCGCCAGTCCCTCGCCCACCCGCCCGACCTCGAGGCGGTGGACGTTGTGGGGAAGCCCCTCGAGCGTGCCCGGCTCGCCCACGACGAACACCTCCGTCGGCGTGCCCAGCGACTCGAGGTTTCGGACGAGGTCCTGTCGCGCGTCGTCCCACGAGAGCAGCACGCAGACACAGCCGCTCAACGCGGTGTGCCGGTCGATCACCGAGCGATGCAGGGAGCGAAACGGCTTGTCACGGCACGGGCCGACGCAGGCCAGCACCTCGAGGAGCTGGTCCAGGTGGCCGAGACCCCGGCCGGCCGTGAAGCAGTACGCTTCGGGACCGACGAACATGAGGTCGAGCAGAGATTCCTGGGTGTCGGTCGAGATCGCGATCGACGCCGCCGCCGACACCGCCTCCTCGAACACCGGATCGCCGTCGACGGCGGTGAACGTGTCGAGCACGAGCGCGTTCCGGACGAAGAACTCGTCCTGGTACTCCTTGACGACGGGCCGGCCGACGCGGGCCCAGCTCCTCCAGTGGATGCGGCGCAGCGGATCGCCGGGCCGGTAGTCGCGGAGCGAGATGAACTCGTCGGACTCGCCGATCGAGGACGCGAGCGCGACGCCACCCGGCTGGTACTTGCGCTGGCCCAGGAGGCGGATCGGCCGTACCGGGTAGCGTTTGGGCAGGACCAGGAGCGACTGCGGCAGCGGAATCGTCATCAGCGCCTGGACCAGCCCCAGCGGGTCGGGCCGCGCGATCGTGAGCCCCTCGAACCGCACGTGGCCGCGGCGCAGCGGCGTGAGCTCGACCGAGACCTCGGTCTCGCCGGTGGCGGCGATCGGCGGCAGCGGCGTCGGCGTGACCTCGGCGCCGCGGGTGCGGGCCACGAGCCATGTCCAGCGCGGATAGCCGACCTTGCGATCGAACCAGTTCCGCCGCTCCTCGCCCGGCTCGCGCGCGGTCACGAACTCCTCGAGCGAGGGATGCGGATCGGCGAACTCTTCCAGCAGGACCAGCCCCGCCTGGCGCCGCCCGCTCGCGTTCCTGATCGCGACGCGATACGTGAGGGTCACGCCGACCGATGCGAAGCGCGGGAGGATTCGGCGGGCCGAGAGGCGCGCGCGGAACGCGAAGCTCGCCGCCGTCGAAAAGGCCAGCAGCGCCAGCACGAGCGTGAAGACCTGATGGCCGACGGTGCGATTCGTGTCGAGGCCGATCACCGCGGCGGCGACGACGACGCCAAGGGCGAGCCAGCCGGCGCGCGTGAACCGACGATCCAGGCGATGCTGGAACGAGGAGGCGGCCCGGAACCAGCGATACAGGAGGCGCTTCATCCCGTCGACGTCGTTAGGAGGGGACCGGCACCTTCGTCAGGATCTCCTCGACGATGGAGACCGCTGACACGCCGGCGAATCGCGCCTGCGGGTCCACGATCAGGCGATGGGCGATGACCGGCACCGCCATCTCCCGGACGTCCTCCGGAATGACGAACTGGCGCCCCTCGATGAGCGCGAGCGCCTGGGCCGCCTTCATCAGCGCGAGCGACGCGCGCGGGCTCGCGCCTAGCTGCACTCCGTTGGCCGCGCGCGTCTGCCGCACGACGTCGACGACGTAGCGCTTGAGCTCGTCGCTCATGCGGACGCCGAACACGTGCCGGCGCACCGCGAGCACGTCGTCCATGGTCACGCACGGCGCCAGCGTGTCGATCGGGTGCCGCTGCGCCTGGGCCGAAAGGATGGCGACTTCCTCTTCCGGCACGACGTAGCCGAGACTGCACTGCACCGCGAAGCGGTCCATCTGGGCCTCGGGCAGCGGGTACGTGCCGCGGAACTCGACCGGATTCTGCGTGGCGATCACGAAGAAGAGATCGGCCAGCGGGTGCGAGCTGCCCTCGACCGAGACCTGGCCTTCCGCCATCGCCTCGAGGAGCGCCGACTGCGTCCGCGGCGAGGCGCGATTGATCTCGTCGGCGAGCAGGATGTTCGTGAAGACCGGGCCCTCGTGGAAGCGGAAGGCATGGTCGCGCTGGTCGAACACCGACACGCCGAGGATGTCGGAGGGCAACAGGTCGGGCGTGAACTGGATCCGCTTGAAGCGCGCGCCGATGGACCGGGCGAGCGCCTTGGCGAGGGTGGTTTTACCGGTGCCCGGATTGTCCTCGAGCAGGACGTGGCCGCCGCTCGCGAACGCGGCCAGAAGCTTCCGAATCGCCCCGGACTGCCCCCGCATGACCGTCTCGATGTTCCGGGTCAGCTTCCGGAAGACTTCGGGGGGCACGAGGGTCATACACCCACGTTACCCCAACTCACCCTTTTCGACGGAGTCCCTCGATGACGTCGAGAACGCGAAGGATTTCGCGCCCGTCGCGGACCATCTGGCGGTCGCCGGCCTGACCCCAGCGCAGCACGCCGCCCCGGTCCACGACGAAGGTCGAGCGGTACGCGACGTTACGGTCGCCGTCGTGCACGCCGTAGGCGCGGATCACCGTGCGATGGACGTCGCTCAAGAGCGGGAACGGGACGTTTCGCGCCTTGGTGAAGGCGGCGTGGCAGAAGGGGCTGTCACCGCTGATGCCGAGCAGGGCCGCGCCCCGCCGCGCGATCTCGTCGGCGACCTGGCCCAGGTCGCCCAGCTCAGGCGTTCAGATGCTGCCGAAGTCGTAACAGTAGAAGACGAGCACCACGTCGGACTTGCCCTTGAAGTCGGCCAGCGCCACGTCGTGGCCTCCCGTCGACGGCAGCGTGAAGCTCGGCGCCTCCTGGCCGAAGCGCAGTCCGATCATGAACCTCCGTATATCACGTTTGTCCCGCGGGAAATAGAATCGACCGGCAAGTCGCCCCGCTCGTCGAGCGCATGCTCAGCGCGATCCGAACCGGCGAGACCGTCTCGCCCTCGTTCGTCGACGGGCTGCGGGCCCAGATGGTGCTCGACGCCGTCCTCGAATCGCTGGCGCGACGCGCCTGGGTCGCCGTCGGCGCGTGACGTTGCACCAGATCCAGTAGCCGCCGACGGCCGCGGCGACAACCTCTCGCGTGTCCGAATTACTTCGTGGCCACGGCGGGGTGATTGTTAGCGTGTCTCCCCGGAACTCCTTTGTTCATTGTCACGCCAGGGGGGAGAGCGATGGACGAACCGGCGGCCGATTGGATCGAGTTCACGACGCCCGACGGCCGCAAGAGCCGTCTGCGCGCCGACAACATCGGGATGGTGACGCGCTCGAGCGTCGGCGACGCCGGCATCATCCACACGAGCGTGGGCGAGCTGATCCGGGTGCTCAACGTCACGCACGTCCTCAGGCGGTGGCGGCATCGCCTGCTCTTCGTGGTGTCCCGCCGCGCGATCAACCACCACCGGTATCTCAAGCACGCGTTCGCCGATGTCGAGTGGGCCGACGTGATCTTCGATCGGCGGCAGGGCGAGCGTCGGCAGCAGCCGGTCCAGTGGATGGTCGATCGCCGCGGCGGCGGACGGCGCGCGCGCCCGGACGTCGACGAGCGCCTGCGCACGTTCGGCTGGGCGATCGTCCGGACCAGCCGAGGCTAGTCAGCGCGCGGCGAGCGACGACCACAAGGCCGTCAGGCGGTCGAGCACCGCCCGGGGAAGTGGCCCGCGGTTCACCGCCGCCGCGGCGCTCTCGAGGTGCTCGAGGCTCGAATACCCGACCAGGACCGTCGAGACCGCGTCCGAGCTCACCGCCAGTCGCACCGACGCCTCGATCAGGTTCGCGACGTGTCCCTCGCTCACGAGCGATTGCAACGCCCGAGCCCGCGCCACGTCGGTGCGATAGTCCGGCGCCGTGGCGATCGGATCGACCGTCGGCACCGCGAGGGGATGGCGCTCCTCCACCCCGCTGAGGGCTCCGGCCGCCAGCGCGCGGATGACGATGACGCCCATCCGCCGCTCGCGCGTACGACTCAGGAGATTGCCGAAGTCTTGCGCCGGGAATCCCGGCGGCACCGTGACGCCCGCGCTCGGGTTGAGCAGGTTGTAGCAGACCTGCGCGGTGTCGATCGCGCCGGAGTCGACCGCCTGATGCAGCGACGGCGTCGCGCCGAGCGCGGTCATACCACAAAACCCCACCTTTCCCTGCTGGACCAGCTTCCGGACCGCGGGCACGATCTCGCCCAGCACGTCCTTCAGGCCGACGGCGCCGGCGCCGCGGGCCGGCTCGATGCGGTTGTGGAGCTGGAGCAGATCGACGCGCTCGAGCCCGAGGCGACGCAGGCTCGCGTCGAGCGAGCGCGCGACCGCGCGCGGAATGTCGGCGAGGTCGCTCCCGTCGACGCGGAACTTCGTCCCGACGTACACCTTCGGCTTCAGCGCCTTCAGCACCTGGCCGAGGTTCTGCTCGGACTGGCCGTCGCCGTAGGACGGCGCGGTGTCGAAGTAGTTGATGCCAAGCTCGATCGCCCGCGCGACCGCTCGCTCTCGCTCGGCCGGCGTGCCGCGAATGATCAACCCGCCCACGTTGCCGCACCCGAAGCCGAGCGTCGACACGGTGAGCCCCGTCTTGCCGAGACTGCGCGATTCCATGGTCCCTCCTCGGTCCTGGTTCGGCCGGAACTATCCGCTCACGCCTGGGGCGTGTCAAGCTACGTGTTCGCGCGCGTTCGGCGGGTGGGCATCGGGTAGAGTTGGAGCAGACGACCGGCCCACGCCTGGGCCGCGGGAGGCCATATGAGCGAAACCCGTGCGTACGTCGCGGAGAACAACGTTCAGCGCGAGCGCCTGCGCGGCCTCGTGACACGACTCAGCGACGACGACCTGAGCCGCCCGCTCGACGCGGGCTGGACGATCGCCGCGGTGCTCGGTCACCTGATCTTCTGGGACCAGCGCACTCTCGTCTTGATCGATGGATGGAAGCGGGCCCCGCACGGCGCGGCGCCGCGCAACATCGATCAACACGACGTCGACTGGATCAACGACTCGGCCAAGGCTCT
>Ga0066682_10001144_pt1 | contig 10114 bp, 10 predicted proteins | sample GraSoiAngelo_131_FD_65628 | JGI IMG/M metagenome (GOLD analysis project Ga0066682, IMG submission 65628) | Grasslands soil microbial communities from the Angelo Coastal Reserve, California, USA - 14_0929_02_30cm | ecosystem: Environmental > Terrestrial > Soil > Grasslands | place: USA... | reverse complement strand
CGACGACGACGCGCATGCCACGTCGAGCGAGGAAGTATGCGGTGGCGCAGCCGACGATGCCGGCGCCCACGACGACGACGTCCGCCTCACGCGCCCGAGCCTCCATCACCATGCCCTCCGTCCAGCCGCCATCGCCTACCCGCCGAGATAGTGGTGGCGCACGTCGGGATTGTCGAGCAACTCGCGCCCGGTGCCCTCGAAGCGGTTGCGTCCCAGCTCAAGGACAAATCCACGATCCGACACGGCGAGCGCCTTCTTCGCGTTCTGCTCGACCATGAGCACGGTCGTGCCCTCGCGGTTCATGGCGACGAGCGTGTCGAATACGAGCTCGACCATCCGGGGGTCGAGACCCAGCGACGGTTCGTCGACCATCAGCACGCGCGGATGCAGCAGCAGCGCGATCGCCATCTCGAGGATCTGCTGCTGACCCCCCGAGAGCGTGCCGGCCGGATCGCCGCGCTTGGCCGCGAGCATCGGGAACCGGACAAAGAGCGCCTCGATGTCGCCGCGCACGCGCGCGTCGCGACGCAGGTACGCGCCCATCTCGAGGTTCTCCTCCACGCTCATCGCGGGGAAGTTGCAGCGGCCCTGCGGCACATAGCCGATGCCGCGCTTGAGCACCTCCGTCGGCGGCCGGTTGGCGATGTCCTCACCGCCGAAGCGGATCGTGCCCGCACGCGCCTGGACCATGCCGAACACGGTGCGGAGCAGCGTGGACTTGCCGGCACCATTGCTGCCGATGATGCACACGATCTCCCCCGCACGCACGGCGAGCGACACGCCGCGCAGCACCTCGACCTCCGCATAGCCCGCCACGACACCGCTGAGCTCGAGCAGCGCGGCGGCGTCGTCAGCGGCCAAAGTACGCCTCGATGACGCGCGCGTCGCGGCGGATCGTCTGCGGTGAGCCTTCGGCGATCTTCTGACCGTGGTCGAGCACGACGACGCGCTGGGAGATGTCCATCACCACGTCCATGTTGTGCTCGACCAGCACCACGGTCTTGCCCTGGCCGTGCAGCCGCAGGATGTGCTCCTTCATCTGGTTGATCATCGTCGGATTGACCGCGGCCGCGGGCTCGTCGAGCAGCAGCAGCTCGGGATCGGGCATGAGCGCGGCGGCGAACGCCAGCAGCTTGCGCTGCCCGTACGAGAGCGTTCCCGCCCCGGCGTCGGCCTTCCCGCTCAGCCCGACCAGCTCGAGCAGCCGGTGCGCGCGCTCGACGGCCTCGGCCTCCAGTCGGCGAAGGCGCCGGGTCCGAAGCAGCCGCGACAGCAGGCGCTCTTCCTGATGCTGCTGGAGAAACACCAGAAGGTTCTCGAGCGCGCTCAACCGTGGAAAGACGCTCACCTGCTGGAACGTGCGCGCCACGCCGAGCCGCGCCACGCGGTGCGGCGCGGCGTTGGTGACATCGCGGCCGCGGAAGAGCACGCGCCCGGCGTCGGCGGCGAGGTAGCCGGTGACGCAATTGAAGAGCGTCGTCTTGCCCGAGCCGTTCGGCCCGATCAGGCTCACCAGCTCGCCACGCTCGACGGCAAGATCCACCCCATCGACTGCCGTGACACCGATGAAGTGCTTGACGAGGCCGTGAACCTCGAGCAGCGCCATCAGCGCGCGGCTCGGCGCAGCAGGCTCTCGAGCCCCTCGGGAGAGCGAACGACGACGAGCAAGAGCAGCGTGCCGTAGATCACGAGGCGCCACGTCGGCGCCAGCCGCAGCACCTCCGGAAGCGCGGTGAAGAGCACCGCGCCCACCAGCACGCCGCGCAGGCTGCCGACGCCGCCGAGGAAGACGATGACCAGCAGATTCACCGTGAGCGCGACGGTCATCTCCTCCGGGCACATGACGGACAGATAGTGCACGTACAGCGCGCCGACGCCGCCGGCGACCGTGGCCGCGATGGTGAAGGCGAGCAGGCGGTACTTGAGCGGATCGATGCCGGCCGCGCCCGCCAGTGGCTCGTTGTCGCGCACGGCGTGAAACGCGCGTCCGAGCCGGAACGTCGTGAGCCCCCGATAGAGCAGCACGACGGCGGCGAGCGCGCCGAGGGCGAGCCAATAGTGGCCGGGCAAGGTCGTGATCGCGAGCGCCGGCCCGCCGGGAACGCCGAGGACGGGTTTCGGGATTTCGGTGATGCAGAGCGGCCCACGCGTGACCTCGACCCAGTTGTTCGCGACGACGGACGCGACGAGCGCCAGCCCGAGCGTACCGACCGCGAAGGCGTGCTCGGTCAGCCGAAAGAGCGGCACGCCGACGAGCGCGGCCACGACGCCGGCCGCCAGCGCCGCGCCGATGAGCGCGCCGAGGAACGGCCAGCCCGCTCGCGTGGCGAGGAGGGCCGCCGTGTAGGCGCCCACGCCGAAGAACGCCGGATGCGCGAGCGAGAGGCTGCCGACGTGGCCGACGACGAGATCGTACGACAGCGCCAGGGCCGCGAAGAGCGCGGTGAAGATCAGCACGTGGAGCACGTAACGCTGCTGGCGCGGAACGAGCGCGGCTACCAGCCACGGCGCGCTGACGACGACCGCGGCGAGCGCTCCGATGGCCGCGCGTCGCACGTCAGATGCCGATCCGGCGGCCGAAGAGCCCCTGCGGCCGCCAGAGGAGCACCGCGATCATGATGACGAACGCGATGGCGTCCTTGTAGGCGTAGGAGATATAGCTGCCGGCCAGCGCCTCGGTGATTCCGATCAGAAAGCTGGCGGCGATGGCGCCGTTGACGTAGCCGAATCCGCCCGCCACGACCGCCGCGAACGCCTTGAGCGTCAGCACCGTGCCCATGTCCGGGAAGATGTTGAAGAGCGGCGAGACGAGCGTGGCGGCGACGGCCGCCAGCCCCGCCGACAGCGCGAAGGTCACCAGCGTGACGCGCTGCACGTCCACACCCACCACCGCGCACGCCTCGCGGTTCTGCGACATCGCGCGCATCGCGCGGCCCGTGCGCGTGCGCGCGACGAAGCGGTCGAGCCCCCAGAAAATCACCAGCGCGGCCACGAGCACGAGGAGGCGCTGCCAGGCGATGCGGAATCCGCCCACCTCGAGGATGCGCGCCGAGAGGGTCGTCGGCACCTCCTTGGGCTGCGTGCCGAGCACGATGATGGCGAGGTTCGTGAGCACGATCGACGTCGCGAGCGTCGCGATCAGCTGCACGTGCCAGGAGCGCGGGAGGATCGCACGGATCACGGTGTGCTGATACACGATGCCGAAGATCACCATGACGGCGGGCGCGAGCAACGCCGCGATCGGGTACGGGAGGCCGAGCTCGCTATAGCCGAGCCAGAACGCATAGGCGCCGAGCATGAAGAATTCGCCGTGCGCGAAGTTGATCAGGCGTGCCACGCCGAGCATGAGCGCGAGCCCCGCGGCCACCATGGCGTACATGGCGCCGAGCGTGAGGCCGTGCAGCAGCTGCTCGAGAAGGTCTGAGATCAGTGTCACATGGGGGCCCCGAAATGGCCCCCAAACCCCCAAACGCTCGGAGTGCCCCGGCCCAGCCGTGGCGCTCCTCGATCACCCGTCTCGGTCAATTGAGCAAGGCCGGGCTCGTCGGCAGCTTTTCGAGGATGCGCAGCTGGCCGTCGCGCATCTCGAGCAGGATCATGTTGATCCAGGCCTGGTGATGGTCGTCGAACTTGATCGGACCGAGCGGCGAGTCCTTGACGTCGACCTCCTTCAGCGCCGCGCGGATCGTCTGGCGATCGGCGTGCCCCTGCTTCTTCAGCGCGATCTCGATCGCGGGCACGACGGCCCACTTGAGCGTGATGGCCGCGAGGCTGCCGTGGATGCGCGGCGGAACCTTGTAACGCTCGGTCCACTTCTTGTCCCAGTCGGGATCGAGACCGGTGACCCAATAGCCGGCCTCGACGACGCCGTCGCCGATCTTCGGGTTGTCGCGCACCTGGTGCAGGAACTCGGCGGACGCCAGGCTGCCGCGCGAGTAGATCCGCTGCGTCAGCCCGAGCTCGCGGTACTGCCGCATGAACGGCGCGCCGTCGCTGGCCAGGATGACGGCGAGGATGGTTTCCGGATTGGCGCGCTTGAGCCGCGTCAGGACGGGCCGATAGTCCGGCTGGCCGGGATCGAAGAACTCGGTCGAGACGAGCGTGATGCCGGCTTTCTTGAACGCCGCCTCGTAGGCGACGGCGGCGCCGCGACCGAAGTCGTTGTTCATCGCGAACACCGAGGAGGTCTTCACGCTCTGGCGCGCCATGTAGCGGGCGAACGTATGCGCCATGATCTCGTCGTCGAGGGCGACGCGGAAGGTCCACTCGTTGCCGCCCTTGCCGCTGAGCTCGCGGATCTTCGGATGCGAGCACGCCTCGATGACCATCGGGACGCCGATCTCCTTCACGACGGGCATGGCGCCGAGGCAGGCGCCGCTGTGCGTCTGCCCGATGATCACGTCCACCTGATCCACGTCGGCCAGCTTGCGCACGGCGCTCACCGCTTCGCCCGGCTGCGCCTTGTTGTCGGCGAAGAACGCCTCGATCTTGCGGCCCATGACGCCGCCCTTGGCGTTGATCTCTTCGACGGCGAGCGTGGCGCCCCACCGCACGCCTTCGCCCGTGATGGCGGCGGGGCCGCTCATCGCCGACGCGAAGCCGATGCGGATGGGCGGAGCCTGCGCTCCGGCGGACGACGCGCCGGCGGAGAGCGCCGCGAGCAGCAGGGTGATGGCCATCAGCGCGAGTCGCATCATGCTCTCCTCATTCTTATTGGGGGCCCCGACATCGCCCCCAAACCCTCCAGCGTTCGGGCCGCCGCGGCGCAGCCGTGGCGGCCCTCGTTTTTTGCGCTCATACCACCGCGAGATCCTGGCTGGAGCGGGTCAGCGTTCGCACGCCGGTGGGCGTGACCTCGACGGCGTCTTCGACCTGGACGCCGCCCCAGCCGTGCTCGTAGTAGGGCGTCTCGACGCAGAAGACCATGCCCGCTTCGAGCGCGGTGGTGGTCGTGGCGTTGATCGTCGGCGGATCGTAGGGCTCGAGCCCGATGCCGTGGCCGACATGATGTCGCTGATAGTGCGGCAGACCGTTCTCGCGCGTGACGCGCACGGCGACGTCGAACAGCCGGCTGACCGGCACGCCGGGCTTCATGGCCGCGATCGCCGCGCGCTCACCCGCGAGGATGGCCGCGTAATAGCGCGCCTGCTTGTCGCTGGGCGTGCCGAGCACCGCGGTGCGCGAGATGTCCGAGCGATACGGACCCCAGAGGCAGCCGAGGTCGAAGCGCACGAGATCCCCCGGGCGCAGCGCGCGGTCGGAGGGGTGGATGTCGGCGAGCGCGGCGCGCTCGCCGATCGTGACCACCGTGAAGAACGGCTGCGCGCCGCGGCGCAGGACTTCCTGCTCGTACACGCGCGCCGCATCGCGCTCGGTGACGCCGGGCTCGAGCATGGCGAGGACCGCGGCGATGCCGTCCTCGGCGACGAGCGCCGCGCGCTCGAGGGCGGCGACCTCGTCCGGGCCCTTCACCATGCGGGCCTGCCGGAACATCTGGTACGCCGGCACGAGCGTCGTTGTCGCCAGGCGCTCCTCGACGCGCTTCCACGTGGGCGCAAACAGGCCGCCCTCATCGAGACCCACGCGCCGGCCGAGTACCCCGAGGTCGCCGAGGACGCCGGTCAGCGCGTCGGCGGGGCTCGCCGCCGGCGCGCGCGTCCACTCACGGATCTTGCGGCCGATCTCGCCGGGATCGTCGGCGTATTCGAAGAAGAACTTGCCGTAGCAGGCGAGGTGATCCACCTCGATGCGGTCGGCGGCCACGCCCGTCGTGTCGATGAACGGGATGACGAGCGCCGTCCCGCGGCGCGTGAAGACCGCGTAGAGCTCGAGCCCGCGGAAGAGGGCGTGGGAAATGGAGCGGAGCCCGCTCACGTAGTACACGTTTTCAGTGGTGGTGGCGACCAGCGCATCGAGACCCTCGGTCTCGAGCACGCCGGTCAGGCGCTGTCGTCGGTGTGCGTCCATGCTCTCACCTGAAGTTGGGAATGACCTCGCGCCCGAAGAGCTCGATCGCCTCCTGCATCTCGGGCACGGTGTTCGCGACGAAGAGCAGGCCCGAGAGCGTGGTGACGCCCGCCTGCTGGTAGACGCGGATGCGCTCGCAGATTTCCGCGGGGCTGCCGATGAGATTGCGCTGCTCGAAGCCGCCCGTCTGCTCGCGCAGCGTGGAGCGCTTCAACGACTCGAGATGCTTGTAGAGCTGCGAGCCGTGGAAGCGCTTCACCGCCTCCTCGTGCGTGCGACCGATCGAACACGCGAACTGCGGCGCGATATCGATCGCGGCGTTGCGTCCGGCTTTGTCCGCGGCGCGCCGAACGTCCTGCACGCCGCGCGCGATCTCCTCGGGCGAGAGCACCGCCGGCATCCAGCCCTCGCCGTACTCGCCGGCGCGGCGTCGCACCTCCGGGTGGTTGCCGCCGGCGTACATCGGCAGCGGCGACTGCCGCGGCTTGGGAAAGCACTCCACGTCCTGAAAGCGCACGTGCTTGCCGCGGAAGCTCGCCTTGCGCTCGGTGAAGAGCAGGCGCAGCGCGCGCATGCCCTCGTCGACGATCTCACCCCGGCGCGCCTCGCGGGCGTCGGGATAGAGCGCTTCGTACTCTTCGCGGTAGGCGCCGGTGCCGACGCCCAGGATCACGCGTCCGCCGGAGAGCTGATCGAGCGTCGCGACCTGCTTGGCCAGCACCGGCATCGTGCGCATCGGCAGCACGATGATGCCGGTGGCCAGCCGGAGGCGCTCGGTGCGCGCGGCCACGTACGTGAACGTGATGAGCGGCTCGTAGAAGTTCGGCGGCTCGGGCCACTCGCGCTGCACGTAGCGCTGCGTCGTCATGTGGTCGTTGCCCCACACGGAGTCGAAGCCCAGGCGCTCGGCCAGCAGCGCCGTCGGCAGGATGTCCTCCGGCTTCGCGAACGGCACCGGGTACATCATGCCCTCGATGCACGTCGGGATGTGCACGCCGAACCTCAGCGGCATCGCATCTCCTTCCACGCGGGAACCAGCTCTCGACCGATGCGCTCGAGCTGGCGCGCGAGGTCGGCGCGCGCCGGGACGACCGCCACCGCGCAGTCGAGGCCGGCCTCGGCCCACCGGGCGAGGGCGGCGCGACATTCGCGCGGCGTTCCCGCGATGGCGAACGCGTCCACGAGATCGTCCGTCACGAGATCGGCGGCGCTCCGACCGGCCGTGAGCGCATCGCGAAACGGCTGCGTGCGCGCGGCGTCCATGCCGGCGTCCTGGAGGAGCGACTGGCCGTGCAGAACGCCGAGGTAATGGGCGACGAGCGGCCGCACCCAGCCGCGCGCCTCGTTACCATCGTCGGACACGGCCAGCGGAACGTAGCTGATGACCACGAACTCGTCGCGCGATCGCGACGCCGTGGTCGTGCGAACGCGGCGCACGTGGGCCGGCGAGGCGAGTATGGAGCCGTGCACGCCGTCGGCGATCTCGGCGGCCAGCGCGAGCGCCCGCGGGCCTTTGACGCCGAGCAGGATCGGGACCGGCGCGGGCGGCGGCGTCTCGAGGGCCACGTCGTGGACGGCGAACACCTCGCCGGCATAGGTCACGCGCTCGCCGCCGAGAAGCCGACGGACGATCTCGACGCCCTCGCGTAGCCCGCGCAGCGGCGTCTTGAACGGGATCGCCATCTGCTCCTCGATCCATCGCCGGTTGCTGCTGCCGAGGCCGAGGACGACGCGGCCCGGCGCGAGGCCCGCCAGCGCCGCGGTCTCCATCGCGATGAGCGCGGGATGGCGCGTGTACGGGTTGACGACGCCGAGGCCGACGGCGATGCGCTCGGTGACCGCGGCGGCCGCGGCCGCGAGCGTATACGCGCCGGGCTGGAAGTAGTCTTCGATGATCCACACGCTGCCGAGCCCCGCGCGCTCGGCGGCGCGTGCGCAGTCGCCGGCGCGGCCGGCGATGCCGTGGCCCATGAGCGCGACACCGAGGCTATCGGTCCAGCGCCAGTCCATATGACTCGCGAAGAACGGTCAGGAGACGATCGACATCGCCGTCGGCGGTCGGCACGGGCGGCAGCCAGGTGCGGCTCGCGCCGGGGTCCTTGAGACCGCCGGAGGTGAGCACGACGACGATCGTCTGCTCGGCGTCGAGACCGCCGCGCGCGGCGAGCTGCATGACCGCGGTCAGCGCGGCCGCCGAAGACGGCTCGACATAGAGGCCTTCTTCACGCGCGAGCGCGCGCTGCGCCTCGAGCACGCCCTCGTCGGTGAGTCGTACGCCGCCGCCGCCCGACTCGCGCAGCGCGGCGAGGCCCTGCCACGTGCCGTAGCGCGAGGCGATCGAGAACGCGACGGACGGCGCCGGGGCCTCGACCGGCTCGGGCGCCTGCAGCCCACGCTCGAGCGCATGGGCGAGCGGCCCGAACGGCTCGGCGGCGATCATGCGCGGCGCGTGCTTCACGAGGCCGAGCGTCTGCAGCTCGGTCCATCCTTTCCAGATGCCGTACAGCCCGTCGCTGTAGGCGCTCGGCACGACGACGACGTCGGGCGCCGTCCAACCGAGATCTTCGGCGACTTCGTACGCGATCGTCTTGTAGCCTTCGACGCCCCACGGATTGGAGCCGACCGGCGGCATCACGAATCCGCTCGTCGGGTACCAGCCGAAGCGCTCGATCCCCTGACGCATCAGCTCCCAGCGCGACTCGGAGGTGGGGCAGGCGACGACGGCCGCGCCGTAGGCCTGCATCAGCGTCTTCATCGTGTCCGGCACGGAGACGAGCGTGAAGATGACGCAGGGCAGTCCCGCACGCGCCGCGTAGGCCGCGGTGGAGGCGCCGTGATTGCCCGTCGACGAGATGGTGATCACGCGCGCGCCGGTCTCGACCGCGTGCGTGACGGCCGTGGCGCAGAGTCGATCCTTGTACGACCACGTCGGATTCTGACTCTCGTCCTTCGCGTACAGCCGCGGCAGCCCGAGCCGGCGACCGAGACGCTCGAGGTGCACGAGCGGTGTGGCGCCCTCGCCGAGCGAGACCGGACGCGTGGTCCGCACGGGAAGGAGCGGGCTGAATCGCCAGAGTCCGCGCGCGGTCGTGCCGAACGTCTCGGGCGTGATTGCCGCGAGCGGCGCGAGATCGTACTCGACGCTGAGGTTGACCGCGATGCCCTGGGCGCGACAGCGCGGACAGCCGGTGAACATTCTCGACTCCGCGAAACGCGTGTGGCAGCGGAGGCAGCGGAGTCCGAGGACGCGAGCCTCCGGGACCATGGCGCGCTAGTGTAGGAACGCGTCCCGACCGTGTCAAACCCGCGAGGCGCGGCTCGATCGCCGCGCGCGGTCAGCGCCGCCGCGCGGCGTGCAGCACCGCGAGCGCGGTCATGGCGTCGACGATCTCCGAGCGCTCGACCATCCGTACCACCTCGTCGAAGGCAAACGCGCGCACCTCGATGAACTCCGTGTCGTCCGGCGTCGGCGGCACGGCCCGCAGGCCGTCCGCCTCGTACAGGTGCGCGGTCTCGTCGAGGATGGATTTCGAGGTGGCGAACGTGCAGAGCTTGACGAGCCGCGCCGCTTCGTAGCCGGCCTCTTCCGCCAGCTCGCGCTGAGCGGCGGACTCTTCGCTCTCGCCCGGCTTCATGCTTCCGGTCGGAATCTCCCAGCGGAAGGCGCGCGACACGTAGCGCCACTGGCCGACGAGGACGACCGTGCGCGCGTCGAGGAATGGCAGCACGCCGACGGCGGGCGCGCACTCGACGACGCCGTAGAGCGTCGTTCGGCCGTCGGGCAGCTCCGCGGTGTCCTCGCGCACACGGATCCAGGGGTTGGCGTACACGGGACGTGAGGTCAGCGTGCGCCACGCGGCGCGCGCCCGGTCGTTGGGCGAGTCGGGCATGATGACGCCTTCATGTATACTCCACCGCATGTCGTGGCCCAAGCCCGTGGACGCACTGTGGCGTGAGCTCGAGGACGTGCGCGGCGAGCTTTTGCGCGAAGTCGAGGGATTGTCCCAGCGTCAGAGCGAGTGGCGGCCGACGTCGAGCGAGTGGTCCATCGGCGAAGTCGTCGATCACCTCGCGATCACCGAGGTGGCGACGGGCAAGCTGACGACCAAGCTCACGAAGGAGGCGGCGGCCGGCGGCGCGCCCGCGG
>Ga0066682_10001129_pt1 | contig 10162 bp, 9 predicted proteins | sample GraSoiAngelo_131_FD_65628 | JGI IMG/M metagenome (GOLD analysis project Ga0066682, IMG submission 65628) | Grasslands soil microbial communities from the Angelo Coastal Reserve, California, USA - 14_0929_02_30cm | ecosystem: Environmental > Terrestrial > Soil > Grasslands | place: USA... | reverse complement strand
TGGATCGCAACATCGACAGCTTCACCGACCTCCATTCGCCCGCGCATCAGACGTTGACGCAGTGTCTCGCCTTCGATCAGTTCACTGGCAATGTAATGAGTTGAGTGATCCTCACCGATCTCGTAAACTGTCAGGATATTTGGATGATTGAGACCAACCACGGCGCGCGCTTCCTGTTGAAACCGCTTCAGGCGCTCCGCGTCCCCGGTAAAGCGCGCGGGCAGGAGTTTGAGCGCGGCCTTGCGGCCCGCTGTCATGTCAGTGGCCAGATAGACTTCACCCATCCCGCCGGTGCCGATCCGTTCAGAAATTTTGTAGTGGCCAATCGTGCGACCGACGAGCAAATCAGCTTGCCCGTTTTCAATAATCCGCGTCGCAAAGCGCGCAGCAGGGGTTTCAATGAAGCTGCCTACTCGTTGACGTGAAGCCAGGAGCGTTTCGACTTTACGGCGCAAAAGCTCATCACCTTCGCAGGCGGTATCCAGGAATGCGCCAATCTGGTCCGGCTCTTGATCGAGCGCTGCACGAAAGATTTCCTCAATCGTTTGAAATCGCGCCGGCGTCATATTCGGGAAAATGACGAAATCCAAATGCCGAATGCCGAAAGAATAATGAAGCCCGAATGACGAATGCATTTGGCTTCGCGGGGTTTGGATCTTCGCATCGCGGTTAGTCTTTTACTTGTTTCTCCAAATTTTGGAGAAGATTAGATGCAGTTCCCTTGCTTCAAGCCAGAGCGTTCCAGCTTGTGGTTTCATTCCGGCATTGCCCGAACGGCGATCCGAAGGAAATGCTTGGTTTCGCGCGCTTCCTTCCGGCAAGTTCCAATGCTTTTCAGAAATTCCTTTTTGGAAACTGCGTCGTCAGCTTCGACGTAGTTAGCGCCAACATTAGTGCCGGCGCCAACAAGCTGAGTGATAATTCGAGTGGTTACCGGATTTAGTGGAATCGTCTTCGCGAAATCGATAATTGCTTCGCCAAATCGAGCCGTTCGTTCTTCCAAATCGTAAACCCGTTTCGTCTCTGGCTCTTCGCGGACAAGTCCTGCGCCATCATCCCAAAACGAATCGTCGGCCCGCGCATCCGGGCCTTCCGATTTCGTCATTCCTTCGTCCTTCGTCATTCGAGCTTCGTCATTTCCGTCAGTCCACGTTGTGCAATTCCGTATACAGCCATACTTTGGCGAATTCCCACTCACGCCTCACCGTTACACGTGAAATCTTGAGCACCTCTGCGATCTCGTCATAGTTGAGCCCGCCAAAATATTTGAGCTCGACGACTTGACCTTTTCTTGAGTCGAGGCTGACCAGTCTTTCCAGTGCCTCATGTAGATCAACAATTTCCTTGGATTGCTCCGGTGAGACAATTGCTGCTTCGTCCAACTCTACCTTGAGCGCGCCGCCGCCGCGCTTTTGGGCTCGATCACTCCTAGCGTAGCTAACCAGGATTTGGCGCATCGCTTGGGCGGCCACAGCGAAGAAGTGGGCGCGGTTCTGCCAGCGTGGATTGGTTTGGTCGGCCAGGCGCAGATAAGCCTCGTTGACCAGCGCCGTAGTTTGCAGTGTGTGGTCGGGGCGTTGTCCGCCCATATGACGATGAGCGAGGCGTCGGAGTTCCTCATAGACCAGCGGGGTCAATTCCGCGAGGGCAGCATCGTCCCCGCGACTCCAGTGCGCCAAAAGCTCGGTCACTCTTTGCCGAGAGACCGAAGGCGCATCCATAACCTTTTCCTCGTATCCTATCACCCTCAGAAGTTTCCTGCACGCGGAAGCTTCTCCCGAAAAAATCTCAATTCAGATGATCACTTTGATCGAACTTTTTCGTTTATAGCAATGGAAGGGAAAACTACGAAACCAAAAAGAAAGAGATCACCTCAACAACAATTAGAAACAAAAAATATGAAAACATTATATATAGCAAAATCAATTCACCGCTCGCCTTTGCGGCGTGCTCTGCTTCTCATCGCGCCGGCGCTGGTTATCGTCGCCGTGTTGACAGCCGTGCCAGCTCGCGCAACTCCCCAGTGCGCCGTGGCAACGGAGTTCATTGTTGGTAGCCCAACTCATGGCGCCCCCTTTCCAAATGGCCTGCTCAACTTGATGTGCAACGAGTTTGACCAGTATGGGTGGAACCTCAAGATGATGGTGAAGGGGGACTCCGAACTTTATGTTGTCCGAAACACGTTCCCAGTCGGGGCTGAGACTGGATGGCACACGCATCCGGGGCCCAGCCTGATCACGGTTATATCTGGAGAGCTCACGGTCTACGAGGCTGACAATCCCACCTGTACGCCCACAGTCTACCACGCAGGTGAGACGTTTACCGACATAGGCTGCGGGGACGTACACCTGATACGTAACGAGGGGACGGTTTGCGCGGTAAATGTCGTGGTCCAGATCATTCCCGCAGGCCAGCCGCGAAGAAACGACAGGCCGGCCCCAGCTAATTGCCCACCAATTCTTTGTCCTTCACCTTCACCTACGCCTTGTCCTCAATAATTGCCCATTCTGAGAACGAGAAAGAGTGAAGCAGCTCGACGGCCGCGGCATTTCAATCCAGTGAGCGCTCTTACATTGCGTGGAGCTCGCGCCGGATAACGAATCCTTCCAAATCGCGAACGTCAATCGGCTCGCCAGTTTTCGGCGAGAGCAGCATATGTTCCTCGGCGTCGTTCACCAAACTTGCGATCGATTGCCAGACATCTTCTCGGACGCTTGTCCCCATGAACCGAGCGGCCCGCCGGATGCGATTCCAAATTAAACGATCTTCGCATGCGATAACGGCGAAACCGGGCGGCGGATTCTCTTGGTCGATCTCATCTCCGCGAACCAATTGCGCCGGTAAGCGGCCGCGCGTGTAAAGCGTGAGGAATTGCTCGATCGACATTCCGAATTCGTTAGCGATGCGCTGCACTACGCGCCGGCATTCTGAATTGAGATTCCATTCAACCACGCCGTTCTCTTTTTCTACCGTGAAGATGTTGTTGTTCATGCAACCGTTAAGCGCCCGTTTCTTCCCGCGCGCAAGCACTATTTCCAAGCATCTAGGCAGGCCTGTCCTAAAGCCGTCCTAAACTCGGTTCACAAGTGCATTTAAGACAGGCTTTTTCATAGGTAAAAGCAAATCCGGAGCCTACGGGGCTCGAACCCGCAACCTCCGCCGTGACAGGGCGGCGCTCTAACCAATTGAGCTAAGGCTCCTAGCGAAAAAACTGTAGCGGCAGCTGTCCCCAGCCGCAAGCAACGTGACGTTGCATCCCGCAGCTGCGCGAGAGGAGATGCGCCCTTACATCTGGACGCGAAGAGCGCCTTCTTCCATTTTTTCTGAAACACAAGATCGGGATAATGGTTGAACATTTGTATGTCGGCGTCGTCGAAGATTGCGGAATGCGCGTGACGACGCTATAATCACACTCGGTTCGGCGGATTGACCCAAACCATAAATGAGCGACGAGCGCAGCGAAGGACTTCAGGGCGGGGAAGGGGAGCCGGGCCCAGGTAATCTCCTCGATTCATTTGATCGTGTGATCGCGTCGTTGCCTCCGGGCGATCCGATTCGGCGCGAACTGCTCGATTTGCGCCCGGACATTTCCGATCGGGAAGAAGTATTGGTCGAAGCTCGCCGGATGATCGAGAAACTGGAGGAAGTCATTAAAAAGGTGACTTCGCCGGCGAACCGCATCGGCACATTTCTCGGTGCCACCTCGCACGATACCGCACACATCGTCGTGGGGGGCGCCGACTATTATTGCAATGTCGATCCGCGCATTCCGCTGGCGAAGTTGAAAAAGGGCACTCGCGTCCTTGTCAACGAGGCATACGTCATTGTCGGTGATCTCGGATTTGAAACGGCGGGACCTGTGACAAAAATCACCGAAATTCTGGGCAACGATCGATTGCGTGTCGGCTCGGAGCACGGATTGCAATCGATGGTGCTGCAACGTTCCGCTGATCTTGCGCAGGCAACCTTGAAATCGGGCGACGAAGTACGTGTCGATTCAAACTACCGGATGGCGCTCGAGATGCTCTCCAGCACGAAATCGCACGAGCATTATCTGGATAACGTGCCGGAACTGCCATGGGAAAAAGTCGGCGGTCAGGAGGCGGCCCTCCAGGCGATCAAGGATGCGATCGAGCTTCCGCTTTTGCATGTCGATCTTTTTAAGAAATTTCAGCACGCCACGCCGAAAGGTTTCCTCCTCTACGGTCCCCCCGGTTGTGGGAAAACGCTGATCGGAAAAGCGACCGCCTACAACTTGACGAAGCAGCTTCGGGAAAAAACGGGCGTCGAGATGCGTGAATATTTCATGCACGTAAAAGGCCCGGAGATTTTGAACATGTGGGTGGGTGAATCGGAAAGGATGGTGCGCGAAATTTTTGCCACGGCTTGCGAGAAACGCGGCGAAGGTTTCATGCCTTTCCTTTTTATTGACGAGGCCGAGTCGATTCTCGGCACCCGCCGCGCCTCGCGTTATTCGAACATTCTTTCCACGCTCGTGCCGATGTTTTGTTCGGAAATGGACGGAATCGATTCACTTAATGACGTTGTAATTATCCTCGCGTCCAATCGTGCTGACCTGATCGACCCTGCCATTTTGCGCCCCGGCCGGATCGATCGAAAAATCAAAGTCAACCGTCCGGAGAAGCGGGGTGCGCGTGATATTTATCGCATCTATCTCACCGACGATCTCCCTTACGATGGCGTGCTCGCGAAAGAAGCCGACGGTATCGGCGCGTCCATCGATCGATTGATCGAACGGTTTGTCGATTGGCAATTTACGCGACGCGACGAGAACAAGTTTCTCGAGGTGACCCTGCGCAGCGGACGTAAAGAAACGCTGTACCGCGGTGACCTCATCAGCGGTGCGATCATTGCCTCGATTGTCGAGCGGGCGAAAGCCATGGCGATTAAACGGGCCATCGCCACCCAGCAGGAGGAAGGAATTCGGGAAACGGATTTACAACTCGCATTCAACGCGGAGTATGTCGAGAACGACATCTTCCCGACGACCGACATCACCGAGGACTGGCTCAAGCTGATCGATTACGACCCGGAAAACGTCGTCAAGATTGCGCCTGTGAAGCCGCTTGCAGACGGACGAAGTCGTGCACCATCCGGCATAATCTGATGCTCCTTTGATTGTAGGAGAAGCTGCCAGCTTCCCGATGATATGGCGAACCACCGCGGCTGCCGGAAATTCAATTACCGTGGGAAAAATCAATTATTTACTTTGTAACCCTGTGCGTAAAAGACCGACGCAAGGTGTTGGCTAATCCGAAAATGTTTCAAGCCATCAAAGCGACAGTCGCGCAGCTTCGGCGATGGCATGTGCTCGCTGCTGTGATCATGCCTGATCATGCACACTTGATCGTTTCGCCGATCGAAAACCGCGGGCTTTCCGTCGGCGTTTCCACGGGTCTCAAACGAGTGCTGCGAAAAATGCTTGGTTCGCAGCCGTGGGAATGGCAGCGCGGTTGTTTTGATCGCCTTTTGCGATCCGATGAGAACCTGCACAACAAATGGATTTATGTGCAGGACAATCCGGTGCGGCATGGTTTGGCCGAGAAGGCGGACGATTGGCCGTACTATCTGGATTTCATCAATGAACCCCGTGGTAGGGGAAGCTGTCAGCTTCCCCTACAGAAAACGGGGCAACAGACGATCGGGGTGGGCGGGCGATGAAACGCATCTTCGGTCTTGAGACGGAGTACGGCATTACGGTAAGCGACGCTGAGAGTGTCGATGTTGTCGCCGAATCGATACAGCTGGTGCGGCATTACACCGAACACGGCGCGCTCATGAAATGGGATTACGAGTTGGAAGATCCACATCTCGATGCCCGCGGTTTTCGTGCCAGGGAATTGCTCCAGGACACCGATGAATCGGCTTACTATGAGATCGACAAAAATCGAGCGCTCAGTTTCGAAGAAATAAAAAGCGACCTCGTTCTTTCAAATGGCGCCCGTTTTTACAACGACCACGCCCATCCGGAATACTCTACTCCGGAATGCACGACGCTCCGGCAAATCGTGGCACAGGACAAGGCCGGCGAGCGCATCCTGGCCGAATGCGCGCGGCGTCGAAACCAGAAATTGCCGCCCGGCCACGAAGTCCGTCTTTACAAGAACAACAGCGACTTTGTCGGGCACAGTTACGGCTGTCACGATAATTACCTGATGAGCCGCGGGATCGCATGGGACCGCATCGTCGCCGGCGTTCTGCCGTTTCTCATCACACGCCAAATCTTCGCCGGCGCAGGAAAGATGGGCATCGAAGCGGAGAGCGCGTCGGGCGAGCCTGGTGTTTTTCAGATTTCGCAACGCGCGGATTTTTTCAGTGTGCTGGTAAGTATTGACACCATGAATCGTCGTCCGCTGGTCAATACGCGCGACGAGCCGCATGCCGATGCGAGCCGCTATCGGCGGTTTCACGTTATCCTGGGCGATTCGAACATGAGCGAATGGGCGATAGCCATGAAAATCGGGACCACGGCGCTTGTTCTCGATCTGATCGAACGCGGGGAAGCGCCGCAACTCGAGATCGCGCAACCGATCGATGCGAACAAATCGATTAGCCGCGATCAAACTTACGACTGGATTATCGAGTTAAAGGACGGACGAAAGATTTCCGCAATCGATGTGCAACGGATTTATCTCAAGGCGGCGGCCAGGATCGACGATGGCACGGACGAGGATCGACAATGGATCTTGCGCGAATGGGAGAATGTTCTCAACGATCTCGAGCGCGACGTTATGCTGACGCGCGACCGGGTCGATTGGATGGCGAAGAAGTTCTTGCTTGATGCGTTGCAGGCAGAAGAAAAGCTTTCCTCGAAGGATCCGTGGCTGCAATCGATCGATCTAGAGTATCACAATGTCGATCTTGAGCATGGCCTGTATTACGAGCTTGTGCGTCAGGGGGCGATGCGCCGCGTCGTGACCGAAGACGAGATCAAAACGTCAATCTTCTGTCCGCCAGAAACCACACGCGCATTTTTTCGCGGCCGTTCTGTTGCACGTTTCAACAACGAGATTTCCTCGATCCAGTGGGACGAAATCGTCTTCGAAAATCGATCGCAAATCCGTCGGATCGTTTTGCCCGAAGCCGCATCGGACGTCAGACTCAGTGCGTTAAATCACGCCGCGCGCAATGGTAAAGACTTTGCAGAATTCATTCGCGCGATCAGTGAGATCAGCGATTCGCAGTAGGCGCGATCGCCCTTCGCCGGATCGCGGGGGTTGGGTAGCGCACGCGTCTCGCGTGCTGGTTTCGGCGTCCCGCCGAAACAATCTTTCGTGAACGCTTCCACCTCTGAAATCTTGGCGCAGATCTAGGAAAGTTCGCGCTGGCGATACGCCAACGCAGGCTCGCCACGGGACGAGTCCGTCCGACTGGCGGACACGCAAGACGCGTGCGCTACCCACACCAGACTGCCGCGCAAGCGAAGCACATTCCGCCATCCGCAATCGAATTCACTCCCACTCGATCGTGCTCGGCGGTTTACTTGAGATATCGTAACAGACGCGATTAACGCCTTTGACTTCGTTACTGATTCGAGCGGAGATACGCGCGAGCAATTCGTAGGGAAGTCGCACCCAATCTGCAGTCATGCCATCCTGGCTTTCGACGATGCGCAGCACGATTGTATTTTCGTAAGTGCGCTGATCGCCCATTACGCCAACCGAGCGGACCGGGAGCAGGACAGCGAAGGATTGCCAGACGCGATAATACCAATCAGAAGATTCCATTTCGCTCACGACAATTGTGTCCGCTTCGCGCAAGATCGACAATCGCTCCGGGGTGACTTCACCGAGAATGCGAACGGCAAGGCCCGGTCCCGGAAAGGGCTGACGATACACGATCTCTTTAGGCAACCCGAGCTGCAACCCGGCCTGGCGTACTTCGTCTTTGAATAATTGTCGAACCGGTTCGACGAGCTTGAAGTGCATTTTCTCGGGCAATCCGCCAACGTTGTGATGACTTTTGATCACCTGTGCGGGATTGCCCTCGATCGATACGCTCTCAATCACGTCTGGATAAAGGGTGCCTTGCGCGAGAAACTTGTAACCGCGGTGTTTGCGGGCGCCGTTCCTTCGGTCTTCCGCGAGTAACTCTTCAGTCGCATGTTGGAACACTTTGATGAATTCGCTGCCGATAATTTTCCTTTTTGTTTCCGGATCGGTCACGCCTTTGAGCACGGCGAGGAAGCGTTTGCTCGCGTCCACATATTTCAAACGCACGTGAAAATTTTCGCCGAAAACGCGCTGGACGATTTCTTCCTCGCGCGAACGGAGCAGTCCATTATTCACGAAAATGCAGGTAAGCTGGTCGCCAATGGCTTTATGCAAGAGCGCAGCGGTCACGGAAGAATCGACCCCGCCGCTTAAACCGAGCACCACTTTTTGATCACCGACCTGTTCGCGGACGCGTGCGCAAGCTTCTTCGATGAACGAACCCATCGTCCAGTCCATCGTGCAGTGGCAGATGTGATAGACGAAATTCTGCAGAATCTCCTTCCCGCGCGGTGTGTGCCCGACTTCGGGATGAAATTGCAGCCCGTAAAGTTTGCGTTCCGGATCCTCCACCGCTGCGAAGTTGGAGCTCTCCGTCCTCCCGGCAGCGCGAAATCCCTTCGGCAGCGCCGTCACTTCATCGCCATGACTGTTCCAGACATCGATCTGTGGGCCGAGCCCACCTAGCAGTTGCGAGCCGTTTGCGATGTGCAACGTCCCAGCGCCGTACTCGCGTCGCCCGGTGAACACAACCTGGCCGCCGAGGTGATGTGCCATCAGCATCAAGCCATAACAAATGCCGAGCACCGGGATGCCGAGCGAAAAGATTTCTGGATCGAGATGTGGCGCGTCTTTGTCGTAAACACTTGCGGGACCACCAGAGAGAATGAGTCCGTTCGGTTTCAGCTTGGCGATTTCAGCTGCGGATGTGTTGAAGCGAACAATCTCCGAATAAACCTGCAATTCACGAATGCGCCGCGCAATGACTTGTGTGTACTGGGAACCGAAATCGAGAATGAGGATTCTTGAATGCGCTGATGGAGCCGCCGTCTTCACGCGCTACTCGTGAGTTTGCGGCACGCTGTGCTCGCTCGCGGGATCGTTGTAGGATCGCTCGATTGGGCCGAGTGTTCCCTGGCCGGTAACACCACGTTGAAGCTGGCCTTGTACTTCTTCCGTGCTGCGTTGTTCGAGCGGATCTGCGCAGCCGCCCACCAGCACCATCGATGCGATCACGAGCAAGATCGGCATGCGCTTCATCTGCTCATTTTAGAAAGCGAGCGCAGGATTGCAAGAACACTGGATCGTCGAACGGTTGAAGCGATCAAGCGCTGAAGCGTTGCAGGGGTCACACTGGTGGTTGGCGCCTTAACGCTTTAACGTTCCAACTCTTTAACGCGCCATGATCGATCCGGAACTTTTGTTGCAAGGCTATCGGCTTGGCGTCTTTCCGATGGCGATGGGGAACGGCACGATTGAATGGTTCTCACCCGATCCCCGCGCGATTTTGCCGCTCGATGCATTTCATCTTCCCCATGCTCTACAGCGCGTCGCGCGGAAAAAAACTTTTGAAATCAAGATCGACGATCGCTTTTCGGATGTGATCGAGGCCTGCGCGAAGCGCGAAGACACGTGGATCAATCGGGAAATTATCGAGAGCTATACACGATTGCACGAGCTTGGCTACGCGCACTCGGTCGAAGCTTGGAGGGAGGGTCAACTCGCCGGCGGACTCTACGGGGTCGCAGTCGGCGGCGCATTTTTTGGCGAATCGATGTTTCATCGCGTTACAGACGCGTCGAAGATCGCGCTGGTGGCGCTCGTGCAACATTTGCGTGCGAAAAAGTTCGTGTTGCTCGACACCCAATGGCTCACGCCGCACTTGCAACACTTCGGCGGCATCGAGATTTCACGGAACCATTACCTGCGCTTGCTCAAGCGCGCGGTCGAATTGCCGCGCAAATTCGGCGACTGATCCTTTGGTAGGAACGGACCGCCTGGCCGTCCGAATCTCGTTCACCGGCGCGCCCAGCGGTCGCGCCCTACTACACCATCTTTGAAATTGTAACGCACGCGCACCCATGCCAGCGTCAGAGCAACTGAAGCGCTTGCCCTAGAGCCGGATTCCTGCATAGTGAACGCCCGACATT
>Ga0066682_10001122_pt1 | contig 10173 bp, 11 predicted proteins | sample GraSoiAngelo_131_FD_65628 | JGI IMG/M metagenome (GOLD analysis project Ga0066682, IMG submission 65628) | Grasslands soil microbial communities from the Angelo Coastal Reserve, California, USA - 14_0929_02_30cm | ecosystem: Environmental > Terrestrial > Soil > Grasslands | place: USA... | reverse complement strand
ATACGCTCGACGAGACGGTCGTGGCCGCATTGCTCGGCGTCATCGAGCTGGACGACCGCTGATCGTGTACTCGATCGCGCGTCCCTGCGCGCCGCTGCCGCGCGCGCTGCTGTCCGACGCGCCGTTGCCACTACTCGTCACGCTCGGCGTGCTGACCGCGGGCGCCGGCATCCTCGCGGCGACCGAGATCGTGCCGATTGCGCTCGCGCGCGCTCTCGGCGCCGGCGGCGCGCAGGGCGCGTTGCTCGCCAGTGCCGTCGCATGGGCCGCGGCGCCGAATGGCGAGAGCCGCCCGGCACCGGCGATGGCCGCACTCGTCGTACTGGCTGGCGCCCTCGGCGCGGCACTCGTGCCGTTCGGCGAGATCGCGTATCTCGCCGCGCCGCTGTGGCTGTGGCGGGCGCGTCTGCGGTTGCCCGGCCTTGGTCTGGCTCGCGCGCGGATGGGTCTGGTCGCCGCGGGCGCCGCGTTCGGCGCGGTGCTCGGTGTGCATCTGCTGGTGACCGCCTCGCTCACCCTCGGCTACGGCGTGCGTATGCCGACCATGACGGAGCTCGCGCCGTGGCTTGCGTACGACGCCGGCGCCAACGTGCTGACGACCGAAGCATGCTTCCGCGGTGCGCTCTTCGATCGGGCGCACCGTCGCTGGCCGTTCGCCGCCGCCGCGGCGCTCGTCACGGCCGGCTGCTTGGCGCGCTATCTCGTCGATCCGCTGCTGCCCCATAGTGTCGAGGTGGCGGCCGGGGCCGTCTTCTATCTCACGCTCCTGAGCGTCGGTAACTGCTGGCTGTACTGGCGCAGCGGCAGCATCGTGCCGGGCGCCGCGGCCGCGGTCGTGTTCTTCGCGGCATACCGGCTGCTGCGCGAGGTGCCGTGACGCTCACGCCCGGACGCACGGCGCTGCTCGCCACGACGCTGCTGATCGTCGTGACCGGCGCGCTGGCCATCGCCGACGTGTCGCCGTCGACGCCGTGGCGTCATCTGTATCTGGCGCCTGTCGTGCTGATCGCGGTGCGCTTTGGCGTGGCTGGTGGGTTACTCGCCGCGCTCGGCGCGGCGCTCGCGTTCGGGCCGTTCGTGCTGCGAGAAATCGAGGGCCACGGTCCCACGCGCGCGGCCGCAGAAGGCGTGCTGACGCTCGTCGTGCTTGCCGTGTCGGGTGCGGTCGTGGGCAGCCTCGCCGCCGGTGCGCGACGCCAGCGCGAGCGCTACGAGACGCTGCGTGCGGCGCAGCGCGCACTCGCCGAGCCGGCGCCCCTCGGCCGGGTCGCCGCCCGGCTGGCCGCGCTGCTGACGCGTCGGCTCGGCGTCGACGCCGCCGGCCTCGTTCTCGACGAGGGCCACGTCGTGGCCGGCGCCGACACGCTGCATCCACACTCGCTCGCCGCCCACGTGCTCGCGCGCCGCCGGGCGGTCTTCGTCGCCGACACGGCAACAGATGTCCGCGCACGGCGCGCGGTGGTGGTGCCGCTCACGAGCGGCCGCGAGACGATCGGCGTGCTCGCCGTCGAGCGACTCGGCGACGTCTCGCGTGCCGAGCGCCACGCGCTGATCGGCTTGGGCGCGGCGATCGGCCTGGCGCTCGACAACGCGCGGCTGGCCGCGCGCCAGCGGCGATTCGCCGAGGAGCTCGAGGAGAAGGTCGAGGCGGCGACCGCGCGGCTGGCCGTGATGGATCGGCTGAAGTCCGACTTCGTCGCGCTGGCCTCGCACGAGTTGCGCACTCCGCTGACGGCGCTCCAGGGCTTCTCTGAGTTACTCGCCACGCGGCGCTTTGCGCCCGACGAAGTCCGGCGTCTGGCCGATATCATGCGCGGCGAGATCGAGCGTCTCGGTCGCATCGTCAGCGATTTCCTGGATCTCGCGCGCCTCGAGCGCGGGCTGCCGCCGGCGCTGCGTCGCGCCGTCGTCGATCCCGCGCCGCTGATCGCGGCCGCCGTCGAGCTGTTTCGGCGCACGCGCACCACGCATCGCGTGGAACTGGACATGGACGGCGCCCTGCCGCACGTCGACGCCGATAGCGATGCGCTCGATCGTGTGCTCAAAAATCTCATCGGCAACGCGCTGAAGTACTCGCCGCCCGGCTCGTGTGTGCGCGTTCGCGCGCGCGCCGCGCACGGCGTGGTCACCGTCGACGTCGAGGACGAAGGGCCCGGGATTCCGGCCGAGGAACGCGCGCGCGTGTTCGAGCCCTACTACCGTGTGCGCGATGCGGCCGCGCTCGGTCCGGGCACGGGCCTCGGGCTCTCGGTGGTGAAGTCGCTCGTCGAGGCGCACGGCGGCAGCGTGCGCGCTGATGCCGCGCCCGGCGCGGGCACGCGCATGACGGTGACATTGCCCGCCGTTCCTTGACACCCCGCGTCGCGCGGACGTACTCTCCTTGGGATGCCTCGCCGCGACGAAATCGCCGTACGAATGGCCGACGCCGTCGTCAAGCGATTGACGGCGCGCAAGATCATGGACATCAAGGACGAGCCCGCCGCGCGGGCTGCCATCCGTCACGTCGTCGTCGAAAACCTCACGGCCGAAGCGGCGCTCGACGCCGACGCCCGCAAGCTGCTGCTCGAGCACGCCAAGATGATCAAGGATTCGGCGGCCGACTATCGACAGCTCCTCGGCAAGGTAAAAGAAAAGCTCGCGCGCGACCGGGGATTCATCCTGTGATGCGGATGAGCCGCGAGCGCGTCTTCTTTCTGGCCGAGCGAATCATGAAAGAGCTCGGGAACGTGCCGGGCGTGACCGTGAAGTCGCCCGACGACGTCCGGCCCGAGATCATCCGCGTGTTGACGGACGAGTCCAAGCTCGAGGAGTCCGTGGACACCGAGGTCCGCAAGACGCTGGCCTCGTACTCGCGGCCGATGCCGGAAGGCAGCCACGAGTGGGACGTCCTCTACGACAAGACGCGCGAGGAAGTTCTCCGCCGGCGATTCCGTCTGTGACGGGTCGCCTGGTCGTCGGCATCACCGGCGCCAGCGGCTCGATCTACGGAATCCGGCTCCTCGAAGTGCTGCGCGGCAACGCTGACGTGCAGACGCACCTGGTGATCTCCGCGGCCGGCAAGCGCACGCTCGTCGAAGAGACGCGTTACGCGGTGGCCGACGTCGAAGCGCTGGCGCACCACCGTTACGACGTGCGCGACATCGGCGCCTCCATCGCCTCGGGCTCCTTCCGGACGCTCGGGATGGTCATCGCGCCGTGCTCGATTCGTACCGCGGCGGCCATCGCGTCCTGCCACAGCGATACGCTCGTGTCGCGCGCCGCCGACGTCACCCTGAAGGAAGGTCGCCCGCTGATCCTCGTCGTGCGCGAGACGCCGCTGCACCTCGGGCATCTGCGCGTGCTCACCGCGCTGGCGGAGATGGGCGCGGTCATCCTGCCGCCCATGCCGGCGTTCTACAATCGGCCGAAAGACCTCGACGACATCGTCAATCACACGGTCGCGCGCGTGCTCGATCGCCTCAACCTGCCGCAGACGCTCGTCGCCGAGTGGCGCGGCTCCGCGCGATGATCGACCTCTCGGTGGTGATCCCCGTCTACAACGAGGAGGACAGTCTCCCGGTGCTGTGGGCGGAGCTGAAGGCGGTGCTCGACGCCGAGCGGCTGGTCTTCGAGGTCGTGTTCGTCGACGACGGCAGCCGCGACGGGAGCGCCGAGATCATCCGCGGCCTGCGCGAGTCCGATCCGCGCGTGCGCCTCGTGCGGCTCAAGGCCAACGCAGGTGAAACGGCGGCCACCGACGCCGGCCTCCGCGCCGTGCGCGGCCGGCGCATCGTGACGATGGACGCCGATCTGCAAAACGATCCACGCGACATCCCCACCCTGCTGCGTGCGCTCGAGCACTGGGACGCCGTCACCGGCTGGCGCGTGAATCGCGGCGACGGTGACTCCATCGTCCGCCGCGTGTCGTCCCGCATCGCTAACCGCGTGCGGAACTGGCTGAGCGACGACGTGATCCAGGACAGCGGCTGCACGTTCCGCGCCTTCCGGCGGGAATGCCTGCGCGGCCTCGTGCTCTATCGCGGCTTCCACCGCTTCGTTCCCACGCTGCTGAAGATGAGCGGCTACCGCGTGCTCGAGGTCCCCGTACGCAACCGGCCGCGCCGCTTCGGCCAGTCGAAGTACGGCGTGCTCAACCGCGTCTTCGTCGCCACCGCCGACCTGCTCGTCGTCCGTTGGATGAAGTCCCGCGCGCTGCGCTACGACGTGGCCGAGGATCTCGGCGGCGATCTCGTCCGCGAGTAACTGCTGCCGATGAACGTGCTGCTGATCGGCCTCGGCCGCTGGGGCGAACAGCATCTGCGCGTGGACGCCGTCGACATCGTCACGCCCGCCGACAGTCACCTCGCGATTGCGTCGATGTGCCTCGCCGCGGGCCGCCATTGTTTCGTCGAAAAGCCCCTCACGATGAATGCCGACGAGGGTCGACGACTCGTCGCCGCCGCCGACCGCGCGAAGCGCGTCTTCGCCGGGTTCAAGCGGCCGCGCACGGACGTCGGCGTCCTCCAGACGGATGGCATCCACTACGTGGACCTCTTCGCCCATCTGCTGGGTGGCGAGGCGACGGCCGCCACCGCGGTGCAACGCGACTTCCTCGGCCGCGGTCTCGCCGCCTGAGCGTGGATCGCCTCGTCCTCGTGGCCATCGGCGGCGGCATCGGCTCCGTGCTGCGCTATCTGACCTCCGGCGTGGCGGCGCGCTGGCTCGGCCTCGATTTCCCGTACGGCACGCTCATCGTGAACGTCGCCGGCTCGTTCCTCATCGGCCTCGTGCAGGCGCTGGCGGAGGACGCGGCCGTGCTGCCGGAGTCCGCGCGGCTGTTCCTGTCTGCGGGCGTGATGGGCGGCTTCACGACGTACTCGGCGTTTTCCTACGAAACGATTCGCCTGATCGAGCTGGACGCGTTCGGTCGCGCAATCGCGAATGTCCTCGTCACGACGTTCGTCTGTCTCGCCGTCTGCGGCTTGGGGATCGCGACGGGCCGCTACCTCGTCTCGCTGCGCGGTTGAGCGTTTCGCGACACGCCTGAGTCCACCTCCGAGCGCGGAGTGTCTCGGGGATCGCGTCGTGGAGGTGATGGTGCCGAAGGGGGGACTCGAACCCCCACACCCTTGCGGGCACATGACCCTGAATCATGCGCGTCTGCCAATTCCGCCACTTCGGCTCGGAGGGCGTCGTTCATAATACCCAGCAGCGATGGTCAGTCAAGCCGAGGGCAACGGCGACCGGACGATATCGACCAATCGCCGGGCGCGGCACGAGTACGAGATCCTCGAGACGGTCGAGGCCGGGCTCGTGCTGCGAGGGACCGAGGTCAAGTCGCTGCGCGACGGGGGCGTGAACTTCAAGGATTCGTACGCGACGATCCGCAACGGCGAGGGCTGGCTCGTGGGCTGCCATATCAATCCCTACAGTCACGGCACCGACGCGAACCACGACCCCGACCGCGACCGGAAGCTGCTGCTGCACCGCAAGGAAATCGGCCGCCTGACCGGCAAGGTCGCCGAGCGCGGGCTCACGCTGGTCCCGCTTCGACTCTACTTCAAGCACGGCCGCGCCAAGGTCGAACTGGGGCTGGGCCGCGGCAAGAAGCTGCACGACAAGCGCGCCACGCTTCGTGAGCGCGACCAGCGCCGTGAGATGGATCAGGCGGCGCGCACGGTGACCCGCGCCGGCGGGCCGCGGCGACGGAGCCGGGACGAAGATTAGCCGCGGCGACGGAGTCAGGACGAAGAGTGGTCACGACGCCGGGCGGCGTCTATACTCGACTCGGTGGTACGCCGCGCGCTCGCGGCGACTCAGACAAAGGGGGGCGACAGGTTTCGACGGGGATCAACGAGGTCCAGGCTGCGTCTCGAGGTTTCTCACCCCTCGTAAATAAGTGAGAACCATCTAGCTGCCAACACACAGCTAGCTCTGGCGGCCTAACAACCGCTAGTGTCGGCCAGGTCGAGCCATCAGGGCCTGGGAACCGGCATCATACTCTGGTGGCTGGCTCTGAACTTCGCCTCAGGGGAAGAGCGAGACATATGAGGCTGGCCCCGCGGTCCTCCTGCCGGATGGAGGGTCGAAGGGCGAGAGAGCAGTAAGATAAACCGGCTATCGACGTAGACGCCTGCGGCTGAGGGTTTCCGGACGTGGGTTCGATTCCCACCGCCTCCACCATCTTTTAGCGCGGCGCGCACCTAGAGCAGCGCGCACGCTTCCTCGAAGTCCAGGCGCGGCAGGCGTGGCAGTACCTTGGCCGAATCGCCGTGCCCGACGTTGCACAGGAAATTCGACTTCACGCGGCCGTCCGGAAAGAACTCGGCGTCCACTTTCGCGTTGTCGAAGCCCGACATGCCGCCGACGTCCAGCCCGACCGCGCGCGCGGCCAGCATGAAGTACGCGCCCTGCAGCGTGCCGTTGCGAAAGGCCACGATCTCCGTCAGCGCCGGGTTCTTCGCGTAGTTGTCCGCCATGTCCGGCCGATGGGTGAACAGCTTCTTCGGCATCCACTCGTAGAAGCGCGTGTCATAGCCGATGATCGCCGTCACCGGCGCCTGCTTCGTCTTGTCCACGTTGCCGGGACTCAACGCCGGCAGCAGCCGCGCCTTGGCCTCCGGCGTGCGCACGAACAGAATGCGGGCCGGACACGAATTCGCGCTCGTCGGCCCCATCTTCATGATGTCGTAGATGCGCCGAAGCTGTGCGTCGCTCACCGGCGTCGGCAGCCAGCCGTTCTGCGTGCGCGCCTGGAGAAACAGCCGATCCAACGCCGCCTGATCGAGGGCCGCGGTCACGCTCGTCCTCCTGGTCGCTGCGCTTCGCGGATCGCGCTCCAGACGCGCGCGGGACTGGCCGGCATGTCGAGCTGCCGCACGCCGAGCGGCGCCAGCGCGTCGAGAACCGCAATCATCACCACCGGCAATGCGCCGACGGTCCCGGCCTCGCCGGCACCCTTGGCGCCGAGCGGATTGAGCTTCGTGGGCACCGGATGGCTTTCGACGACGACCTCCGGCAGCGAATCGGCGCGCGGGATCGCATAGTCCATGAACGAGCCCGTGAGCAGCTGACCCGAGTCCGGGTCGTACACGATCTGCTCCATGAGCGCCTGGCCCACGCCCTGGGCGACGCCACCGTGGATCTGGCCCTTGAGCGTCAGCGGATTGATCACGGTGCCGACGTCGTCGGCGATCACGTATGCGACGAGGGCGACCGCGCCCGTCTCGGGATCGATCTCGACCTCGCACACGTGGCACCCGTTCGGCCACGTGTCCGACGGCGGCGAAAACGTCGCCGTCTCGTACAGCCCAGGCTCGAGGCCCTTCGGCAGCGCGGCGGGCTGGAACGCGGCGCGCACGACGTCTTTCAGCGGTAGCGTGCGATCGGTGCCCACCACGGCGAAGGCGCCGTTGGCGAACGTGATGTCGGCCTCGGCGGCCTCGAGCATCTTCGCGGCGATCCGCCGGCCCTTGGCGATGATCTTGTCGGCGGCCATCCAGATCGCGGTGCCGCCGATCACCGTCGAGCGCGAGCCCATCGAGCCCATGCCGAACGCGACGCGATCGGTGTCGCCGTCGACATAGCGGACATCGCCCGGATCGAGGCCGAGCCGCTCGTGCAGGATCTGCTTGAACGTCGTCTCGTGCCCCTGCCCCTGGTTCTTCGTCCCCATGAAGAGCATCGCGGTGCCGCCGGGCGAGAAGCGGATCTCGGCGAACTCGGGCTGCGGGCCGGCCGCGCGCTCGATCGCGTTGGCGACGCCGAGCCCGCGAAGCCGGCCGCGTCGACGCGCCGTCTCGCGGCGCGCGGCAAACCCGCCCACGTCGGCGAGCTTGAGCGCGGCCTCCATCTGCGTCGAGAAATCCCCGCAGTCGTAGGTCACGCCGGTGGCCGTCCTGTACGGCATCGCCGAGGCGGGGACGAGATTGCGGCGCCGCAGATCGATCGCGTCCAGGCCGAGCTCGCGCGCGGCGTCGTCGATGAGCCGCTCGATCACGTACGTCGCTTCGGGCCGTCCGGCGCCCCGATACGGGGCCGTCGAGTTGGTGTTGCTCAGCACGGACGTCACCTGCACGTGGGCGGTCGGGAACGTGTACACGCCGACGAGCGTGGCGATGTTGCTGAACGTCGCCAGCAGATTGCGATCCGACGACACGTACGCGCCGACGTTCGCGAGCGTGCGCACACGCAGCGCGAGGAAGCGGCCGTCGGCGTCGAGCGCGAGCTCCGCGTCCGTCACGTTGTCCCGCGCGTGCTCGTCCGCGGGAATCGCCTCACGCCGCTCACAGCGCCATTTCACCGGTCGTCCCAGCCGGCGCGCCGCCCACAGCACCAGCCGATGCTCGGGATACTGCCAGCCCTTGGTGCCGAATCCGCCGCCGACGTCGCCGGCGATCACGCGGATCTGGTGCTCCGGCACGTTCAGGATGTTCGTGGCGAGCGCCGTCCGCACGCGATGCGGATACTGCACATCCGCGTAGAGCGTATAGCGCTGCTCGCCGGCGTCCCAAACGCCCAGCGCGCCCCGCGTCTCCATGTATTGAGCGTGGACGCGACTGATGACGTAGCGCCGCCGCACGACGCGCGCGGCGCCGGCGAACGCCGCGTCGGTGGCGGCGCGGTCGCCGACCTCGTGCACGTTGGAGATATTGTCCGGGCACTCGTCCCAGACCGCCGGACCTCCGACCGCGTCGGCGGTCGCGGTCACCGACGGCAGCGGCTCGTAGTCGATGACGAGCCGTTCGGCCGCGTCCTCCGCCTCGGCGAGCGTCTGCGCGATCACCATCGCCACCGGGTCGCCGACGTAGCGGACCCGGTCACGTGTCAGGCCGCGGTGGGGCGGGGCGAACATCGGCGAGCCGTCGGGGCGCCTTCGCTTGAGGGTCATCTTCATCGTCCCGAGGCCGGCGACGTCAGCCCCCGTGAAGACCCCCAGGACGCCGGGCGCTCTCGACGAGTCGACGGCGTCAAAATTGCGAATGCGGGCGTGCGCGTGGATCGAGCGCACAAAGACGGCGTGCGCTTGACCCGGCAGGCTGACGTCGTCGTGGAAGCGCCCCTCGCCGCGCACGAGGCGAGCATCCTCGAAGCGCCTGACCGATTGGCCGATCCCGAACTGTCCCATGAGGCGGTAGTGACTCATTTTGAGGACGGATGGTCAAGCGAGGCAGCGACTTCGTTGGAACATATGCGGAAAGAAGTGCAGCTTCCGTAGAAGTACCGATCCGCATACGATCGCGAAGTGCGCGGAAACGAAGGGCGAATCTTTGGCAACGAAACTGCGTTCGACTGCGCCGGTGAAAAGCGTGCACGCCGGGTCGCGCGCGGCTGATCGATGAGCTCTCTCGAGACAGCCGGGACCAACGGCAGCCACGCCACTGGCGCCAACGGCCCCTTCCTCGACGGCAGCGTCGTTCCGCTGGGCAACATCGAGCCTCCGCGGGGCGATGAAGTGACGTCTCGGCTCGCCACGGTCCTGCGCGTCCTCGCGCGGGCAACGGCCGAAGCGTGTAAAGTCGAGCGCTGCTCGATCTTCGTCCCCAGGAGCGATGCGCTGCAGCCGGTTATGTGCCAGTTCGCCGGTGGCGCTGCCTCGCCCGAGCTCTGGGAGGCCTTCAAGTCCCTCGAGACGAAGGTTCAGCTCGAGGCACCGGGCGTTGTCGCGGACGTCCTCGCGGCACGGCGTCCACGGTTGATCGTCGACGTGCCGAACGATCCACGTGTTCCGACCAACTGGAAGCGATTCGGCGCAGCCGCGATCTTACTCGTTCCGCTGGTTCGCGACGATACCGTCATCGGCCTCGTCGTTCTCGATACCACCGCACCGACGATCGACGCGCGCCAGCGCCGGCGAGCCTCGCAGCTCGCCCGGGCCATCATGCTCGCTATCGATAGCCCGGGTTCGGGACGGGAGATCCGCAGCCGCTTGCGCGCCTCGGAGACGATGCTGAACGTCGGGCGGACGATCGGCTCGACGCTCGAGCTGCAGGAGGTCGTTCGACGGATCACGCGCGAAGCCGCGCAGGCCGTCCGCGCCGACTCCGCCGGTATCTATTTGATGACCGAGAGCCGCGACCGGCTGTTGCCGTACGCCGCCTATCACATGCCCAAGGAGATCCTGGACACGATCCGCCGGCGCCCGATCATTCTCAAGCACTTCCAGGATCTGCAAACGCACTGGTCGGCGGACGC
>Ga0066682_10001121_pt1 | contig 10179 bp, 8 predicted proteins | sample GraSoiAngelo_131_FD_65628 | JGI IMG/M metagenome (GOLD analysis project Ga0066682, IMG submission 65628) | Grasslands soil microbial communities from the Angelo Coastal Reserve, California, USA - 14_0929_02_30cm | ecosystem: Environmental > Terrestrial > Soil > Grasslands | place: USA... | reverse complement strand
GGGGTTCGGTGGGCAGAAGAACGACGTCCAGGCGCTGAAGGTCGCGGCGTATGCGAGCACGCCGATGTGGGTGGCCGGCATCTTCAACATTCACGGCCGGTTCCTCATGGTCGGCATCATCATTTCGCTGTACAGTCTCTATCTGCTCTACGTCGGCCTGCCGACACTCATGAAGGTCCCGCAGGATCGGTCGATGGGCTACACCGCCGTGGTCATCATCGCGGCGATCGTGGTCTTCCTGCTCGTGAGTACGTACACGCTGTTCTAAACCGCGCGCAGGGCCTCATGCAGCATGGCGAGGGCACGGTCCACCGTGCCCTCGTCGTGCGCCAGGGACACGAAGTTGTAGGCCGTGCGCTTGAACAAGAGGCCGCGCTCAGCGGCGCGCAGCGCCACACCCCGCGACAGATCCTCCGTCGCGTAATGCAGGAAACACATCTCGGCGATGCCGGCGACCCCGGTCACTAGCCCCGCATGCATGCGTTGCACTTCATGCAGCCCGTGGAGCAATCGCGTCCCGATGCGGTGGATGTGCTCGCAGACGCCGTCGCGCTCGAACACCTCTAGCGTTGCGCGCGCGGCCGCGAGCGCCACCCCTTCGGTCGCCAGCGTGGACGAGATCCAGGTTCGGTTCGCGGCGTTCATGAGATCCGCGCGGCCGCCCACCACCGCGAGCGGAAATCCGTTCGCGAGCGCCTTGCCGAGGACCACGAGGTCGGGCGCCGGCTTCAACGTGTAGCGCTCCGCCGCGCCCCCGATCGCGAGCCGGAACGCCGTCTTGATCTCATCGAAGATCAGGATCGCGCCCGCTCGCTCCGTCTCGACGCGCAACATCTGCAGCCATTCGCGCGTGGGCTCCGACACGACTACGGGCTCCACGACCACCGCGGCGAGACGCGGCGCACGCGCCCGGATCAGCTCGCGCCCGGCGGCGACGTCGTTGAATGGCAGCTCGGCGAAGAGATTGCGGACCCCAGCGGGAACTCCCTCAGCGGCCCCCTGACACCAATCGAGCCAGCCGTGGTACCCGCAGCCCAGGATCTCCTCGCGTGCGGTCGCGACGCGTGCCAGGCGCACCGCCGCGGCGACGGCCTCGGCGCCCGTCTTGAGAAAGCGCACGCGCTCGAGCCACGGGATCCGCTCGGCGAGCGCCTCGGCGAGCTCTGCTTCCGCGACGGGCGGCAGTGGGCCAACGACGCCGGCGGCGATCGCCGCGGTCGCCGCGCGGTTGACGTCGGCATGTCCGTATCCCAGCGCAACCGCGCCGAGCGCCATGACGAAGTCGACGTACTCCCGGCCGCTTTCATCCCAGACGCGGCAGCCGGCCGCCCGCGTCATGCGGGCCGGTGTCCCGAAGAGCGCGTCGGGGCGCTTGCTACCGGTCGACGTGAAGCCCGGAACGCGCCAGTCGTTCACCGTATTTGGTCACCTCGATGGCCATCGCACGAATCAGTTTTGCCTCACGGGCATCCAGCGGCGCGCGATGCGCGATCTCCCGCATCGTGCGCATCACACCGCCGGAATTACGCGTCTTGAAGAACTCGATCGCATGCAGCGCGCGAGCGATGTCGGCAAAGAGCCGCTCGAGCTCCGCGGCGTCCGCCGGCTCGGATGGCCGCCGCGGCGCCTTGAAGGGACGTACCTCGGCCCCGTGCGCAAGTGCCAGCTCATAGAGCATGATGATGACGGCATGTCCAAGATTGAGCGAGGCGTACGCCGGATCGCTGGGAATCGTGACGATGCGGTGACACCGATCGAGCGCCTCGTTCGAAAGCCCCTTGTCCTCGCGCCCGAAGAGCAGGGCGACGGGTTCTCGGTCGCCGAGCGCCACGATCTCGCCGGCCGCGTCGCGCGGGCGCTGCAAATTCCGCTTCGCGGTCCGCCCGCGCGCCGTAAACCCGACGATGTGCACGCAGTCCCCCAGCGCCTCCTCGAGCGTCCCGTAGGTACGCACGCGCGCAAGTATATCCTGCGTCTGGTGCGCGATTCCCTCCACCCGGTAGGCCTCGTACTCGCGCGGATTCACGAGCCGGAGGTCGCGCACGCCAAAGTTCTTCATCCCGCGCACGACGTGCGCGATGTTCACCAGATCTTGAGGCTCATGCAGAACGACGACGATCAAGGCGTGCGCCGTGCGCTGTGCGCTGTGTGCAATTTCCGGCGTACGGCGCACGTTGTTATCCTCATCCAACCAGCTCCAAGATTCCAAATCGTGCAGGATCCTGCCGGTCTCCACGAAGCCACACCCAGCCGCCGCCGCCACTCCAAACCAATTGCCCCACCCGCCGCACCCTGCCAGGGAGCATTTCATTAATAATGAGGTCGAAGCTGACGCGACCGCCCGCGTGCGGATGCACGCCGGCCGGCCAGGGGATGGCGACAGTCACGCAGTAGCCGGCATCGGTGCGTCGCCAGCCTCCGCGAACAGGCGCAGGCGTTCCGTGCGTATCGCTGGTGGTGCTGGCTCGCACCGTGTGACCGTCCTCGCTCGGGACGATGAGATACCCAACCGGAGCGACCGCCTCACCACCTGCCCGGCGCGCAGGGGCGACGTACACCTGTAACCCATCGGAATGGATCTCATCCGGCTCATTATCGAGTCGCAACGGCGGCGCCGTCGCCGGTCGCAGGACGAGGTCCGGCTTCGTCACGTCGACCGCCAGGTACAATGTCGATTCGTCCCACGCGGCGTACGCGACGGCGGAGAAGTCATCAAGCCCGGGATACGCATCTTCGCTGCGACGATATTGATCCTCGAGTCCCAGCTCGAGCGGTTCCGACAGGTCGAAGCCCTCCAGTGTTCCATCGAGCGGCGGCGGCCCAGCAACACGGAACGAAGGAGCGGTGGCCGGAGTGGGGGGGTCGATCTGGAGGAGCGGCACGAACGGAGGCGTTTGCTCCCGCCGTCCGCGCAGCACCAGGGGATCCTGGCCCTCGCGCTCGACGATCCATTCCGCGGCGCTGAAACGGTGCCGTTCCAATCCCGCCGTGGTCTCGATCTCAATGGCATCGCCGCGCGTCCGCACGGCCCGGATCACGGACGAATCTTTGTGCGGCTCGAGCACGGTTACGATGCGAGGGTTACGGCCGCGCGTGCGCACGACGTAGAACTTCGCGCGGTCGCGTTCGCCCGGCACGCCCGGTCCTTCCATCTCCAGGAGCGCGCCCTCGAACACGAGATGTGCGGTGAGCTGCGCGCCTCCCTCGAGCTGCGAGAGCACGACGGGACCGGGCGCGCCCGGCACAAACCGCTGCACGTGTGTGACGAACTCGTCGGCCAGCTCGTCGTCGACCCAGCGCCCCTTCGTGTGCACCTCGCCACGCCCCGCGGCATGCCACGGCAGCTCGAGCAGCTGCTCCTCGCGGGCCGCGAGCATCGTCATGTCCACGACGTAGGCCGGACCAGTCACGATCATCCGCAGCAGATCGTTGAACCGCCCCTGCACCCACGCCCACTCCCCGTGGTCGTCGAAGCACTCGCAACTGGCGTTGCCGGGTGGCTGGGATTCGCCATCCAGGCGCGGCGCGTTGTGCGCCAATGTCGAACGATACCAGAACAGATCGCGCGTGACGTACGAGCCCGTGCCAGGATCGGGAAGCCAGTCGACGCCGTCCGCGTGCAGCATCAGCTGCAGCCGGTCGGGATGGCCGTGTCCCCCGCCCTGCGGCCCGCACTCGAGACTTACGTATCGGCCGTCGCGGCGCAGGACCGCCAAGCCCTGGCTCTCGAGCAATACGGTCTTCGGCTCCCATGGGGCCTCGCCGGCGGGAAGCTCGGGGAGCATCTCGAGCAACGACCACCACGACAGCGAACTGCGTCCGCCGTACGCCGTACGCTGTGCGCCGGCCTCGTGCAGATAGGATTCCTGCAGCTCCGGGGTCGGCGGCGGAACTTTGTAGAGCGCCTGGAGCCACGCGCCGATGTCGGTCGTCCCAAGACGCGCGAGCCCAACTTCCCAGACTTCGAGATATCCCGGCTGCGCCAGCGAGACGCCGAACCGTGAATCCTTGCGTGCCGGATAGGTGAAGTCCGGAAGCGCGGTCAACGACGGTGCCAGGAGCGCGGCGTGCACGCGGTCCGCGAGTCGCTGGTCCTCGCGGAAATCGACCCCCGCCAGGCGCGCCCATCCCGCTCCGGTGAGCAAGCCTCGCAACGCGAACAGGTGGTAATTCTCACCTTCGTACCACATGCCGTCGCGGCCGTACCCACGTACCAGATGGGCGATGAGACCAGTCTCTCCTTCGACGACACGCTGCGCGAGCTCCTCATCTTCGAACCAGACGGCGGCGGCCGCGAGCGCTGCGTTGTTCCACGTTTGGCGGTTGGAGAACCCCTCGTCGTACTCTCCGATCACCGTCGCGGCTTCCTCCACGACCTGGTTCACGCCACGCTCGGTCGCCTCGTCGAGCTGGTCGGCGGCGCGCAGCAGCGCCGCCGCCGCGATGTAATTGCAGGTCCACAACGACTCCAGGTAGGTCGAGAAGAACAGGCGGCTGGGCCCGAGCACGTTGTCACGATTGGGGTAGCGCCAGTAACGCTGCGCGTAGGCGCTGAGGATGTCGCGCGCCCGCGCCGCAGCGGGACGATCGGTCTCGTCGCCCAACCCCGCCAGCGCCGCCAGGTGCGCCGCGCGCTCGGCGAGCCAGAGGTGCTGATAGCGCGCCCAGCTCCAGTTGTGGCGCTCGCCACGCCATGTCTTGCCACAGCGCGGACATCGATGCTCGTCCGGACTCCAAGGATCGAATGTGAGCGCGGCGCCGTCATCTGGGCAGTAGCCACCATCCACAGTCAGCACCGCCTTGTGGTCCGGAATGACCGGCATGCGCTCGAGCAGCGGCCGGGCTCTCTCCCGCAGGTGGCCGAGCAGCGCCGTGAGATCAGCCGAGCCGCGGACTTCCTCCGCCCGCGCGGCGAGCTCCTCGGCGGTCACCACGCCCGCACTCCCTCCGCCGCCCAGGACAGTGGTAAGATGTTCACTCCCCCGGCGGTACTCGCGACCGCATTCGCCGCGTCGCGCGCATCGCCGCGCATGACGAAGAACATGCATCCGCCGGCGCCCGCGCCCGCGGCTTTCCCGCCGAGCGCGCCGGCCTTCACAGCCGCGGCTTCGAGCTGCGCCATGTCAGCGGTTCGCATGCCGGGATCGAGCGCCTGCTGGTGCTTCCAGTTTTCGCTCAGCAAGGCACCCACACGCGCCAGATCGGCGGCGCGCAGCGCCTCGGCCATCGCGTTGCCTGTTTCCCTGAGCCCATGCAACGCACCCGTCACCGTGGGATCTCCACACTCGTACGCTCCCATCACCCGCGAAATGGTGTCACCCGAGACTCGCGATTTGTTGGTGTAGCAGAGGAGCGTCTGTCGCTCGAGCGCCGCCGCGAATGTCGGATCGAGCGTTACGGGCTCGACGCCGACGTCGGGATCGCGGAAGCTGAGGCGATGAAAGCCTCCGAGTGCCGCGGCGTACTGGTCCTGCTTCCCGCCGGGGAGCGCGGCCTCGATCGTCTCGACCTGCCAGGCCTGGTCGGCAACGTCCGGTGCGTTCACCATCTCCTGCCGCGCGCGTGTCAACGCGCCCACCAACGCGACGCCGAGCGCGCCCGAGCTGCCGAGTCCCGAGCCGGGAGGCGCGTCGCAGCGCGTGGTCAGCGTGAATCCACCCAGGACGGGGAACCGGCGCAGGGCAGCCGTGAGTAACGGCAATTTGCCGTGCGGAGCGAGTCCACCGGAGTTCGCGCACTCGAGCGTTTCCCCGAGCTCCTCGGACACGAGCCGCAGGAGTTTGCCGCCCAGGTGCAGCTCGACGTGCGCCCGGAGAGCAATCGCACCGTTCACGACGACGCCGCCTTCACGGGCCGAGAACGGCGCGACGTCGGTCCATCCACCGGCAAAGTCGAGCCGCAGGGGCGCGGTCGCATAAAACGCCGTGGGGAGATCCCGGCGTCTCATGGCTGCACGCGCCAGGCGGCGACGGTCGGCAGCTCGCCGCGCATGTCCATGCGGACGCCAAGCACTCGACTGTTCATGGCCTGCACGCCGCGCGCGTGGTACAGCCAGACGACCGGCAGCTGCGCCGCGAAGACGCGCTGCGCGGCAATCGGATCCCGCGGTATCGGAATGCCGGTGAGATTCCCGAGCGGCCGGAGGTAGCCGAGCCCCAGATCTCCCGGAATGCCCATGACCGCGGCGCTAAAATCGTGGCGCTCACCGTACACGCGGTCCAGAAACGTTGACAGCTCGACCTGGCGGATCGTCACGCGGAATCCGACCGCGGCGAGCCGCGCCTGGAGCATCTGCTCGAGTGCACCCTCCCCGCTGCCGACGGTCAGCAGCTCGAAACTGGTCAACGCTGTGCCCTCGAGCTCGGCGACGAGACGACGCGCCGAATCGGGAGCGACCGGCACGTGTGGCGGCGCGCGGTACGCGGGCAAACCCGGCGGCACTGGTCCATCGGCGACCGCGGCGAATCCGAACAGATACCCGTCCACGATCTCCTGCCTGTCTATGGCCAGGGCCGCCGCGCGGCGCGCGCGGAGATCGTCGAACGGCGGCCGGCGCGTGTTGAAGACGAGGCCATAGGGAAAAATTAGCGGATACTCCCGAATCGCGAGCTCGTGGTGGCGCCGCACGAACGCGGCATGCTGGGGACTGATCCCCGCGAAGTCGAGCTCACCGGCCACCAGTGCCGAGAGTTTCACCATCGGCTCGTCGACGATGACAACGATGAGACGATCGACGTGCGGCGGACCGCCCATATCGGCGGGAAAGTCAGCGTTCCGCGCGAACACCCACCGCCGGTTCGGCTCGTGCGTCACGAACCGGAAGGGACCGTTGCCCACCGGATGGACGTTCCACGAGGCGTCCCGCAGACGGGCGTGCGGCACGCTGTCGAGCAAGTGCGCGGGCAGGATCGCGAGATCGGTGAGTACGTCCGGCAGATCGTCGCCAGATCGAGCGACCGACGCGCCGGTGAATCGCAGCTCGACCGTGGAATCATCCAGCGCCGCCACCGACGTCACCGACTCGAGGTCCGTGAAGCGCGGATAGCCGGTCGCCGGGTCGCGTGCCGCCTGCAGGGTCCAGACGACGTCGCGCGCCGTTGTTGCGATGCCGTCGTCCCAGCGCACATCCGTCCGCAGCCGGAACGTCAACGCGCGTCCACCGTCCGACCACCGCCAGCTGCGCGCGAGGTAGGGCCGGGGCACGAGCAGCGAGTCGTATCGAGCGAGCGTCGTGAGCAGGACGTAGCGCTGCACCTGACGCGCGAGCGGGTGAATGGTGAGCAGCGGGTTGATGCTCTGGAGATCGGCGCCGGACGCGAACAAGACGGTCGCGCCGCGGCGCACGGCTGCATCGCCGCACGCGCACATTAGCACTTCCCCGACGAGGAGAATCAGCACGAACACGCGCGACACGCACGGATTCTAGCGGGCCGCGAGAGGCGGCGCGAGATTCCCGCCGATGCTTGCGAGGTTCGGGCACCGGCTGCTCGCCGGTCTTGCCGTCGTGATCGGCGTCGTGACGCTGACGTTTTTCCTGTTGCACCTCGCACCAGGCGATCCTATCGACATAATTCTCGGCCCTGCAGCGACCGTGCAACAGCGCGCCGCCCAGCGAACGGCGCTGGGACTCGACCGCCCGTTGCCGGCCCAGTTCGCGAGCTGGTTGAGTCGTTTCGCGCGGGGCGACTGGGGAAACAGCATTGCGAAAGGCCGGCCGGTGCGCGCGCTCCTTGGCAACGCCTGGCGCCAAACCGCGTGGCTGGTCGGGTTGTCGCTGCTCCTCAGTTACCTGACCGGTCTCGCGATCGGCGCCCTGCAAGCCGCGCGCAGCGGCTCGCGACTCGACACGCTCCTCTCGGTCTCGACCGTCACTCTGTTCGCAATGCCGGGCTACTGGCTCGGGCTGATGTTGGTCCTCGCCTTCACGTATTGGGCGCGGCTCCTGCCGGCGTTCGGCACCGCGGGATTCGATTCGGATTACCTGCACGGCGCGAGCTGGCTGATCGATCGGCTGCGCCACCTCGCTTTGCCGCTCGCGACACTGACGTTGATCGGAATCGGAGGTGCGACGCGGTTCGTTCGCGGCGCGATGCTCGAGACGCTGAGCCAACCGTTCATCACGACGGCGCGCGCGAAAGGGGTGCCTCCAGGTCGAGTCGTCACGCATCATGCGCTGCGCAACGCGCTCACGCCGGTGGTGACGCTGCTGGGTCTATCGCTGCCGGCGCTGTTTTCAGGCGCCGTCTTTGTCGAAGCCGTGTTCGCCTGGCCCGGCGTGGGACGCGTGCTGGTAGAGGCCGTGAGAGCCCGCGACTATCCCGTCGTCATGGCCGCGACGGCGATCAGCGCCGTGTTGGTCGTTGCAGGCAACATGATCGCCGACGTGCTCGCCGCGTGGGTCGACCCGCGCGTCCGGTACGGAAGCGCTACCTCGTGACGCGGCTGCTGCGGGACCGGCGCGGGGCGTTTGGATTTCTCGTCCTGCTCGTCGTCGTCGTGTGCGCCATCGCCGCGCCGCTCGTGACGCACGGCGATCCCGTGGCTCAACACGACATCGTCGCTACCCGGTTCATTCCGCCGCTGTCCAGCGACGCGCATGGCGTTTTCCATCCACTCGGCACCGACCGGTTCGGCCGCGACGTGTGGACCCGGCTCGTGTACGGCGCGCGGATATCCATGGGCGTCGGTGTACTCGCGGTCCTGATATCGCTCGCCATCGGCGTGGTCGTCGGCGGAGTGGCGGGCTACTGGCGCGGGCCGCTGTCGGTCACGCTGCTCGGCCTCACAGACTTCGCGCTGGCCGTGCCGCGCGTTGTGCTCCTGCTGTTGCTTGCGGCGCTGTGGCAGCCGAGTACGGCGCTCGTGGTGACGGTGTTGGGACTGACCGGATGGATGGGAATTGCGCGGCTCGTGCACGGCGAGGTCCGGTCGCTCGCCGCACGGCCGTTTGTCGAGGGCGCGGTCGCCGTCGGGGCGCGGCGCCTCCGCATCCTGACCCGCCACATCCTGCCCAACGCGCTCACTCCGGTCATCGTCGCCGCGGCCCTCGGCGTCGGCAACGCGATCATTCTCGAGGGCGGGCTGTCGTATCTGGGCCTCGGCGTGCAGGCACCCACCCCGTCGTGGGGCAACATGATCGCCTCGGGCGGCGATACACTGGTGAACGCGCCCTGGGTGGCGACGGCGCCGGGCGTGGCGCTGGTCCTGGTGGTGATCGCGTGTACGCAGCTGGGAGACGCCCTGCGGGACGTGCTGGACCCGGGCGTGCGCCGCTAGATCAGCCGGCGCAGTGTCGCGTCGTCGATTTCGTGCCCGCCGTCGAACGGGACCAGGTCGTACGCGATCTTGTGCTCGCGCAGCCGCGACTCGGTGACCGCGATGATCTTGGGGGTGAAGAATTCGTCTCGCGTTCCGTATACGAGCGTGAGAGTGGGAACACGCAGACGTTTCAGGTCCAGGTCGGGCGGCACCTCCCCACCCCAGACGACCAGGCGATCGATGCGCGACGACCCGAGGGCTGTCCACCGGCAGACCGTGGCGGTGCCCTGCGAGAATCCCAGCGCGGTCACGCGCGCATCACGCGTCACGACCTTCCCGTACACGGCGTCGAGATAGCGCACATAGTCGTCGATCTCGTGCAGCCGGTCTTCGCGCGTCATCCAGCTCGCGCCCACCCGCCGCTCGGCCGCACTCTCGGTGAGGTAGAAACGGGATAGTCCCTCCGGCGCGACGATGCAGCGACGCTCTGCTTCAATGGGACGAAAGCGCTCGAGGAAACGGGATGCCAACTGACCGTATCCGTGACACACGAACCACACCTCGGCGGCGTGCTCCGGGGAGCCCAACGTGAAGTACCGCGCGGATCGGGGTGTCGAGAAGTGATGTTCCTGCATCACGTCACCAGGATCGAGACGATTTCACGGGGCTCGGCGACGAAGCGGATGACGTTGCCGCGTTGTTCCAGCACGAGCGCGACGGCCTCGCGCTCATCAGCGCGCACGCGATGCGCGGTCTTCACGCCGTTGCCGAATCGCCATGCGCCCGAGACTTTGCGGCTCGTGGCGTTGTAGCACCGCAATACCATTGGCGAGCCGATCTGCGCGGGCTTGAGTGACGAAAACACGAGCCCCGATCCTTCGAGCGTGACGTTGACCGGCGCCGGGGTAAGCGCCCCCGCGT
>Ga0066682_10001119_pt1 | contig 10185 bp, 8 predicted proteins | sample GraSoiAngelo_131_FD_65628 | JGI IMG/M metagenome (GOLD analysis project Ga0066682, IMG submission 65628) | Grasslands soil microbial communities from the Angelo Coastal Reserve, California, USA - 14_0929_02_30cm | ecosystem: Environmental > Terrestrial > Soil > Grasslands | place: USA... | reverse complement strand
AATCACTTCCTGTCTCGCGACGTGATCGCCGCCAATCTGCGCGCGGTCCACCCCGCCGAGCGCGCGGCCCGCTGGCTCGCCGATCCCGACAACAGCCGCCGCATCGCGCAGCAGGTCGCGAGCGGGCTCGCGAAGACCCTCGAGGCGCTGCCCGACGAAGACGTTCAGGCGCTCGTGCGCGAGGTGGTGCGCGCCCGGCTCCGCGCCACGCGAGTGGCGCCGGCGCTCGGCAAAACCCTCGCGGTGGTGCTCGCCGGCAACCGCCAGGAGGAGCTGCTGAAGGTGGCCGCGCGGTTCGCCGCCGAGGCCGTGCTCGACAACCGCGATCTGATCCGGGAGCGGGTACGGGCGGAGAGTCCCTGGTGGGTGCCGGGCGTGGTGGATGACGAGATCTATCGGCGGATCATCGATGCCGTCGAGCGCCTGCTGCGCGACATGGGCGCCGATCCCACGCACCCTCTGCGCGCGGCGTTCGACGACGCCATCCGGGATTTCATCGAGCGGCTGCAGCACTCGCCGGAGATCATCGCCCGGGCGGAGGCGATGAAGGAGGAATGGCTCGCCGACGCTTCGGTCAGCGAGCTATCGGCACGGCTGTGGGAAGCCATCCGGCACGCGATCGTGAGCTACGCGACGCGGGCGGACGCCGCCGCGCCCGGGCCGCTCGAGCGCGGCCTCAGCGAGTTCGGCAAGGCGCTGGTCGCCAACCCCGGTCTGCTCGCCGAGATGGACGACCTCGTCATCGACCTCACGGCGTCGGTGGTGGAGAAGTACCGGCACGAGATCGGTGATTTGATCGCGCACACGGTGGCCGGCTGGGACCCCGAGGCGACGTCGCGCCGGTTCGAGCTGGCGGTGGGACGGGACCTGCAGTTCGTGCGGATCAACGGGACGATCGTGGGCGGCCTCGTCGGCCTGGCGATCTACGCGATCACTCGCTTCTGGCCGTAACCGCCACCTGCGGCAGGCTCTTCCACCCGCGCCACGCCGCCGGCGCATCCACCAGCCGCACCGCCGGCCGCCCGTCGATCTCGAGCCGCTTGATTTCCGACCGCCTGCCGTCAGGGAGCCCTTTGGGGGCCGTGCGCCTGCGCCAGGCCCGCTCGAGCCCCTTCGCGAACCGGTCGGACGCGACCCGGTCATCCCACACCGTGTACCACACCAGCACGTCGGCCGCGCGCCCGAGCACCTGATAGCGGTCTCCACCCCAGCCGCTGGCCAGCAACCCCGCCTCCGTCTCGTCCCCCAGGAACTGGGTCAAGAGCAGCCGAGTCTCGAACTCGCCGAGGTCGTCCTCGTAGCGCACCGTGTCGGACGGCGGCCTCGCGAACGCCAGCTCGGTGGGTGCGTCCCCCTTCGCGTATCGGGACGGGTGCAGGATTTGCTCGGTCGAGACCGGCATGCGCCTGCCGTAGGGCTGCTCGCCCGGGTGCTCCCGCTCGAACCAGCGCACGAACTCGGCTCCGCCGAGATAGGGGAAGAGCAGGCTCTCGCGCAGCCACAGCGGCGCCTGCGCGAAGATCTTCATCTGCTCCTGCTGCTGGCCGAGCGCGCGCCGTAGCTGCCAGAAATCCGGGAGGCTCTCGAGCTTCTGCTCCGGCATCAAGACAAGGATCTGCGACAGCGTCGCCTGACCCTCAAGCACGGACTGCGCCGCCGTGCGGCGGTCGTTCTGCCGCTTGAGCTGGATGAGGGAGTCGAGGTCGAGGTACTGGTCCTGGAGCGCGTGCACCAGCTCGTGCGAGATGATCAACCGGACCTGCACGGGATCGATGTCGGCGGGGAGATAGAGCGCGTTCGAGTCGGGATCGAAATAACCGGCGATCTGCTCGGTCAAGAGGTCCACCATCGTGCGCCGCAGGTCGAGCGTATCCGGGATGAGGCCGAACAGCCGGTAGGCGGCCTGGGCGCCGGCGAGCTCGGCGGGCGGGAGGTCGCTGTCGAACTTGTGGATGACGTAGTCGCGCACCTGGGTGCGGGTGCGGCGCAACACGAGCGGATGGCGCCGGAACTTGAGCCCGGTGGCCCGCTCGACCGCCGGCATCATCTGATCCACTGCCTGCTTGAGCTCCGCCTCGCTCCGGACTTCCCGCGCCCGCTCCTGGCAGGCCACGCCCGCGGCGAGGAGCGCCACGAGGCGCCACCCGGTCATCCCGCCCACTCCAGTCCCTTCCCGACGGCGGTGCTGACGACCCGGGCGATGTCCTTGCCGGTGACGACGATGCCCTGCCGCTCGAGTTCTTCGCGCAGCAGGCGGTCGAGCTCGTTTCTACGGTCGGACAGGGACGGACTGGGGCGGACAGAGGCGGACTGGGGCTGGCCGGCCCCTACGGCCGCATGCTCACCCTGTCCGCCCCTGTCCGTCTCGGCCCGTCGCGGTCCGCCCAGCATCTTCTCAATCTCTTCACCGATGCGCTCGAGGATGGGGAACACCTCGACCAGCAGGTCCTCGGGCGGCGTCGGGGCCGCCGCCTCGTGCGTGAGGCCGCGCCGGATCATCGCGTCCACCTTGCGGCGCTCCCGGATCAGGCGGTCGAGCTCGGGCGACACCCGGGCCGTCGCCTGCGCGTGGGCGCACGCTTCGTCCAGGACGTCGATCGCCTTGTCCGGCCGCGCGCGCTCCGGCACGAAGCGGTCCGTCAGCACGATCGCCGCCTTGAGGGCATCGTCGGTGATGGCCACGGCGTGATGGCGCTCGAGGCGCGGCCGCCGGGCGACGAGCACCTCCCACGTCTGGATCTCGTCCAGCTCCTCGACCGTGACGGGCTGGAAGCGACGCTCCAGCGCCGGGTCACCCCGAATCCACTTGTCGTACTCGCCGCCCGTCGTGGCCCCGATCACCCGGATGTCCCCCCGCACCAGCGCCGGCTTGAGCATGTTGGCCGCATCCATCGCCGCGCCGAGGGCGGTGCCCTGCCCGATGAGGTTGTGCAGCTCGTCCACGAACAGGATCATGTCCGGGTCGGCCGCCAGCTCGCGCACCAGGCGCCGGATCCGCTCCTCGTATTGCCCGCGGAACGCCGTGCCGGCGAGCAGCGCCACATGGTCGAGCGCGACGACGCGAGTGTCCTTGAGCGCGGGCGGGACATCGCTGGCCGCGATCCGCTGGGCCAGGCCTTCCACGATCGCCGTCTTGCCGACGCCCGCCTTGCCGATGAGGGCGGGGTTGTTCTTGTTGTGTCGCAGCAGGATGTCGACCACGCGGGCGATCTCGGCGTCGCGGCAGCGCACCGGCTCGAGGTCGCCCCGCCGCGCCTGGGCCGTGAGCTCCACGCCCATGCGCTCGAGCACGCGCCCCGAGTCGAATAGTCCTTCAAAAGGGTCGCCCATCCGGTCAACCGCCCCGCACGAACTGCAGGTACCAGGAGATGAGGCCGTCGCCGGCCACGAAGGTGATCGCGGCTCCCACCGCCAGGAATACCCCGAACGGTAGCTCATGTCTCCGCATCCGCCGCAGGTCGGCGACCAGAAGCGGTAGATAGAACACGGTCCCCACGATCGCACCGAGGAACACGGTGAGCAGCACGTTCCGCCATCCCACGAAGGCCCCGACCATGGCCATCATCTTGATGTCTCCCCAACCCATCGCTTCCTGCTTGAGGACCCACGCCCCCACGACCCGCACGACCCACAACACCCCCCACCCCACCGCCGCCCCGAGCACGGCTCCTATCAAGCCGCCGTGCCCCCCCGCGAGCGACAACGCGAGGCCGAGCACGAGCCCACCGTAGTTCAACTCGTCGGGAATCACCTTGTGCCGAAGATCGATGATCGCGATCCCGAGCAGGACGGTGCCGAGGACACCGGCCCGCACGGCCTGCGCACCCGGTCCGTAGGCCAGCACGGCGGCGATCCACAAGAGGGCCACGACCGCTTCCACGATCGGATATTGCCGCGAAATAGCCGTCCCACACGAGCGACACTTGCCACGAAGCACCAGCCAGGAGACCAGGGGGATGTTGTCCCGCCATGCGATGCGGTGCTTGCACTTCGGGCAGGACGATGGGGGGCGGAACAGCGATCGGGCCTTGGGAGACTCGTTCGGCAGCCGTACGATGCACACATTGAGGAAGCTGCCAAGACACAGTCCCAGGACTCCAGCGGCGAACACCAGGATCGGGTCAGCGGCCACGCAGCACCTCGTACAGGAGGATCCCCGCCGCGACGGCGACGTTGAGCGACTCCGCGCCGTGCGCGAGCGGAATCGCCACCCGCTTCGCGGCGACGGCGTTGAGCTGCGGGCGGATGCCCGCCCCTTCATTACCCACGATCACCGCGATCGGGCCTTCATCCGCCCTTCCCGCTTCCCCCTTCCCGGCCCCCGCGAGCGGTAGGGCACGGTGCAGGGGAATGCCGTCCGCCGCGGCCGCCCACAGCGTGACGCCGTGCTGGCGCGTCCAGGCGATGAACCGGGGGTCGTCGAGCGGGACGACCGGATGGCGGAACGTCGCCCCCATCGCGGCCCGCAGCGCCTTGGGGCTCAACGGGTCGGCCGTGCCGCGCAGCGCGATCGTGCCCGCGGCGCCCAGAGCGTGCGCCGTGCGGATCAACGTGCCCACATTCCCCGGGTCCTGCACCGCGTCGATCACCAGCGCGGCCCCGGCCCCGCCCCCGCCCCCCCCGCTCCAGGCGATGTCGGCGAGCGTCCACGCCCGCGGCTCGACCACCGCGATGATCCCCTGCGGCGTCTCGGTGTCGGCGAGCGACGCGAACACGCGCGCCGTAGCCTGCTCCACCGGCACGGCATGCCGCCCCAGCTCGGCGACGAGCGCCGTGCCGCGCGCCGTCCGCTCGAGGTCGGGCGCGACGACGGCTCCACGGAACCGCAGGCCCGCCGCGAGGGCGTCCTCGACCAACCGCACGCCTTCCATCAGCGCGAGGCCGCGCCGGCCGCGCGCCTTGCGGCGTTGGAGATCCCGCACGGTCGACTGCAGATTACTGGCCATGCCCACCCTCGGCCTCACCGCCTTAGCCGGACGCGCCGTCACGGTACAAGAAGAGCTGCAGCTCGGCAACCCCGCAGGGCCGACGTGAAGATCGCCCTCACCATCGCGGGCTCCGATTCGGGCGGCGGCGCGGGGGTCCAGGCCGATCTCAAGACGTTCCACCAGTTCGGCGTCTTCGGCACGAGCGTCATCACGGCGGTGACGGCGCAAAACACCGTCGGCGTGCGTGCGTGGGAGCCGCTCCCGGCGACGCTCGTGACGCAGCAGCTCGACGCGCTCGCCGACGACCTGCCCCCACAGGCCGTGAAGTCGGGGATGCTCGGGTCGGCGGAGCTCGTCGCAGCCGTCGCGGACGGCATCGCCCGGTGGCGGTTGCGCAACTACGTCCTCGATCCCGTGATGGTGGCGACATCCGGCGACCGGCTGCTGCACCGCGACGCCGAGCAGCTCATCGTCCGGCGCCTCGTGCCGCTCGCCACGCTCGTCACGCCCAACCTCGACGAAGCGGGCATCCTCGTGGGCGAGCCGGTGCGCGACCCCGCGGCGATGGAGCGCGCCGGCCGCGCCCTGCTCGCGCTCGGAGCGCAGGCCGCGCTCGTGAAAGGCGGCCACCTGCCGGGAGACGAAGTCGTCGACGTCCTGGTGCGGGACGGCGCCGTGCGGCGCTTCGCCCGCCCCCGGCTCGACACCACCTCCACCCACGGCACCGGGTGCACGCTCTCGGCCGCGATCGCGGCGGGGCTCGCGCACGGCCGGCCGCTCGAGCAGGCGGTGGCCGATGGACTCGACTTCGTGGCGCGAGCGCTGGCCGCGGCACCGGGACTCGGCAAGGGGCACGGGCCGCTCAATCACTTCGTCCCCGCCCCGCCCCGACCTCCCGCGGACGGCCTCTAGCGGAGCTCCCGCAGCACGCCCTTGATCAGCGAGCCGAGCTGCCCGGCCACCCGCGTCCCGACCTCCAGGACCTCGGCGTGCGAGAGCGGCTGCGCCGATAAGCCGGCCGCCAGGTTCGTGATGGTCGAGAACCCGAGGCAGCGCATGCCGCGCGCGCGCGCCGCGATCACTTCGGGGACCGTGGACATCCCCACGGCGTCCGCACCGATCCGCTGCAGCATCCGGACCTCGGCCGGCGTCTCGTAGGAGGGACCGAGCAGACCCGCGTACACGCCTTCCTCGAGCGGGATCCTGGCGTCCCGCGCGACTGCGCGGGCGATCTTGCGCAAACCGCCGTCGTACGGGTCGCTCATGTCGGGAAAGCGCGCGTCACCGGGCGCCACCGGTCCGATGAGCGGGTTCTTCCACATCAGATTGATGTGGTCGGCGATCAGCATCAGCGTGCCCGGGCGGAACGTCGGCCGGATCCCGCCCGCGGCGTTGGTGAGGATCAGCGTCGCGACGCCGAGCGCGTGGAACACGCGCGCCGGGAGTGCGGCCACTTCCGGCGGATGCCCCTCATAGAGATGAAAGCGACCGCTCTGCACCACGACCGCCACGCCGTCGAGCGTGCCGGCCACGAGCTCCCCTTTGTGCCCGGCGACTCCGGGCTCGGGGAATCCGGGGATATCCTTGTACGGCATGCGGGTCGCCCGCCCGACCTCGTCCGCGAGGAATCCGAGCCCCGAGCCCAGCACGATGGCCACGCGCGGCTTGAGCGAACCCAGGCCGCGAGAAACGGCGTTGGCGGCGCTCTCGATCGCCCCACGCCCCACGCCCAACGTCCGTTCTCCTGCCGTCACAACAGGATTCCGGCCAGCGTGGCGGACAGAAAGTTCGCGAGGGTCCCCGCGATCATGGCCCGGAACCCGAGCCGGGCGAGGTCGTGCTTGCGATCGGGCGCAAGCGCCCCGATGCCACCGATCTGGATGCCCACCGAGCTGAGGTTGGCGAAGCCGCACAGGGCGAACGTGGCGATCGTGAACGACACCGGGTCGAGCGCGGCCTTGAGCGGGCCGAGCTGCGCGTAGGCGATGAACTCGTTGAGCACCATACGCGTGCCGAGCAGACCTCCGATCGTGCCGCTGTCGTGCCACGGCACGCCCATCACCCAGGCGATCGGGCTGAAGATCCAGCCCAGCACGGTCTGGATGTTGGCCGGGAACCAGCCGATGAAACCGTGGATCCACCCGAACAGCCCGTTGGCGAGCGCGATGAGGGCGATGAACGACACCAGCATCGCGATCACGTTGAGCATCAGGTGCAGGCCGTCGGTCGTGCCTCGGGCGGCGGCATCCACCACGTTCACGTCGGTGCGGGGGATCTCCACCCTGACGCCGCCGAGGGTCTGCGGCGTGGCCGTCTCGGGCTCGAGGATCTTCGCCATCATGATCGTGCCGGGCGCCGTCATGATGACCGCCGTGAGCAGGTGCCGCGCCTCGATGCCGAACGCGATGTAGGCGGCCATGATGGAGCCGGACACGTGGGCCATGCCGGCCGTCATCACCGTCATCAGCTCCGATTGCGTCATCGCCGGCAGGAAGGGACGGATCGTGAGCGGCGCTTCGGTCTGACCCATGAAGATCGACGCCGCGACGTTCAGGCTCTCCGCGCCGCTTGCCCCCATGACCTTGTTCATGACGATCGCGAAGGCCTTCACGACGAGCTGCATGACCCCCAGGTAGTACAGGATGGCGAACAGCGCGGAGACGAAGATGATGGCGGGGAGTACCTGGAACGCGAAGATGAGACCGAGGCTCGAGTGCTGCTTTCCGATTTCGCCAAAGACGAACTCCGACCCGACGTAGGAGAACCCCAGGATCCTCGTCACGACGGCGCCGAGGGCGCGGAACAGCGTCTGGCCGAGGGGCACGCGCAGCACGAAGATCGCGAAGCCGAGCTGCAGCCCGACTCCCCACGCGACGACGCGCCAGCTGATGGCGCGGCGGTTGCGGGACAGCGCTATCCCGATCCCGAGGATGAGGAGGATACCGAAGAGCCCCGTCAGCCGCTGCGGCAGCGAGCGAGGCGCCGCCTGGGGCGCCGGCGCCGACGCGGTGGCCGTGGTCTCCGCCGCCTGTGGCTGCTGGCGCACGGCGCCGTGCAGCGTGTTCCAGGCGAACCGGGGCAGCGTGAACACCGCGAGCGCGCACACGAAGGTGACGGCGAAGGCGAGCACGGTCCGACGCACGGGCATCAGAGAGCCTCCAGTTCGCTCTGCACGCGTGAGATCAACGCGACCTTCTCGTACTCCGGGAGAAACGCGCTCTCGCAAGCGGCGAGCACCACCCGCGCGAGCTCCTGTCGGCTGAGTCCCAACACGGCCTGGGCGAGGTAATACTCGTCCGTGAGGGAGATGCCGTCCATCAGCCGGCCGTCGGTGTTGAGGGTGACGACGACCCCCTGCTCGAGGTAGCGCTTGAACGGGTGCTCGGCGAGCGCCGCCACGGTGCGGGTGTGGACGTTCGAGGTGAGGCACATCTCGAGCGGGATCCTGTGCTCCACCACGTAGGCGAGCAGGGCGGGGTCCTCACCCAGTCGCGTCCCGTGCCCGATGCGCCGAGCCCCGCAGGCATGCAGCGCCTCGTGGATCGAGTGCGGCCCGTCTCCTTCTCCCGCGTGGCAGGTGCAGGCGAGCCCATGCCGCGCCGCGTGCTCGAACGCGGCGCGGTGGTCCCCGGCGGGATGCCCCCGCTCCGCCCCCGCCAGGTCGAACGCCACCACCCCCGCGGAGCGGTAGTCGGCGGCCGCCTGCGCCAGTTCGAGCGAGACGGCAGGCGACAGCGTGCGGATCCCGCTGATGATGAGCCCGACCTTGGTCCCCGTCTCCGCCTCCGCCCGCTTGATCCCGGCGAGCGGCGCCTCGATCGCCTCCGTGAGCGTGAGCGCCGGCCGGTGCAGCGCGGGCGAGTAGCGGACTTCCACGTACCGCACGTGCTCGGCAGCGACGTCCCGGACGAACTCGTAGGCGATCCGCTCCAACGCCTGCGCCGTTTGCATCACGGACAGCGTGATCTCGTACTTCGAGAGGTAGTCCTCGAGACTGCGCGAGCCCTTCACCGAGAGGGCCTGTTTCAGGGCGTCCGGCGTGTCCGCCGGGAGGCGAACGCCCTGGGCCCGCGCCAGCTCGAGCATCGTTTCGGGACGGAGGCACCCGTCCAGATGGACGTGCAGCTCCGCCTTGGGCCAGCGGCGCAGCGCCTCCTTCGACATGCGTGGCGGCCCGCGGCGCGCCGTGACCACGACGCGGAAGATCCCCCCGCCCTCGCCCACCGGGCCGCCGGCGTCCACCGGGCGCCCCACGCCGTCCGTCACGTAGGCGGCGTCGCTCGCCAGCAGCGCGGCGAGATCGCGGTCGAGCGCCGCCACCGCGTCCTGCACCGTGGCCCCTCGCGCCACGCGCACCGCCCGCTCGTTCACGAACACGCGCAGCTCCTCGACCATCATCCGCCACCGCCCTTCTTGTGCCACCGTGCGTCGTCCGGGGCGGCGATCGGTTGCCGCAGCACGGCGAGGTACTGGATGAAGGCGTCGAGGTCGACCACGTCCAGGTCCGCGGCGGGGCTGCCAACGAGCATTGTGTAGCCGCTACCGCCCGTCGCCAGGAAATCGCTCACGGCGAGCGTGTAGCTCCGGCCCCCGTCGATCCCCTTGCCGTCCGCCAGTACGGCCTTCCCGATGCGCCGCCCGGGGCGCTGCTTCGAGTCATACCACAGCTCGACCCCCGACACGTGCCCGTCGGGGCGGTCCCCTGCGACCGCGTGCTCCAGCGCCTGGCGCAGCACGTCGCCCTTCACCGTGAGGCGCAGCATCCGGTTCTGAAACGGCATCACCCGGTAGAGGTCGCCGTAGGTGGCGGTACCCGCCGCGAGGTCGGCGCGGATGCCGCCGTTGTTCACGATCGCCACGTCGGCTTTGGCGACGTTGCGCATCGCGTCCGCGATCAGACGCCCCAGCCCGTACTCGTCGCCCCCTCGCCGCAGGTCGACCTTGATCCGCGTAATCGCCCGGCTGGTGAGGTTCTCGATGCCAACCTTGAAGAGGGCCATCAGGTTTTGGAGCTCGGGGTCGGGGCTCACGCGGTCGGTGTAGGGCGTCTCGACGCGCGCCAGCACCTCGCGCCGCCCACCGGGCCCGCGCACGAAGTCGACGACCGCGATCCCGGCGCCGCTCGAGCGCGCCTGCACGACGGGGATCCCGTTGACGACGGTGTTCACGAGCGAGTGGGTGTGGCCGCTCACGATCAGATCCACCGACCCCGAATCGAGACGGCGCGCGACGTCGAGGATCTCGCCGTGGCAGGCGG
>Ga0066682_10001118_pt1 | contig 10185 bp, 9 predicted proteins | sample GraSoiAngelo_131_FD_65628 | JGI IMG/M metagenome (GOLD analysis project Ga0066682, IMG submission 65628) | Grasslands soil microbial communities from the Angelo Coastal Reserve, California, USA - 14_0929_02_30cm | ecosystem: Environmental > Terrestrial > Soil > Grasslands | place: USA... | reverse complement strand
TTCCAGCGCCATCCATTCCGCCGCCGTACCGTCCTCAAAAATCCGCTCTCGATCTTTACAAGTCACATTCATCGTCGTTCACCGTACTTTGTCCAACGCCATACTTTGTTCAATGCAATTCCGCTGAGCTGCTTCGCGGCGGCTCCAGCATCTCGCGCAAATTCTTCTTCGCCTGAAACAGCGTGTTCTTCGAAGCCGCTTGGGTGATTTCCAGCATCCCGGCAATCTCCGCGTGCCGGAAGCCTTCCACCTCGTACAGCAGAAAAACGTCGCGCTGATGCCGCGTCAGCCTCTCGAGCGCGCGCTCCAGCGCCATCCGCAGCGACGGATGCGCCCCCGGCGCCCGCGGCTCCATCCGCGGCATCTCTTCCGTATCGTCGTCCGTCGTCACTTCTTTTTTTCGCAACCGGCTGCGCCGCGCGTCATAGCACGTATTGATCAGGATCCGGTAGGTCCACGTCACAAAACTCGCTTGCCCGCGAAAGCTCGCAACGCTGCGCTGCACTTTCAGAAACGTTTCCTGCACCGCGTCTTCCGCGTCCGCCGCGCTCCCTAGCACGTTGCGCGCAAGATTTTTCATCCGCGGGCCGTGCATCGCGTACAGCCGCTCGTACGCGCGCAAATCGCCCGACTGGCACGCAGCAGCCAGTGCGGCATCCTCGCTCGCAGCTTCCACGGACGCCCCGGCTGGGCCGCCCGTCCGCTCCTCGGAAGGTTCCACTCGCGTCCCCCACCTGCCAACTGCGGCAGGTTCGCGCAGCGCGGAAGTGATTCTAGCCTTCCAGGGCAGCGCAAGTCCCATAGTTCCCATTCCTGGCTCCTGTGGAATAGACGACACAACTCCCCCAAACGTCAGGGTTTGGCCCGTTCGGCAATAGCCTCTCTAACTTGCTCATCTAATTTGACTTAGCAATCCTGATTGAGTACCGGACTGAATTTGCACCGCGTCAAGCCTGCGGCAGACGACGGAGCCAAAGGAGCCCCGCATTAAGGGGAAGCCAAATCGCATCGTCCTGAGTCCAACCACAGAGGCGGCGCATTATAGTGGCTGCATGAGAAGGGAGCCCAGGAGATGAATGGGAAACGGTTGAAACGGCTGGCCTATCTGGTTTTGGCCTGCGTGGCAACAGCTATATTTGCCGCCAGAGTACGCGCAAACGCGGCAGACGAAATCAAGCGGCTCGCGGCGTTGATGGAATGGAAGCCGGGAACCATAGCGGCAGATATCGGGGCGGGCGACGGGATTTACACGTTTGCGGCGGTCGAGCAGGTAGGTGCCGCGGGCAAAGTGTACGCCACGGAGATTGACGCGAAGAAACTCGAGGAGCTGCGGGCGGAAGTCGCGAAGCGCAAGCTGCAAAACGTAATCGTGGTGGAGAGCAAAGAAGCGGACACGGGCCTGCCAACCGCGTGCTGCGACGCCATCTTTCTGCGCCGCGTGTACCACCACCTGACCAAGCCTGCGGAATTCGACGCCAACCTGGTGCGCTCGTTGAAGCCGGGAGGGCGCCTGGCGATCATTGATTTCCCGGCGCGCTCAGGACTCGATCCCGTGGAAGGTGTTCCCAGCAACCGCGGCGGCCACGGCATCCCACAAAAAATCGTCATCGAGGAGCTGACCGCCGCTGGCCTGCAAATGGAAAAAGTAGTGAACGACTGGCCAGACAACGATTACTGCGTTCTGTTCGTGAAGAAGTAACCGAAGCTCACGCTATGCGCAGCCGTCACGGTGCTCCACGGTGTGCGACCATCACCGCGCTGCCCCGGCTTTGCGGATGTAAATCCCGCCATTGAAGTTCGTAAATTGCAATTCAGGCCCCCCGCCATTGATCGTTCCGTGAACGGTCTTGTCGATCTTGACGAGGTACTTGCCGCCATTCTTCCGGCCATCCTCGACCGTTTGTTGCGGCGCGGAAGCCTGAACCTGGACATCGAAATCACTGAAAATCTCTCCGCGGTCCGACTTAAGGCTGAGGTTCGCTTTCAAGTCGGCGGGAAAAGTCACGTCGATGTCGCCGTTTAAGGAACTAAAGGCCATGGGCTTCTGATTGACGCGCGTGAAAGTGACTAAAACGCGGCCGTTCAGCGCATGCGCCACGGCGCTTCCGGAGACATTGTTCAGGGTGACGGAGCCGTTCACGTCGTTGACGTCCAATTCGCCGTCCACGCCGGTGACCACGATGTCTCCGCTATTCACGGCGCTCAGCTTCAGCGAGGTGTGAACGGGCACCGATATGGTTAAGTCGACGGCGCGCATATAAGAATCAGTGGAGATGCGTACCTCGTTGTTTTCCTCTTCGACAGAGAGGCCTGTGGAGGAAACCACGATGCGCTTCATGTTGGAATCGGAGCGCGATGATTCGCGGTTGCGCGCCCGCGCATCGACGACGACTTCCTTGCCGTCATTCGCCTTGACGGTAATGCCGCCACTCACCAAGCTCGCTTTCACCAACGCGGGCCGCGCGGGATCGCTGAGAGCAACCGAAACGTGATCCGCGCCTGATTGTCCTTGCGCCTGTCCGCGTGCCGGCGCGGCGCCAAGGACGGCGCACAGAATTGGAACGGCTACAACGAGAGATGAGAAACGCTGGGTTTGGTTATTCATGATTTTCAAGAATGCGGATCTCTCCATTTAGATTTTCAACCTTGATCTCGGGACCGCCGGAATTCACACGCACACTCGTATAGCGGTCCGCGTGAAAAACCACTTTCGCGCCGTGATGCTCTTCCTGAATGGCGCGCACCGGCAAGGCGGTGACGGGAAAATCGCTGTAGATGCTGCCGTTGAAGGTTTTGAAGCGAAAATCAGCGGCCAAGCCCGGAGCGAAACGAAGCTCGACGTTGCCGTTGATGGTGTGAAAGTCAGAGCTTTCGCGGGGATTCTGGCGGAAGGAAACTTTGACGGGTCCGTTGACGGTATGGGCGGTCCCGGACCCTGCAATATTGTCCATTTCGACGTCGCCATTGACGTTGCGCACGAGAAAATTCCCGTTGATGTCGCGCACCACCACCCGGCCCTCATTCACGGTCTTAACCTTGATATCGATGTCGCGGGGAACTTGGAGTTGAAAGTCCATCTTGACGACATAACCCTCGAACTCGCGGTGGCCGCAGCCATCGTTGCAGTTGCAACGGAAAGGACCGTTCACATAGAGCTTCAGGGAGCCTGCTTGCTCAGTGATGTCGAGGGTAACTTCCTTGCGAGCTTGTTCGAGCTTGTCTTTGGATTCAGCGCGGACCGACTTTTTGACCGTGAGTTGCAGCTGGTCGGAAATTGTGCCCACGACTTCGATGGAACCCCAGACGTTGTCGATTTCTAGCGACCGATGCTGAACGCCCGCCATCGAGAAAGATTTCTGGATGGTCTCCTGTTCTTGTACTGGCAGGTCGCGATCGGACTCGTCGAAAAATATTGGAGATACGGACGGAAGGTGAAGGTCCAAGGGAACAGGTCCGGCGACTTTTATGACCGGCTGCGGGACTTTTATAGTCACGGACTGAGCAGACAAGGAAAAGGGAAGCAGCCAGCCGGCTGTCAATACCGCAAAGAAGCGTGCGTTTCGCATGGTCTCCTCCTCAATTCAGTTTGCTTTTGGCCCACTCGACGCGTTGGCGCACCGTGGGATTCAGGTTCGGTGTCTGCTCCAGTTCCTGGAGCCGATGCGCCGCATCGCGGTCTCGCCATTCGAGCATGAGATCGATCAGGGCCACCTGCACGAGCGGCGATTGGTCTTGCTGCAGAGAGTCCAAAACTCCCTTGTGCACTTGAGGCTGTCGTCCGTGGCGGCTGAGAGCATCGAGCGCCGCCAGGCGCACATCCACGCTTTGGTCGTAACGCAAGGTGTGCAGGAGAGCCGAAAGCACCTGTGGATCGAGTTGCTGTTCGCGCGTGCTCCAGGTGACGCCCTCGAGCCGCGCGCTGGCCGATTGCTGCTGCAGCATCGAGAGCACGACCAATTGCTTCGTGCTGGTGAGTTCGTCCCGCAACACGGATATTTCTTGGGAAGAGGATTTGGAATTGGCTATTTGAAGGCCGGCGAAAATACCGATGATGAGCACCGCGGCGCTCCAGGCCGCGGCACCCAGGGGTGAACGAAGCCAGTGGAATATGTTCCAGGAAGCAAAGCGCTTTCTCCATTCCGAGCCGCCCTTGGGCTGATTCGAACGACCTGCTTGGTACGCCTGCAGCAGGGCTTCAAAACGCTCGCGAGACGCAGGGCTTGGCTGGTCCACCGGCAGAAGCGAAAGCTTCTTCCAAAGTGCGGCCTCTTCGCAGCAATCCGCGCACTGTTCCAGATGTGCTTCCACCGTATGGCGCTGCTCGGCGCTCAAGCTCCCCTGCAGGTAGTCTGGCAAGAGTTCGGATATTGGTTCACACTTCATGGCGGCCTCCTCGAGGAGGGATGTTTCCCGCTGCTTCGGCTTTCTTCAGCAGCGTGCCCTGCGCAAGTTGATGAAAGTTTTTGCGCAGTTCCTGCAAGGCACGGTGGATGCGCGTTCTGACGGTGTTCAGTTCGCAGCCGAGCAGGCTGGCAATTTCCTCGTACTTCAGTTCTTGAAAACGGCAAAGAAGCAGGATTTCTCTTTTTTCCTCCGGCAACTGCTGAAGCGCGCGCTGCAACAGTTCCACTTCCTGCTGCTCCTGCGCGGAATCCGTAGGAAGAACGGGGGGAAGCATTTCCGGTTCGAAAGTCGCCTCGCGCCGGAACTTGCGAAAGTGATCGATCCGCGCGTTGCGCGCAATCTGGTAAATCCAGGCGCGGAAGGGCGTTCCGGGGCGGTAGCTCTGGCGGTATTTCAGGATGCGGAGGAACACTTCCTGCACCAGGTCCTCGCTCAGCGTCCGGTTGCCCGTCAGTTTCGAATAGAAATTGAAGAGCGGGGTCTGGTAGCGATCAAACAACACGCCTAGCGTTTCGCCCGCGCCATCGCGCACTTGGAGCATCAGATCCTCGTCGGGAGCCAAAGTCATCGCCGAATTATGGTCCTAACCGGCTGTACTTGCCCTTACAAAGAGTGAATACCGCCCTTCCCGGAAAAGGTTCCATATGGACGAGGGGCTAGGATTCTTCACGCGTACGACTCGAAAATCGTGGACTATCACTAGGAGCGAATCATGGCGAAGAGATTGAAGCCCGTGCATCCAGGGGAGATTCTCCGAGAGGAGTTTATGGACCTGCTCGGGCTGACCATGAACAGGATGGCTAGGGATTTGCGCGTCCCGGTGACCCGGATCGCCGATATCGTCAACGAGCGGCGCGGAATCACTGCCGATACGGCGCTGCGTTTCGCACGCTATTTCAACAACGGCCCGGCGTTCTGGATGAATCTCCAGACGCGCTACGACCTGGAAGTCGCCGAGGACGAGATCGCGGCGAAAGTTGAACGCGACGTGCAACCGTTAGAGACTACCCGGACACGAGAGGATGGGTAGCATTTGGTGTTCTTGGTTCCTTTTCCAAAAGCCTCTTCTTAATCCGCAAACTGTATAGATCGCCTGCAAGAAAAGTCTGCCTTTGCGTTCTAACCACGACCGAATTGCTGAGGAGCGGCCATCTTTCGGCGCGGCTTTTTTCAAAAGGAAATCGCATTATGGAGAGACCGGGACAACCCTCTTTAGCAAGCGCGTCATCTTATCCAACAATCCAGACACTCCGTCCCCGGGTCGCCAGAAAAACTACCGTGCAGGCTACTCTCGAAGAGAAGGGGGCTACGTGTATGTCAACGCTGTCCATGCAAAAAGAAATCGTTCGCAAGCTGAAAAACGGGCCTGTTTTTCCGCTTTTTTGTGCCTTTGTGCTCGCCGCAGTTTCGATTTTTGCAGCGAATTCTCCGGCGCAGACGATGGTGCACTCGCCAGGTTGGGTGGTCCTCCCCGTGGAGGAGTACCGCACCCTGCACGACCGTGCGTATCCGATCGAGCGCGAGCCGGAGCCGCCTCCAGTTGAAGCGACACTCACACGCGTGGACTACGACCTCCGGATTAACGGCGAGACCGCCTCAGGCGGGGAACTTGCTTTCGGCCGCGCCACCTTAACCATCGACGTGCTGAAAGATGGCTGGGTGCGCGTCCCGATTCCCGCGGGCCTGCTCGTGCGCGAAGCGCGGCTCGACGGCAAGCTGGTCTCGCTGGTCTCCGGTGCGAGCGGCAAAGGCGGCGGCCAGCTCTCTGCGCTGCTGGCTCATGCGGGCCGCGCCGTATTGCTGCTCGATATCGCCCTCCCTGTAACCTCTTCCGCGGGAGAAGAAAGCATCGCGCTTCCCTCGGCCGCTTCCGGCGTGACGCGCGCCTCCGTCCAACTGCCACGGCAGGGCGTGGACGTCCGGCTCACCGGCGGGCTTTTGTCGGAGAAATCGGAATCCGCGGCGGAAAGCAAATGGATCGCGTACGGACGCGGAAACGAAGCGCTGGCCTTCACCTGGCGAAGAAAAACGGAGGATCACCGTGCCACACAGCCTCTGCGCCTGCGTGGTTCTCTGACGCAGCTTCTGGGCCTTGGCGAGGATGCCACTTCCATTAACGCCGAAGTGAACCTCGAGGTTACGCAAGGCGCGGCGCGCGAAGCCCAGATCCAAATTCCCGACAAAGTCACCATCAACCAGGTTCTCGGCGCGATGGTGGCGGACTGGGAAGTCAAGAACGGCGAGCTTTCCGTCACGTTCCTGGAGCCGGTGGAGCAGACGACGCGCTTCGTCATCACCGGCGAAACGCGCCGCCCTCGCGACGGAGAGATTGCGATCCCCCTGCTGCGCCTACTGAATGCAGAACGCGAGACCGGCGGCGTGGCCGTCGAGGTGCTCGGCGCGGGCGAAATCAAAGATCTGAAGACGAAAGGGCTGGAGAGCGCGGACGCCACGGACCTCGGCGAATTGGTAGCCAACCGGCAATCTCCATCGCTGGCGGCGTTTCGCTTTCGTTCCGGTGAAGGGAAAATCGCGCGATCGCTGAACGTCACCATCGCGCGCTACACGCCGCAAGCCGTGCTGATGGCCAACGTCGAAGAGGCACGCTATCAGGTTCTGGCATCGAGCGAAGGAAAGACTTTCGTGCAGGCGCGATATGCTATTCGAAACAATCAACGCAACTTCCTGAAAATCACTTTGCCAACAGGAGCCACTCTGTGGAGCGCTTCGCTGTCGGGCAGGGCGGTGCGGCCGGGCCAGGCGCCCGATGGCAGCGTCTTGCTGCCCCTCGATAAGGCGCGTGCCGGCGAAGAAGCCCCGGCGTTCGCGGTCGAAGTCGTGTACCTGGTGCGCGGCAGCACGTGGAATGACAAAGGCCAGTTTCAACTGGGGTTGCCTGCGCTGGATCTTCCCGTTTCGCGCACCGGGCTTTTGCTCTATCATCCGCCGCTCTTCAGAGTGACGGCCGAGCCGGGCTCCTTCCGTTCCGCACCTTACGAAAATCCCATTTCCGCAGCGCTCACGCCGCCACAAGAAGATTCACGAATGGTCGTCGGTGTGGCAGGAGGCGCAATAGCCAGTCCTCAACCCGCACCACCGCAGCCGGGTGATTTCGATGGGAAAGACGAATCGAAATCAAAACGTGCTCAGAACGCGACCGAGACACTTCTGGATAAATTCAGAACCGACTCGTTGTCGGAAAAGCGCGCCGGAATTCTTCCGATTCGCATATCGTTCCCTGCTTTTGGACCATCGTTGTTCCTGGTTTCCGAACTGACGGGTGAGAACCAAGCTCCTTCCGCAGTTTTTAATTTTCAGCGCGACAAAAAGGCAGGTGGCAAATGAAAAAGATTCTTTGCGTTTTGTTGACAGGGCTGTTGCTTTCTCCCGAATATCTTTTGGCCGACGGAAAGTCCGTTCCGCTTCCCCCGGTGCCCTCGAGCGGCAACGTCACGCTTCCGCTCGACGAATACAATCGCCTTCTCGAGTTGGCGAACAAACCGGCGCGAAGAACCGATACGCCGCCCGTCCCCTACACGATGAAGCGCGCGGACTTGAAGTTTCACGCCGCGAGCGAATCGGTTCAGGGAACCGTGCAATTGCAAGGCGAAATTCTCCACAAAGGCGTCACCAAAGTGCCGCTGACGACGGGTATGGCCATTCTCGACGCGCGGCAGGAAGGCAAGAGCCTGCCGCTCGAACTCGAAGGCGGAACGCATACAGCCGTACTTGCGGGACCGGCAGAATTTGCCGTTACTCTGGACGCAGGACTTCCTCTGAGCATTGAGGCGGGCCGCGCGTCGTTCACTCTTCCTGTGCCCGCGGCGGGAAGCGTTCGAATGATTCTGAGTCTTCCTGGCGACCGCACCAATGTGCGCATCAGCCCGGGACTGATTACTTCGCGAGCATCGGAAAACGGGCAAACCACGGTGGAAGCCACGCTCGTGCCGGGGCAAAACGCGAGCATCTGGTGGACGACGCGGGAAATCGTTACGCCCGCAGCGCCAAAAGAAGTGCGCTTCCTTTCCGATGTGAAGACTCTCATCACCGTGAGCGAAGCGGACCTCCGAATTACGGCGCTGGCGGATATTTCCGTGGTGCAAGGTGACCCCTGGCAATTCGAATTGGCCGTTCCCGCCGGATACGAAGTCACCGCAGCGACTGGAGCGTCCGTGGAGTCGGCGGAAGTGCAATCCGGGGTTTTGATTCTGAAGGTGCGAGGTGCGTCGCAAAAAAGCCACCAATTCCTCATCGCCATGGAGAAATCTCTCAGCGAAACGAAAGTGGACGCGCCGTTTCTCACTTTTCAGAACTCGCAACGCGAAACCGGCGAAGTCCTGGTGGAAGGCGCGGGCACCATTGAATTGAGATCCACAGAAGGCGGCGGCTTGAAGCGTATCGATTTCAAGGAGATAAATCCGTACGTCCGGTCGCTCGCACGGTTCCCATTGCAAGCGGCATTCCGGTATCACAAACAGCCCAACGAGCAGCCCAGCCTGGCGCTCGCGTGGACGCGCTTTCCAGACAGCAGCGTGCTCGCGGCGGTCGTGGAGCGCGCGATCGTCACCACCCTGGTGACGAATGAAGGGCGTTCGCTCACCGAAGTGAAGCTCGTGGTGAAGAACCAGGCACAACCGTTTTTGAAAGTGGCTCTGCCGCAAGGTGCGAGCATTCTTTCCGCCGAAGTTGCCGGTGAAAAAGTAAAACCTGTCGAAGGATCGGATGGCAACCGCGTGCCGCTGCTGCGCGCGGGCTTCCGGCCGAGAGACGCCTATGAAGTCTCGTTTGTATTCATGCATTCGGGAGCGCCGTTCGCAAAGAAAGGCGGCTCGGATATCTCGCTTCCGAAGATGGATGTGCCCATCGACCTGCTGCAATGGGAAGTGTTCCTTCCGCAGCAGTACAAGGTCAAAGACTTTGGCGGCGACGCGATTGCCGCGAACTTGCTTCCGGCTGCTTCGCAGGACGTCTCCGGAGCGGAGAATTACGATGGCGACCTGGGCAGAGCTATTCCCTTCAGTGACGTGGAAATGAATGCTCTCCTTCCCGGGCAGCTCGGCGGAATTGTCGTCGATCAAACCGGAGCCATCGTGCCCAACGCGCAAGTTACTGTGAAGCAAGTAGAGACGGGCGCGGTGCGAAACGTGATGACGGATTCTTCCGGCCGCTGGATGGTTTCGAACCTGTCCTCCGGAAACGTCGAAGTAAGTACTTCCAACCCAGGCTTTCAGCGCATGGTTCGGAAGTTCTTCTACGATGGCAGCAGGCCCGTGCCTTTCGTGACAGCCTTAAATATCGGAGCGGTTGCGGAAACCGTGACTGTGGCGAGCGCCACGTCGAGCATCAGCGAATACCAGCGCGTCGAGCGCGACGCGAAAAAGCAGGCGGCGCAGCAACAGTTGGCGGCGTCCGCGAATGTGACCAGCCTGCAGCAGCGCGTTTCGGGCGTGCTGCCGGTGCGCGTGGATGTTCCCCGCGCGGGAAACTCGTACCACTTCGTCAGGCCGCTGGTGCTCGACGAAGAAACGAAGGTGACGTTCACTTACAAATCGCGCTGAATTTCGCGCTTACTGAATTTCGGAGCGACTCGTTGCCGGACCAATTGCCCCGCTAGTTTCCCGACCACGGCGGCACGACGCCGGTCATGCGCGCGTAGGCGATGAGCTGGCCCATGTGTTCGTTGGCATGGACGATGATGCGCAGGTACATGCCGTCCACGGTGGCGTCGCGATCAACGATATGCACTTTGCGGGCGAGGTCTTTCGGCGTGACGGCCGAATG
>Ga0066682_10001111_pt1 | contig 10205 bp, 7 predicted proteins | sample GraSoiAngelo_131_FD_65628 | JGI IMG/M metagenome (GOLD analysis project Ga0066682, IMG submission 65628) | Grasslands soil microbial communities from the Angelo Coastal Reserve, California, USA - 14_0929_02_30cm | ecosystem: Environmental > Terrestrial > Soil > Grasslands | place: USA... | reverse complement strand
GTTCTTATGCAGAAAGGTGAGTTCTGCGGCTTATGAAGAAAATGAAAACTCTCTATTTTCGAGTCATCGTAGCCTTGTCCGTGATTGATATCACCTCTCAAATTGCATTAGCGCAACAGACGAACAAAAAAGCGTTCACCGTCGCGGATGACATTGGTTTGACGTACTTTGCCCCTTCGGTTGGCACACGTGCTGAAGTGCGGTTCTCCCCGGATGAAAACTATTTCGCTGTTTGGAGCGAGCGAGGGCGCCTAGACTTAAACTGTGTAGAGGACTCCCTACGTTTTTACCGCCGCCAGGACGTCGAGGCCTTCTTGAAGCACCCCGATACTTTACCGTCAGTAAATCCGGTATGGATTGTGAATCGTTCCGACAAGGAGGGAACGGTCATCAACGATTGGCGCTGGTTACCCGATTCGAGCGGAGTGGCTTACGTGGAGGGCGCGTACGAGTTCAGCGACAGGCGGCTTATGCTGGCGGATGTTCGTAGAGAAGTAGTTGAACCGCTAACATCGACGACGGAAGGGGTGCGCACATTTGATGTGCGTGACCGAGAGAATTATGTGTATACCGCTTTTCAGAAGGCCGAGGGAGAAGTAACGCAGCAGAAAGCACAAACTGAGCCGCAACCGGCGACGACGATTGGCACAGGCCATTCGCTTCTTGAATTGCTTTTGCCTGATGAATTCGGGAAATCCCTGTCACCGCCGCCTAGCGGTTTGTGGGCGGTTATCAAAGGCAAGCGCTTTGAGGTGAAGCAGGACGGCGCGCCACTTGCTAATCCCGAAGATTTAGCGCTTTCTCCCGACGCGAGCTCATTGGTTACGATTCTGCCCGTTCGCGAGGTTCCCCCATCCTGGGAGACGTTATATCCGCCCCCCACCCCGTCGATGCCTTTTCGCATCCGACGCGACGAGCCTGCGCACCAGTATGTTAGGATCAATCTCACAACCGGCTCCATCCAGTCTCTTACCGATGCGCCCATTGGACTAGATGCAGGTTGGGGCGGCAGGTGGGCAGAGTCCCTTGGTCCCAGTTGGTCGAGTGATGGTCTGGCCGTCCTGTTGCCAGGCACATTTCTCAGTTCCCCGGAGCATACGATCTCCGCTCCATGCGTCGCCGTTGTGGATTTTACGTCCGCTACGCGCACATGCATTGCAACCCTTAAGGGGCGGACTGACGAGAAGGGCTACCATCCCCTTTTAACCGCCGGGGCATTCTTTAGGAGCAAGGACCGAGTCATTGTCACCACATACGACGGCTCATATCACACCGCCGAGTATCGCCATGCAAGCGGCAATATTTGGCAACGCATGGCTGAAGGGAAAAGCCACTCCATCGAAGGCGAGGCTAAGGACCTTGAAGTCCTCGTGAAGGAAGGCCTCGATCAGCCTCCTTTGCTGGTTGCCAAGGACAAGCAAGCATCGCGAGTTATCTGGGCCCCCAACCCACAACTCGACACAGTCGAATTAGGCCGCGCTAGTGTTTACAAATGGAAAGACAAAGAGGGGAGGGAGTGGGAAGGTGGCCTCTACGAGCCGACCGGCTATCAAGCTGGGCGGCGTTATCCACTAGTGATTCAGACACATGGTTTCCATGAGTACCTATTCAGCCCGTCTGGTCTCTATCCAACAGGGTTTGCGGCCCGGTCGCTCGCTGCCGCAGGAATATTTGTTTTGCAAGTCCACGAAGAGAAAAATTGCTCTACGCAAACAATTTCTGAAGGGCCTTGCCCTGTTGCCGGCTACGAGTCGGCTGTGAGCCAGTTGGTGTCAGAGGGGAAGGTAGACCCAGAAAGGATCGGCATTATCGGTTTCAGTCGTAGTTGCTATTGGGTGATGCAAGCTCTTACAGCAAGCTCTATTCATTTTAAGGCGGCACTTGTCACAGATGGCTGGATGATGACTTATTTCGAGTATGTTGCCTTTATAGATTATTACCAAAACGGAATTCCGCGGCAGTTTGACACGGTCATTGGCGCATCGCCCTTTGGCGAAGACTTGCGACAGTGGCTGAATCGATCTCCGGGGTTTAACTTAGACAAAGTCACTGCGCCTTTGCTGGTGGCAGCAGAGGGTCGTATCCGCTTACTGGTTATGTGGGATGTATATGCTGGACTTCGCTACCTGCACAAGCCCACGGACCTAATCCAATTGAACACGGATGAACACATTCTGACGAATCCCGCCATGCGTCTGGCATCGCAGGGGGGCTCGGTGGACTGGTTCCGATTCTGGCTGCAAGGGTACGAAGACCACAACCCCGCCAAGGCCGAGCAATATGCGCGTTGGCAGAAATTACGGAGGTCTCCGTGATTGTTATGGTGCGTCGTGCTCATAGGTAGGCGGTGCACGTCAAATACCTCGGCGACCGTTGGCAGGTTCTTTAACACCGTCGGCGTGATCTTAATCGCTTGAACCCTGCCCGAAACGCGAATCGGCAAATAGGAGATGAACTGGGCGAACTGGACTGAATGGGCACCGATGTACTATCGGTGCCCATTCAGCTGTCTATTTACTCGTTGTCTTCATAGCAACTGATGGAGTTGTGTAGGTTTGGACTATCTTCGCTGTCTACCGGTTGTTTGGTAGACGTCGACCGAACCGCAGACAGGGCAAACGTCAGTACTGTGACTTCTGGCTTTTCGTATTTCATGATTTTCACCTCCTTTCTGTCATGGAGTTGGCTTTCAGCTAGCTGAACTTTGCTGCGGGGCCTAAGGCGACTTCCCTTGTCTTTAGGGACTCTGCCTGCGTGTCGTTTATATTCGGGGTCGACAACACTTGATGACTTGCCAGATGACGCAGCCAGAACTCCAACCGCAGGGTCCGCTTCAGCATGTGGAGGGAAGCTTCCTCTTTACGGCTAACTTTCTGCAGGGCCTCTGAAAAACCGCCGTGATCGATGATTCCCAGCCAACTGCCTACGAGGTGCTGCCCAATTTCCACAGACGCAAGCGTTTTCACGGCTCTATTTTTCTCTTCTTCTACTTCTGACTGCGGTCGAACAAACGCTTTTCGCTCTCTATGGAGCACTTCATCCGGGACGATGCCAACAAGGGCTTGTTTCATTAGGAAACGACGCTGACCTTCCCTCACAAGCTGTTCTCGAGGAATGGCATACATGAAGCTGAGAAAATCTCTGTCAAGAAAGGGATAGCGCATTTCCCGGACCAGATTCGGCGTGGGGTCCCAACAGGCAGCTAACCTGCGCTCGTCATCTAAATCATGGAGGCTATGCTGAAAACCGGGGCGAGGGCCGAGGAACTTCACTCTGGTCGGACGAACGCAAAGACTATCATGATTTCGGCGGTTGAACTCAGAACGAAACCATAGACCATCCAACATATTGCCGGGCTGGTCTCGTTGAGGGAGGAATTCCCGAATGGCTTCCCAAAGCAGTGATCTCCGCGATTTTTCCGTTTTGCTTGCCCATGCATTCAGTTGACGGATAAACGGAAGAAAACGCCCGCTTGCCAGGAGGTTTTGAAACTCGGGCAGAGGTGTGGGATCTTTTCCTGTAGCATTATCTCCACCGACTCCGGAAATCGTGACTCGATATCCTGCTGAAGCCATGTGTGCTGCGTAAAGGTTGTAGAGTCTGGAGAGAGTTTTGGGATGGGGAGCGCATGCAAAGCCGCCGCTATCGAAACTTGAGATGAGCCGCTCTAGCGCCCCGGTTCTTGTAGGTTCCAAGTTACCGAAGTTGATGTGGAACCCTGCGCGTCCGCGCTTTTGTTCGACTTTGGAGATCCAGAGGAAGTCATTCGTATCGGGTTCCAGGTGTTCATAGAGGTCTGCGTACCAGGAGATAGTATCGAGGCGAGGGCATTCGACCGGAGAAATTCCGGCTGGCTGGCGCCCCCCCCTCCTTTGAGGTCCAACCCCCATAATCACGTCGGCCATGCAGACGATGGAGGACGAGTCCATGCCTCCGCTGAGTTCGGCGAGTACGGGACGGTCCGAGCGAAGGCGGCGTTGTACCGCTCTACCAAAGACAGAGCGGAAGTGCTCCTGGTACTCAGCGTCCGTGCGGTAGCGGATGCGGTTGTCAGGATCGAAGTCCCAATATCTGGTAATGGTGTGTATTGTGCCGTGCCTACCGAGCCGTAACAGCGCGAAACAGGATGGCGGGACAGCTTGGACACCAACGTAGGGCGTTACATGCGCGGCGGGAAAGCGGTTGGTGAGCCAGCTAGCGACATATTCTTCACAGATCTCAAACTTCTTTCCGCTAAACCGGACTAGGGGATCAAGGATCGTGCACCAAGTTATTTGTTTATCATCGAAATAGTAATATAGGCGGCGATTACCGACAAAGTCTCTCGCCAAGATTAACGACCTCTGGAGGGGGTTCCAGATGGAGAGTGCCCAGTCACCGATCAGCTTGGAGAAGCATTTTTCCCCCCATTTGTGGTAGGCCGCCGCCACGATCGCGACGTCCGTTGAGTTAATGGCTAGTCCGTTCCGTAGCTCAGTTATGAGTTCGCTGCGATTGTCTAGACGGCCATCCCAGGTGATTGCTGCCCCAGACGCCGTAACCTCGGGCTGAGTTTCGCTGTGCGATTCCTTTGTAGTGTGGAATCCGCGATATAGCATTGTTACCCCGCCCGTGGCATACGATCCGTCCCTATCAGGCCCGTAAGGAGCGAGAGTCGTGCCGACTTTCTCGATATAGTCCGCAGCGGATGGCTCGCTATCGAAATTCCATCTTCCAAACTGTACACTCATGATTTACTCCACTTCAGCGCGTTTCCTCTCGACATCTCCAGATGATCTCTTTCCTAACCCTGTACGGGAACTTGCAATGCCAACTCGCGCTTCCACCTTCCGTCCAGATTCGCGAGCCCTAAGCGATGAAGATTCCTGAGCCAACCTTCGACGATAATCGTCCGCATCAGGATGACGGTGGGAACAACTTCGCCGCGCCGAGCCTTCTGCAAGACTTCAAGGAAGTTTCTTGCATCAACAATCCCGAGGGAACCGCTGGCCATGTGTTGCGTCATCTCGGCGTAGCGGGGCCAGTCCGCGCTGATGGCGACCAATCGTCTGCGGGAGATAAACGCTTTGCGTTTGCGGTTCAGGAGCTCATCGGGAGTGATTCCGACAAGCGCGCGGCGCATGAGGGAGCGCCGCTGGCCAGGGCGGACGAGTTGTTCGCGCGGAACCGCGTACAGAAATTCAAGCAGGTCCCGATCGAGATAGGGATAGCACTTCTCGTATGTTGGCGCTGAGGGTAACGCCGTGCATCCCAGTTGTCGTTGCAGCGCCGCCAATGTGCCTATGTTGCTCTGAAACGTGGGCAGAGGGCCGAACAACTTCATCCTGGTTTCATAGCCGTGAAGGGCATCCCTATTCCGGTTGACGAAGTCGGTAGTGACCCAAGTGGCCGGACGTTTATGCTTCGGGATGCCGACAAGTCCTGGAGGAAAGAATTCTCGTGCAGCTTCAAAGAGCAGATAGAACCAGGGTTTTCTCTTATTGAGCGCCCAGACTTTCAACTGATGAGCAAGCTGCTTGAAGTGACCTTCAACAAGAAGATCCTGGAGCTCCGGCGTGGGCGTTGGCACACCACCCATCACCTCATCGCCGCCGATCCCTGAAAGGACAACGCGGTTTCCCTGTGAGAGCAGACACTCCACGTATTTCCTTTCTGATTCCGATGAAGGCTTGCGAGAAGAACTTGGAGTGGCCGCAAAGTCATGGCTGTCCAATTCGAAGTAGGGCTGCTCCTGCTTGCCAACGTCTATATGACAGCCGATGCGGCCACGCTTTTCTTCGACCTTGGTGAAGTACGGGCGTTCGTTCCAGTTGCGTTCAGAGTCGTTGTAGTAAGAGACTGTGTCGAGGCGAGGTGTTTCGGCGGCACCGCGGGCCACGATAGTGTCTGCCATGCACACGATGGAGGAGGAGTCCATGCCGCCGCTCAACTCTGCGAGAATGGGAGTGTCCGAGCGGAGTCGGCGGCGGACAGCCTCGCCGAAGACCCCCCGAAAGTGCTCTTCGTATTCTCCATCAATGCGGTAACAGATTCGTTTCCTCGGATCGAAATCCCAATACTTGCGGACAATGTGCCTTCCCGACCGTATAAGGACCGAAGAGGCTGGAGGGACGCAATGAATTCCAACATAGGGCGTCAGATGGGTGGCGGGGAAAAACGATAACCAGCCAGCGATGTACTCTTCGCAAAGCGCAAATGTCCTCCCGGCGACGAGGACGAGGGAATCGAGGATCGTGCTCCAAGTGACCTGCTGACTGTCAAAGGAATAGTAGAGATGGCGTGTACCGATGGGATCTTTAGCCAGGATCAGCGAGCGGTGGATGGGGTTCCAGATGGAGAGCGCCCAATCTCCAACGAGCTTGGCAAAGCAGTTGGCACCCCACTTTTCGTACGCCGCCGCAACGATGACAATGTCTGTCGAAGCGATGGCCAAGGAATCTCGCAGCTCGTTTATAAGGTCTGCGCGATTGTCTAAGCGGCCGTCCCAGGTGAGGATAGTACCGGAGGTGGTGATGTGAGGCTGCTTTTCGCAGTGGGACTCCTTCGTGGTATGAAAGGCGCGGTAGAGGATGGTGACGTTTCCCTTGGAGTAGGACCCAGCATCGTCTGGACCACAGGGCGCGAGAAGGGGCTTCACTTTTTCGAGGTAATCCCTGTCCACCGGCTTGCCATCGAAGTTCCATCTCCCAAACTGGACGCTCACGGTTGATCACCTTTCGTGGCGGAGAGTTTCAGCACCGATCGAGCACGGCATACATCTCCGGCGTATAGGGCTTGTCGTTGACCACGCGGCCGTCGACTTCGACCCAGGCATGGGCTTTGAAGGGCATCTGCTGCGCACCAATGACCATCTGAGCCGGTACGCCATACTTCTTTAAGAGACATGCGGCTGCCGCAGAGCGCTGCAAACAAAGCGCCTCTTTCCAGTACCAGATACAGGCCATGTCGACTGCATGGCAGATCCTTTCGACGGCATCGGGAGTCGGAGATTTCTTTGCAATCGGGTACACGCGGACCTTGTTGTACAGCGCCGCGAAATTTCCTCGCGCCAAGTAGAGGTCAAAATGAATCAGCTTCAAATACGCCTTCAAGACAAGAAGCGACATGCCCAAGTTTTCCTTTCAAGCAGACAGTTGCGACCCGTATACACTTTGTCGTTCAAGCTGTTCTCACGCAACTTCCATCGAGGGCTGGGGGCTTGGATTTTTCTCTTAAGCTCACTCGCGATGGTGGGATATGTTATCTGCCGAGTCAATTCCAAACAGTACGCGCTTCCGGCCAATTTACGCAGATCCGGCCCTCTCTTAGCGCGGCCACCGAAGATTGTGCCTAAATGTTCTCACTGGAGATGGGGTAGAACCCTTGTCCGCCAGCCGGGGCCGGAGAGTTATGGAGGAGAGCGTATAGGCCACCATTGCCGACCAGTCGATCATGCGTACCTTGCTCCTCAACAATACCGCCGTTCAGCACAACGATACGATCGACCCATTTGAGCGCGGAGATTCGGTGCGAAACAAAGACAATCGTCTTGTCAGCGAAGCGCTCGACCAGATTGGTAAAGACTCTCCGTTCGGAAGAAGCATCCAGTGCTGACGTCGATTCGTCGAGCAGCAGTACGGAGGGGTTCTGAAGCACCAAACGCGCCAGGGCTAGGCGCTGCCGCTCGCCACCCGACAGGAAATTACCTTTTGGGCCGATTGGAGTATCCCACCCTTGCGGTAGGCAGCCGATCAGTTCTCCGAGATCCGCGGTTTCGAGGGCCCCAAAGAGTTCTCTGTTCGTTGCGGAAGGCTTCCCCAGTAGAAGGTTCTCTTTCAGCGTTCGGTCGAAGAGGACAGCATCCTGCATGAGATAGCAGACGTTCGTCCGAAGACTCTCCAGGCGCACGTCTCGAACATCGATTCCATCGATGTGGATCGCTCCTTGATTCACGTCGTACAGCCTTGCAATCAGCTTTGTGATCGTACTCTTGCCACTGCCACTTACGCCGACCAACGCGACCTTCTCACCAGCCTCTAGCTTGAGTTCGAGTCCATCCACTACTGGAGTTGCTTTTCCGTAGGAGAAAGATACTCGCTGCAATTCGACGCACCCTCGAGAAGAGGAGGGGAAGTGCATTGCGCTCGGGGATTCCGAGACAGTCGGCGTTTTTTCAATGACCTCCACAATTCTCCGAATGCTCGCGCTCAGGCGGTTAAACCGAGAATAAATGTCCACAGCAGCATTCAAGGGATCAAACAATCGCGCCAGATAACTGTAGAACGCAACCAGCCCACCGACAGTCAATGCTCCAACGAACACCTCGTAACCGCCGTAACCGAGAGTCGCTATGGTCCCGAGCGCAATCACTGCCATGTAGCAGGTCCTGAACAATGTCTCTGTCAGAGTCCTGTGATTCAATGCCTTCATTCTTGCTGAGGCCCGCTCAAGGAACGCTTGGACTTGACTTCTCTCCCGGCGCAAGAGCTGGATTTGGATGACGGACGCCAAATGTTCCTGCAGGAAGCTGCTCTCTCTACTTGATTGTTGTTGCGCGCTGTCAGATGCCTGCCGCAATTGGCCTTCGAAGCGCCTTCTGAAAACGAAGAAAAGAGGCATAAGCGGTAGAAGGAGAATAGTCAACCGAGAATCAAGGAAGAACATTGTTCCGATGACGAAAAAAGCGTTGAACGTCGTTTGGAGAACGTAGGGCACAAGGCTTGATCCCAGTTCCGCCACCTGATCCACATCCTGCTCCATTCGATACAGCTTTTCACCAATTGGTGTTGATTCGTGATAATCGGAAGAGAGGCGATTCATGTGCTCTAAGATGTCGAGCCGAATGCGGAAAACGAGATTCTGGACGGTCCGGAAGCTCACCATGCCCGCAAGCGCGGAAAAGCCTAACCGACAGACATAGATTCCCAAGAACGCCCCCACCGCAAGCAAGAGCAGACGTATGTCTCGTTTCGGCAGGACCTTATCGATCAGCCATTTGATAAGGAGAGGATCGAGCAGAAACATCAAGCTGCTCAGCACGATCAGAGACACACTCAGGAGGTGCGCCCGAAGGAGGGGCCGCAGCTTGCGGACAAACCATTGAAGCTGCGAGTTGGACTTCAGAATCAAAATTCTCCTCCGACTCTTGGGACAGTCACCTTGAAGTTCATGCAAGTCGCCGAGGCCGCAATTTGGAGGTCATAGATGTCCGTTGTCCAAGCGGACTAAGTCGCTTCTCACAGCTCCCTGCGACCCCCCATCGAAACAGAGTCGGGCTCTACGCTGCACGCTTGTTCTGGCGCCAGACCGCCCTGAATTCTGTCGGGCTCAGGAGAAAGAGGCTTTTGAAGCTTCTTCCGAATTCGGCGGTTCTTTCATACCCGGCATCTGCTGCAATCGCCTTGATTGGCACAGTCGTTGTCTTCTTCAACTGTTCTGCAGCGAAGGCAAGGCGGCTTTTTTTCAAGTATTCCTTGAAACCAATTCTCATCGCACGTCGGAACACCCGGCGAGCTTGACGCCCCGACAAAGCAAGACCAAGCTGTTTACAAACGTTATCAAGATTGCAAACAACTTTTCCGGGATGATTGTCGATAAAATCTGTGATCTTCATTGCGCGCCAGTCCGGATGACCAGGGACAGGGGATATTCGGTGAGAAACGCGATCAAAGAAATGACCTACACTGTCCAACACTCGAATTACAGGATGCTCATAAATCATCGGACTTCCCCCATGACTGCTAGCTATTTCTAGGGCTGGGCTGACGTTTCCTTCACTCGGTGACATCGCGCCATATCGGGATGGTATCGATGAACTTGTTGAATGTCTCGAGTCCTCCTCTTCTATTTGAGTGCTTCCTTTTCCCTACTTTGGGCCAGATTAGTCCGAGAACGGGTCCGCGATTGCTAGATGACAGATTCCCTCCCGAGCCACAGTTCCATCGGCAATGGCGGTGGTCCTGAACGGAAGCATTCGAGAGCAGTGGCAGAATAGAATTACACCCCGAGCGTATTGCGCGTAGCGCTTGCACGGAGACTGGCACCCACGGAGAGAAATGCAATAACGACTCGCGCACAATTCCAGCAAGTTAGAGTTGGACAGAGTGTCGTCCGAATCAAAGGTCCAGGCCGCCGGCGCATTCGACAGTTCGGTTGTCACGAAGGCACGCCATGAATTCCGAAACATGTCAACCCCGCGCTCCGGCGGCCTTGGATTCGTGTAACAG
>Ga0066682_10001108_pt1 | contig 10215 bp, 10 predicted proteins | sample GraSoiAngelo_131_FD_65628 | JGI IMG/M metagenome (GOLD analysis project Ga0066682, IMG submission 65628) | Grasslands soil microbial communities from the Angelo Coastal Reserve, California, USA - 14_0929_02_30cm | ecosystem: Environmental > Terrestrial > Soil > Grasslands | place: USA... | reverse complement strand
TTTTCGACCTTATTTCAAATCCGCAAACAAAGTCGGATGCACTTCCTCGGCAGCGAGAGCTTTCGCGCGTTGCTCGCGTTTTTCCATAATGAATTTGTCGAGCGCAGGGTCGACAGGCAGGGGATAATCGCCCGTGAAACAGGCGAGGCAAAAACTGTTGAGCGGCTTTCCGGTCGCCCGCACCATTCCCTCGACATCAAGATAACCAAGGCTGTCCACGCCGAGATATTTGCAGATTTCTTCGATCGACATCTGATTGGCAATCAACTTTTCCGGATCGGGAAAATCGATGCCGTAATGGCAAGCGAAGCGGTGTGGCGGACAGCTCACCCGCATGTGCACCTCCTTCGCCCCAGCCTCGCGTAGGTTTACGACGCGCGCCCGCGACGTCGTGCCGCGCACGATTGAATCGTCGACAACCACAACGCGTTTTCCCGCGACCATTTCCTTGATCAGATTTAGTTTCACCCGCACATCAAAATCCCGAATCAGCTGACTCGGCTGCAAGAATGTGCGGCCAATGTAGTGATTGCGAACAAAAGCATGTGCGAACGGAATCTTCAGTTCCTCGGCGAAACCGAGGGCGGCATAATTTCCGGAGTCCGGTACGGGTACAACAATATCTGCATCGACAGGAAACCTACGCGCAAGCTCGCGCCCCATTTCTGTGCGCACTTTTCCGACGTTGACGCCGCCGATAATGCTGTCCGGGCGTGCAAAGTAAACATATTCGAACATGCAAAACGCCGGTCGCTCATCCGGAAAAGGCCGTTCCGAGCGCAATCCGTTTTCGTCAATGATCAGTACTTCACCTGGCTCAATCTCGCGGATGAACTCTGCGTGAATGAGATCAAAAGCGCAGGTTTCGGAGGCGACAACATAAGCGCCGTCGAGTTTACCGAGTGCAAGCGGTCGCCAACCAAAAGGATCACGTACCGCGATAAGTTCGCGCTCACTCATAATCAGAAGTGAGAAGGCGCCTTCGATCCTGCGCAATGCGGCCAGAACATTACTTCCGTTCTCAGATGGCCGCGCAAGCAGATGTAAAATAATTTCGCTGTCCGCAGTCGTTTGGAAGATAGAACCCTTCCGCTCCAACTCGTCGCGCAAAAGGTCCGCATTAATTAAATTGCCGTTGTGCGCGATCGCCATCTGTCCGCGCACGCAGTCCACCACGAAGGGCTGCGCATTTTTAATCGTGCTTGTCCCTGTGGTCGAATACCGCGTGTGTCCAATCGCGCGCGTGCCTTTCAATTTCTCCAGCTCGCTCTGTCCGAAAACTTGCGAAACCAGGCCCATATCTTTATGGACGAGAAATGTCGTGCCTGGGCCGTTGCTGCTCACAATGCCGGCGCTTTCCTGGCCGCGATGTTGCAACGCGAACAAGCCGTAGTAGGTCAGCACCGCCGCATTCGGATGACCGAATATGCCAAAGAGGCCGCACTCATGCTGCGGAAACACGACGGAGTTTGGCGCTTGATCGATGTCGCGCTTATCTGGAGAGATCACACTAAATAATCCACCAAATGAGCCAGCATTCAATGTTGTGTTCTAGTGGCACTTCACAAGCTCGGAATTCTTTCCGCTTCATCTTCGACAGCGCGACGGATGGCGTTAAACCAGTCATCGTAAAGACCGGCAAGCGGCCAACGAAAAGTTTCCTCGTTAACACGGATGCGCAGCTCGTCGCCGCCGACTTTCCCTAATTGCCGGAAGGGAACGCCGTATTGACGTAACGTCGACATCGTTCTTCCCATATTGTTTGCGGCGACCGAGATGACGATCCGCGATTGCGATTCGTTGAATAAGGTAGCGCAAGCTTCCAGCTTGCGGTTTTGATCAGTTCGCAAGCCAGAGGCATGCGCTACATTAATCTCTGCGCCCAATAAGCCCTCGGGATTGAAACAACATTCCGCGAGCGTGACGGCGAAACCACCTTCGGAGCAATCGTGCGCGCTTTTAACCAAGCCTTCGCGAATCAAGTCGCGCACCGCGTTTTGAATTTTGATTTCGTGCGCCAGATCGACAACTGGCGGCGGGCCTTGTTTGCGTCCGTGATAAATTTTTAGAAATTGCGATCCTCCAATTTCATTCCCGATTTCGCCGATGAGGAGGATGGCGTCACCGTCCTTCTTGAACCACTGCGTTGTAATATGCTCTTCCTTGTCGACCAAGCCGACCATCGCAATGGTTGGCGTCGGGTCGACAACGCCGGCGGGACTCTGATTATATAAAGAGACGTTTCCGCCAGTCACAGGCGTACCGAACGCGCGGCAGGCTTCCGCGATTCCTTCGACGGCTTCGCGTAATTGCCAAAAGTTTTCCGGCTTGTAGGGATTGCCGAAGTTCAAATTGTCCGTGACCGCGAGGGGGCGCGCGCCCGAGCACGTCAGATTCCGCGCGGCTTCCGCGACGGCAATCTTTCCGCCTTCACGTGGATCGAGCCGGCAATAAAGCGAATTGCAATCCGTGGTCGCAGCCAAAATTTTGTTCGCATAGCGGACGAAGAACACGGCCGCGTCCGACCCCGGTTTGACAACTGTGCCGGTCCGCACGGTGTGATCGTATTGACGATATATCCAATTCTTTGACGCAATCGTCGGATCACGCAGCAATTGTCGCAGCGCCTCGTGATTGTCGATCTTCGGAAGATTGTTGCAGCCGCGGTCGTTTACCCCGGTCACAGGAGCTGGCGGCTTCGCTTCGCGCGCGTACAGCGGCGCTTCGTCAGCCAGTGGTTTCGCAGGGATCTCCGCGGCGATCGAGCCGTTGTCGTGCACTCGCATCATCCCGTCGTCGGTCACGCGGCCGATCTCTGCGCACGGGACATCCCATTTGTCGAAAATCTCGCGAATAAGATTTTCCTTTCCACGCTTGGCAATAATCAGCATCCGCTCCTGCGATTCGCTCAGCAAAAGTTCGTACGGCGTCATGCCTGACTCGCGCTTAGGCACTTTTGCCAAATCGATTTCGATTCCGCTGCCGCCGCGGCTTGCGGTTTCGCACGTCGAACAAGTGAGACCAGCCGCGCCCATGTCCTGGATTCCGGCAACGGCGCCGCACGCGAGCAGTTCGAGACACGCTTCCAGCAGCAATTTTTCCTTGAATGGATCACCCACCTGCACCGCCGGGCGATCTTCGCGCGATTCCTCCGTCAATTCGCGTGAGGCGAAGGCTGCGCCGGCTAACCCATCCCGGCCCGTCTCCGCACCGACATAGAAAACGGGGTTGCCAACCCCGCGCGCCGCACCGCGCGCGAGTTGTTCGTGCCGCAGCACGCCGAGGCAGAAAACGTTGACAAGCGGATTACCTTCAAAACTCTCATCGAAATAGATTTCGCCTCCGATGGTGGGTACCCCGATGCAGTTTCCATAATGCGCGATACCGGAGACCACACCAGTGAACAGGCGGCGGTTTGCTGCGATTTGAGCGGTTGTAGCGGCAGGCGTGTCGCCTGCGAGGTCGGTTTTTTTGCGGCCGAGACCGCCGCCACTGGAGTCGGTAATCGGACCGAAGTGGAGCGAGTTCAAACAAAACTCTGGGCGCGCGCCCATGGTAAAAATGTCGCGAATGATTCCACCCACTCCGGTAGCCGCGCCTTGAAATGGTTCGATCGCGCTCGGGTGATTATGGCTTTCGATCTTGAATGCGATCGCCCACCCGCCGCCGATGTCGACCACACCTGCGTTTTCTTCGCCGGCTTTGACGAGAATTTTCGGTCCGGTCGTTGGAAATTTTCGCAGCTCCTTCCTCGAATTTTTGTAGGAGCAATGCTCGCTCCACATGACGGAGAAAATGCCGAGCTCGGTGAAATTCGGTTCGCGGCCAAGAATCTTTCTAATGCGCTCGAATTCCTCCGGTGTCAGGCCATGTTTCGCCACCAGTTCCGGTGTGACTATTGGATCGACAGTCGGGGTTTGGCTGGTCATCGGCCCGTCACGTTAATGAATCTGGACGCTCGCTCAATCACACAGATAAGAAATTAGTTCGAATAGCGGCATCGCAGAACCGGTCAAAACGTGAGACGGACGGTCGACACCCTGGGGCCGTCCGTCTAGGCCCCGAGCTACGAAGTTTGGGTAAACATCAACATAAGCAGGGAGGCATTACAGTGAAAAAGACAATTGTCACCCTCGTCTGCGCGCTGATTGTGCCGCTGGCATTTGCGCAGACGAGTTCGACGGCTAAAAAGCACAAAAGGCATGTGACTACTACGACTACAGAACCAATAACGGTAACGGGAACATACATCGCAATGGAGGAGGGCGCGGCTGCCAGTTATCAGCCTGCCAGAACGCTCGTCGTTCGCACGGACGGCTCGAATAACCCAGACCGCTATGTTCTCCAGGGGCCCGGTGCCGTTGTCAATAAGCGGGGCCAAGTCATCCGCACTCCGATTAAACCCGGCACGCGCGTGCACGTTTTTTACACGGCTGTGGGTGAGACGCGTGTGGTCGATCACGTGGTTGTAGAAGAATAACAGAAATAGGATCGATCGGATCGAATAGCGACAGGCGCGAGTCAGTCAAAGATGAGACGGACGCGCGATACCGTGGGAACGTCCGTTAAGTCCCCGAGCTACGAAGTTCGGGTAAACCATTAAAACAAACAGGAGGTATTATTGTGAAGAGAACAATCATTGCTCTCGTCTGCGCGCTTGTTGCGCCGGTGGCTTTTGCGCAAACCAGCACGACGACGACCGAGCAAACGACGACAGAACCAACAACGACAACACAAACGACAACCACAACCACTGCCGGCACGGTAACCACCTATGAACCCGGCAAGACGATTGTGGTCAAGAGCGACGAAGGGCCGGTCAGCTTCGCTCTGGGAACAGCGGCGCGAATTGTGAACGGCGCCGGGCATGTCGTCAAATCAGCGCTAAGACCGGGTCAACGCGTGCATGTTTATTACACAGGCACCGGCGAGACGCGTGTTGTCGATCATGTAGTCGTGGATGAAGATTAAGCGGAAATAATTCGCAAGCTCAAAGCCGCAGGGTTCCGGTGGGAATCCTGCGGTTTTTTTGTTCGTAGCGAATTTCGGCTTCGCTCTTTGCAGCAAGATTTCGATAAACTTCGTGCGTGGAGCTTTCGACTTTGGCAAATGTAGCCACGGCATTAACGGTTTTGACTGCGGTTGCATTCGGTTTGCTTGAAACGCGGCGCGCACGACGGGAACGCGCGGAGCGCGCGGCGTTCGCTGCTGTCCAAGCGATTCTCACTCCAGAATGGATAAGGTCGATGATCGTAGTGCACAGTATTCCGGATGGATCCACCGCGTCGGCGATCGAAGAGGACGCCGGCGTGCTGGCTGCAGTCCATGCGGTGGGTGTAATTCTCGAAGGGCTTGGCTATTCCGTTTACGCGCGGATTGTTCCCTTGCGTGTGGTCGCGGATTTATGTGGGGGTACGGTGCGTCTCGCCTGGCGTAAACTACGGCTCTACGTCGAAGAAGAACGCCGGCGCAGCGGTTCACAGAAAACTTTTGAATGGTTCCAATGGCTCGCTACGCAGTTGGAACGGTATTCGCCAGGAAAGACCGACCTGCAGGTGGGCGCGCACGAAGCCTATCTCAACTGGAAGCCGTGACAGGGTGCGTGCGGTTTGCGTTCCGAGGCTAAATCGCCTACACAATTCCAATGGCGTTTGATCTAAAGGAAATCGTAGCCGCGCGCCTGGGCGAGAATTATCAGCTGCATGAGCGGCACGTGAACCGCACTTTGGTGGCAGCGCAGCGCGTGATTGGGTTCGACAAAGTCTATGCGCGGGCCGAGGGCGCTTATCTCTACGATATGGACAACCAGCCGTATCTGGATTTTCTGAGCGGCTACAGCGTCTTCAACATCGGGCGCAATCATCCTGTCGTGAAGCAAGCAATTCGCGATGTGCTCGATCTCGATTTGCCAAACATGGTGCAGATGGATTGCTCACTTTTGAGCGGATTACTTGCCGAAGCGCTAACCAAACGAACGCCCCCGCATCTCGATGCCGTTTTCTTTTGCAACTCTGGTACCGAGGCAATGGAAGGTGCGTTGAAATTTGCGCGCGCGGCAACGGCTCGGAGACGAGCCGTTTCGCTGGGGAGCGCATTTCACGGACTGAGCCTGGGTTCACTTTCGCTGATGGGCTGTGAGAGCTTTACCGAAGGCTTCGGTCCGCTGATGGAAGGGTTCGATGCCCGAGTGCCCATCGATGACATTGAAGCATTGGATCGACAATTATCGTCGCGCGATGTTGCGGCGTTTGTGATTGAAACGGTTCAGGGGAAGGGCTGCAAATCGCCCAACACCGATTTTTTCGTTCATGCGCAGGAGCTTTGCCGTAAATACGGAACGCTGTTGATTTCCGACGAAGTGCAGACCGGACTTGGCCGCACCGGAAAAATGTTTGGATTTCAGCATTGGAATTTGGAGCCAGACATCATCACGCTCGCAAAGACGTTAAGTGGGGGTTACGTCCCGTGCGGCGCGATTGTAGCGCGGCGCGAGATTTATCAAAAGACGTTCAGCCGGATGGACCGTTGTGTTGTGCACTCGACCACGTTCGGACGCAATAACCTGGCGATGGCTTGCGGACTCGCTGCACTAGAAGTGATCGATTCGGAAAATCTGATCGAGAATTCTGCGAGTATGGGTGCCTTGTTAATGGAGAAGATCGACAGGTTGCGCGCGAAACATTCTTTCATCAAAGAAGTGCGCGGCAAAGGGCTGATGATCGCGATCGAATTTCACGAGCCGCAGGAATTCAAACTCAAGATGGCGTGGAAGCTGTTGCATAAGATCGACAAAGTGCTTTTTGCGCAGATGATCGTGACGCAGATGTTGAGCAAGCATCGCATCCTCACGCAAGTAGCCGGGCATGCGATGGATGTGATGAAGATCTTGCCACCACTTATCATCGGCGAGCGCGAGATCGATATGTTCGTTAACGCGCTGGATGATGTGCTGACCGAGTGCCGCAAGTTTCCGGGACCGATGTGGGAGCTTGGAAATAATTTCGTGAAGGCAGCGCTCGGCTCAAAGCGCGCCGTTACGCCGAGCCGGCCCGTTTCGGTTTAAGGCGACGCACTGACCGAGGCGGTACAACCGACACCGCTGCCACCACTACAGTATTGAATTCAGGTTGTGCGAAGTCCGCACGAGACGTACGGTTTGAATACGCACGAAACGCCGTTTCGATGCGAACTCAATCCGGAGATAAAATTATGAGCACCGCTGTTGTCGAACCAAAGAAAAGCGAAACGAAGCTGAACCAGCTCGATCAACTCAAGAAATTCACCAAAGTCGTGGCAGATACAGCTGATTTCGAATCGATCAAAGAATTTGAACCGCAAGATGCGACCACGAATCCAAGTTTGGTTTATGCCGCGACGCAAAAACAGGAGTACGGACATTTGCTCGACGAAGTGCTTACCGATCGGAAAAAGTCTGGACTAAACGGGGCGGCGCAAATTGAAAACATCGTCGACCATCTTCTTGTGCAATTCGGCTGCGAGATTCTGAAGATTGTGCCGGGCCGCGTCTCTACTGAAACCGACGCCCGCCTCTCCTTTGATGTCGAGGGTTCCATCAAGAAAGCACGCCAACTCGTCAAGCTCTACGAAGAGCGAAAAATCCCGCGCGAACGTGTACTGATCAAAGTTGCATCGACATGGGAAGGCATTAATGCGGCTGAGCAGCTGCAAAAGGAAGGGATCAAATGCAATTTGACGCTGCTGTTTTCGTTGCCACAAGCAGTGCGCTGCGCGGAGGCGCAAGTGCAATTGATCTCGCCATTCGTCGGCCGGATTTACGATTGGTACAAAGCCGCGAACAAACGCGATTACACCGGTCCGGAAGATCCCGGCGTGCAGTCAGTGGATGAAATTTACACTTACTACAAAAAGTTCGACTACAAGACCGAAGTGATGGGCGCAAGCTTTCGCAACGTCGGGCAGATAATCGAGCTCGCCGGTTGCGACCTGCTTACGATCAGTCCCGAATTGATGAAGGAGCTTTCCGAATCGTATGAGCCAGTCGAACGCAAACTCGATCCGGAAAAAGCCGAGACGGCTAACGTGGAGCGCCTCGAGCTCGATGAAAAAAAATTCCGCTACCTCGTAAACGACAATGCGATGGCGACTGAGAAAACGGCGGAAGGCATTCGCAAATTCGCCGCCGACGTCGTCAAGCTCGAAAAATTTGTGGCGAGCAAACTGTAGCCGCGGTTGCTGACCGCGGCCCGGCGTCAGCGACGCCCGGCTACAGCATGTTCAACGTTGTCCTGATTGAGCCGGAGATTCCGCCAAATACCGGCAATATCGGGCGACTTTGTCTGGCGGCGCGTTCGAAATTGCATTTGGTAAAGCCGCTCGGCTTTTCATTAGAAGATCGGCAGTTAAAACGCGCCGGCCTGGATTATTGGGACGAAGTAGATGTGCGCACATGGGATTCGTTTGCGGAATTGCAGCGCACACAATCATCAAGTACTCGCTATTTTTTTCTAACAACAAAGTCTGGGCACGCCTATTACGATGTGAAGTTTCGAGAGAGTGATTTCCTTGTTTTCGGAAGAGAAACGAAGGGATTGCCGGAGAACTTGCTGGCGGAAAACATCGACAATTGCCTTACCATCCCGATGCACGGGACGCGCAGCCTGAACCTCGCGACCGCAGTCGCAATTGTGCTGTTCGAAGCAGTGCGACAACAGCGCTGAGGAACGGAGGAGTGCAGTTTTATGGGGCGTCTGTTCCAGTCCCGGATGCTTTCGGGGATTCATAGCAGCGGCCTGGAGTTGCGCATTAGGCATCCAAAAGGCATCGCGCCAACGTTAACTAAAAGGGCATCGCGCCGGGCATATCATCGCCCGTTTGTTGACGATGTTGAATAATTCGCCCGGGCTGCTGTCCAAACTAGAAAAGGACAAAACAGAGGGAACATCATGAAACGTATTGCATTTTTGACATGCGTCGGAAGCCTCGCGCTAGTGCTGACGACATGGAGCGCTCCAAGTAAAACAGCGCATAAGTCAGCGAAGAAGGCGAGAGGCGCGGCAACCGTGCAGACAGTATCGGCGAAGGGCGGAGGCCACGTTGTGAGCCACGCGAGAACGATGAGAGCATCGCGAGGTGTTTCGGCGGCGCGCGTGCGCAGTACAAGAACTACGACTGCCAGCGAAAGAATCGGTGCTCGCAGGAACGTAACGGTTAACCGCGAGAGAAATATCAGTCGCGCAAGCACACTGCGAAGCAGCCGCGTGGAAGCGGCGCGCGTGCGCAGCGCGCGAACTGCGACCGCTAATGCAAGAATCGCTGCTCGCAACAACGTGGTGGCTAGTCGCCAAAGAAACGTTCGCATCGTCAACAACTGGCGGAGCGATCGTTTTCGCGGTCAGAACTACGCCGCATTTCGCGATTATCGCCGGCAATGGCATGACCGCACTTGGTGGAGAAATCATTACTCTCGCATCATCTTTGTGAGCGGCGGGTGGTGGTATTGGAATGCGGGTTACTGGTATCCGGCTTGGGGTTATGCTTCGGGAGCTTACTATCCTTACGACGGCCCTATCTACGGCTACGGCGATCTGACGCCCGACCAGGTTATCATCAACGTGCAAACCCAATTGCAACGGGACGGTTATTACGCCGGGACGGTCGATGGCCTCCTTGGACCGCAAACGCGGGGGGCGATTGCAGCTTTTCAAGCTGACCATGGATTGGCGATCACTTCGGCAGTCGATCAGCCCACGCTCACGACGTTGGGTTTAACATAGAATCGGGAATCCTATTCGCGGAGAGCCGCACGATCAGTGCATCGCGCGGCTCTTTTTTTCGCAGAAAACCTAGATGCGCTTATTAACGATGTGATGTCGTGATTGAACTTTCGTAAGGCATGTGTCGCAGACTTGGCCCATGTAATCCCGTTCTATAGAGACGAGACGCCGCGCAATAGCGCATGAGGCATCCAAAAGACGTCACGCCAACGTTGAATAGATAGAGGCATCGAAGTGTCTAACAACCCAGAAGAAAAAAACTTATGAGAAGGTTTCTTGTCTTAATTTGCAGTCTTGCACTGGCATGCGTCGCGCTTGGTGAGGAACAAGGGAAAAAGAAGGAGGAAAAACCGAAGAAAAAGGGCGCGCAGGCTGGGCAGGTTTCAGAACCGACGGGAAAAGCAGCAGGCAAGCCGACCGGGACGGGCAAGCCAGAGAAAGTCGGAAAAGCAACTGGAGC
>Ga0066682_10001107_pt1 | contig 10218 bp, 8 predicted proteins | sample GraSoiAngelo_131_FD_65628 | JGI IMG/M metagenome (GOLD analysis project Ga0066682, IMG submission 65628) | Grasslands soil microbial communities from the Angelo Coastal Reserve, California, USA - 14_0929_02_30cm | ecosystem: Environmental > Terrestrial > Soil > Grasslands | place: USA... | reverse complement strand
GCGGATGCCAGATAGCAGCATGCAAAGTCCGCACCGACGTACCCTGCGATGCCAGACGTGATCGCGGCCGTGTCGCCCGTCGCGCTTCCGTTGACGTCCGATGTGGCGGCGATGAATGCCTGGTCCTTCAGTCCCAGCCTGGTGTTGAGCCCCTCGAGCTCCGCCGCCTGCCGCCGCACTTCGCTGACAAAGCTCCGGTAGGTGATCGCGCCCGCCAGTCCGCCAACCGCCAGCAGAACGAGTCCGGCGACCTGTGGGACGAGGTCCCCCTGGAGGGCGTTGAACTGGGCGATGACAATCGTGACCACGGAGGCGATCCCGGCCAGCGGCACCGCGAGCCGCCACTCGCGGTAAAGCACCCCGGACGAGACGGCGAGCAGGCCGGTCACGCCGGCAAGCGCGATCCCACCGCTGTCGCGACCGCTGGCGTTGAGGGAGGCGCCGGCCAGGACCAGCACCGCGGCGGCCGCCGAGAGGGCGATCCGGAACCCCAAAACCCGCCGCGATGAGTCCATTTGGCGGCTCGTAAGTCTAGGTTCGTGTTCCTCTGGGGAAGCTAGATAGCGAACTTAAACTTCATGCCAGGCATCCAGTGACGAGAAAATGACGGTTTCCGAGCTCCTGAGAGTCGCCGACCACCTCGACCCTACGGGCCAGCAGATGGTCCGCGAAGCGTACGAGAGGGCCGCCGCGGCCCATACGGGCCAGCGCCGGCTGTCCGGCGAGGACTACGTCAACCACCCGCTGGAGGTGGCGGCGATCCTCGCCGACCTCGAGCTGGACGCCGAGACGATCGCGGCCGCCCTGCTCCACGACACCGTCGAGGACACCAACCTGACCGCCGACGAGGTCAAGCGGGAGTTCGGTCCCGAAGTCGCAAGGCTCGTCGACGGCGTCACCAAGCTGGGCCGGATCTCGCTGCGGACCGACCAGCAGCAGCAGGCCGAGAACATCCGGAAGATGATGGTCGCGATGGCGGAGGACCTCAGGGTCGTCCTCATCAAGCTCGCCGACAGGCTGCACAACATGCGCACCCTCGAGCCGCTCGCCGAAGCGAAGCGCCGCAAGATCTCGCGCGAGACCCTCGACATCTACGCGCCCTTGGCCCATAGGCTCGGCATCGGCCAGATCAAGTGGGAGCTCGAAGACCTCGCGTTTCGCAACCTCGAGCCCGAGGCTTACGAAGACGTCGTCAGCCGCATCGCTCGCAAGCGCGGTGAGCGCGAGTCCCTGGTCAACGACCTGCGCGAGATCCTCGCGCGCGAGCTGGAAAAGGTGGGCATCCAGGCCGACATCACCGGCCGGCCGAAGCACATCTATTCCGTGTGGCAGAAGATGACCCGCGAGAGCAAGGACTTCTCCGAGATCTACGACCTGTCGGCCATCCGCGTCCATGTTGAAAGCGTGCGCGACTGCTATGGGGTACTCGGCGTCGTCCACTCGCTGTGGAAGCCCATGCCAGGAAGGTTCAAGGACTACGTGGCGATGCCCAAGTCCAACGGCTACCAGTCGCTGCACACGACGGTGATCACGCACACGGGGGAGCCGATCGAGATCCAGATCCGCACCCAAGACATGCATCGCGTCGCGGAGTTCGGAGTCGCCGCGCACTGGACGTACAAGGAGGGCGGCAAGGACGCGAGCTTCGACCAGAAGCTCTCCTGGCTGCGCAGCCTGCTCGAGTGGCAGAACGAGGTGGGTGACGCCGAGTCGTTCCTCAACACGGTCAAGGTCGACCTGTTCCAGGACGAGGTTTACGTCTTCACGCCCCGGGGCGACGTCATCAATCTTCCGTCGGATTCGACCCCGGTCGACTTCGCGTATCGCATCCACACCGAGGTCGGCCACCGCTGCATCGGTGCGAAGGTCAACGGCCGGATGGTGCCGCTGGACTACGCGCTGCAGAACGGGGAGATCGTGGAGATCCTCACCTCGAAGGGCCCGCACGGCCCCAGCCGCGACTGGCTGAGCTTTGTCAAGAGCGCGTCGGCGAAGGAGCGGATCCGCAAGTGGTTCAAGAGTCAGCGGCGCGAGGAGAACGTCACCAAGGGCCGCGACCTGCTGGAAAAGGAGCTCCACCGGATGCATCGCCTCAGCCTCGCCGACCTGCCCGAGGCGAAGCTGCAGGAGATGGCGAACCTCCACAGATACGCGTCGATCGACGACTTCACGGCCGCGATCGGCTACGGCGACCTCTCCCCGCACGCCGTGGTCATGCGCATGGCGCTCAGCCTCGAGACGCCAGGCGGCGACCTGCGCACCATCCCGCTCATCCCGCAGATCCAGCCCTCGCCTCGTGTCCTCGTGCGCGGGGAGAAGGGGATCCTGACCACGGTCGCGAGCTGCTGCCAGCCTGTGCCCGGCGACGCGATCGTCGGCTACACCACGCGCGGGAAAGGCGTCACGGTGCATCGCGCCGACTGCGTCAACGCGGTCAACGCGCAGGACTCAGCGAGGGTGGTGCCGGTCGATTGGGAGTCGGACGCGACGCACCTCTACCCGGTCGCGATCAAGATCGAGGCCTGGGACCGCCAGGGATTGATGCGCGACATCGCCACCGTCGTGGCCGAGAACCGCGTCAACATGTCCGCCCTCGAGGTGCACGTCTACGATGACAAGACGGCTGTGGTTTCGGCGACGGTGGAGATCGACTCGCTCGCCCAGCTCTCGCGCCTGATGGAAAAGCTCGAAGGAGTCAAAGACGTGCATACCGTCGCGCGCGAAGCCTCGTGACGCGCGGATCGCGCCAGGTCCACCTGGACTCGCCTGTCGATGTTGCGTGGGGCGCGCTCGTCTCTTCCGACCGCCATCGCTGGTACTACCGGCTCACCCCTGAGGGGGAGTTTGCGGAAGGCCGCACGATCCGCTGGCTCGATGCCAGCGGCGCAGCGGCAGAGGAATCAGAGATCGTCGAGGTCAGGGCGCCCAAACGTCTTGTGATGCACACGAGGTATCTGTATTCGGCGGCTTTCGCGAAGCAGCCGCCGCACACGCTCACATGGGAGGTCGCGCGCGCCGGAAAGGGTTGCCGGGTGCGCATGTCTTGGGATGCCAACGAGGTGGTGGCAGGCCTGCTCGAGTCGGAAGCCGACAACATCTTGCAGGGACTGCGGGTTGAGCACGATCCTGCGGCTCAGGCTGAGATCGCGCGCCTTCCCACCATCGGGGAGATCACCGTCCATGACGTGACTCCTGAGCGCCTGGCCGACTACCTGGCATTCTTCGATCACGACGCATTTCGCGACTATCCGGGTTGGCAGTCGTGCTACTGCATGGAGACGCACCGCACCCAGACGGACGAGGAGTGGGCGGTGCGCACCGCGGACGACAACCGGCGGGACATGAGCAAAGGGATCACCGGCGGGACGGTGACGGGGCTGCTCGCCTACGTCGACGGCAAGGCGGTCGGATGGTCCAACTACGGCGAGACGACGCGGCTCAACGGGGTGATGCATCGGTTCGGCCTCAACGCAGCGGAGCAGCGGGGGGTTGGCTCGCTGGCGTGCTTCGTCATCGCCGCCCCGTACCGGCATCACGGCGTGGCCGCCGCGTTGCTGGACGCCGCGCTGGAGCGCCTGCGGGCCCGCGGCGTTCGCGTCGCGGAGGCGTATCCCGCGCGAAAGCAAGACTCACCGCAAGGGAACTATCGCGGTCCCCTCCAGATGTTTCTCCGGGCCGGCTTCGAGCCCTACCGCGAGACCGACCGGCATCTGATCGTCCGCAAAACCTTGTGACGATCCACATCGAGGTCACCGCCGACCGGCGGTTCGCCACGAACTCCTACCTGGTCGAGGACGAGGACACGCACGACGCCGCTGTCATCGACTCCAACCTGGAGCCCGAGCAGATCGTCGAAGTCGCACGTACGCGCCGCGCCAACGTGAAGGCGATCATCCTCACGCACACCGACCTCGATCACATCGCGGGACTCCACGAGCTGCGGGAGGCATTCGGCTCCGTGCCGATCGCCGTGCACGACGCCGAACGGCAGGTGGTTGCCGAAGGAAAGCCGCTGCGGCGAGAGTTCGGCCCGCTCGCGACGCAGCTCGACAACATCGTGAGCCTCGCGGCAGGCGAGACCTATCGCGTCGGGTCGCTCGAGTTCGAGGTGCTGCACACCCCGGGGCACAGCCCCGGCGGCGTGACGCTGAAGATCGACGGTTACCTGTTCACCGGCGACGCGCTCTTCGCCGGCTCGATCGGGCGCTCGGACTTCGCCAACTCCGACAGCAGGCAGCTGATCGATGGCATTCGTTCGGAGCTGCTGTCGCAGCCCGACGAGATGATCGTCTACAGCGGGCACGGCCCCGCGACCACGATCGGCCGCGAGCGCCGAATGAATCCCTTTATTACTTAGAAGAGAGGGTCAGAACGACGATCAGCGCGGGCCCGAGCAGGACCAGCCACAGGGTCGGAAACACGCATCCCACCGTGGGGAGCAGGATCTTCAGCGAGGCACGAGCCGCCTCGGTGCGGATCTTCAACCGCCGCTTCACACGCATCTGCGCTGCGTGTGCGGCGATCGTGCGCGAGATCGGCACGCCCGTCCGCTCCGCGTAGAGGATGCCGCGCACGAGCGACGAGAAGTCGTCGATGCCCGTTGCCTCGGCCATCTCCCCAAGCGCCTTGTGGCGCGGCCGGCCCAGCTGGATCTCGCGCAGCGCTCGAGCCACGAGCAGGGTCAGCGAGTCGTCCTGGTGCCGGACCAATTGCTCGAGAGCCCGATCGAGGCCGAGTCCGGCCTCCATGCTGATCGCGACGACGTCGAGTGCATTCGGCAGTGACGCCTCGAGCTCGGCCCGCCTGTCGCGCACGAGCTGATCGAGCCAGAACACCGGCAGGTAGAACCCGAGGGCGACGCCGATCACGAGTGACAACCCGATGGCAAAGGGCGGACCGATGAAAAGGCCGACCGCGGTGCCGATCGCACCCAGGCCCGCCGCTGCGGCGATTCGCAGCGTCTGCAGGCCGGCCGGGTCGAGGCCAAGAGGATTGCCGACGAAGTCGAGCTGCCGGCGAAAGTTGGCCGCTTGCGCCTCCGGGGTCATTCGCATCGTTTGGCGGTCGAGCCAGCGCCGGGCGGGGCCGAACAGCCGCTGCAAGAAGGGCTTTTCGAGTTGCAGGGCGACCGCGCTCTGTCCGAGGCCGATCTCCTGGCGCGAGAGGCGTTCGCGGGCCAGCGCGGTGGCGTCGGCAGCTCGCGCGGCGATGATGCCGATGGTCAGCAGGTACGCGCCGGCTGCGGCCGCGATCCCGATGATCAGGGGCAGCGCGTTCATGCGATCGCCGTCAGGCGCCGGATGATGACGTTACCGATGAACAGCAGGAAGCCCGCGAAGACCAGCATCACCCAGCCGATGGGGTTGGTCAGCATCGGTCGGAAGTAGTCCTGGACGAAGAAGTAGAGAAGCAAAGCGGCCGCGATAGGCAGCAGCGTGATGATCAGGGCGCTGGCGCGCGATTGAGCGGTCGCGGCAAGGATCTCGGCCCGCATCTCCTCGCGCTGCCGCATTGTGTCCGCGAGAGTCGCAAGAATGGCGGGGAGGTCGCCTCCGACGGAGCGCTGGATCGTGATCACCATCACCATCAGCCGCAGGTCGTTGCTGCCGATGCGCTTGACCATGTTGTTGAGCGCGCTGTCGACAGACGCACCCAGCTCGATCTCCCGACGAGCGAGCGCGAACTCGTCCGAGACCGGCGGGTCGGCGTTGTCGGTCACGGCGCTGAGCGACTGGGCGACCGACTGCCCGGCCTTCATGGAGTTGGCGATTAGCTCCATCGTGCGCGGCAGCGCCGCGTCGAACTCGCGGAGCCTGTGGCCTCGACGGTTGCGTAGGTAAAGCGACGGGACCACATAGCCGATGACCGCGAGGACGAGAAACTCAGCGCCAATCCCGAAGCGGAGGAGCCCCACCACCGCGAGCACCAAAGCCACACCGGCCTGGATGAGTCGGAACTCGTATGGGCGCAGCTCGAGGTCCGCGCTGACGAGGTCGCGCTGCAGCTTGCTGGTCCTATCGTCCGACGCGATCCACGTGGGAGTACCTGTGGGATCGAACCGGCGACGCAGCTGCTCGCGGACGTCGGCGAGCGTCCGGTACGAGGCGCGGACAGACTCCTGAGGGCTTGCCGCCTGCTGTGAGCGGACGGTACCGAAGACGACGAGGCCCACCCCGATGGCCGCGGCGACCGCGACCAGGATGATCGCGGTGCCCATCAGTTAATGCGTGGTGAAATGCCAGCGCGCCTCGATGTCTTTCGGACCGACGCCGGTCGCCGATGACACGCCGGGGCATTTGCTGTCGGGTTGCGTGGGGAGGCCCTGGTAGTCCGTGTACGACTCCAGCTCGTACTTCATGGCCGCGTTGTTGAGCAGCCAGAAGAGGTATTCCGCGTCGCATCCATTCATCAGCACTGTGAGACTGCTCACTACGCCGGTCGGCGTACCGGAACTCGAGGTGCCGCTTGGTCCGACGCGCAGGACGTCGATGTCGCGAAAGACGGTAAGCACGACCGCCCGGCCGGGGCTCTGCCCGAAGGCCTGGGTGTTGATGGTCGCGAGCATCGTGATCCGGTCACCGACCTGGACATAGCCGCCGACACCGACCTGCTCGCTCGTGGGAACGGTCACCGCGACCCAACCCTTGGGGATGGGCAGGTAGGCGACGTCGCTGCTGCTCACCAGGTCGCCCGACGGCGCCACGAGGTTGGAGCTGATGGGCATGCCCGCCGGGATGTCCACGCGCGCTCCCTTGCCGGCGACCTTGTTGACCGCCGTGAACGACTGCGGCGGGGTGGGGTTGATGCTGGCGAGCGTGAGGTCTGAGTCCTGGATGACGGTCCTCGCCTGGATGTCGTGGCTGGCGACCACGACCTTGACGCCGGTTGTCGTTCCCTGGATCAGAGGCAGGCTGGCGATGCCGGCCGCGGTGGCGAAGGCGAGCACCGCGAGCACCGCCCCGATGACGATGTACAGGCGGCCGCGGCGAGGTCTGGCGAGGACGGAGGAGGCAATTGACATTTAGTTGCGCGCAAGCTTCACAAAACGGCCGCCCTAAAGCAACTCATTCGACAAGAACGGCCTGGACCAGGGCGGTGTTGATCCCGTAATCGCTGCCCACGGCGATCCCCGCTCCGGCGGCCGCCGAGACAGAAAGCGTGCCGCAGGACAGCGTCCCGGCGAGCGTGCTGGTGCCGTTGACGGTGTCGGTGCACGTTCCCGGCCAGTACACGGACCCAAGGAGCCAGTGCTCGGCGGCCGTGCCCTTGATCGCGATCTGGCCCGTATTGCTCGCGGGCGCGTAGATCAACAGGTTCCAGCATGCGCGATCCCCGACCGGGCACCAGCTCGAACCTGGGCAGCTCGCGTCCCCGCTCGGAGCTGACGAGCAAGGCGCCGCAAACCAGGTGTACCCGCCCCCGGCCGAGTCGGCGGCCGCGTTGGGAGGACAGGCCGACAGTGAGCAGGGTGTCGATCCGAACCGGCAGCTGCCGCCCGTACAGCTGGCGCCGCCGCCCGCCGCGCACGTCCCGGTGGAGAAGCCCGCCTGGTTGACGAACTCGAGCGTCACGTCCCTGGCCAGCAGCTCGCCGCCGTTGAGGCAGATGCCGCCGCCGCCGGCGAAACCCGACCCGTTGAAGTAATAGAAGCCGGGATCCAATACCGCACCACCGGCAGCCGGCTTGAAGCTCGCGATGGCCAGCGACCAGGTTGTCGTGTGGCTGGCGGTCACGGTTTCGCTGGCGACCCCAGCCGGCAGGTCCAGGCGGAATTCGGAACCAAAGCCATTAGACCTATCGTTGACGAGGCTTGTCCAGGCGGCATTTGGCGTGAAGGTCTCGCCGCCACCGATCTTGAAGGCGTCGTTGGTGATGACGAGCTCGTTGGCCACCGCAGTCGCTGCGCTAGTGGAGATGGTCGCTGTTGTCGATGCGGTGGCCGTGGCGAACGTCCCGGTCTGATCCAATGGCGACGCAGCGACCACCCCGCTCCACTCAGTCAACTGGCCAACAGCGTTGACTCCGGTTGTGAAGGTGGCGCTCGTTATCCCTCCGGGGTTGTTGGGGTAGTACCAGATCTCTACTCGGCCGGCGGTGGCCTGGTTGATACTCACAGCTGACACCCAACCCGCCGGCGCGGTGAACGCCGCTGCGGTCGGGTCCGAGTTGACCGTGGCCACGAGCAGGGTGCCCGCCGTGCTCGCCACCGGCAGGGTGAGGCTCGGGTTCTTGCTCTTCGCCGTCTCTGCACCCGTTTGCACCCGCGCGATGCCGGCGTTGATGCTGGCCAGGTTCAGGTAGCCGTAGCAGCTCGGCTTGAAGTGATAGAAGCCGCTCGCGTCCGCGCCTGCCGGCGATGGTCCCAGGCCGGTGCCGACGACAACTCCGCCGGCCGTGATGTTCGGATACACGCCGGCCGGGTTGCACGCCGAACCGAGAGCGCCGCCGGCGCTGTTGCGCAGCGTGGCGATCGCGGCCGGGTCGGTGTTCGGCTCCGGCGGAAGCGATGTAGAGACTGGCGGTACCGGCACAGGGCCCTTTCCCGCCGCGCACGGATCGGCGTTGATCGCGGCCACCCCCGGGGTCAGAAACGCGCTCGTGCCCGACGTCCCGCAGGTCGTGGCGTTGTGGCCCGAAAGCTCGGAGCCGTCCGCGCAGACGGCGTTGCTCGACCCGGAGTTGGCGCCGGCCGCGCAGGAGCCGCCACCGCCCACCCAGGTCTGGCCGTTGGCGTAGACCGTGACGTTGCCGAGGTCCGAGTACGTGCTCGAGGCCGCCTCAAAGCGGTCATGGGCGTAGACGGCGCAGCTGCCGCTGAGCGTGATCGCGTTGGAGACTTCAAGGGTGCCCCCGACATTGAACTGCCCGCCGGTGCACGACAGGGTCGTGGCCCTGATCGCGGTCGCCGATCCGCTGAGCTGCTGACCGACGGCGCGGCGGGTCACGTTGGTGTTGCTCGCACCCATGTAGTTGCCGAAGGAGATCGGCAGGGCGACCGTGAGGATCACCTCGACCTGCTGCTGGTGGCCGCGGTACGGGTAGTGGATCGTTTCGCTCATGGCGCCGGCAAAGGTGTCGGTACCGGTGTAGCCGGCCGCGCAGCTTCCGCCGATGCTCAGGCTGCCGGTTCGCGTCCGCTGTGTGGCCAGGAAGTTGTCGGCTTGCGTGATGATGGTGCTCGCCGACCCAGCCGTGCACCCGACGCCGATCGTGAGCGCCGAGTCGGTCGCGGCACCATCGGCAAGCTGCTGAAGCTGGTTGCGCTGCCACTCCACGGAGCCCGTGAGGAGAATCAGCGCCGCCGAGCCGATCAGTGCGAGCATCCACACCGCGACGATGACGAGCACCTGCCCACGCTCGCGCTTGCGCATCAGTACTCGAGGGTCTCCACCGACTGGGAGTCGAACGTGATCGTGCTTGGAATCCCGAGCAGCGAGTTCAGGACGGGCTTCCACTGGAGCTTGAGGTCGACCACGACGAGCTGATGGCCGGACGTGCGGACAGCCGCACCACTGGCCCCCGCGCATGAGGGACAGCTCCAGCGTGGGTTGGGATTGCCGCCGGTGGAATCGAGCTCATAGATAAAGACGTACACGGTGCTCGCATTGATCGCGCCGGTCAGGGTGATGGTCCCGGGCTGCAGCGGGTTCGCGTTGGCGACGTATGTCCCGTACGTAGGAGGGCTGGAGATCGCCGTCGAGTCCTGGTACACGACGGACATTCCGAGCGGGTCGAGCTGGTGAGCGCCGTTGGTCAGCGGGCCCAGGGTGCACGGCGTGGTGAGCGCCGTACATGTGGGCGAGAGGGTGTTCGAGCCGCTGTAGTAGCCCAGCACCGCCTGCCGCGCCATGTCGCGCGAGGCGCCCTGGAGCATCGTGTAGATCAAAAGGCCGCGCCCGAGGTCGACAGTCGCGCCAATCAAAAGGAAGAGGGCCGGGGCGATGAGCGCGAACTCAACCAGCGCTTGAGCGTGTTTGGTGCGCTTCACCACGACGTCGTGGCTCGGCTCGAACCTGTGATGGTGATCCCGCCGCCCAGGATGTTGAGGTCGCTGAATCCGTAGTAGACGAAGACGTCGATCTCGGACTGATACAGCGTGGGTATCGACCCGGTGCAATTGACGCTGGTCCCGCAGTACACCGCGACCACGGCCTGTCCGGCGGTCGGTTTCGTGTAGTCCGTCCCGACGACGAAGGGGGGTGCGTGGTTCACCTGCGT
>Ga0066682_10001101_pt1 | contig 10227 bp, 8 predicted proteins | sample GraSoiAngelo_131_FD_65628 | JGI IMG/M metagenome (GOLD analysis project Ga0066682, IMG submission 65628) | Grasslands soil microbial communities from the Angelo Coastal Reserve, California, USA - 14_0929_02_30cm | ecosystem: Environmental > Terrestrial > Soil > Grasslands | place: USA... | reverse complement strand
GTGTACGTGCGCACGTAGAGCTCGACCGCGTGCTTCCCGGTCCACCCGGCCTTGGGCGGCGATTCCATCGCCCGAATATAGACCTCCGGTACGGGCGGCCCGACTTACAAAACGTTTACGCACTTTGATGGAAACCGTGAGCGGATTGGGTGTGTAGTTGATCTCGTGATCAATAGATTGGCGAGACCCACCTGGCTACGAACCATCGGGCTTGCCGCCGGCGCGGCGGCCGTCTCGGGCGCGGCGGTCCTGGTGACCGCGTCGGCCGCGGGATACAGCGTTCCGTTCTTCTCCAACCCCTCCGGCCAGGCGCCCATCGCGAGCACGGAGTCGCTCGATCAGAAGGCAGGCACGCCATCCCCCCTGTGCACCGACTTCCTGACCCACTTCTCGGCCGACCTCAACACGAGCCAGGCCGCCCTCAATGCCGCGTTCCAGAAGGCGATCGGTGAGACGCTCGCGGATCAGGTCAAGAGCGGCAAGCTGACCCAAACGCAAGCCGACGCGATCAAGCAGAAGCTCGCCGGCCGGGCGCCATGCCAGATCGCCGGCGCCCTGCGGCGCCCAGGCAACAAGCTCGGTGCGTTCAGACCGGCTTACCTCAGCGCCGCGGCCTCAGCGCTGGGCATCACGGACGAGGCCCTGAAGGCCGATCTCGCCAAGGGCATGACACTCGCCCAGATCGCCGCCGCCCAGAAGCCCGCGGTGACCGAAGCACAGTTCCGCAGCCGGGTGATCGCCAAGCTGACGCCCGTCCTCGATGCTGCGGTGACGAACAAGAAGCTGACGGCCGCACAAGAGCAGGCGATCATCAAGCGCCTACAGACCGGGCCGATCCCGCTGTGGAGCAAGCCGGCGCCTTCGCGCACCGCGGCAGGCCTGCCTACGCCTTAGCGCTATTCCTCTGGCGGCAGGCTGCCGCCCAGCCGGCGCATCAGCTCTTCGAGCAGGTCGCGGGTTTCCGGGTCGGACATCAGCTTCTGTTGCATGTCCTCCGCCGAGCGCCGGATCTCCGGATCGCTCAGAAGGCGCTCGGTCATGCCCTGGAATCGCGAGGCCATGTCCTTCATCGCCGCCTCCTGCGCAACCTGGATGAGGACAGGTTGGCTGGCCGCCGCCACGACAGCCTCCGCCTGGGCGCGAAGCATCTCGATCCCTTTGCAGCCGAGGCATTCTCCCTTGAGGCCGCAGTGGCAGACCTGCGGGCGCAAACGATCCAGCGCGAGATGAAGCTCTGACATGTCAGTCGGTCCGGCCACGGATCTAGGTTAGACCGGCTTCTTCCGTGAGTACATGGACTCGATTTCGGCGGCGTAGTGCTGGGCGACGAACTTGCGCTTGATCTTCAGCGTCGGCGTGATCTCGCCCGCCTCTTCGCTGAAGGGGCGAGGCAGGAGCGTGAAGTATTGGATCGCTTCCCAGTTACCGACCCTCTTGTTCACGGCGTCGACTGCCTGCTGAATCAGAGCGATCACGCGCTCGTCGTGGGCGAGATCCTCTGGGCGTCCCGGAATCCTCTTCGTCACGGCGCCCCAGTCGGGGACGATCAGCGCTGTCACGTAAGGCTTGCTCTCGCCGATGACGACAGCCTGCTCGACCAGGTCGTCGCGCTGGATCTCGAACTCGAGCTGCTGCGGGGCGACGTACTTGCCCCCCGCGGTCTTGATGAGGTCCTTCTTGCGGTCCGTGATCTTGAGGAAGCCGTCCGCGTCGAGCTCGCCGATGTCACCGGTGCGGATCCACCCGTTGTCCAGCATCTCCGCTGTCGCGACCGGGTTGTTGTGATAGCCGAGCATGTTGCCGGGGCCGTTGACCAGGATCTCGCCGTCCTCCGCCAGCTTCAGCTCGATGCCAGGGAAAGGCTTGCCGACGGTGAGGAAGCGGTGCTGCGTGAGCGTATTCGAGCTGACGCCGGATGACGTCTCGGTCATGCCCCAGCCGTTCAGAATGGGAACGCCGATCGCCCAGAAGAACTCCTCGATCTCGCGGGCGAGCGCCGCGCCGCCGCTGATGAAGAACCGCAACCCGCCTCCGACGAGCCGCTTGCGCAGCGGCGCCAGCACCAGCCGGTCGGCCAATCTGTGCTCCGCCTTCATTAGCGGCCCAGGGCGTGGTTGGTGAGAAAAGCGGGTGCCGACGCCGATCGCCCATTTGAAGAGCGCTCGCCGTATCGCGGGCGACTCGCGGACGCGATCCATGACGCGGGCGTGCATCTTCTCGTACACGCGGGGCACGCTCAAGAGGATGGTCGGTTGAACCTCGACCAGGTCGTTGGCAAGCCGGTCCACCCCTGACAGCCAGGTCTGCCCCCCGAACACGAGCAGCGAGAGCATTCCATTGATGCGTTCGAAGACGTGCGAGAACGGAAGCCACGACAGCGTGAAATCGGACTCGCCGATCGGGTGCACCTTGATAGCGGCGCGTGTCGCATCCACCAGGTTGCGATGGGCGAGCTCGGCGCCCTTGGGATCGCCTGTGGTTCCCGACGTGTAGACGATCGTGCAAACGTCGTCAGGGCGAATGTTGCCCAGCCGCCGTATCACCTCATCCAGATGTTGGGGCTGTTGGGAGACCCACTCCCTCACGTCGGCATCCATGCGGACGATCCTTCGCAACTTGTCGGTGGTCTTCAGCTTGGCCGACATATTCGCGTCGGACATGATCGCCATCACCGCTTCGCAATTGGCCGCGATCGTCTGTGCCACGTCCGGCACCGTTCCTGAATAGATCGGCACGGCGACGGCGCCGGCGGCCTGGATGGCGAAATCGCAGTACAGCCATTCGAGGCTGTTGGCGCCCATCAGCACGACGTGCTCGCCGGGCTTGACCCCCGCCTCGACCAGCGCGGATGCGACGGCCAGGATGTCGCGCCTCACGTCCGCCCAGGTCGCGACCTTCCACTGCTTGCCGACCGGGTAGTGCACCAGCGGACGGTCGGCGTATCGCTGTGCCTGTCGGAAGAACACGCCGACGGTCGTGCGGTCGGCGATCGACTCGGGATTCAGATCGCGGGCCGCGGTCCCCTCATCCGATGTCCGCAGGGACATCGACTGGCTATTTGACCGCTTTGACGGTGAGCGTGAGGGTGCCGGCAGGCACGCTGACTGTGATCTTGTCGCCCTTCTTCCTGCCGACGAGGGCTCGGCCGACCGGTGATTCGACCGAGATGCGGCCGGCGGACGGGTCGCTCTCGACCGCTCCCACGAGGTGATAGGTCTCGGTGCCGCCATCGGTGTCCACCACGTCGATGGTCGAGCCCGGACCGGCGACGCTGGAGTGCGACTCCTTGATGATCTGCGCCCTGCCGATCATCTCCTGCAGCTCATAGATGCGGCTGTCGAGAAGACCGACCTCTTCCTTGGCCTGCTCGTACTCGGGGTTGTCCTCGATGTCGCCTGGCTGGAAAGCCTCCTTGAGGCGCTCGCCCGCCTCGGCGCGCCGCTTCAGCGCGACTTCGAGATCGCGCTTGAGCTTTTCCAGCCCCTCGGGCGTCAGCAAAACAGGTTCGTTCAGGTCCATCTACCCAGCCTCGGGCAAACAATAATACCCGCCATATGGATCCCACCGACCTGCGAGCCGGCCTGGCGGAGCGGCTCGCCGGGGACGCCCCGATCGACGCGGAGACGTTCAACGCGGCCTGCTTCATGCTCTCCCGGGCGCTTCAAGAGATGGACCTGACCGTCTCCGAAGCGGCCCCTCTGGTTCGGCGCCTGCTTCGTGTCGCCGGACGCGTCGTCATCGACACCGGCCTGGCAGACTCGTCAGCCGACACGTGGCCCAACACTGCGGAGATGGCGCTGCAGTGGATCGACGAGGCGCTCCGCGAGCTCGGTTATCAGGTTCGTCCGACAACGGGTGGTGGTAAGCCGAAGCTCAAGTAGCGTCAACGCCGGCGGGCTCAGCAAGGCGCCCTCTCCAGGTTCCAAAAGGTAGCCTGGCTTCGAACGACAGTTTCCGGGTTGACGCGCCGCATCACCGCTATGTAACCTTGCCGTCGCCCGAGCGGCCGCGAGGGGAGCCCTTGGGGTATTCAGCGCCGGCGGGATGTCCGGCTCGACGCACCAGATCTTGAGACCGATGGGCGGCGTCTACACGCCCAGAAAGCAGGAAATCTGGCGAACAGGCGTTATACGCGCCGAGTCTCGCTCTAGGGAGGCCTGAGACGACCGAACTGAGAGACGCGGCGACCGCTGCGGAATCAAACCGGCGTCACAACGCGCCGAGTTTCGTCTTGGGGGCAAACATGATCAGAATGTTCGCGTCACGGGCAGGCCGGCTGCTAATCGGCGTTTGGTTCGTGATTCTCGTGACGAGCGTGACCGGAGTCAACATTATTCCGGTTGCGTCCAAGCACCCGGGCGGCACGTCGACCGTCAAGGTCGTTCTTCTCAATTCGACAGATGGCCTGGCGCACCAGGGCCAGCAAGTAACGTTCGACGTCTTGACGACCGTCACCGACCGCCCTTACGTCAGGCTGGACTGCTATCAGAACCAGGTGTGGGTCTACGACCAGTGGGCCGGCTTCTACCCGGATTTCACGTGGCCGTGGATGCAGACCTTCCCGCTCTCCAACTCAATGTGGACCAGCGGGGAAGCGGACTGCACTGCAACCCTCTACTACTTTGGCGGTAGAGGTACGAAGGACATAATGTCGATCAAATTCCACGTCTACGCGTAGGGATCGATCGCAAGATTTGAAAGAGGCCCCGGCTTGCGCCGGGGCCTCTTCCTTGGCGAAGCGGTGTGACTTTACGGCAGGGGCGTGTAGCCCGGGTTGTTATCGATTGTGAGGGACGTTGACTCGCACGAGCTGGTCGAGCCTGTGACATTTGCGGCGGTGTTGGTGTAGACCACCTTCCACGAAACCGTCGTCGTTGCGTTGACGCGGGCTGTCGTGTTGTTGCTGTTCGCAATCTGCGGAGACGCGCCGCTGACCGCGATAGAGGAGCTGGTGTAAAGCACGGTGCCGGTGCAGTCAGCGCTGTCGTACAGAGTGAACACCACGCTGCCGCTCAGAGCGCTACCGCCAGCTGAGCTGATCTGGGCGTGGTCGTTCGGGACCCAGGTCTGGTCGGTCAAGACCGACGTGGTGTCTGAGACGACGACTGTTTCAGTCCCGGTCGTATCGGGGCAAGCTGATGCCGGCACGCCGAGCGTGTTCGGCGAATCGCCGCTGTACGAGGCGACCCACGTGTAGGTGCCTACTGAGCCCGGTATGAAGCTAACCGCCGCCTGGACGCCGGTCGGGTATGTGCCGTCGCCGCTGACGGTTCTGGACGTCGTGAATGCGGATGTCGAGCAGTTGTCAGGGCCGTAGGCGGTAAAGGTGATACTGCCACCTGCCGGGCCGCCCGCCGTCGTCGGGTTGATGACCGGTGTGCCAGGCTTGTTGGCCGTACCGACGAGCGTCGCCGTGTCGCTGATCGCGCTGCCGAGCTGCGCAGGACCTGACGCTTGAGTTGTGAGTGTCGGCGTCACCGGGGTGACCTCGAAGCATTCCGTGAGACTGTTGTCGCTCGACGCCGGGTAGAGGCTGTCGCCCGAGTAGTCTCCGCGGAAGCAGTAGTGGCCCACCGAGGTGAAGGCTGCGAGGTCTGAAGTCGCGGTTGAGGTATTGCCGGTGCCAGGGGCCAGCGTCTTAGCCGCTCCCACCTGAACTCCGTTGCTCGGAGGGCCGGGGGCTGCGGCACATTGGGCCAAGGCATCCGTCGCGGCAGGGCCGCAGGCGTAGAAGGTAACGGTTCCGGTCGGCTTCGTCGTGGACCCGTTGCCCGTGACGACGGCCAGATCCTTGGCCTGGACTGATCCGGTGCCGATCGAGACTTGTCCGTTTGAGATACTGGTACCGCTGGAATCCTCTGGCGTCGTCGTGGTTCCAGACGTGCAGTTCCCGAAGCCTCCCAGGACGAAGTCTTTCAGCGTCGCCGTGGGCGACGTTGAGGAACGGGTCTCGGACGCGAATGTCGCGAAGCACTCACCGCCGAGGTTGATCGACGGGGCGCTCAGGTTGACGCCACCCTCGTACAGCTCGCCGTTGAGGTAGGTGCTGTTGCCGCTCTTGTCGGCGAACACCCAAGGCGCGGGTGTTCCGTCGGTTGGGTTCACGAGGCCGCAGAACGGGTCCGGAACCGATGGCGGCGGCGTTCGGTTGCAGGCCGCGCCCGTGCTTCCGCCAAGAGACTGCAGGTTAGCGCTGACGTCGCCACCCGATGCCACCCACTTGTAGATGTTGATGGTCGACGTCCCTCCACCGTTGGAGAAGTCGCTCAGGATCAGAAGGTCACCGACAGCGTGCACGCCATTGAACGACCCGTTGGTGTTGAGCGTGATCTTGTTCTGGAAGAACCAGAAGCCTTCCTGTGCGTCACCGCTGTTGTCGATGCGGTCCGAACCGAAGTAGAGGACCTTGCACGTGTCCGTTCCGGCAGTTGGGGCGGGGCAGTTGGCGTCGCCCGTTCCCGTGCTCGCCACCGCGTACCGGGCCGCAAAGCTGTGGGCCAGGTTGTCCTTCGCCGGCAAACCGCCGGAGTCGGTCTTCCAGTTCCAGCTCGGGATGTTTTGAGGGTCCTTGGAACCGCCTCCGGTGAACACCGTGCAGTTGATCCGACCCGCGCAGTTGACGTTGATGGCGGTGTCCGAGATGTGCGCTGATGCCGTTGTTGTGGTCGAGGCGGACGCGCTGAATCCCGTTTGGAACGTACACGTGGATGGATTCGAAGCGCAAATGTTGTCCCAGTCGTCGCCCGGCGTCGAGGCCGGAACCGATTGCTGCGCGTTTCCGTCGAGCTGAAACGCGCCGGTATTCTGAACTCCAGGGTTTGCCGCCCACGCCGGCACTGCAACGAGCAAGGTCAGCAATACGGCCGAGAGGGTAGCCCCAGGCAGGGCGCGATGCAGCCGCCTGCCAGTCGGGCCAAGGAATCGAATCATGCGATAGACCTCCTCTAAAAAACCACCTTCCTGTCGCGCGCGCAGGAGGACCTACACAGTTGCCCGAGCTATAAAGGCGAGACACCCCCTTTTGCTGCGCCCGGCCCGAAGCGCAGGCGCGCTGACGCGTATCGGCATGAGATCCGTGGCGTGAATGCTCCCCCGGGACAGCGGCGCCCAGCAATGGGATCGTTGTCCCGATTTCAGGCGCGCCGCTCCCAGGACTTCGCGGTTGGGGGGACCGCCTAAGTCCCAGGACTAATGGCCCATTGTCCCGGAGGTTGGTTCGCGGTTCGCTTTGCGGATGCGATCTTTCGCGGCGCACGCGCGCCGCTTTATGGCCTGCGCTCTGCCGGCTTTTTTTCCGCGAGGAGGGTGATTCCGGTGTCCAAGTGGTTCGGCCTGCGAGCGCGTTTGAGCATGACGGGGTTTGCGGTTGCGGTTGCGGCGGCCCTGGTTGCGGTGCCCGCGGCAGCGGTGACCGGCGCCGGCTTCACCACCGTGAACGAAGGCGTTGACGGAACGGGACACTGCCAGAACGGCAATCCCGCCATCAACTGCAACATCTACGACGGCAAGGATTTCGTCTGGCTCAATGGCGGGCCAAGCGTCGCCTACGTCGGGGACGGCACCTACTTCTTCGCAGTGTTGGTCCCTGGTGGACAGGCCGACCCGAACGACGGCGGTGCGAAGAACCTCTCAGACGACTTCGACGCCTACACCAATCGAATCTTCAGCGTGAGCAGCGCCACGGTTTCCTATGGCGGCAGCCACGACTTCGACAGCAACAAGATTCGGCTGATGCCGTACGCGGACACCACCAACAACGGTGGCGTCTACATCATGTCCATCTGCTCGCTGGCGAACGGGTATCCGGCCAAGCCGAGCAGCTGCAAGTACGACGCCTTCAAGGTCCAGTCCGAACAAGCCCCGCCCGCCACCGACCTGGTCGTGACCAAGGACGCCAATCCGAGCTACACGCGCACATTCACCTGGGGCATCACCAAGGATGTGGACAAGACCAGGGTGGATCAGAGCGGAACCAGCGCCGTCTTCAACTACACGGTCAAGGTCACCCACAGCAGTGGAACGGACTCGGACTGGCAGGTGAACGGCACCATTTCGGTTTTCAACCCAAACGCCGACTCTGTCTCAGGGGTCGACGTCACCGATGCGGTCGATAACGGCGGGATCTGTGCGGTTTCCGGCGGCACGGGCTTGACGATTGCTGGATTTGGAACCGAGAACGTGTCTTACAGCTGCACCTACTCGTCTGAACCCAGCCCGTCGAGCGGAACGAACACGGCGACTGCGGCGTGGACGCCCAGCGACGCCAACCTGCCGGGCACAAGCGGGACTGCCTCGTTCAGCATCGGATTCAGCTTTGGCACGCCGACGACCCTGGTCGACAACTGCGTCACGGTGACAGACACGCTTGGCGGGGCGCTGGGCAATGTCTGCTCGACCGACCCGAGCCCGACGACATTTACCTATTCCAACACCGTGGTCGGCACGCCTGGCACGTGCGTCAGCCAGGACAACACTGCCACCTTCACCAGCGACACAAGTCCTACGACCGACTCTGCGAGCCAGACGGTCACCCTGTGCGTGGGCGCTGATCTGACAGTGGAGAAGACGGCGACCCCGTCGTTCACGCGCACGTACAACTGGCACCTCTCAAAGAACGTTGACAAGACGCTCGTCGAGCAACTCGGCGGTGGGACTGCAACGTTCAACTACACAGTGACCGCGAACCAGACCGGCCTGACGGACAGTGGCTGGCAGGTGAAAGGAACGATCACCGTAACCAACCCGAACGACTGGGAGGCGGTCACCGTGAACGTCACGGATGCGGTCGACAACGGTGGCAGCTGCGCGGTCAGCGGCGGCACAAACGTGTCGGTGCCCAAGTCCGATTCGATAACTCTCAACTACACATGCAGCTATGCCGCTGCGCCCAGCTCGAGCGCCGGAACCAACACAGCAACAGCGGCGTGGGACAAGACGGCCGCCTCGACCCCGGACGGGTCCGCATCGGGGCAGGCGAGCTTCGCTTTCAATGACGGCAGCGCGGGCAACCCAACGCGGGTCAACCAGAACATCACCGTCACCGACACCTTCAACGGGGTGACCACGACGCTGGGCACGCTGACCGCGACAGACTCGTCGCCGTTCGCCTCGGCGACCTACACGTACCCGCACACGGTGAGGGTTCCTCAGTTCAACTGCGTGAGATTCACCAATACGGCCGTGATCGTCGAGACCGGCCAAAGTGGGAGCCAGACGGTCGAGATCTGCGGCCCGGCGAGGACCGGGGCCCTGACGATCGGCTTCTGGCAGAACAAGAACGGCCAGGCGATCATCAATGGCGGCTCGTCGACGGCCGGCGTCTGCAACTCAGGGACCTGGCTGCGCGGATACGCTCCTTTCCAGGATCTCAGCGCCACGGCAAACTGCGCGTCGGTGGCGGCGTACGTCACCAACGTGATCAAGGCGGCGCAATGCACGAGTACGACCAACACCTGCAACTCGATGTTGAAGGCCCAGATGCTTGCGACCGCTCTCGATGTCTACTTCAGCGACCCCGCCCTTGGTGGCAACCAGATCGGTGCGCCAGGCCCGATCGGCGGGGTGACGATCGATCTACAGCACGTCTGCACGATCATCACGGGAACAGGTGCTTGCGGTGGCGGCATCATCGACGTGAGCTCGGCCTTCAGCGGTCCATCGCTTAGCGTCCTTCAGATTCTCAGCTACGCCGGCAGCCAGTCCAACGTGGGCGGCTCGACCTGGTACGCCAACGTCAAGGCGACCCAGGTCCTCGCCAAAGACGCGTTCGATGCGATCAACAACCAGGTGGCGTTCGCGCCCTAGATCAAGTGCGGTAACCGCAAAGGGTGGGGAGAGGGGCCTCGGAAACGAGGCCCCTTTCATTTCTTCTCCGCCTGGTCGGGGTTCAGGGAGCCGGCGAGGTGAGCGTCAGAGTGAATGAGCAGCGGCCCCCGCTCACCCGATAGGTATAGCTTCCGGACGCGAGCGTCCAATCGAGGGCGACAACGCTGGGGCCGCTTGCGCTCGCCACCGGCGCGCCGCTGGAAGTCGCGAGTTCCAGCGTCAGCGTGCTGCACTTGGAGAAAGAAAGCCTGGCTTGTGCCAGCCCCGAGCCGACAGCGATGGTGAAGCTTCGGACCGGGTTGCCCGGATTCAGTGAGCCGGAGAGTGTCAGCGTCTGTGTGGGGACGGGCACGGGCGTGGGAGACGGCCCGGGTGACGGACTCGGCGATGGAGAAGGAGCTG
>Ga0066682_10001100_pt1 | contig 10228 bp, 8 predicted proteins | sample GraSoiAngelo_131_FD_65628 | JGI IMG/M metagenome (GOLD analysis project Ga0066682, IMG submission 65628) | Grasslands soil microbial communities from the Angelo Coastal Reserve, California, USA - 14_0929_02_30cm | ecosystem: Environmental > Terrestrial > Soil > Grasslands | place: USA... | reverse complement strand
CCGTGGATCTCGCCAACGCCTGCTACGGGCTGATGCTGCGCCTGCTCGCCTACGCCTATGCGGTGCGCGGCCCGAGTGCGGAAAAGTCCCTCGCCGTGGATCTGGCGATCGGCCTCATGCAGGCGGTCATGCCGCTCGCCGAGCGGGCGGCGCGGCTGCCGGCCGGGCCGTCCAACCCGCAGTGCAACGCCGGCGTCTCGTTCATCACGCTGCGGGACTCCGCGGCGCTGCCGCCCGGACCGGCCGCGCGGCGGGTGTTCGTCGAGCGCATCAAGCAGCTGGCCGAAGGAGCCGCACCGCTCGCCGTGGGCGGCGATGCACGCGCCGTGGCGGCCGCGCGGCAGCTGGCCTCGCTCGCCGCAAGCGCCGGCAAGGGCTTCGATCTCACGCCGGCCGCGCCCGCCGCCGCGGCGGCGGCAGCCCCTCGGCCGGCGGCTGGACCGGCGACGCCGGCGGCTGCACCGGCCTCGACTGTCAGCGGCGGCGTGGAGACGGTGCAGGGAGAGTGGCTAGAGCTGCAGTTCGAAGCGAGGCGCTGCATCCATTCGCGCTTCTGCGTCACCGGGGCGCCGCAGGTCTTTCTCGCCAACGTGAAGGGACCGTGGATCCACCCCGACGCCATGCCGGTCGAGCGGCTGGTGGAAGTGGCGCACGCCTGCCCCTCGGGTGCGATCCGCTACCGGCGCAAGGACGGTGCGCCCGAGGAGCCCGTGCCGCCGGTGAATCTAGCCGGCGTGCGCGAGGCGGGCCCGTACGCGTTCCGCGGCCAGCTCGAGATCGACGGTGCGCCGGCGGGCTTTCGCGCCACGCTGTGCCGCTGCGGGGCGTCTACAACTAAACCCTTCTGCGACGGCTCGCATCGCGAGATCGGCTTCACAGCGACCGGTGAGCCGCCGAGCGGCAAGACCGACATGCTGCCCACGCGCGACGGGGTGCTGGCGATCGATCCGCAGCCGAACGGTCCGCTGCGAGTGCGCGGCAACCTCGAGATCATGAGCGGCACGGGACGCGTGGTGGCGCGGGTGACGTCGGCGTACCTGTGCCGCTGCGGCGGCAGCGCCAACAAGCCCTTCTGCGACGGCACGCACTCGAAGATCGGCTTCAAGTCGGCCTGAGCGGCGCTTTAGTTCTCGCCCGAACCCTTCCAGAAGATCGTCCTGCGGGTCGGGACGATCGCGGGCTTCACCTGCTGCGGGCAGATGCCGCAGCTCGTGCCGCCGGACAGCTGTGCCGCGCCGATGACCGCCTCGACGACCTGGCCGTCGACGGGCACCGAGGCGATGACGGGCGAGGGGGGCAGACCCCCGCCGACGAACTGCGTGTCGCGTACTCCACCGCACGCGGCCCCCGTGGCGCTGATGCCGCCGGAAGCGTTGAACAGGTTGACCCAGTAGCCGTAGGCGGCGCCGAGCGTCGTGGCGCAGGTCCCCAGCGTCTGGGGTATCGGCCGGTTGGTGCTGAAGGCCACCATGCCCGCGGCGATGACGGAGGAGGTGACGGTCTGCTCCCCCGGGCCGTTCTGGTTGAGATTCATGAACCAGCCCTTCGTGGTCGACATCGGCAGAACGCCAGGCGTGCCGCAGGAGGTGCCGGTCGTGGCGTTGTTGGGTCCCGGATCGCTCGTGCTGTAGGTGAAGTCGTTCATCTGCGTCGGGTCGTCGAGATTGAGCGCGCTCGTCGAGGCCAGGCTGTCCTTGAAGACGTAGAAACGATTCAGGACGTTCGTGTAGGGGTACTGCGCCTGCAGCGGGTGCTCGCGGTCGCCCGAGCCGATGGCGACGTACACCTGGTTCCCGGGCGCGGCCAGCAGCGACGCGCCGAACAGGAGCTTGCGCCCCGAGCCGTTCGTGTAGGCGATGCGGTTCATCACCCACTGAGCGGAGTTGGCGGCGAAGTCGATCCGGTAGATGTTGCCGCCCGTATCGGCGGCGTAGGCGTGATCGACCACGCCGACGGTCGCGATCGAGATCAGCGCCACGTCCGCGGCGACGCTGCGCGTGGTCGTGAAGAACGCCAGCTGCTGGCCGGTCTGCGCGTCGAGAACGTAAACCCCCGCACCTTTCTGCGGGGTAGGGCAGGCGGGATTGGGCGTGTTGCTATCTTCGCAGCCGTCATAGCCGCCGCCCACGACGATGACGGGCGAGCTGTGCCCGAGCACGGCGCCGGCGACCGACGGCGTCGACCAGGTCTGTCCGATGCTGGTCGGATTGGCTCCGCTCGAGGGGACGCAGTTCGTATCGTTGCCGAGATTCGGGCAGCCGAACTTCCAGAGCAGCCCCGGCGTGGAGACGTTCGTGACATCGAGCCCGTACAGCATCCGGCCGCCGCGACGCATGGTCGGGTATATCCACACCGCTCCCGGCACGCCCTGGGCGTTGAGCGCGCTCTCATAGAGCCCGATCGAGCCGTCGTAGTAGTAGCCCTTCGGCAGCGGGGTGGGCGTTACGCCCGCGGGCGAGCCGAAATAGGCGATGATCGGGCTGATCTGGTTCTGCAGCCCGTCAATCATGCCGCTCCACATGAGCCTCTCGAGGCCCGTGGGCGTCGTGGCAGGAGTTGCGCCCGGGGTATAGGCCGCCGGCGCCGGGGTGTAGAACTCGGGGGGCACGAACGCCCACAGCTCCTGGCCGCTCGAGCCGTCGACCGCGCGCAGCGTGCCGTCGTTCGAGCCGTAGAACACCCGCACGGTGCCCGAGCCGTAGTCGACAGGCAGCGGACGCGAGTGGATCTCGTCGCCGTGCACGGAGGGGCGCGTCTCGGTGGAGCTGACGCCGTTGTTGCCCTTGCCATTGCCGTTCTCGTCCTGGACATCCTGGCCGAGGATCCAGTTCACGAGCGACGCCGGCAGTCCGGTGCTGGCGGTCGTGAGCGGCACGAGGCTGTTCTGCGAGCTCGCGGTGAGCACGTTGCGCTGCGAAGGGCTCCAGGTGGGCGAGCTGTTGGTGATCGCCGGGTTGTTGCCCTTGCGGATCACCTCGGCCACGCCGCCCTTTTCCACCAGCGGGCCGTCCGGATCGTCGTCGTAGGGGCTGTTGGTGGTCGTCGGGCAGGTACTCTTCGCGGACTGGCTTTCCAGGCTGGTGTTCCACATGCCGCCCGCGTTCACGCTCTGCCCGAAGTTCCAGTAGCCGTTCGGGTAGTTCGTGAGGTCGGCGGAACCGGTGGTCCAGAAGCTCTTGGCGCAGGGGGCCGGGAACCCGGTCAGCGGGTTGATCGCCGACTGGCCCTTGGCGTCGCCGAGCACGACGCTGCCGCCCGAGTTGATCAGCTGGTATTGCTTCAGGTTGCCGTACCAGCGCGCCTGGATCTTGGGGTCCGGGCGGAACATCGGCACGAAGACCTGGTTCTGGTCCTGCGCACGGTTGGTGGCGTTGACCGGGAGGCTCGCCGAGGCGAACGTGGAGTTCACGGCCTTGATCTGCTCGAGGATCCTCACCAGCGCGTTATAGACCGCGTCTTGGCTGTTGACCTGGAAGTAGAGCCCGCCGCCCTGCCTCGCGGCCGCCTGGAGCGACTGCGAGTAGCCGGCGTTGTTCTGGGCGTTGTATGCATCGAGGATGTAGGTGACGATCGAGCCGTTGCTGTTGCCGGCCGGCACCGCGGCGCCGCTCTGGAAGAGAAAGCGCGTCCACTCGTCGGTCCAGGTGTCGGTCGGCGTGGCGGGCAGGGCGCTGAGCGCGGGCACGACGTTCGGCTCGTACTGGTTCTCCGTCGAGCCGATCTGGCCGCTCGCGTTGTTGGCGATGTAGATGATGAAATTCGCGGCGCACGGCTGGCTCGAGTTGATCGGGCTCTGGTAGAGGCCGTTCGCGATGGCCCAGCCGGAGGTGAGCCCCTGCGCATACGCGGTCATTCCGGTGGGGCCCATGAGCCTGCCGCCGAGATTGCCGGCGACGTCGTCCCAGACGTTGGTGGAGCTCGGCCCGCCCGTGTAGGGCGCGAGCCCGGAGAAGTACTTGTAGAGCTCGTACAGCGCGGCGGTCTCGTCCTTGTGGGACATGCCGCTCAGGCTCTCGTTGGCCGAGCCGCAGCCGCCGACGCACGGCACGATGTTGGCGAGGATGTTCTGCAGCGCGGTGCGGTTGGACGCCACGGTCATGTCACGCGCGCCGAAGCGGATGTAGCCGCCGCCGGTTGAGCCGCCGGCGCTGTTGGGTTGAGCATCGCGAGGCCGAGGTTGACGGGAACGGGTGGGTTCTGGGTGCCGAAATAGGTGAGCACCTGGTGCAGAGCCTGCAGTTCCGCGACGCCCTGCGTGATCTTGGCGCCTGCGGGGTCGGTCCAGCCCTGTGACTGGCGCGACCAGTTCGGGCCGTTGTCGATGAGGACCATGACGTTCGGGGCGTCGGCGCTGCCGCCGGAAAGCCCGAGGAAGATGTCGATGTCGTCGGCGAACGCACCGGGCGCGACCGAGAGGCCGATCAGGAGCGCCAGGGCCAGGCGAAGGGTGCGCAGGGTGTTCATGACGGTCGCTCGCTTGAGTTCAGGCTTGGACATCCACGCTCAGGGACAGATCGTGGTCGACGGAACCCGTACCGCCACGCCCTGACCGACGACGTAGTTCGCGTTGCTCATTTGGTCGGTCGCGGACGCCTGGATATCCCAGACGCTGTTGGAGCACATGGAGTTGTTGGTGCTGGCGCCCACCACGCCGAAGTCCTGCGGCGAGCCGATGAGACATCCGGCGTCGTTCGGATTGGTGTAGTCGAGCTGGGTTACGAGGATCGGCTGGATCGAATCGCAGGTCGCGGTCACGCCGACGCTAACGTCGTCCGTGCCGTTGCCGTTGACGCTCGCGCAGGTCGTGTTGGCCATGATCGGGCAGTAGGCCGGGACCGAAGCGGCCGGGATCGCGTTCGTCGGGCTGGTCGTGAACTGGGTGCTGCTGATCACGGCGGCGACCGCGCCCTGCGCGGCGGCGAAGGCCTGGTTGCGCTGCTGCATGTTGCCGACGATCTGCAGGTTCGCCTTGCCGAGCGTGAAGGAGCTCACCGCCAGCAGCGTGATCAACAGCAGCATGATCAGGCTCACGATCAGGGTCGCGCCGCGCTGGCGGCCGGGGAATCGGGTCATGGCGAGTTCCTCGCTACGGTGTTGTAGAGCATGGCTACCGACGAGTACGCGTGCCGCTTGTAGCCGTCGTTGAGAGGGGCCACCACGTTCGCGGCGCCCGCGGCGTTGAGACCGAGCGTATAGGTCTTGGAATCGACGTATCCCTGAGTCGGAGTGATGCTGCGCGTCAGCACGTTGATCTTCACCGTCACCGTGTTGCGCCAGTTGCTGACCACGTTGCAGGGTCCCGGCACGCAGCCGTTGTAGCGGCTGGGGTCTGCGGTGTACACGGCCGGCGTTCCTGTGGTCGGCACGGTGGTGTCGAGCCCGTATTCGAGCTGCAGGTTTTCCACGCCTTCGACCAACGGCACGATGTTGAAAGCGTTGGCACCCAGCCCGTCGACGCCCAGTTCCGCGCGCTTCAGCGTAGGGATGCCGTCGCCGGGCTTGTCGTCGTTGGCGATGAAGTAGATGTGAGTACGGTATTGGTACAGGGGCGCTACGGTGACGCAATCCTTCAGATGAAGAGTGAGGCTTGCAAGGTTGGAGTCGAGTGCGAAGTAGGTGCCGGCGCCGGTCTCTGTGCCGCAGCCCGAGGCCTGGAGGTAGATGTCTCCGGGCACCTGCGGATCGCACCCCGCCGCGCCGACCGCGCACGTGCTCGCGCGCCTCACCACCAGGATGTCGGTTCCGGCCCGCAGGTCCGCGAGGCACCCGGGGGCGCTGGCACCCTGGTCGTAGCCCTGCACCGGGACGGCCATGGCCGTGGTGAGCGTCGGCACGTCGGCTGCGCAGGCATCGGGCAGCGTCGCCGGGGTCGTGAGCTGCGCGTTCGGGCCCGCCACGGTGCCAGGATTGAAGGTGGCGAGGTAGCCGGCGCTGCGCAGATCGTCCCTGATGATCTGCAGCGCGTAGCGGCCGTTCTCGGTCTGCTGGTTGGCGCGCTCGATCTCGCCGCGCTCGCGGCTGTTGCCGGCTAAGAGGCTGACGAGCGCCGCGAGGATGATCAGGCCGATGGCCATCGACACCATCAGCTCGACCAGCGTGTAGCCGCGTGCACCTGGCGGAACGTGGGTTGTGCGGGCGGCAGGCATCGGCGCGCTCAGTAGCACGAGGTCGTCGGCACGGTGACCGTTGCGGCGATCGCGCGGCGGTAGGCGTCGTTCGCGCCATACAGGCCGGTTCCGCAGGCGAGCACCGGGACGGAGGTCGGAGCCATGCCCTGCCAGGCAACCGAGACCTGGTAGACGCCCGGCGTGCACACCCCGAGCGCCGGGTTCGGCGCCTGCAGCTGGGTGATGCAGCCCAGTCCACCCACCATGGCGCCGGTGTTCGCGCCGCCGCCGGAGGTCTCGGCGGTGCCCTTGAGGATGTTGCTCCATTCGCATAGATCGCGGTTGGAACCGGGTGCGATGCCGGTGCAGTCGAGAGGCTGCGAGTCGCCGGTCCCCACTGGGTTGGCGGACACGTAGCTGGCGACCTGGGCCGCATTGGCGTTCAGGCGCTCGGTCATCTGCGTGAGCGCGAGCAGCGCCTGGGCGCGCTGATACGACTCCATCTCCGCGACCCCGATCTTCATCTGCAGCCCGCAGACACCGAGCAGGCCGAAGGCGAGGATCAGCAGGGTGACCAGCACCTCGATCAGCGAGCTGCCGCATTGCAGCCCCGAGGTCGCGCAGCGGCGGCTCAACATGTCGGCGTCGCCTTCATGTAGGGGCGACCGCTCAGGTCGACGGACACGCACTGGTAGCTCATCGTGCTGCCGCTCGTGGTGTTGATCTGGAACATCGGTGCGGCGCCGGCCGGCAGGCGACCCGATGAGCGGTAGATGACGCTCGCCGGAGAGCCGGGGACGTTTATTCCAGTCGCCGCCGTGTAGTCGTCGAGGACGTTGTTGTTGGCGTCGAGGAGCCGCCAGCCGGTCTGCCAGCCGCCCGCCTTGGGCTGCAGGGTCGCATTGGCGTTGAGCGTGAGCGCCTGCGAGCGCGCCTTGGCGAGCGTCACGTAGAGTGCGGAGGCGTAGGTACGCGCCCGCTGGGTCGCAATCATGCCGTTGAAGGAAGGCACGGCGACCGTCACGAGAATGGCTGCGACCGCCAGCGTCACGACGAGCTCGGTCATGGTGAAGCCGCGCGCACGGCGAGGTGCCGCGTGCGCGCAGATGCGAGCTCCGGGGCGAAGGGTGCTGTAGGCTTTCAAGGGGGCACTCCCGGGTTCGTCTCACCAGACGCCCGCGGGACCTTTGGCGCCCGTGTGGTCGAGGGTAAGGGTGTAGTCACCTGCCTGGGCCGTCCCGGCGATCGGCGTGGCGATGACCGCAAAGGTCGGCGGCGTGCCGCCCGGAGCGGCGCAGGGGGTGGTCGTCTGGCAGATCTGGATCGTGTAGTAGGAGGTCACATCCGTCGAAACCGAGGTGCTCAGTGTGGCGAGGTTGGGCGCGTACGCGCGCGCGTCCAGCAGGTACTGCTGCTCGCGTTGCGCGATGTCCATCAGAGCCGACTCGGCTTCCCCGCGACGGGACTTCTTCACGTAGAGCGTGTACGAGGGCAGCGCGATCGACGTCAGGATGGCCACGACCGCGACGGCGATCATGAGCTCGACGAGGGTGAAGCCGGCCGCGCGGCGGCGCGTAGCGAACGGATTAAGTGAACTGTGCATGTGATGTTCCAGTGAAATCACGGGCGCCACCGTACTCGCCGGGCGGCGTCCGCGGGCGCCCAGTCGACACAATGCGGCCTCGTGCCGACGTGCGGCAGGAGCGGGCCGATGGACGGCACGAACCCACGTTTTATGTTAGGAGTTCGAGTTGGATTCTGTGAAACCGGGCGGGCCGATGTGACGAGTTCCGGACTTCCGCTGCGACTTCGCGCACGATCGACCCGGGCGGCGCCGTGACGCCGTTCCGGAATCAGCGCGATATGTTCACTGGCGCGGCCGCGGCAGTGACAGGCCCGCCACCGCGCGGCGGAACTCTTCGATGCTCTCTTCACGCACGCCGGCGTCGGCGCGTCCGTAGCGCAAGTGCGCGTAGCGCTCGAGCAGGGCGCGCACGGGCAGCGCGAGATCCGGGCGGCGCGCGCTCACGGCTTCCGCATAGCTCAACGGTCCCTGGTGCAGGGCGCGCGCCGGCGCGACGCGTGCGAGCTTGCGGCAGAGCCGTGCATAGGCCCGCGACAGGACATCGGGAGGGGCGGGGCGCGCGGCGCGGCCGATGTGCCAGGCGATGATCGCGAGCCAGAGGGTGAGCGCCAGCATGAAGGCCCAGCCGAGGTAGCGCACGTCGGGGGAGCGGACGCCTAAGCGCCCGAGCAGGTCGAGCTGCGCCGGATAATCGAACCTCACGACGTGGTCGCTCCACCAGGCGTTCGCCGCGTCCCACTGCTGCAGCAGGCGCGTCAGCCACTCGGAGCTGCGCAGCAGCCGCTCGCGGGTGGTGAGCGCATCGGGCAGGAGGTCGAGAACCCCGCGCCGCAGCCGCTCGGGCGCGACCACCGCGGTCGGGTCAATGCGGGTCCAGCCGCGCCCCTCGAGCCACACCTCCGCCCACGCGTGAGCGTCCGACTGGCGCACCACGAAGTAGCCGCCGACCGGATTCCACTCCCCGCCGAGATACCCCGTGACCACGTGCGCCGGGATGCCCGCGGCGCGCATCAGCGTGACGAAGGCGGACGCGTAGTGACCGCAGAAGCCCGTGCGAGTGTTGAAGAGGAAGTCGTCGATGGCGTCCGCGCCGAGCGGCTCGGGCGTCAACGAGTATACGAAGCCGCCGCGGTGCAGGTATTCCAGGGTCGCGGTCACGAACTCGGCATCGGAGCCGGCGCGCTCCCTGAGCGTCTGCGCGAGAGCGAGCGCGGCGGGGTTGCCGCGCGAGCGGGCGGTGTCCTCGCGGCGGCTCGAGGCCGAGAGCGGCTCGAGCGAGCGCGTGCGCAGGTACGACACCGCATCGTAGCTGAGCGGCTCCCTGACCGGCTCGGCGGCCACGAGCTGATTGTCGTACGTCAGGCTCACGTTGCTCGCGGGGGACTGCGCGGGCGTGTCGAGGGCGAGCCACCAGCGCTGGTGCGTGGGCTCGAGCGCCACGCGGTAGCGGTAGGGCCTCCCGATATATTGCAGACGCTCGCGCGGGTGGAAGGCGCCGGAGCTCCGCCGCCACGTGTGGCCATCGAAGTCGTGCAGCACCGGGCCGCGCCAGTAGCGCTCCTCGGGCGCCGGGGCGGCGGAAGCGAACTGCACGCGGAAGGCGGGCTCGTAGTCCGCCACCAGCTTCACGATGCTGCCCGGACTCATGGTGTCGGAGAGCCCGGTCGTCGCCTCGGCGCCGCGCGGGATGGCCCAGAACGCGCCCGGCAGGCGCGGGAAGAACAGGAACAGCAGCACGGCGAGCGGCATGGCGATGAGCAGCGCCCCGCCCGCAAGCCGCAACGCCGCCCGCACGCCCAGGCCCTCGGACGCGATGGCGGCGAGCGCGCTGCAGGCGAGCCACGCCGCGAGCGCATAGAGCGGAGCGCGCGCGAGGCTCTGGCGGTCGAGACACGCGGCGAGCAACAGCGACAGCCCTGCGCCCACCATGACGAACTGATCGCGCCGCGCACGCGTCTCGAGCAGCTTCAGTCCCGACATCACCATGAGGAGCGCGGTGCCGGCGGCGAGGCCGTTGACGGTGTGAAACTCGAGCAGCACGATTGCCACCAGCGCGAGGGCGAGCAGCGCGCGCGCCACCGTCCCGGGCAGCCTCATCCCGGCGCGCTCGCTCGTCAGGCGCCAGGCGATGAGGAAGAGCGCCACCGCGCTCGCCCAGGGCGGCACGCGGTCGACGTTCAGCAGCACCCCGCCCGCGAAGGCCGCGCACGCCCACGCGAGCGGCGGGAGCCTCCGGTCGACCTCAGACGGGGCGGCTGCCGGCATGGCCTTCGGTCCCAAACAGCGCGAGCGCGGCGAGGCAGCGATGGCGGTGCTCGGGACCGCGATCCGGCGGCAGCCACACCCCGGGAAGCGCGAGCCCGTACCGCTCGCCGTGAGCTTCGGCGTCGACCACCCAGCGCGCGAGCTGCGAGAGCCGCACCTCGACGTCGGGGTCGGTGAGTCGCCCGAAGTCGAACACCCGCAGCTCCGAGCCCGCAGGGCTGTACTCCTTGACGAGCAGCGGCGCTTCGCGCGCGTAGGCCTTCCAGTCCAC
>Ga0066682_10001095_pt1 | contig 10254 bp, 8 predicted proteins | sample GraSoiAngelo_131_FD_65628 | JGI IMG/M metagenome (GOLD analysis project Ga0066682, IMG submission 65628) | Grasslands soil microbial communities from the Angelo Coastal Reserve, California, USA - 14_0929_02_30cm | ecosystem: Environmental > Terrestrial > Soil > Grasslands | place: USA... | reverse complement strand
TTGTGTCAACTCGTGTTGATTATGGGTAATGAGAAATAGATCGGCGTTCAGCTTCGTCGTCATCATCGGCATCGTAAATTTCTTTGCTGATCTCACTTATGAAGGCGCGCGCGGGATTGTCGGTCCGTTTCTCGGTTCGTTAGGCGCGAGCGCGGCGATTGTCGGCTTTGTCGCCGGTTTCGGCGAGCTCATAGGGTACGCCCTGCGTTCCGTCTCAGGATATTTCGCGGACAAGACACAGAAGTATTGGTTCGTCACGTTTACAGGTTATGCGATCAACATGCTCGCTGTTCCAGCGCTTGCCCTCGCCGGACAATGGCCACTTGCAGCTGGGTTGGTAGTTGCAGAACGCACCGGGAGAGCGATCAGAAAACCGGTGGTGGAAGCGATGCTCTCTTACGCCGGTCGCTCGATCGGCGCCGGTTGGGTCTTCGGCCTCAACGAGGCGCTCGATCAGGCGGGCGCAACGATCGGCCCGCTACTTATCGCCCTGATCCTTTTTCTGAAGGGCGGATACCAAACTGGTTTTGGCGTATTGCTCATTCCAGCTTTACTTTGTCTGGGCATTTTGGTCGTGGCACGATTCTTACATCCTCGCCCACAGGATTTGGAGGAATTGTCGGCGGAGCCTCTTGCGACGCGCTACCTGACGCCGCATTATTGAATTTATTTCGGCGGAGGCGCGTTGATCGCCGCAGGTTTCGCGGATTTCGCGTTGATCGGATTTCATTTCCAAAGGGCGCACACGGTCCCGACAAATCTGATTCCCGTCTTCTACGCAGTCGCGATGGCGAGCAGTGCGCTCGCGGCGGTGCCATTTGGCCGCTTATTCGACAAATTCGGCGGCAATATTGCCCTGCTCGCGTTTTTCATTTCCGCGGCATCTGCGCCTTTTGTTTTTCTGGGCACATCCTTTTTCGCATTGATCGGGATGGTCCTTTGGGGGATCGGGATGAGCGCACAAGGATCGCTGCTCCAGGCGATGTTGACCGGCGTAATCCCGGCGGAAAAGCGCAGCACGGCGTTTGGCTTGTTTGATACCGGCTACGGAATTGCGTGGTTTCTCGGCAGCGCAGCGATGGGCTTGCTTTACGACAAATCGATCCTGGCCCTGGTGCTGTTTTCAGTGATCCTTCAACTTGCAGCATTGCCTCTCCTTTTTATCGCAAATAAAAGCCGGTAATTTTCCAATGGATCCGTACGCGAAACCGAAAGAGCGAAAAGTCGGTCCGCAGCGACCGAAGATCACGCATTTACCCAGCTCGGCCGAGACACGGACGCGACGAGAACGTCAGACGGAAAAGCAAGCCGTCGCGGCCGAGCGACGCGCAATCAAGAAATCAGCGCGCCGCCATTTAAAACAGCAATTGCTCGTGGAAGTGGAAGAGGGCGACTGAAGACCCATGAATGTCTGACGCGATTTACGCTTTCCGATTCGCCGCCGCGCAATAGAATTCCCGCGGTGAAGTTGATCAACTTTTTCTTTGTCGCTTTCGTTTTGCTCGCTATCAGTTCGGGCAACAGCCGCGCGCAGTCCCCTTCGCAGCGGAACCCAGATGTTTCGAACAAGGCGCTCATCACAAAATCCACCCCGAGCATAAGCCCCGATACTTTTAGGACTCAAAGCGTGAATGCGGCGGTCGCGGCATTGCACAAGATGGCGGACGATTACTACGCCTGGCGGAATGAGAATTATCCGGTCCGCAGCAGTGACGCCGGATTGCATACCTGGGACGATCGGCTGACCGATTATTCGCCGGCCAAAATCGCAAAGCGCCAGCAGCATGTGCATTCGCTACTGGAGAAGGTTCGCACGATGAAGACCGATAACTGGCCGAAAGACGAGCGCATCGATTGGATTCTTTTCCGCGCGCAACTGGAGGAAGTTGAATTCGGAAACCGGGTTCTGAAATTCGAGCGAACAAATCCGCAGGTTTATGTCGGTGACTGCACCAACGGCATTTTCTCGTTGCTAAAGAAGGAATACGATACGCTGCGCAACCGCGCCCGAGCTGCAACAGCACGGCTTAAACAAATGCCAGCGTTGCTAAAGCAAGGTCTGAGCAATTTGCAAAACCCAGTAAAACTCTATGCGCAACTCGCGATCCAATCGGCGCGCTCAATTGATCCGCTTTTGAATAACAGTTTAATGGCGCTCGATGTCGATCTTCCGCCTAACGAACATGGCGAACTGATTAACACGCGCGATGCAGCGCTCGCCGCTTTGCATAGTTACGCCGACGAGCTGGAAAGACGGTTACCGAAGATGGTGGACTTTGCGCCGATGGGCGAAGCGAATTACAATTACTATCTCAAGCACGTGCTCCTGTTGCCGCTCGACGCCGAGCAGGTGGAAATGATCGGGCGCGTTGAGCTGGCGCGTTATCGCGCGCTGGAAGCGCTTCTGCCCGATCCGAAGCTGGCCGATCCGGATCCGAAGCGCAGCGCGAACATCCCGCCGGACCAGGCGTCGTTTTTAAAAGCTTACGAGAGTCGCGAAGAAGAGATGATCAAGTTCATGAAGGAACACAACCTCGTAACGATGCCCGATTATCTCGGTCCTTTTCAGATTCGACAGTTGCCGGAAGCGTTCAAGCCAACCAGCCCCGGCGGTTTCATGAATCCTCCGGGCGTTTACGACAAAGATTCCACCGGTTTCTTTTTCATTCCGACCTACAATCCGCAATCGAAGAACTTCTATATTCGCGCGGCAATTGAAGATCCGCGACCGATCCTCGGCCACGAAGGAATTCCCGGACATTTTCTTCAGCTCTCCATCGCAAAGCATTTGACCGATGAGATTCGCCGCCAACACGAGGACGGCGTGTTCGTAGAAGGCTGGGCACTTTACGGCGAAGAGATGCTGATGCGGACCGGACTTTATCCAAACAACTCCGCGGCCCAGGGACAGATTCTGCGTTTGTCACGCTATCGCGCGGCGCGTATCGGCGTTGATGTAAATCTGCACACTGGCCGATGGACCTTCGATCAAGCCGTGAAATATTTTATGGAGGCGGGCGGACTCGATCGCGAGGCGGCCGAAGGCGAAGCCGCCGGCGCGGCTTCAAGTCCTACGCAAAAAATCAGCTACATCATCGGCAAATGGCAGATCATGAATCTCCTGGGCCGCTACAAAGATCGACAAGGCGAAAACTTTCGGCTCGGCCAATTCCACGACGACTTGATCAAATACGGAAGTCTGCCGGTTTCGGTCATTGAATGGATTTTGCTCGACGATCCGGACGCGCTGCAAGAAGCAATGAAACAGCGATGAGTGGGCGGTAGTGTTGGTCAATTGTCAGTTGGGCGGCGCGGGTTATGGGAACACAGGCATGTTGCCTGTGCGGCCAACGGACATCCATGTCCGGTGCTTCTGACTCAGCGGAGTGCAACTCCGCTGGCCGCACAGACTCCAAGTCTGCGTTCCTGGCAAACCCGCGCTTCATTTGCTCGCCATCTCCAACCCGACTGACAATAAACGAGCACTACCTGAGTCAGGTCCCGCGTTATTATATTCAGTGCGGTTTCTCTTCGCAGAGTTTCTGGAAGCGCGGATCATTCCGAAGCGGATCAAACATTGGATCGAGCTGAAGCAGCGCAGGAGTGAGCGGCGCATTTGAAGCGAGTGGGCCAGTGCTCGGTATCGAGAGTAGTTTCTGTAAAGAGGCAATGGCGCGGTCAGGTTCGCCCATGCGTGCCGCCACCCGGGCAAGGATCTCGATCGGAATCGGACCATGCAATGCGTCCTTCTCGAGCGGGATCACGGCCATGGCACGTTCGGCTAGAGCCAACGCCGCGGCTTTATCACCGAGACCCATATTGGTCAAGGCGAGATCTCCAATCAGAACAAAATTTTCCGGCTGTTCTTTAAGGAAAGATTCCAGTTCGCTGCGCGCTTGCCTCCACGTTCCCTGTGCTGAGACATGGTCACCGGCAACTTCTTGGGCCCAGCCTAACCAAAAGCGTAATTCGCCATTGAGATAACCCACGGCCGGATCAGGTTTGGCAAGTATTTCCTTCAGCCGAGGAATGACAGATGCAGGCTGGCGCTCCAGGATGGCTTGGTAAACTTGTGTTTCCAAGGCGCCAGGGTTGTCGGCGGCCGGATGCAGCGGAGCGAGGAGGGCCGACGCACGCGGCAGATCGCCTTCGGCTTGTGCAATAACCGCCTTTAGCACGAGAGTATCCCGGTCGTCGGGCGTAATATCCAGAACCTGGTCAAGCTTCCGCAGCGCTTCGTGGAAACGACGAAGACAGATATAGGATCCTGCATGCTGTCCGAGCAGGTTCACGTTGCGCGGGTCGAGCCGCTCAGCTTCGTTGAAGTACGACTCGCTCCGGTCCCACTGGCCTCGCCTCCGTTCCAAATACGCCAGCGACTCAGGAATCCGGCTGCTATTGGGCAGCAACTGACGGGCTTGCTCAAAGTAACGCACGGCGGTGTCGTAATCCTTCAGGCAGGCATAGTGGTAATATCCCTTGGCCACAAGGGCCTCGCCGAGGTTGGGCTGAAGGCCCAACGCGGTTTCGGCTGCTTGCCGGGCCTCTTCACGGAGGGCGAGCGTTGGTTGAAGAGTCAATTGGAGATAGCCGCGCGCATCAACGTATGATAGCAGCGCCCAACCAAGGGCGAACTTCGGGTCCAAGCGCACTGCTTCTTTGAGATATTTCTGCGCACCCAGGGAGTTGGCAGGTGTAGTTGCCGTTTTCAGATTATAAGCCAGCCCACGCAGGTAGGCATCGTAAGCCTCAATATTGTCTGTCGGCTTGGCGGAGATGACTTGCTCCTCCCGACCGGTAAGGTTCGCCCGCAATTGGTCGGCGATGGCTTTGGCCACCTCGCTTTCGACCGAAAAGATGTCGGTCAGTTTGCGATCAAACGTATCGGCCCAAAGATGAGAATCATTGGCCGCTTTGATCAGTTGCACGTTGACGCGCACGGCGTTGCCGCTCTTCTGCACGCTTCCTTCCAGGATGTGAGCGACGCCAAGTTGCCTGGCGATCTCAGGCAGGTTTGCCGGCGCGCTTTTGTAACGCTGCGTGGATGTGCGCGAGATGACCTTCAGATCGGCGATCTTGGATAAGCGCGTCAGAATCTCCTCCTGGATGCCGTCGGCAAAGTAGGCATTTTCTTTGTCTTCGCTCCGGTTTTCAAAGGGAAGGACAGCGATGCTTTTTTCCGGCGCACCTGGGGCCGGGTGCACCGGCCGCCGCAAAAATAAAACGAAACCGGCGATAATCGCCGCGAGTGCAAGCACTGTCGCCATCGCCATCGCCCAGCGCATTCGCGCCCTGTGCGTCTTCAGGGCTTGGAACTTTTTCGGCAGTTGCGGATTACCCGCGTGATCGCTGTAGAGATTTACGACACCGAGACGTGCTCCGTGTTTTACTTCGCAAGTGCCAAGGTCGTACAGAAGCGGTCGCCACTGTTCGTATTCTTCGAGATCCTCGGCGACATGCTTGGAAAGGAGAACGTGCCCGGCGTCGCCGCAATTCATCACCCGCTGTGCCACGTTGAGGCCGGCACCGGCGAGATTGGCGTGACCATTTACATCTATCACTCCGCTCACCGGACCGCTGTGCACCCCCATCCGAAGTTGTAGGCGCCGATGCTCCTTGAGCGCGCCACTGATCTCGATCGCGCATTGCGCCGGTGCTTCCGGACTGGTGTAGAAAACCAGCGCCATGCCGTCACCGGTTGGAAGTTTAATTAAGCGACCCGCAGCTTCGGCATTCTGAAACTGCTTTGAGGCGCGAACTACCTCATTTAGCTCGTCAACCGCCGCTCGCTGTTCGTTAATCGAAAGCTTGGAGTAACCAACGATGTCGATGAAAAGGACATGCGCGATCTCGAGTTGAACTTCTTTTTTAACCTCGGCTGACATATGTGTAACTAAACACCTTTTTGGCATTGCCAAGACGAGGTGTAACCAAAAAATTTAGACGACAACAGTTTTCTTCCCGCGCTCGATCGCGCTTTCGGAATAACAAAGGAACGGCAGCCTGCTCGTCTTTTTATCCATGGACCCAGCCCCAAAAACTTTCGGGGCTGGGCTATTTTCAAAGCATTCTGACGCCAGCTATGTGATGACTTTATTGGCGCCGATTATATTTTTTCAGCAGCTGGCGCATGCGATTGTGCGGAAGCGCATCGACGCGATGATTGTCGCGGCCCGTCATGGAGTGGTTGTCGAGCAACGCATTCACGACCGCTTCTTCTGTGGCTTGCACAACGCCGATGAAGAGCGGGTCCATAAGATCATTGGGAATTGTTTGCACGTCATGTATGACTTGATCTGGATTTGCGACGTTCGGATTCGCAGTTGAAAAGGCGATGAACAAATCGCCGGAGCCATTTCCAGAGATCGTTCCCGTCCGGGCCAGGCCGAGCGACACCCGGCGGGCAAGTCGTTTCAATTGATTTGGCAACAGCGGCGCATCCGTGGCGACCACAGCGATGCACGAGCCGGTCTCTTCTTTGTAAACTTCACCCGGAATTTCCTTGCCGACCGGTACGCCCGCGATCGTGAGTTGCGCACGGCGACCGAAGTTCGCCTGTAAAAACACGCCGACGATAAAACTTCCTGGCGGAGCATCTTTCGAAACGCGGATGTCGATCTTGCGCGAGGCTGTCCCGTTTCCGCCTTTGAACTCGTAGCAGATCATTCCGGTTCCGCCGCCAACGCTCCCCTCTTCGATTGCGCCACCGTGAGCCGACTCGAGCGCGTGCCAGACATCTTCTGGTTTAACGTGAAAGCCATTAATGTCATTGAGCCAACCGTCCCAGGTTTCGGCTACCACAGGCAAGCTCCACCAGTAGCCAGTCTTATCGGCTTCTCCATGTTTGATACGCCAGGCAATCACCGCATCGTGCGCGACTCCGACGCTGTGCGTGTTGGTAATAACGATTGGTCCCTCAAGGAAGCCGCTCTCCTCAAGCCACGCTGTGCCGGTCATTTCCCCGTTGCCATTCAGATCGAAGAAACCGGCGTAGACCGGGTCGTTGAGCGAATCGTGTCCGCGCGGGACAATAACCGTGACCCCAGTGCGCACCGGGCCTTTGCCAACCTCGAGTCTGCCTTCTCCGCTGACGAGTGTGGTATAGCCCACTTCGACACCAGCTACATCAGTGATCGCATTGAATTTTCCAGGTGTCCCTTCAAACGGAATCCCGAGATCGCGAGCGCGGATTTGTTTGCTCTCAATTGCCGGTCTCGCCGGCGGAGATTTTTGCGGCTCGCGCGCATCGAGACCGATCACGAAAAGGAGCAGGAGCAAGAGCACGATTCGGCGCAGGTTCATTTCTTTGCTTCGATTCGCGTGAATTTGTCCTCGGCGAAAAGTTTCCACTCGCCCTTGTCCCGCTGGCGCATGCGCGATGTCCATGTCTTGGTCGCGGGATCGAAGCTGAACTTGTTCGTGAACGGGCCGTCCTTGTAATCGAACGTGAACTCGATCGCGCGTTTTTCATTGTCGATCTTGCCGTGGCCGAGCGCGGAGAATTGTCCGCCGAAATTGTCGATCCAATGACAAACGTAGCGTTGCTGCTCGGCGTCGTAACCGATAAACACCATCGCCTCGTATTTCGGCGGCGTCGCCACGTCGCGATAATGCAGCTCGATGAATTGATGATCCAGCATCCACTCGGCATGCAGCGTGTTCTCTGCCGTCCGGCCGTCGCCGAACTTTCGTTCGACGTGCCAATCGCCGACGAGATTATCGAGCAACGCGTCGTGAAACGCTGTGCGCTCGGTCGCCAAAGCGGTCCCGACTAAAATCACGATTGCCGCGAGCGCACATGTCGATCTTCCGAACATAGAGAAAGCGTTCAACGTTCCATGAAAATCAAGAAATCCATCAACTATCAACTACCAACCATTAACTTCTCCGTTTAGATTGAACGCGTGAGCTACGAAGTTTTCGCGCGAAAATATCGACCGCAGACGTTCGACGATCTCGTCGGGCAGACGCATGTCTCGCGCACGCTCAAGAATGCCGTTGCACAAAATCGGCTTGCGCATGCGTACCTTTTTGTCGGCCCGCGCGGGATCGGGAAAACGTCGACCGCCCGCATTCTGGCGAAGGCGCTCAATTGCGTGAAAGGACCGACTGTGACGCCATGCGGCGTGTGCGACAACTGCCGCGAGATTGCCGCGGGCAACAGTCTCGACGTCATCGAGATCGACGGCGCCAGCAACAACAGCGTCGAAGATGTGCGCCAATTGCGCGACAACGTTCGTTATGCGCCAGCCAAGGGCCGTTACAAAATTTATCTTATCGATGAAGTGCACATGCTCTCTCCCGCTGCGTTCAACGCGCTTTTGAAGACGCTCGAGGAGCCGCCCGCGCATGTGAAATTTATCTTCGCCACCACCGAGCCGCAGAAAGTTTTGCCGACAATCCTGAGCCGTTGTCAACGCTTCGATCTCCACCGCATCCCGGCAAATCTGATTGCACAGCACCTGCAATTCATCGCCGGAAAAGAGAAAATCACGCTCGAGCCCGCGGCCGCGCATGCCATCGCGCGTGGCGCGGAGGGCGGGCTGCGCGATGCGGAATCGATGCTCGACCAGCTGGTCGCATTCTGCGGGGAAAAAATCGGCGAGAGCGATGTGCTCAATGTTTTCGGATTCACGAGCGAACAAACCGTGGTCGATCTTACCGGACGAGTTTTGCACGGCAAAACCCCGGCAGCGCTTGAGCTCCTTTACGAGCAATCTGAAAGCGGCAAGGACATGATGCGACTCATGTCGGATTTGATCGTTTATCTGCGTGATCTGCTTGTGTTTAAGGCAAAGCCTGACGCGCTGAAGGAAGACGTCGATCCTGATCTGCAAAAATCGCTCGCAGCACATGCGGAACTCATCGCGACGGATCGTTTGCTCGAGTTGATCGATCAATTTGCCGCCGCCGAGGGCCGAATGAAGTGGGTGCCAAATAAAAAGCTGCATTTCGAGGTCGCGATCATCAAAGCGATACAGAGCCTCGGACAAGCGACACTCGATGAGGTAATCGAGAACTTGAGCGCGTTACGCGACGGTGGTAGGGCGCAACCTGTAGCTGGCATCGGTGATGCCGTCCGTAAGGAATCACACACGAAAAAAGCTGTAGCCGGCGACGTTAACGCTGGACCAGCCGGGATCACCGATCCCGGTTACAGCAAAAGCAAAAGTGAAAGCACGCGCGTGGCGGAGTCGCCTTCAAAATACAAAGCGGCCGAACCGAGCGCTGATGTCGATCTCGCACGAGTTTGGGAAGAGCTCAGCGCAAAGATTCCATCGCAAAAAGCTTTCCTGCGAAATTCCGCAGCAGTGGCCCGCGTGCTCGGAATCGAAGGGCGCAATTTCCAGCTCGGTTTTTCGCCTGATGAGAAACCAATGATGGAAATTTTGGGCACACAAGCTAATCGCAAATTTCTTGAAACCCTCTTGCATGAAATCACTGGAAAGGACTGGACCGTGACGCTCAGTGTAAAAGCGGAACTGCCTTCCAAGCAGACTTCAGCTAGCGGCAAGGGTTCTCGACCTGAGGATTTCAAAAATGATCCGCTTATCCAGGAAGCACTCGAGATGTTCAAAGGCGAAATAAAATCCTGACTCACAATTATGAATTTGAACAAACTCATGAAGCAGGCGCAGAAGATGCAGGAGCAAATGGCGAAAACACAAGCTGAGCTCGAGACGAAGACTGTCGAAGTGAGTGCGGGTGGCGGCAAAGTAAGAGTGACCGCGAACGGCGCTGGTGACGTGATCGCAATCAGGATCGATAAGGAAGTTGTCGATCCAAACGATGTCGAATTTCTCGAGGAAATTGTGTTGAGCGGGGTAAAGCAGGCAGTCGAGCAGGGCAAAGCGCTTGCGCAATCGGAGATGACAAAAATCACCGGTGGATTCGGCGTGCCGGGATTGTGACAATGACGAATGACGAATGTCCAATGACGAAGGAATGACGAAATCCAAATGACAAATCGGAATCAGCGCGAATTATTCGTGCTCCGTCTTTATGGTTCGGCGTTTATGTTTTTCGTAAACGCAAACTTCGCGAATTCCCAAATTCGACATCTGCTTCGCCAAGCCATCGAAATTCTCGCCGAGCTGCATGTGCGAATGCGCGTCGGACGCGGTTGTAAATGGAATCCCCTTCCCCATCGTGAGTTCAATGATTCGATCGCTCGGATAAAGTTCCTTTACCGGCTTGCGCCAACCAGCGGTGGAAAGTTCGATCGCAAGATTGCGCAAGCGAATGAAGTCGAGC
>Ga0066682_10001094_pt1 | contig 10254 bp, 9 predicted proteins | sample GraSoiAngelo_131_FD_65628 | JGI IMG/M metagenome (GOLD analysis project Ga0066682, IMG submission 65628) | Grasslands soil microbial communities from the Angelo Coastal Reserve, California, USA - 14_0929_02_30cm | ecosystem: Environmental > Terrestrial > Soil > Grasslands | place: USA... | reverse complement strand
TGCGCCAGGAGCGTCTCGAGGCCCACAACCGGGTCGTCGCCGTGAACCGCAGCACCGGCTCCGTGCTGCGCGGGCCCAACCTGACCTACTATCGCGCGGTGAAGGGCGTCCGGGACACCCTGGAGATGTACGCCACGGGCCGCCCGACCATCGAGTATCGCGACCGGCCGGACTCGGGAGAGCCGTACGTCATCGTCGCCGACCGGGTGCGTTTCAAGGGCAACGACCGGATGTGGGGGGCGGGGCAGGTGACGATCGACCGCAGCGACTTCGCCGCGCGCGGCGATTCGATGCAGCTCGACCAGGCGGCCGGGTTCGGCGTGCTCGTCGGCAAGCCGCGCGTCGAGGGGAAGGGAACGCGGAGCTACAAGCTCACCGGCACGCGCATCGAGCTGGGCCTCCGCGGCCGCGAGGTCCGCCAGGTGAAGGCCCTCGGCAACGGCGTCGCCACCGGGTCGGACTGGCGTCTGACCGCCGATACGATCCACCTGCACATCGACCGCAAGAAGCTCCAGCAGGCGTTCGCCTGGGGCCCGCGCGACTCGACGCACGCCCGGGCCGTTTCCACGCTGCAAACGATCCGCGCCGATTCCCTCGCGCTCGACCTGCCCGACGAGGTGCTGACGGAAGCCCGCGGCTTCGGGCACGCCTTGTCCACGTCCAAGAAGGATTCGACCGCCGCGGCCAGCGTGGACTGGATCGCGGGCGACTCGCTCACGGCGCGCTGGGCCCAGGAACCCGACCCCGGCGGGGCGGGACAGCCGAAGAGCAAGCTGCACCGCCTGATCTCGCGTGGCTCCGCGCGGTCCCTCACGCATCATTACAACCAGCGCGATTCGCTGCCGTCGCTCAACTACTCGCGCGGCGCCATGATCGACGTCTTGCTCAAGGCCGATCGGGTCGACAGCGTGTTCGTCACCGGGGGGGCCAACGGCGTGCAGCTCGAGCCCAAACCCCCCGTGCCCGCCGACACCACCAAGAAGAAGCCGCCGAGCCGATGATCGCCGACCTGCTCGCCGCCCGGGACTCCTCGCTCCCGCTCGCCGCCGCGGCGCTCGCCCGGGTGGCGGACGAGCACGGGCGCGCGGCGTTCGGGGACCTCGCGATCGCCTACCGGGAGGAATTCCTCAAGCTGCGCGCGCACTCCCGCGGGGCGAGCCTGCCCGAGCTGAGCGGGTTGTCGGTGGAAGAGTTTCGCACCAGTCTCCGGACGTCGATGCTGCCGCGGCTCGCCCTCATGAAGATCGTCGCCTACCCGGTGGGCATCCCGTACGACGACACGCCGATCGCCTTCACGTCCGACGTATGGACCGAGCTCGGCGGGGACCGCGCCGGCGCGGCGGACCGGCTGCTCGACGCCGCCGAGCGCGCGCTCGCCCGCGCCGAGTCGGCGAGCGGCGAGCACCAGGTGGTGAGCGGCGGCAGCCTGCTCGAGGCGCACGGACTCGTCAAGGTGTACAAGGGCCGCCGTGTGGTGAACGACGTGAGCGTGCGGCTCGAGCAGGGCGAGATCGTGGGCCTGCTCGGCCCGAACGGGGCGGGCAAGACCACGACGTTCTACATGATCACCGGCCTCGTCCGGCCGGACGGCGGCCGCATCGTGCTCGACGGCCGCGACACGACGGACGAGCCGATGTACCGCCGGGCGCAGATGGGGATCGGCTACCTGGCTCAGGAGCCGTCCGTGTTCCGCAAGCTGACGGTCGAAGAGAACGTGCGGGCCATCCTCGAGACGCTCCAGCTCAGCGATGCGGAGCAGGCGGAGCGGCTGGAGCGGCTGCTCGACGAGCTGGCCATCAAGCACCTGCGGCGCCAGAAGGGCTTCCAGCTCTCGGGGGGCGAGCGCCGCCGGCTCGAGATCACGCGGGCCCTCGTCACCGAGCCCAAGTTCATGTTGCTCGACGAGCCGTTCGCGGGCGTGGACCCGATCGCCGTGCACGACATTCAGACGATCGTGGCGGGGCTGCGGCATCGCGGGATCGGCGTGCTGATCACCGACCACAACGTGGAGCAGACGCTCGACATCGTGGATCGCGCCTATATCATGTTCGAAGGGAAGGTTCAGGTCTCGGGCACCGTGCGCGAGCTGGTATTCGACGACCGGGTGGCGAACCTCTACCTCGGACCCACCCTCACCGCGCGCCTGCGCGCGCGCCTCACCGCGGCCGCGTGAAGACCGGACTGCAGCAGCACGCCGCGCTCTCGCAGCAGCTGCGGATCAATCCGCGTCTGTACCAGGCGATGGATCTCCTCTACATGCCCCTGCTGGAGCTGCAACAGCATCTCAAGCAGGAGCTGCTCGGCAACCCGTTCCTCGAGCTGGTGGAGCCCGAGGAGGAGACCGAGGTCCAGCTCTCGGAGGACGGCAAGGAAGCCGAAAAAGAGAAGGCCGGCGACGACGAGCCCAACTGGGAGGACATTCTCCTCGACGACGGCTCCGACCAGGGCGTGCCGCCGCGCGACATGAGCGAGGCCCGCGAGTACGTCGAGCCGGTCCCGGTCGAGACCAAGGACCTGAGCGACTACCTGCGCGACCAGGTCCGGCTGCTCGATCTCACGCCGCGCCAGCAGCTCCTCGCCGAAGAGTTCATCGGCAACATCGCCGAGGATGGCTACCTCGGCGCGACGCTGGAGGAGATCGTCAGGGGGGCGAACCAGCTGCTCGAGGAGCATGCCGTCGAGTCGGAGCAAGAGGTGCACCCGCAGCTCTATACCCTCGGCGATGCCGAAGAAATGGTGCGCATCATCCAGAAGCTCGATCCCCCCGGCGTGGGCGCGCGCGACCTGCGCGAGTGCCTGCTGCTCCAGCTCGAGGCGCGCGGCGAGACCGGCACGCTCGCCTACCGGCTGGTGCGGGAGGCCTTTGAGGATCTCAAGGCGCACCGCTGGAGCGACCTCGGCAAGCGCTTCGGCCTGGACGCCGCCGACGTGCAGAACGTGGCCGACGAGCTCGCCAAGCTCGATCCCAAGCCCGGCCTGCAGCACTCCGCCGCAGGCGACCAGTACATCATGTCCGACCTGGTCGTCGAGAAGATCGACGGTGAGTACAAGGTGTTCCTCAACGACGGCGGCCTGCCGCGGCTCCGGATCTCGAAGACCTACCAGCAGATCGCCCGCGACAAGAAGAAGTTCCAGGGCGAGAACAAGGACTTCATCAACCAGCGCATGAACAGCGCGCACTGGATGATCCAGGCGATCGAGCAGCGGCGCCAGACCATGCTCAAGGTGATGAACTTCATCGTCGACCGTCAGCGGGAGTTCTTCGAGAAGGGCGTAGAGTACTTGAAGCCTCTCACCCTGCGCGAGGTGGCGGACGTCATCAACATGCACGAGAGCACCGTCAGCCGCGTGACCAACGAGAAGTACGTCCAGACGCCGCGCGGCCTGCTGCCCCTCAAGTTCTTCTTCTCGAGCGGGCTCTCCACCACGACCGGCGAAGACGCCAGCGCCCGCAGCATCAAGGCCCAGATCCAGAAAATGGTGGCGGACGAGGACCCCAAGAACCCTCTCACCGATCAGCAGATCGTCGAACTGTTCGAGCAGAAGGGGGTCAGGATCGCCCGCCGCACGGTGGCCAAGTATCGCGACCAGCTGAGCATCCTGCCGGCCCGGATGCGGAAGCGTCTATGAGCCTCGCGACGCCCGCTGCCACGCCGGAGGTCAGCGTGCTCGTCCCCGCGAAGGACGAGGTCGAGAACCTGCCCGAGTTCGTGCGCCAGGCGCGCGACGCGCTGCTGCCGCTCCCCTACGCCGCCGAAGTGGTGGTGATCGACGATGGCAGCCGCGACGGCACGGCCGAGGCGCTGCGGGAGCTCGCGGCGAAGCACGCGTTCGTTCGCGTGATCACCCACCGCAGCCAGCGCGGCATCGCCGACGCGCTCCGCTCGGGCGCCGATGCCGCGCGGGGCCGCGTCCTCGTGTTCTATCCCGCCGACCTGCAGTACAGCCCGGCCGACATCCCCGGCCTCGTGGCGCCGATCCTCGACGGGGAGGCGGACATCGTGACCGGCACGAAGCAGGGGCATTACGACAGGCGCTTCGTGTCGTGGGTCTACAACGCGCTGTGTCGCTGGCTGTTCGGCGTTCGCGTCACGGACCTGAATTCCGTGAAGGCGTATCGCCGGGAAGTCGTGGACGGCCTGCCGACGCGCCCCGACTGGCATCGCTTCATGGTCGTCATCGCGGCGGCGCAGGGCTTCCGGCTGCGGGAGCACCCGGTCTCGCTCCAACCCCGCCGGGCGGGGCGGTCGAAGTTCGGCATCGGCCGCATCCCGGTGGGCGTGCTCGATTTGGTGTCGGTGTGGTTCCAGCTCAGGTTCGGCCGCAAGCCGATGCTGTTCTTCGGCGTGACGGGGGCGGCGCTCATCTGCCTCGGCGGTGCCGTTGGGGCGTATGCGTTGGTCGAGCGATATGTGTTCGACCACGGCAATCGCGCGTTTCTCTATCTGGTGTTGCTGCTGGTGATCGCGGGGATCGCGCTGTTCGGCTTCGGGTTCGTGGGGGAGATGGTGGCGGAGATGCGAGAGGAGCTACGGGAGCTGCTGCGACGGCAGCAGGACCACCGAGACCGCTGAAACAACCGCCGGAGGACCGTCCCATGCATCGAAGGTCGTACGTTCGGGTGATCGTCCCGGGGTTCGTCGCCCTGCTCGCGGCATTTGCGGCGTGCGACGATCACGCGCCCGGTCTCACCGATTCGCCGATCGTCGATCTCGCTGCCCTGACCACGCACCCCGGCGGCGTCGTTTCGGCCACCCAGCCCTTGGGGCAGCGCCCGTTCGGGACTGCGGTTTCGCGCCACGGCGTCGTATACGTCACGCGCCTGGACGCCGAGAGTCTGGGGCGGGCCAAGCTCCCCCACACGACGTTCTCCGACGGCGTGACCGTCGGCTCCGTCCCCACGGACGTGGCATTCACCCACGACGGCAAGACCGCGTACGTGGCGAACCAGTTCAGCGACAACGTCGGTGTCGTCGACGTCGGGCGGGATACGCAAGTGGACGTGATTCCCGTGATCGGCGACCCGTTCGACGTCATCGTCGCTCCCGACGACCAGACGATCTTCGTGAGCACGAACGTCGACACGGTGTATCGCATCGATCCAGTGTCGAAGACGGTCGTGGCCAAGTTTGGCCTGCCCACGGAATTCGGCGTGGTGTTGATCGGACTGACTTTCAACCGCGACGGTACGTTGCTGTACGCCGGCACCCGCGCGGCGGGGACGGTAATCGAGTACAGCGTCACGGCAAACGTCGTGCTCCGCACCATCCCCGTCGGCGGCCAGCCCCAAGGGGTGGCCGTTTCGCCGGACGGCACGGAGCTGTACGTCGCCGACGAGACCGGGTTCCAGCTGCTCGTGTGGAGTCTCACGACGAACACCCTCACGGCTGCCGTGCCGTTGGGCGGGAGTCCCTTCGATCTGAAGCTGACCCCGGACGACGCGCAGATCTACGTCGGCGTCCGGACCAGCGGCCAGGTGCAGGTGTTCGACCGCGTGACGCAGGCCCTGGTGACCACGATCGCGACTGGCGGCGCACCCCGGCGCATCGCGTTCGACCGACGCGGCCGGACGGCCGTCATCGCCAACGAGGCGGGGTGGGTGGACTTCGTCAAGTGACACGCCGCAAGCGCGGTCCGGGTGTCGTGACGTAGACGGGGCCTCGCACGCGGCCTAGATTGCTCGGACCATGGGCGCGAAGATCGGTCCGTCGTCTCCCGAGCTGGCCGCGTTCTACAGCGCGCGCAGTGCCTGGCGCAGCCGCGGCGAGGAGCGGATGCGGTTCCGTAAGGCGAGCGCGCTCGCCCGCGTCCCGCCCGGCGCGGCCGTGCTCGACATCGGGTGCCGGGACGGTGGGCTGCGCGCGTTCCTCCCGCCGGGTGTGCGCTACCAGGGGCTCGACATCGCGCCCGAATTCGCAGCGCCCGATATCCTCATCCAGGACATCTCCGGCGGCCTCCCGTTCCCGGACGGGGCATTCGACTACGTGTTCTGCATCGACGTGCTCGAGCACGTGCCGCATCCGTTCTTCACGCTGAGCGAAATCCACCGTGTGCTGGGCCGGCACGGCGTCCTCGTGCTCTCAGTGCCCAACCCCTACCACGTCAAAGAGATCATCTGGAACATCTTCCGAATCCCCGACCGGCAAGGCCACATGTACGGCTGGACCCGGCAAACGATGACCCGGCTCGGGGAGATGAACGGCTTTCGGCTGGAGCAGTCCGGGGGGACCTACCTGCACCCCCCGATCCCGATGTTCGCGCTGCTGGCGCGCTCGATCGTCTATCGCTTCGTGAAGGCTTAAGACCCCCCCCCGTCGCGCGCCAGACGGATCCCGTAGCGGCCGAGGAACAGGGCAAGCTCCTCGGTGAGCGGCGACCCGCCACGGCTCCGGGTGCGGCCGCCCAGATCGAGCCAGTGGACACCCGCCGCTCGATAGCTGGTGAGCGCTGCGGCGCCGAGGGGCGCCTCGCTCAATACCGTGTCGCCGGCGCCGGGTGCGGCGGGCGACGGCTTGCCGTCGCGCAGCCACAGGAGCCGCCACGCCCGCCGACGGCGGGTGTACGTGCGAAACGGAGCCTCGGCACCCACCGTCACGCCCCCGTGCCGCACCGAGCGGTCGAACTCCGTCATAATCGTCTCCACCAGCTCGGTCTTCTGCCGCTCGCTCAGCGGCCGCGGGAAATCCGGCGCCGACCGGATGACCTTCGCCGGGGAGCCCACCGCCAGGCTGTAGGGGGGGATGGTGCCGTGGACGAGCGAGTCCGCTCCGATCACCGTGCCGTCGCCGATCGTCGTGCCGGGCATCACGAACACCCGCCACGGTAACCAGACGCTCTTGCCAAGCGTCACCGGCTCGTAGTTCACCGGATAGCCATCGAGCGCGCTCAGCCAGACGCCGTGCGTGAAGATGAGACAGTGACCGCCGATGCCGGTGTCGTCCCCGATGACTACGGGCTTCGTGGGATTGATGAACGAGAGCTGCAGGATGATCGTCCGGCTGCCCAGCGCGAAGCGCGACTCGGGCAGCTGCGGGCCGCCGACGTACACCTGCTCCCGGATCTTCGCGTCCTCACCGATCTCGATCGTCTCGCACGACACGTAGCTCATGGTGCCGATGCTCGAGTGTCGACCGATCCGGATGGTGCGCCCTTGGACGATCGCGAGAAAGCCGATCTCCACGAAGTCCCCGAGCTGCACCGCGTCGCCGACCACGACGCCCCCGAAGCTGAAGCGTACGCCACGGCCGATGCGATACCCGAGGAACAGGCGATAGGCGAGGATCTTGAGGGAGCTCGGCAGCCAGCCGAAGGCGACGAGATGCCGCCACGGGATGCGGTCCTTCGGCAACAACGGCTCAGCCATGGGCGCGCCACTCCGGGTCGGATTCGCGTCGCCGGGTAAGATAAGCGCTGACCGCGCTCCGCGCCGTATATATTGCAGGCCGTGATCCGACTGCCATCGGGCGAGCCGCTGAGCGGCGCGGAGCGCTACGGCCTCGAGCTGCTCGTGGACCTGGCTCGCCTCCCGCCCGTAGACGACGCGGACGTGGACGTGGTCCGTCTCGATATCGCCGCGCGCGACGCGGCAGGCGCCGATCCCGACCTGCCGACGTGCATCGCCCACGACTGGTACCTGGAGCGCGGGGACGGCATGGTGCGCGTCTCGCGGGCCGCGCTGCGGCAGATCACGGCGGTGGCGGGCGCCGCAGCGGAGCACCGGACCGCCGCGCGCGACCGCCACGGCCGCGTGCCGTCGGCGGAGAACGCGCTGGTGCGTCACGGGCTCGATGCGGAGCCGATCGTGTCGCGCGCCGCCACGCGGCTGCGCGCCGCCGTGATCGCGAGCGCCGGCCGGCGACGGGTGGTCCTCGCGACGCCGTGGCCCGACGGCAAGCGCTGGGCCGCGGCGTTCACCCACGACCTGGACGTCGTGGCGTACTGGCCGCTGTTCACGCTGCTGCGCCTGGCCGAGCTCGCGAGAAAGGGACAGCTCGGCCGCTGGGGTCGAACGCTCGGCTCGGCGCTCGCGGCTACCGGCCGGGATCCGGTGGGGCAGGGGATCCGGACCCTGCTGGAAACCGAGCGGCAGCACGGCGTCCTCTCCACGTGGTTCGTCCTGTGCGGAACGCCGACGCTCGCGACCATGCGGGCCGGAGACCTGACGTATCGGCCGGAGTCGCCGGCCGCCGCGGCGATCGTCCGGAGTCTGGTGGAGCGCGGCTGCGAGATCGGCTTGCACGGCAGCTTCGCCACGTCGGATCGCCCCGACCTGTTCCGCGAGCAGCGCGCCCGGCTGGAGCGACTCGCCGGCCGACCGGTGGCCGGCGTGCGGCAGCACTTCCTCCGCATCCGGCCCGGCGCCACCCATCACGCCATGCTCGCCGCGGGGTTGCGCTACGATGCCACCGCCGGGTTTCCCGATCGCAACGGATTTCGGCTCGGCGTGGCGGATGTGATCCCCGCCTGGGACGCGGGCGGCGAGCGGCCGATCGGCCTCGAGGAAGTCCCGCTGTGCTGGATGGACCGCGCGCTCTCCAAGTACCGTGGCGTCGAGGACCCCGAGCGCTGGGTCGCCGCAGGGCTGGCCCTGGCGCGCGCCTGCCGCGACGTGGAGGGCCTCTGGGTCGGCGTATGGCACCCCAATCTCACGGCGCCCCTGGGGTTCCCCGGCGCCCCCGCGGCGTTCGACGAGCTGGTCCGCGGCGTCACGGGCGATGCGCCGTTTGTCGGGACGCTGGGCGCCGTGGTTCGGTGGCGCGTCGCCCGCCGCAGCGTCCGGATTCGCCGCGTCGCGCCCGACGGGCGCCTCGAGGCCTACACCGCGCTGCCGGCGCCCGCTCCGCTGGCGCTCGAGGACGCCGCCGGCCGGACGCTCGAACCGGTGCAGGCATGAAGGTCCTGTTCCTGGCGCACTCCTTCCCGCGCTACATCACGGATCCGGTCGGCTCGTTCGTGCTGCGGCTCGCAGCCGCGCTGCGTGCCGCCGGTGTGGAGGTCACGGTACTCGCCCCCAGCGCGCCCGGCCTGGCGCGTCGCGAATCATTCGAGGGGGTGCCGGTGGAGCGGTTTCGCTACGCCCCCCGACGTCTCGAGACCCTGGCGTACACCGCGACGATGCGGCCGCGCGTGCAGCGCTCGTGGGCCGCGCGCCTCACGTTGGCGAGCTTCCTCGTGGCCCAGCTCGTCGCGGCGCTGCGGCTGCGGCGCCGGTTCCGCTGGGACCTCGTGCATGCTCACTGGTGGATGCCGGGCGGCCTCGTGGGCACCCGGCTCGGTGCCCCGCTGGTCACCACGCTGCACGGCTCCGACCTGCGGCTGGCCCAGGACGTTCCCATCGCCGCCCGGCTGTTCCGCTACGTGGTGCGTCGCTCCGCCGTCGTGACCACCGTGTCGCGGTGGCTCGCGCAGGGGACGGCGGCGCTCGTGCCCGATGTCCGCCCGGTGGTGGCTCCGATGCCGATCAAGGGCGACCTGTTCCATCCGGGCGGCGCGCGACCGCCCGCCCGGCTGCTGTTCGTGGGCAAGCTGAACGAGCAGAAGGGCGTCGGGCACGTGCTGCGGGCGCTGGCCCGGATGCGGTGCCCTGCGACGCTCGACATCGTCGTGGGCGTGGGGAGTGTAGAGGACGAGGCGCGGGCGCTCGCGGCCTCGCTCGGCATCGCGGAGCGGTTGCGGTGGCATCCGCTGTTGCCGCAGGCCGAGCTGGCGGATCTCTACCGCAGCGTCACGGCGCTGGTGATGCCCGCCGTAGACGAGGGGTTCGGGCTGGTGGCGGTCGAGGCGCTGCTGTGCGAAACGCCCGTGGTGGCGTTTGCGTCCGGCGGCTTGACCGACATCGTGGTGCACGAGGAGACGGGTCTGCTGGTCCCGGCGGGCGACGGCGACGCGCTGGCGGCCGCGCTCGATCGGCTACTCGCGCTGCCCGACCGCGGGGCGGCCCTCGCGCAGGCGGGCCGCCGGCGCGCGCTCGCGCTGTTCGGGCCGGAGGCCGCCGCCCGCCGCTACGCCGAGCTGTATCGGACCGCGCTTGACCGCGCCGGCCGATAGGGCAGCGCGCCCGCCGCGCCGCACCTTGCCCGGGCCCTGGGTCTGGGCGGTGCAGCTCACGGTCGGCGCCGTCGTCGCGCTGCTCGTCAGGCGGGCGCTCGTGCGCAACTGGAGCGAGTTCCGCTCCCTGCACGTCGCTATCGCGTTCCAGCCCGGGTGGCTCGCGCTCTCCGTACTCGCTGTCTTCGCCACGTACGCCATTCAGGT
>Ga0066682_10001092_pt1 | contig 10261 bp, 9 predicted proteins | sample GraSoiAngelo_131_FD_65628 | JGI IMG/M metagenome (GOLD analysis project Ga0066682, IMG submission 65628) | Grasslands soil microbial communities from the Angelo Coastal Reserve, California, USA - 14_0929_02_30cm | ecosystem: Environmental > Terrestrial > Soil > Grasslands | place: USA... | reverse complement strand
GAGCGGTACGACCAAGACTCCAGCCTTTACGGCTAACGCGGGAACAGCCTCCATCCCGAGCTACGACCTGGCCACCGGGCTAGGCACCGTAAACATTGCCAACCTGGCAACCGCCTGGGCGACGGCCGTGGGAAGCTTCAAAGCAACCACCAGCACGTTGAAAATAAACGGCAGTTCAACGCCAGCCACGATTACCCACGGTACTGCGGTCACGGCAACGGTGACAGTTGCCGTAGTCAGCCCGGCTACAGGCACGCCCACGGGCGATGTCTCCGTTTTAGGTCCATTCTCTGCGACACAAACAAATGGTGGCGGTAACGACGGCACGCTCTCTGGCGGAACTGTGACGCTCAACAATGTCATCTTGGCGGGCGGATCACCCGTGAACCTGACGGCTCACTACGCGGGCGATGGAACGTTCGCACCGAGCGATTCTACTCCCGTGTCCATCACCGTGAATAAGGAGAATAGCAGCCTCCAAGTCGGGATTGTCACGTTTGACTCTAGCCGAAGAATTACGAACACGAACGCTACTTCTTTTGCTTACGGGTCGCCTTACATCTTGCGATTCGACATCCTGAAGAGCACAGGAACATGTCAGCTCCTCAATACTCCACCGTCGACCAGCGGGTGCGCTTTTGACGCAACAGGGACTGTCACGGTCACCGACAATGGCAGCCCTCTTGATGAAGGGACCTTCCACGTAAACGCAGAAGGCAGCGGAGAAGATCAGCCGATCCAGCTTCCACCCGGCACCCACAATCTTTCGGCAGCCTATTCAGGAGACAACAGCTACAACGCACCGGCCGCTGCCAGCGCGCTGCCACTTACGGTCAGTAAGGCAACAACGAATACACAAGTTTTACCCAGTCCTTCGTCCATAACTACGTCAACCTCCGTAACACTCACCGCCACCATCCATACGCAGAGCAACGGAGCGGCGCCTACCGGAACAGTACAATTCCTGAATGGTTCGACGCCGATCAGCGGGACTGTCACCTACACAGGACAGAGCGGAGCGCAAAGCGCGACGGGATTCGCCACTCTTACGGCGACTCTGACTACCACGCTTTCAGTTCTACCGGTCGCCCCGACGCCAAGAGGACCTCTTCCCTTCGCGCCGCTGCTCATCCTGGCTTGCGTCAGCGTTATTCTGGCGTTCTTGACGCTGAAGCTTTCTCAAAACAAGCGTCGCGGATATGTGTACGCGTCGTTGCTCTTGCTGACCGCATTGGCGGCAGGAATAGCCGGCTGCAGTGGTGGATCAAGCGGACCGAAAACGATTCCCATAAGCGCGCAATACTCCGGTGACACGAATTATTCGTCCTCGTCCGGGTCTACGACAGTAACAAAGCAATAGGGGTTCAAGAGTGAACGCGACCGAGCGGCTCCGAGGTTTCGGGGCCGCTCTTTTTCTTGAGGGAATGAGGCTTACTCTAGACCTGTAGGGAATCCGTCAATAGGTTCGGGATGACCGATCCTCATCGGATAGTTCAATTTGCATTCGGGGGAAAGAAGATATTCCAGAAGTTGGGTGCTGGAGCGACGAATTCAACGGGAACGAGCGAGCCTTCCTGATTGAGCTGGGAGGGGCGCACGACGTTGACCTCGACTTTTTGCTGCGTGCGCGTATTCTCGAGGATGAATTTCGTGCCCGCTTCCAGGCCCTGGCGAAGAATGATCATGCCACCGGAGGCGCTGACGGTGTGCGTAGTGCCTTCGATGGGTTTGTCCTTACCTTTGAGGTGGACCAGCACCGGGATGCGCAGAAGGACGCGTTGCGCGCGGCGGCGCTCCTCCGCTGTAGGCTGGCGTTGCAGGGCGGGTCGCACGCCCGACGCCTGACCGGACCTTGGATGCTGCATCCCAGGCCTTGCCCCGGGTAGCGGTGGTTTCACAGTTCCAGACCCCAGAAATCCATTTCCGGCGCGACCAGCTCGACGCCATATTCCCATCCGTCAGGCCGCGACTGGCCTCTCCAGACGATGATGGCCGCGTTGCTGGACTTCGTTGCAAGATTGGTAAGGGCCACGCGCTGCTCGAGTCCCAGGGCGTGCGGGAGAACCACCATGCAGCCGTAGGGATTGACGATACGGGTATGTGCCTCTGCGCTAGAGCGCTTGCCCGATGCTTCGTCCCATTCCAGGCGCACCGGAACGCGGGAATTCATGCGCCGGCCGCGGCGCCGTTCCGAGGATTGCCCCGGGACCTTTGTGCTCTCATGCACTTTTGCGGGCATGCTTCCCTCTAAAAGGCCATGCTAGAGTTGAGGGGCAAAGGGGTCAATGGTACGAAAATGTATGAACGCGCAAAAGAATAGCTGTACGGATGGACAGGTAAATGCCCTTAAGCGGGACAGGTCATGAAGAACCTCATTGTCAATGCGGATGACCTGGGTTGGACGGACGGGGTAAACCGCGGAATCCTTGACGCGTTTCATGGCGGGATTGTGACCAGCACATCGTTGCTGGCAAACGGTGCGGCGTTTGCGGCGGCGGTCAAGTCGGCGAAGGCCGCGCCCGGGCTGGGAGTGGGCGTGCATTTGAACTTGAGCGACGGAGATCCGGTAGCCGACCCGGAAAGCGTAACGAGCTTGCTGAACGACGACGGAAAGTTCGCTGACGGGCCCGAGAGCTTGCTGTTGAAGCGGGCGCGGCGCGGTCTGATTCTCGATGAGGTAGAAGAGGAGTGGGACGCGCAAATTCAAAAGCTACGCGACGCGGGCATCCATCCAACGCACCTGGACGGCCATAAACATGTGCATATGCTCCCGGGATTGTTTGAGATTGCGTTGCGGCTGGCAAAGAGCCACGGCATTGATGCGATCCGCGTTTCGCTCGAGGAATCCAGCTTGCGCGCTGCGCTCTCTTCAGGAGCAAACCACCGGGCCAGCGTGGTGATGAAGCAAGGAGTGCAGGCGCGAGGGCTGAAACTGCTGGCGCGAGACGCGCGAGAACTGGCGACGCGCGGGGGAATTGCAACGGCCGATTATTTCTGCGGCATCGCACAAACCGGGGAGCTGACGCGCCAGGGCCTCGAGCGCTTACTGAAGAGCTTGCCTGAAGGCACCACTGAACTCATGTGCCATCCGGGATACGCCGATGAAGCGCTCGAAAAGACGGCGACGAGGCTGCAAGCATCGCGGCAGAAAGAGCTGGAGATACTTACGGACACCGGGATCCGAAATCTTGTCGCATCCCAGGGGATTCGCCTGATAGACTATGGCTTCCTTACCCGGGATGCTTGAGGCAGGTTCCCAGGAATCGGAATGACTAGCGATTCGCCCATCCAATTCTCGATTGTTGTTCCTTTCTTCAACGAACAGGAAAACATTCCGCCGTTGTACATGAAGCTGACCGACGTGATGGACGGAATCGGCGAGCCCTATGAACTGGTGTTCGTGGATGATGGGAGCAAGGACAACACGTTCAAGGTGCTTTCCGACATTTACGAACATGACCGCCGCGTGAACATCGTGCGGTTGCGGCGCAACTTCGGGCAGACCGCTGCCCTGAAGGCCGGCTTCGATTTCGCGCGCGGCGAAATCATCATCTCGATGGACGGAGACTTGCAGCACGATCCCGAAGAGATACCGCGCTTCGTGGAAAAGATGGAAGAAGGCTACGACCTGGTCAGCGGCTGGCGCTACCAGCGCAAAGACTCGTGGCTGACCCGCCAATTGCCGAGCCGGATCGCCAACTGGATGATGGCGAAACTCTCTGGCGTTGAATTGCACGACTTCGGCACGACCTTTAAGGCCTATCGCCGTGAGATTATCCAGGAGATTCAACTGTACGGCGAACTGCACCGCTTCATTCCAGCGCTGGCCAGCTCCGCCGGCGCGAAAATCGCGGAAGTGCCGATTGAGAATTTGCAGCGCAAGAGCGGAAGGTCCAATTACGGGATTGGTCGCACCATTAGAGTGTTCCTCGATTTGATCATCGTGAAGTTCTTGTTGGATTATTCCACGCGGCCACTCCAGTTTTTCGGAGTGATTGGGGGATGCGGGGCCTCCGCCGGGATGCTGATCGCGGCGTACCTGGGAATCGACAAGCTGCTTCATCACACGGATACGATCGCGGAGCACGGGCCGCTGATGCTCTTGGCAGTTGTGTTGTTTCTCAGCGGCGTGCAGCTCGTTTCTCTGGGATTGCTGGGAGAAATCAGCTCGCGAACGTACTACGAATCACAGAACAAATCGGTTTATGCGCTGCGCGAAGTGAAGAGCCACCGCAAAGAGACAGGCGATTCAGCTGAATCCTCAAGGGCTTCGGGCAGTTCTGAACGCTAACGAATTCTCCGTACAAGACGGCCTGGCGACCCACAAATCGAGAAGCGGTGATGTGCGGCCTGACGAGCCGGGATTCGCTCAGGAAACAGCATCGCAGGGAGAGGCACCGTGAATCGGGAACATTTTTATGCCTTGATGGGTGGCGAAGGCACGCTGGATTACGAGCTGTATCTAAACACCAAGACGTTGCTTTCCTGCCAAAGCAAATTTGAAGAGCTCTGCAACCGCGACGAATTGCAATTCCAGATCGTGCACCAGATCGAAGAATTGTGGATGAAGCTGATTGCCTACACGCTGCTGGATATTGACGAGTATTTGCAGCAGGAAAACACGAATCGCGTGATCACGCTTTTCCGCCGCGTGCATCTGGCACAAAAGCTGATGAACGAACAACTGGGGCTGCTGGAAACCATGTCACCCAAAGAATATCAGGACATTCGGAAGCGGCTCGGCAACGGCAGCGGGCAAGAATCGCCGGGTTTTCGCGTGTTGCTGAAAATGTATCAGCCCATCTGGAGCTCGTTTCAAGCGCATTATTTGGACAAGCATGGCTTAACGATCGAGAAAATCTACGACACCGAATACTCGCACGGCGATGCCTACGTGGTGGCTGAGGCCCTCGCGGAATTTGATGAACTCTTCCAGAAATTCCGCCATGAACACATGCAACTGATTCACAGAACGATTGGGTTTGCGGCGAAGTCGCTCAAAGGCCGGCCCGTGGAAATTCTGGAAGAAGGCATGCGACACAAGTTCTTTCCGGAACTGTGGGAGATCCGAAGCCACATGACCGACAAATGGGGCGCGGAATACGGCGTGAAGCGAGACCCCATCGGCGGCCATCATTGAACAAACTTACCAGTGGTCAGTTGTCAGCCGTCAGTTTTGAAAGAGAAGCACGCAGGAATTGACGGCCGCAAGCCGAAGCAGTCATTTGTTCGCACCTGAAAACTGAAAACCGACAACTGATGACTTCCTATTGGCGGGCGATGTGGCGGTATTCGCCGCGAAAGAAGAGCAGCGGCTCCCCTCCGTGGATTTCCGCGTCCTCCACTTTCCCTACGACAATCGTGTGGTCCCCGGCGGCGTGAGCCGCGACGACGCTGCAGCTCAATTGCACGACCGCATCTTCCAAGATGGGTACGCCCTCCGGCGTCCAGCGATAGCGCAGGCCCAGGCGGTGCTCCGCTTCGGAGTTCTGCTCGGCTTGCGCGAAATACTCGGAGACGGCTTGCTGGCCCTGCTTCAAGACGCTGATCCCGAAACGTTTTTTCTTGTGCAGGAGCGGCAAGATTTTTGCGCGTTCGTCGACGCAGATCAGGATCAGCATGGGGTTCAACGAAACTGAGGTAAAGGCGTTGGCGGTCATCCCGAAAACGGATCCTGGTTCGCGTTCTACGGTGACCACCGTGACACCGGTTGCAAATTGTCCGAGAGCGTTGCGAAATTCACGTGCTGTGAGCGCCGTCGCTGTCATCTTGTGAGTTTTTGAAGATACCACAATTCACAGGTCGAGAAGAGAGCGCGCCAGTTTGCGCGCCAGTTTGCGTTTCTGGGCGAGCGTTTTCATCACTGTAGGCAGGATCTCAACTTTCATCCCTAGCGCGGAGATTGCGGTAGCTTGCGCTCTGTCCACCAGATCGATGACAAACGTTCCCGTGAACCCGGCGTAGAGCTTCGCCACGCCCAAAGCCGTTACTTCGTGGCCCAGTTGAGCAAGCATTTTGTCTGACGGCCCTTTGAGCGACTTGCCGCCAACAATCGGACAAACGGCAAAAACGTCCGCCTTGCGAGAACACAATCGCTCTCGCACTCCCGGAACCGCCAAGATCGGCCCGATGCTGATCAAGGGATTGCTGGGACAAATGACGATGCGGCTGGCTTCACTGATGGCCTCAAGCACGCCGGGTGCAGGGCGGGCGGATTCCGCTCCCGCAAATCGAATCCCATTTACGATGGGTTCCGCGCGCCGCTTCACCAGATACTCCTGAAAATGCATCCGTCCTTCGCTGGATTCGATGACCGTGGGAACGGGGTCATCGGACATTGGTAGAATGCGTGCTTTTACCCCCAGGGTACCGCGGATGGACTCGGCGGCGTCCGAGAGGGTCTTCCCCTCCTCAAGCAGGGCAGTCCGATGAATGTGCGTGGCCAGGTCGCAGTCGCCCAAATTGAACCAGTTTGCACGGCCATAAGCGGCCAGCCGCTTCAACGCATGGAAGGTCTCGTTACGAATTCCCCAGCCCTTTGCTGGATCCACAATCCCCGCAAGCGTGTACGTCACGATATCCAGATCGGGAGAGATTTTCAGGCCGTGAAGAACGATGTCGTCGCCGGTGTTGACGATGATGGTTAGCGCATCCGGCCCCAAAACATCGTACAGCCCGAGAAGTAGCTTGGAAGCGCCAACGCCGCCACCGAGCGCGGCGATCTTTCGTTTGTTGGCTGGAGACATGGGATGGGCAACGCAAACAGCAAAAGGAATTTAACACAGAGCACGCAGAGTACACAGAAGGTGCAGAGCTAGGGGAGGATTTAGCGAAATAGGTCTTCGTCAGCGGGCCGGATAATGCTCGCGGCCTTTTCGGAAGCGGGTTTGAAACGGTAGCCTCGAATGATCACGGCGGGCGTACCTTCGGACTTGCCCATCAGGAGCCCCGCGGCAGCAGCCAATTCGTCGGCAGCCGCAAGAATCGTGGCCGTGAGCGGCTTCCCTTCCCGGTCCCGCGTGCCGCGCAAGTCCCGAAGCACGGGCAGCCTGGACGCCCCTATGGCAACACTAGTTAAGCCGAGACGCCACGGGCGTCCAAACGTATCGCTGATGATGATGGCGATGCGCTTGCCTGTTTTCCTGTGCAATGCTGCAGCCAGTAGCTCGGCGGAGCGATCCGGATCGCGCGGAAGCAGAGTCACCATATCGTCGCCGGGCACGTTCGAATGATCCACGCCGGCGTTGGCGCAAACAAAACCATGATGTGTCTCGGTAATCAGAACGCGATCGCTGCGAAGAATGCGGCGCGACTCCTGCAAAACAACTTCGATCGCTCGCGAGTCTTTTTTCAAGTGCGCCGCGAGCTCTTGAGCTTTCGCCGACGGTTTGACCGTGACCAGCGAAACTACGCGGCCCTCAGCCTTGGAAACAATTTTCTGGGCGACGACGAGAACGTCGCCGCCTTCGAAGCTCAGTCCCTCCTTTCTCGCAGCAGCCGCAATCCGCTCGGCGAGATCCTCGCCCTTTCGAATCTCGGGAAGTCCGGGAATGGCGAACAGGCGCAATCCTGGTGGAATGGAACCAGGCTCACGTCGGGAACGTGAGGGAGTCGCCGAGCGTTTCGTCATTGACACTGCTAAAGAATACTACGCGAGGCACACTCGTCTTTCACGCCCGAAACTGCGGCCACAAAAAAACGAGGCGCTCGCCGTTCAGCGAACGCCCCGTCGAGAGTTCAAAGATTGTGTGATTTTCAGTGGTGTGGCTTATCTGGCTTATCGGACTTGTCTGGTTTCGACGGCTTGTCTTGCTTTGCCGGCTTATCCTGCTTCGCAGGTTTCTCCTGACGCTGACGTTCTTGCTGCTGTTTCTGTTCGACTCTTTGTTGCTGTTGGTCGTGTTTTTGCTCGAGCTGTTGGAGCTGTCGCTGCTGCTTTTGTTCGAGCTGTTGTTGTCTTTGATCAGCTTGTTGCTGCTGCCGTTGCTCGGTTTGCTGTTGTCTCTGATCGGGCTGCCGCTGTTGCCTTTGATCTGGCTGCTGTTGTTGCCTTTGATCAACCTGAGGCTGTTGCCTTTGCTCAGGCTGTCTTTGCTCGGGCTGCTGTCTCTGATCGACTTGCGACTGCTGTCTTTGCTCAGGCGGCTGCTGCCTTTGGTCGGCCTGTGGCGGTCTTTGCGAATTGGGGTTGTTTTGCTCCAGTTTTTGGCGCTGCTGGACCTGCTGCTGCTCGACTCTCTGGCGCTCCTGATCTTGTCTCAAGCGCAGATCTTGGACTTGCTGCTGTTGCTTCTGTTCGAGCCGGGGATTGCCGTTGCTGGCATTATCCTGCCGAGAAGAAGGCGGGCGGTCGTTGTAGCCGCGGGGATTACCTGGCCTCCCCGGTCGGTTCTCCTGCGCGTTATCCGGTCGATTCGCCTGTCCCGGCGGGTTTACGTTGTTCGGGGGGCCCTGGCGATTGGGATTTCCCTGCTGCATGTCGGGCCTGTTGTTCTGCACATTCTGTCCCGGAGCCTGGCTTGGCGGATTCACCTGGCTTGGCGGGCCCTGGCGATTGGGATTACCCTGCTGCATGTCAGGCCGATTGTCTCGCGCATTCTGAGGCGGCCCCTGCCGTACAGGCGGTGCCATCCGAATGTTGGGACGCTCCACTTGAACTTCTTCCCGCTGCTGAACCCTGCGCATCTCGGAGATTGCCGGGGGCCTGCCACCATTCTCGCGCACAATCTGTTGCTGCTTGGTGAAAGCTACAGGAGCCGGAGGCGGCGCCGTCCTGGCCACAACGGGTCGGCTGATAATGGGACTTGGAGGTCTCACGCGTGCTGCTGTGCCGGACCCGAGGACGCTACGCTGCTCCGGTGTCACGGTCGGTGTCAACGGAGCGACCGGTGCCGCAGCAACTTCCCGCGCGTTCACGCGGATCATGTTGTTGTGCACCGACCTTGCGGAGGTGAAAGTCTCATGCGAGGTGGCCGTCACGGCGTTCACTTGCGTCTGGTTCTGATACCGGATGTTGGTCACGTTGACGGTCTTGTTCACGTAGACGTTGTTGTACACGTTGGTGACGTAAGTCTTGTTGATGATGGTGGTGTTGGAGACGTTCACCCGCTCCACGTAGCGCTGGCTCACGTGGTAGGATGGGCAATACACGTCGCGCGGCCCCAGCGGGAACCACGCAACGCCCGCGGGTGCACCGCCAACAGCCACGCCAACCCCCCAATGCGCACCGCCAACCCAAGCTACTAGCGCCGGCGCGTACACCGGGCGCACGTAAGCCACGGTGACTACTGCTGGGCGCGGTGGGCACGGTACCCAACCCCAAACGCCGCCAACGACTACCCAGCGGCCATAGTGAAACGGAGCGAAACCCCAGGGCTCGTCGTCCACCCAAGTCCAGCCCCAAGGCGCAATCCACGCCCAGTGGCCATAGCGATACGGCGCCCAGCCAACAACGGTGGTATGCGGAAACCAAACGTTGCCATACTCGGGCACAGGCCGCCAGCCGCCGTAGTCATCGAGGTCTTCGTAGCCGACCACGTCATCGGAAACGTAGCGGGAGGAGACGGAACGGTCTTCGCGGCGGTCGCGCTCAAAGCACCAGTGATCGAAATCGTCTCCATCGTCGCGAACGCGTTGAATATCCGCGTCCAATTGCTCGATCCCATTGAAGAAGCCCTCTTCGCCGGCGTGAATGGTATAGGCCGAGCCGCCTCCGGTGATTTCTCCTTGGCCGCTACGAACAGCGACGATGGTGGCATCGCCCGCATCATTTACGTTAATGCGATAGCTGCCGGGGCGAAGAATGGAAAGTGCAAGATTTGGAGTGTCGACTTCGAAGGTCTCGTCGTCGTCGAGCCGGCGAACACGAATATTCAGGGTGCCCTCGGTCAGGCGGATTTGCGTGATGTTATCCGCCAGATTCAGAAACGAAAAGCCGGTGTGGTCGGAGAGCCGGATGACCGCATAGCCAAGATGCAATTCCGTGCGCGCGCCGTCGTCCGACCAAAGCTTGTCGCCTGTGGTCATCGGGCGGTTCACCACCGCGGAAACCCAATCGTCGGTTCCGGCCGGATTGAAAGAAACGTTGCCGTGCGTGTACGCCAGGCGCGCCACGCGGCTGGGCGGGTCGTCGTCATCATCAACGGCTGCGGCACGCAGTGGAGTGAAGAGAAATACCGCCAGCGCTATGCTGACGAGACTCATCAACCTAAGCATCTGTTTTCTCATGGCCTCATCTCTCCTGAAACATCCGCGGCAGTTT
>Ga0066682_10001091_pt1 | contig 10264 bp, 10 predicted proteins | sample GraSoiAngelo_131_FD_65628 | JGI IMG/M metagenome (GOLD analysis project Ga0066682, IMG submission 65628) | Grasslands soil microbial communities from the Angelo Coastal Reserve, California, USA - 14_0929_02_30cm | ecosystem: Environmental > Terrestrial > Soil > Grasslands | place: USA... | reverse complement strand
TGGTTCGCAAGGACGCCTTCCGCCGGGTCGGCGCCGGCGCCGTCGCGCGCTAACCTTCGCATCGGCGTCCCGCGCGTCCTCAACCTCTGGTCTACACACCAGTTCTGGATGGGCCTGTTCACGGCCCTCGGCGTGGACCCGCGCAACGTCGTCTTCTCGTCCGACACGTCGGAGGAGCAGGGCCGGCAGTTCGGCAAGGGCCGCGGCACCGTCGACTGCTGCTATCCCGTGAAGTGCATCTCCGGACACTACGGCGAGCTGCTCTTCGGCCAGCGGCAGAAGCTCGACGTCCTGTTTTCGCCGATGATCTACACGCTGCCCTCGTTCATGAGCGGCCACGTGGCCAAGACGCTGACGTGTCCGCGCGTGATGGCCGCGCCCGAGAACATCAAGGCCGGCTTCATCAAGGAGCGCGACGTCTTCGCGGAGGCGGGCATCGTCTACGCGGCGCCGTTCATCTCACTCGACGAGCCCCGGCTCGTGCCCAAGCAGACGTTCGAGGGGCTGCGCGAAGTGATTCCCGGTCTCACGTACGAGGAGACGGTCAAGGCCGTCGAGGCCGGGTACGCGGCGCTGCGCGAGTTCAACGCGCGGCTGCGACGCAAGTCGCGCGAGGTGCTCGAGTGGTGCGCGCGCGAGGATCGGCCCTGCCTGCTCGTGCTCGCGCGCCCGTACCACATGGATCCCGGCATCGGTCACGAGATCGAGGTCGACCTGCAGGCGTACGGTTATCCGGTGCTGTGGGTTCAGTACGCGCCGGTCGACGCCGATCTGATGGCGTGGGCGTTCGGCGACGACGTTCGCGCGGGCGTCATCAAATCCGCCTTCGACATCCACGACGTCTGGCCGTCGTCCTACTCGTCAAACACCAACGAGATCCTGTGGGGCGCGAAGTTCGCCGCGCGGATGCCGTGGATCGCGTGCGTCATCCGGCTGTCGTCATACGAGTGCGGCATGGATCAGCCGACGTATACGCCGACGCAGCAGATCATCGAGCGCTCGGGCACGCTGTTCTTCTCGTTCCAGGATCTGGACTCGACGAAGCCGTCGGGCTCGGTGAAGATCCGCGTGGAGACGATCACCCACTACCTGCAGAAATACGCGGCCGACATCATCGCGCGGAAGAAGGCGGCGGCGCCGCCAGGTTGTCCGCTGCTCGCCGCGCCGGCCGAGGTCAGCGCGTAGCGCTTCGGCGCGGCCGGGCTCTCGCCTGGCCGGCGACGCACGCGGCGTAGCGCACTCGAATCTCGCGGACGAACGCGGCACGCTCGGCGCGCGTCGCCCCGACCGGCAGGACGATCTCCGCGCCCCAGCCGCGGCCGTTCTTCGCGTGAACGCGTCGGGGCGGGCGCGTCGTGTGGAAGTGCATGAAGGGCGTGCGGCGAAGCCAGAACACGCCCGGCGCGCGCTCGGTCAGGCCGGGCAGCGTGCGAATTCGCGCGAGCGCGTCGCGCAGGTCGCGGAGATCGTTCGGTCGGTTCCGTGTCATCGGAGCGGCCTGCCCCGACGATAACGCATCACGGTGAGATGTGTCAGACGCTCGTCACACGCTCCACGACGCCGAGGCGTCGTGGAGCGCGCGACGAACGGTGTTCCCTCGGCTGGTTACTTCTTCGCCTGACAGAGATTCGTCGACGCCTGCCAGTCGCCGCCCGCTTTTTCGCAGTCGGCCTGGTTGTAGATCGTCGAGAACGAGCCGGTCGTCGGGCTGGCGGAAGGCGATGCGCCAGAGGATGAGCCGCCCGTCGACGACGGCGAACCGCTGGACGACGGCGCCCCGACCGATCCGCTGCCCGAACCGGTCGCGCCCGTGCTGCCCGTGCCGCCCGTGCTCGAACCGCCCGAGGTTGAGCCCGCAGCGCCGCTGCTGCTGCCGCTGCCGGCCCCGGCGCCGGTCTGCGCGGCGACGAGTGCGGGCGCCAAGCAGATCATCCCGATCAAGACGAGGGTGAGCATCTTCTTCATTCCGTTCCTCCTTGGGTGCGGTCAGAGTGGTTTCGCTCTGCCGCGGCAGGAGGCAGCAATAACGGGGCCCTCGACCAGTCGAGTGGAAACTCGTCTGCAAGGATCGAACCGAACGTGCAGCCGCTTACGCGCGCGGCGCCGTCGTCGTAACGTCGGCGCGATGTTCGATGACGCGAAATGCGACGACGCCCGCGATCGTCGCGGCCATCGCCGCCGCCGCGAAGCGAATCGGCGTGGCGGGATCGCCGGTGACGTCGCGCAACCAGCCGGCGAGCGGCTGCGCCGCCGCCATCACGACATAGTAGGCCGTGTACGACACGCCGAGGCCCGTCGCGAGCCGTTCGGGTGCGAGCGCGCGCGGCAGCATCGACGTCAGCGGTCCTGGCGGGCCGCCGATCAGCATGCCCACCAACACGAGCCCGAGCGCGGCCCACGGCATCATCGGCAGCGCGAGCAACAGCGCGCCCGCGGCGAGCGCGCCGCCGATGCTGAAGACGTCCGGACGGCCGACGCGGTCGCTCAGCACGCCGCCCAGCGGCACCGACACGATCGTCACCCAGATCGCGAGACTGATCTCGAAGCCCGCCTGGCCCAGCGAAAGGCCGCGCGCGACGAGCATCGCCGGGCCGAACGCGATGACGCCGACGAGACTCGCGTTGAACGCGCCCCACGCCACTCCGCTGGTGATCGCGAGTCCGAGATCGCGTCGATCGGGCGCCGCCCGCGCGCCCGGCGCGGCGCGAACCGGCGCCTCGCGAAACACGACGGCCATGATGATCAGGCCGAGCGCGGCGCTGACGGCCGCGACGACCATCGCGGTGCGCCACGACGTGGCCATCGCCACGCTACCCAACGTGGCCGTCGCGAGCCCGAGCCCGACCGGCCACGCCGTCAGTATCACCGCCATCGCCGTGGCCATCTCCCGGCCGGCGAACCAGTCGGCGGTGATCTTGATCAGCAGGATGTTCATGAGTACGGAGCCGCCGCCGCTCACGAGCCGCCCGGCGGCGGCGCCGGCGAAGCTGTCACTCCACGCGGTGAGAAGCCCGCCCACGACCATGAGCGCGAGGCTCGCGACGACCGCGCGGCGATCGCCGACGCGCTGGCCGATGAGACCGCCGGGCAGCGCGAGCACGACGCCGGGCAGCAGGTAGAGGCCGATGAGCGTGCCGAGCTGCGCGTAGCTGAGGCCGAGGTCGGCGACCACCAGCGGTGCCAGCGAGCCGATGGACTGGAACTGAAAGCCCATCGACGTGCGTGTCACGAACATGAGCGCCAGCGCGACCCAGCGGGAGTTCATGTGCCGCGCATCATAGCCGACGCGGGTATCATCGCCGCGTGCCCCTGCTCGACGTCCGCGATCTGCGTCGCGCGTTCTACGGCGTCACCGCGCTCGACGGCGTGAACCTCGCCGTGCGCCGCGGGACGATCACCGGGCTCATCGGACCGAACGGCGCCGGCAAGACCACGCTGTTCAACTGCGTGTCCGGGCTGATTCCACCCGACGCCGGGCGCGTCATCTTCGACGGCGTGGACGTGACGGGCTGGCCGGCCCACCGCATGACCGCGCGCGGCCTCGTGCGCACCTTCCAGATCGCCCGTGGATTTCCGCGGCTCTCGGTGCTCGAAAACCTCGTGCTGTACGGCGCGCGGCAGCCGGGCGAGACGCTGTGGCGCGCGGTCGCGCGGCCGCCGAGTGTCGCGCGGCGCGAGCGCGAGCTTCGCCACCGCGCCTTCGACGTCGCCGAGCGGCTCAACCTCACCCCGCTGCTCGACATGCCGGCCTCGGACCTGTCCGGCGGTCAGAAGAAGCTGCTCGAGCTCGGGCGCGCGCTCATGACCGAGCCGAGGCTCATCATGCTGGACGAGCCGATCGCCGGCGTGAACCCGACGCTGGCCGCGCGCCTCGCCGAGCATCTGCGCGCACTCCGCGATGCCGGCATCACCTTTCTCGTCATCGAGCATCATCTCGACGTGATCGCGCGGCTGTGCGATCCGGTGATCGTGATGGCCGAGGGACGCCACCTCGCCGAGGGCACGTTCGCGCAAGTCGCCGCCGACGAGCGCGTGCAGGCCGCGTATCTCGGCCGCCGCGCGGCGACGGCGTGAGCGCGCTGCTCGCCGTCGAGGGCGTCGTCGCCGGCTATTCGCCGAGCGACGAGATCCTCAAGGGCGTCGACCTCGCCGTGGACTCCGGGGAGATCGTCAGCGTCATCGGCCCCAACGGCGCCGGCAAGTCGACGCTGCTCAAGGTGGTGGCCGGGCTGTTGCGACCACACCGCGGACGCGTTCGGCTGGGGGAGGCGGCCCTCGAGGGCAAGCCCGCGCGCGAGGTGAGTGCGCTGGGCGTCGCGTTCGTGCCGCAGGAGCACAACGTGTTTCCGTCGCTGACCGTCCGCGAGAATCTCGAGATGGGCGGCTACGTCGATCCCCGCGCCGCCCGGCGGAGGATCGACGAGATCTTCGTCCGCTTCCCCGCGCTGGCGGACAAGCGCCGGCATGCCGCGCGCACGCTGTCCGGTGGTCAGCGGCAGATGCTCGCGATGGCCATGGCGCTGATGGTCGCGCCGGTGCTGCTGCTGCTCGACGAGCCGTCGGCCGGGCTCGCGCCGCGCGCAGCCGAGCAGCTGTTCGATACGGTGGTCGCCGTCAACGGCGACGGCGTGGCCATCGTCATGGTCGAGCAGAATGCGCTCGAGGCCCTCGCCATCGCGCGCCGGGGCTATATTCTCGTCGACGGGCGCAACAGCAAGAGCGGCCCCGCGGCCGAGCTCGCGCGCGACCCCGACGTGCGGCGAATCTTTCTCGGAGGATAGGCATGGCTCAGCGTCTCTCGCGTCGTGCGTTTCTCGAGGTCGGCGTCACTTCGCTCGCCGTGGCCGCGGTTCCGACGCGCGTGCGCGCCCAGGCGGGTGCGATCCGGCTCGGCACGTTGACGCCGCTCACCGGCTCCGGCGGTAACTACGGTCCCTCGATGCTCAAGGCGATGCAGTGGGTGGCCGGCGAGATCAACGCCGCCGGCGGCGTGCTCGGCCGCAAGCTCGAGCTCGTCAGCGAGGACGACCAGACGAATCCCGAGGCCGGGGTGCGGGCGGCGCGCAAGCTGATCGATCTCGACAAGGTCGCCGCGATCATGGGCACGTGGGCCTCCGCGGTCACGACGGCGGTCGCGCCGCTCTGCTGGGAATCGAAGACGTTCCTCACCACCGTGTCGGGCTCGGACACGATCACGCTGCTGCCGCACCAGGGCTACCTCGTGCGGACGCAGCCCAACACACAGCTCCAGGGGCGGAAGTTCGCCGAGTTCATGGTGGCGCAGGGCAGCAAGCGCGTCGGAATCCTGGCCGTGCAGGCGCCGTTCGCGCTGCCGACGCAAAAGATCGTCGGCGAGGAGCTCCGGAAGCACGGCGCCGAGCTGGTGGCTGCGGTCGTCTACGACAAGGACAAGACGACGTTCCGCTCGGAGATCGATCAGGTGCTCCGCGCCAGGCCCGACATGCTCTACCTCAATGGCTACACGCCGGACGTCACCATCGTGCTGAAGGATCTCTACAAGGCCGGCTACACCGGCGCCAAGATCGCGCAGGCCTACGCGGTCAATCAGAAGCTGCTGAACGCGCTGCCGCCCGAGGTGACCGAGGGCACGTTCACGATCGCGCCCTCGCCGGCCATCGAGTCGGCCGCGTACAAGCGCCTCGCGCAGGCGCTCGGCAACGACGATCTCGACCCGTACTCGTGCCAGACCCACGATCACATCAGCCTCGTCGCGCTGGCCATCGCCCATGCGAAAGGCGAATCGACGGGGACCGCCATCCGCGATCACGTGCGAAAGATCTCGCAGGGCAGTGGCGCGCGCGTGGAGAGCGCGGTGGAGGGGCTGAAGCGGCTCGCGCAGGGCAAGGAGATCAACTTCGACGGCGCGAGCGGGCCGTGCGACTTCAACGAGATCGGCGACATCCTGGACACGAAGTTCCGCTACGAGCAGGCCGAGAAGGGTAAGTTCAAGCTGCTGAAAATCGCCTGACGTGCCGCGCGAGATCGCGCAGCTGCTCCTCAACGGCCTGATGGCCGGCACCATCCTCGCCGTGCCGGCCATCGGCTTCACCGCCATCTACGCCGTTCTGCGATTTCCGAATTTCGCGATCGCCGCGCATCTGACCATCGGGGCGTTCGCCGGCTGGCTCGCGAACGTGTCGCTCGGATTACCGGCCGCGCTCGCCGTCGGCGTGGCGTTCGTGGTGGCGGGTCTGGCGGGCGTGCTGAACGACGAGCTGATCCTCAAGCCGCTCCGCCCGGCCGGCGCGCTGACCACGGCCATCGCCGCGGTCGCGCTCACCCTCGTGCTGGAAAACGTCGTCCGCTTCGTGTTCGGCAACGACCTGCGCGGCTACGACCTGCCCATCCGGCGCGACTGGCAGGCGGCCGGGCTGCGGATCGCGCCGCAGCAGGTTCACAACTTCGTCATCGCGGTGGTGGCCATGGCCGCCGTGTTCCTGTTCCTCGCCTTCACGCGCACGGGCAAGGCCATGCGCGCCGTCGCCGACAACCCGATGCTCGCCTCGGTGAAGGGCATCGACGCCGACCGCGTCGCGCGCCTCACCAACTTCGTGGCCATGGGCCTCGCCGGCGTGGGCGGCGTGCTGGTCGGGCTCGACACGAGCATCGATCCGCTCACGGGATTTCGCGTGATCCTCTCGGTGTTCGCCGCCGCCGTCGTCGGCGGCCTCGGCTCGATTCCGGGCGCGGTCGTCGGCGCGCTCACCATTGGCGTCGGCGAGGAATTGTCGCTCCTCGTGCTCGCGCCCGCCTATCGCACCGTGGTGGGCTTCGCCGCGATCCTCGTGGTCCTGACGCTGCGCCCCCGCGGCATTCTCGGCGAGCGCGCGTACTGATGGAAAACTATCTGGTCGCGATGGCGGTCTTCGCCGGGCTCTACGCGCTGCTGGCGCTCGGGCTGAACGTGGTGTGGGGCATGACCGGGATGATCAACCTCGGGCTCGTCGGCTTCTTCGGCCTCGGCGCCTATGCCTCCGCACTGCTCACCCGCGCGCATCGCGCGCCGATCGTGCTGGGTCTGGCGGCGGCGGCGCTGGTGACCGCGGCGGCCGGCGCGGCCATGGCGCTGACCACGGCGCGCCTGCGGGGCGACTATCTGGCCATCATCACGCTCGGGTTCTCGGAGGTCGTCCGCCTGGTCGCCAGCAACGAGCTGTGGCTGACCAACGGCACCGACGGCATTTCGGGCATTCCCGGTCCGTGGCGCGGCCGCGTCACCCCGCAAACGTTCAACGTCGTGTACCTGGCCATCGTCGCGCTCGCCGTGCTCGCCGTCTTCGCCCTGTGCCAGCGCATCCGGTCCTCGCCCTACGGTCGCGTGCTGCGCGCGATCCGCGACGACGATCAGGTGGCGGCAGTCGCCGGCAAGCGGGTGATCGTGTTCAAGGTGCAGGCATTCGCCGTCAGCGCGGCGATTCTCGGCCTCGCGGGCGCGCTGTGGGGCCACTACACGTCGTTCATCGCGCCCGACGTCTTCACGCCGCTGGTGACGATCTATGTCGTGCTCGCGCTCACCGCCGGCGGCACCGGGAACAACGTCGGCGCCGTGCTCGGCGCGGCGCTGGTCATCTTCTTGATGGAGGCCACGCGCTTCGCCACCGGCTGGGTCGGCATGCTCAAACCCGTGCAGGTCGCGGCGCTGCGCGAAGCGCTCATCGGCGGAGCACTGCTCGTCGTGCTGCGCGTGCGGCCGCGCGGGCTGCTGCCCGAGCGTCTCGCGCGCTCGTGAGGCGCCGGCGATGAGTCGCCGCGGCGCCGTCGACGCGCCGGCGCATTTCGCCGCCGTCGCGGCGGCCATGGCGGAGGACGGGCAGCCGGCGGCGACGTTCGACGCGCTCGAGACCGCGCTGGACGCCGTGCTCGGCCACAAACTGTTCACGATCCTCCGCTACCATGCCGCGAGCGGGGAGTCGGAGCGCGTGTGGACGACTCAGCCGGCGGCCTATCCCGTCGCGGGCCGCAAACCGCTCAATCCCACGTTCTGGTCGCGACACGTGCTCGAGCAGCGCCGGCCGTACGTCGGCCGCTCGGCGGACGACATCCGCGCGGTGTTCTTCGATCACGAGCTCATCGCCTCGCTCGGCTGCGCGTCGGTGTTGAACGTTCCGGTGGTTTGGGATGCGCGCGTGCTCGGCACGATCAATCTGTTGCACGAGGCGGAATGGTACGACGACGGCGACGCGACGCTCGGACTCGCGTTCGCTGCGCTCGCGGTGCCTACGTTGCGCTGAGCGCGAAATTTTTTGTTTGACCACGCGCGCGATCGTTACTAGAGTGGCGCCGTGTCCGATGTCGCGAACGGACGAGATGCCGATGAATGGTGGTTATCTCGTCATCGTTCCTGCTGCCGACCGCGCGCTCTTCGAGTACCTCGAACATCGGTTCAAGGGTGATCCCTCGACGTCGGTCCTCGTCGAGCGCCGCAAGGTCGCGCGCCCGTCGCCGCGCGCCGTCGTCTTGTTTCACGGAGTCAGCGTCGTTCGTCTGGGCGAGCCGGCCCCCCCGTTTCCCTCTCACGTCTCACGACCCGATAACAGGAGGCACACGATGAACGAAGTGGATCTCGAGGACCGTCAACGCGTCGAGCGCTGGCTCGAGGAGAGCCAGTACCTCCTCGGCCGGCTCATCCCGGGTTACATCGACGACCGGGAGCGCCTCAAGATGCGTTTGGTCGGCGCCGAAGAGGACGCCGATCGGCTGCGCCACGAGATCGAGGGGCTGCGCCGCGAGGTCGCGAGCCTGCTTGCCGAGCTGCAGCACCATCGCAACGAGCAGGCGGCGACGGCGGAGGCCTTCGCGGCCGTGCTCGGTCAGCTGAGTGATCTGCAGAAACCCCTGACGGAAGTCCACCGCCGCCTGCAAAGCGTGCACGCGCCGGCGATGAACGGAGCCTACTCGCACGCGTGATGTGTCGCGGGACACGGGAGAGGCGGATGCTCGCCTCTCCCGGTCTCAGTCGATGACGAACCGCAGACGCGAGTGCGCGATGCGCAGCGCGTCCTCCACGTCGGCCGGCCTCTCGGTGCGCGCAAAGATGAAGCCGAGGTATTGCCAGCCCTCGGGCAGCGGAATCAGCTCCTGCCCGGCGTGAGCGCTGATCACGACGTCCTCGACGTGCCGGGTCGCGCTCGCTTCGTCCAGCCCGTGCACTGTCCGTAGCACGCCGGCGCGGGGAATCGGGATCATCATCACCCCCGCCGCCGGCCGTTCGCGCTCGAGCGAGGCGATCGACCAGCCGAGCGCGTGGCGCAGGATGATCTCCTCGAGCGTCATGCCGGTGCCGAAGCGCAACGTCCGCGAGCACAGACCGCCGATCGAGCGTGCGGCGATCTCCAGCACCCACGGGCCGTCGTCGTTCACGCGGAGCTCGGCGTGGACCGGTCCTTCGGTCAGACCCAGCGCGGCGCAGGCGGCGGTCGTGGTGGCGGCGATCGCGCGCTGCACGGCATCGGGCAGTCGTGACGGCGTGACGTAGATCGTCTCCTCGAAGAACGGACCCTCCAGCGGATCGGGCTTGTCGAACAGCGCGAGGACGTGGAGGCGGCCGCGGATCAACAGACCCTCCAGCGCAACCTCCAGCCCCGGCACGTACTCCTCGGCGAGCAGATAGCGCGCGGCGTCGCCGCTGACGGTGACGTCGTCGCGGACGAGCAGCGCGGCGATGCGCTCGAACGCCACGACGAATTGCTCGATGGTGTTGGCGCGGATGACGCCGCGGCTGGCCGAGAGACTCAGCGGCTTCAGCACGCACGGAAACTCGACGCCACGCGCGGCGAGCACGGGATTGTCGGCGAGCGCGATGCGCCGGAAGCGCGGCACCGGTACGCCGGCGGCGGCCAGGCACTGTCGCATCTGGAACTTGTCGCGCGCCGCGGCGACCGCCGCCGGCGCGCTGGCACGCAGGCCCAGTCGCGCGGCGATGGCGGCGGCAGCAGCGGCCGTGACGTCGTCCACGCCGACGACCGCCGCCAGCGGCCGCGCCTTGCTCCAGTCCGCGACGGCGGCGGCCGCGCGCTCGGGATCGGCGAAGTCCAGCGTCAACAGCCCGTCGGGCGCCAGCGCTTCCAGCGTGCTCGGCTTCTCGGAGGCGCAGACGAGATCGACCCCGAGCGTTCGCGCGGCGTCGACGAAATCTTCGGTGCGGTAGGTGCGGGTGGGCAGGAGCAGCAGCAGACGCGCGCTCCCGCCCACGGTACTCACGGCGGAGCGATCAGGACTTGCCGGCGGTGTAGTAGGGGTTCGT